>JADMIO011475721.1_pt1 | contig 117058 bp, 107 predicted proteins | sample 8958161 | NCBI WGS metagenome assembly JADMIO01 (sample SAMN16585339, study PRJNA669376) | soil metagenome | isolation source: Crop rotation soil | place: USA: Cullars Rotation, Alabama | collected 2011 | reverse complement strand
CCGCGACTTCAAGTCACGTGAATTCCAAGCTTCGGATCCCACTGTGCTGGAAAGGCGCCGATCATCTTGCGGACGACGACCGCGGTGAGATCGAAGAGGAAAGGCTCGGTGATGCCGAGCTTCATGCCGTGACGCATCGCGCGCCGCATGATTTTCCTCAGCACGTAGCCGCGCCCTTCGTTGGACGGGATGACGCCGTCCGCGATCAGGAACGTCATCGCGCGGAGGTGATCGGCGACGACCCGCATCGAGACGTCGGCGGGGCTCATCGATCGGCCGTACGTCACGCCCGCACGATCGCCGATCGCGGCGAGAATGGGCGCGAACATATCCGTGTCGTAGTTGGAGCTCACGCCTTGCAGCACGGCGCAGATACGCTCCAACCCCATGCCGGTGTCAATCGACGGCGCGGGCAGCGGCTTCAGCGTCCCGTCCGGCTGCCGATCGAACTCCATGAACACGTTGTTCCAGATTTCGATGTAGCGGCTGCAGCTGCATTCCACGCCGCGGCACACGGATTCCGGACAGGGCACGTCCTCACCGCGGAAATAGTAGATCTCCGAACAGCGGCCGCACGGGCCGGTGTCTCCCATCTGCCAGAAGTTGTCGTCGGTGCCGAGTTCCGACAGGTGAGCCTCTTCGATGAACGTCAGCCAATGGGCGCGCGCCTCATCGTCTCTGGGAATGCCATGCTCGCCACGGAAGACCGTGACGAAGAGCTTCTCCTTCGGAATCTGCCATTCGGCCGTCAGCAGCTTCCAGGCGAACGCGATCGCGTCTTTCTTGAAGTAGTCGCCGAAGGAAAAGTTGCCGAGCATCTGGAAGAACGTGTGGTGGCTCGGCGAGGGCCCGACGTTCTCCAGGTCGTTGTGCTTGCCGCTGACGCGCATGCACTTCTGGCAGCTCGCCGCGCGCGTGTAGCCGCGCCTGTCGGTGCCGAGAAATACGTCCTTGAATTGATTCATCCCCGCGTTGGTGAAGAGCAGGCTGGGATCGTCCTGGGGCACGAGCGAGGAGCTGGCCACGATCGTGTGGCCGTTGCTCTCGAAGAACTTGAGAAACGAAGCGCGGATCTCGTCCGACGTCACGCCAGATATTCTACTTCTCCCGCGCTCGCTTTCGAATGAGCGCGGAGGAAGCGCTCGACGAGAAGCCCTGGCGCACGAGATACGCGAGCAGTTTCTGCCGCCCCGCCGGATCGGCCAGCGTGGCGCGGCTGCTTCGCAGGCGCTTGTCCAGCGCCTGCTCGAGCCGGTCCTGTTCATCCTGCTCGCCGAACAGCTCGAGGGTCACCTCTTTGGCGAGATCGCGATCGATGCCGATGGACGCAAGCCGGCTCATGACCCGATGCGGCCCCCGGCGCCGGATGTTGGCTTCGGTGCGCGCCACGGCACGTGCCGCGCGGCGATCGTCCAGAGTGCCGTCGCGTGTCAGCCGCGTGAGCGCCTCCGCGATCGCCGATTCGGTGTAGCCGCGCCGCGCGAGGCGATCGCGGACTTGCGCGGTAGAGAGATCGCGCACGGTCAGCCAGCGCAGGGCGGCCGCGTAGGCCGCTGTCGCGGAAAACGGATCGGGTGCCTTTTTCGCCGGGCCACGTGAAAACGCCACCCGATGCCTTCCTAGCGGCCGAATCTGGTCAATCCGAGTACGGAGGGTTCTTCTGTGCCGCTGGCGAGCACGCTTTTCGCCATCTCGTCGCGCGCGGCGTCGGAGGTGGTCGAGATGCCCTGAACCTTCAACTTGAATTCGTCCACGTTGGTGGCCCATCGCAGCGCTTCCTCATAGGAAATCAAACGCTGCTGGTACAGACCGAAAATCGATTGGTCGAACGTCTGCATGCCGTACTGCGACGTACCGACGGCGATTGCGCCCTGGATGAGGTGGGTCTTTTCCTTGTCCACAATGCAATCCCGGATGAACGCCGTGTTGATGAGCACCTCGACGGCAGGCACACGGCCGGTGCGATCGGCGCGTGGAATCAGGCGCTGTGAGATGACCGCCTTGAGCACCGCCGCCAGCTGCAGCCGCACCTGTTTCTGCTGGTGCGGCGGGAACACGGCGATGATGCGGTTGATGGTTTCGGTCGCGTCGAGCGTGTGCAGGGTTGAAAAGACGAGGTGGCCGGTCTCTGCAGCGAGCAGCCCGGTCTCAATGGTTTCGAAGTCGCGCATCTCGCCCACCAGGATGACGTCCGGATCCTGGCGCAGCGCCTGGCGGAGCGCCTGCGCGAACGATCTGGTGTCCACTGCCACTTCGCGCTGGTTGACGATCGACCGGCTGTCGCGATGGAGGAACTCGATCGGGTCCTCCACGGTCATCACGTGCGAGCAGCGTGCGTTGTTGATGTGATCGATCATGGCGGCCAGCGTGGTGCTCTTGCCGCTGCCTGTGGTGCCGGTCACCAGCACCAGCCCGCGTTCTTCATCGGCGATGCGGCGCAGCACCGGCGGCAGCAGCAGATCATCCACGCCGAGGATCACCGTCGGAATGACGCGGAGGACCATCCCCATGGTCCCGCGCTGCTGAAAGACGTTGCAGCGGAAGCGGCCGAGCCCCGGCACGCTGTAGGCCAGGTCCGCCTCCTGGGATTCCTTGAATTTCTGCCGAAGCGAGGGGGTGAGGACGGTGTCACCCATGGCGCGGGTGTCTTCGATGTCCAGCCGCTTGTCCTCGTTGAGGGGAATCAGGGCCCCTCCAAGCCGGATCATCGGGTAGGCGCCGACTTTCAAATGGAGGTCGGACGCGCCTCGAGCGACGGCGGCGCGCAACAGATCGTCGATGTGTATGCTCATAGGGCAGATCGCAAGGGACAGAGGCAAAGAGCAGCAATTGCCCTTTGCCCTATGCTCTCTGCTCTATCGGCGTGAGAGGGTCGTGGTATTAGCGAGCTTTGGCCGCCGCGGCGACCGGTTCGCGTCCCGAATCGATCGGGTCCAGATACGTGAGCCAGCCGTGCATGTCCGGGCTCTCACCGTGGACGATACCGAGGAACCGGCGCTGAACCGCTTCGGTCACCGGCCCGCGCCTGCCTGAGCCGATCTTGATCTTGTCCACCGACCGCACCGGCGTAATCTCCACGGCAGTGCCGGCGAAGAACACTTCGTCGGCGATGTAGAGCATCTCGCGCGGAATCAGTTCCTCGCTCACCTGGTAGCCGAGATCGCGCGCCACGGTCAGAATCATCTCGCGCGTGATGCCGCCGAGGATTGAGGCCGCCAGCGGCGGGGTGTAGATCTTGCCGTCGCGAACGATGAAGATGTTCTCGCCGCTGCCTTCGCTGATGTGGCCGGAGGTGTCCAGCGCGATGCCTTCGCTGTAGCCGTTAGACTCCGCTTCCATCCTGATCAGCGCGGCGTTCGCGTAGTTGCCGCTCGCTTTCGACAGTGCCGGATGCGTGTTCGGCGCCGGACGATTCCACGAACTGACGCACACATCCACACCCTGCTCGAGCGCCTCGGCGCCCAGGTACGTACCCCATTCCCACACCATGATGGCGACGTCCACGGGGCAGGGCAGCGGGTTCACGCCGAGCGTGTTGTAACCGCGATACATCAGCGGACGGATGTAGCAGGCCTTGAGATTATTCGCTTTGATCGTCTCGATCACCGCCCCCTGGAGCTGCGCCTCGGTGAAGGGGGAGTCCATGCGATAGATCTTTGCGGAATTGACGAGCCGGCGGAGGTGCGCGTCGAGTCGAAGGACCGCGGGCCCCTTCTTCGTGTCGTAGCAGCGCGCGCCTTCGAAGACACCGCTGCCGTAGTGAATGACGTGAGAGGCGACGTGGATCCTGGCGTCTGCCCAGTCCACGAGCTTCCCGTTCATCCAGATTTTTCCGGTGCCCGCGAAGGCCATCGTGCGACTCCTTCAAAAAAGCTTAGCACCTACTGCGCTTCGCCACAAAACGGGCAGCGCGCCGACCGCGCGTGCAGCGGCTTGCGGCAGTGCCAGCAGAATCGCGGCTGAGGCGTTTCCCGCGCGCGGAGCCGCGTCTGGATGTCTTCGACCTTTTCTGGCGCGGGGACGGCCAGGGGAGGCGCGGCGCCCGGCGGCGGCGTCGTCGTTGCGGCCGGCGTCCGTTTCGGCCGGGCGGCGAGCAGGTCGTCGAGCAGGGCGCCCGCTTGTTGATATCGATCGGCCACGTCGGGCGCAATCGCCTTCATTACGATGTCATTGATCCGCTTCGGAATTCTCGGATTGCGCGTCTTTGGCGGAGAGACAAAACCGCCGCGCGCGATCTGCTCGAGCTCCTGCGGCGTGGGCGTGTTGTACGGCAGCACGCCGGTCAGCATCTGGTACATCGTGATGCCGAGCGAGTAGATATCCGACGCGAAGACGGCTTTGCCGTGGAACTGCTCCGGCGCCATGAACGGCGGGCTGCCGATGACCGTGGTGCCGTGCGCCATCTTCTCGATGAAGCGCGACGTGCCGAAGTCCGCCACTTTGAGCATGCCCTGGTCGGTCACCAGCACGTTGCCGGGCCGCAGATCGCGATGGATGACGTTGTGGCGGTGCGCGTGATCCAGCGCGTTGCAGATCTGGCACGTGTGATCGAGCGCGCGGCCAAGGTCGATGGTGCCGTCGCGCGAGATGACCGTCTCCAGCGTCTCGCCCGGCACGTACTCCATCACGATGAAGAAAATGTTCTCCTGCTTCTCGGCCGTCAGGATCGAGACGATGTTCGGATGGCTGAGGGTGGCGAGGAGCCGGGGCTCGTGCAGAAGGTCGCCGAAGTCCACGTTCTGGCGGTGCGGCACCTTGATCGCCACCTTCTTGTCGATCCAGGTGTCTTCAGCCAGGTAGACGGTGCCGAAGCCGCCACTGCCGAGGGGGGACAGAATCTTGTACTTGCCGACCGTCTGTCCTCGGAAAAACACGGCCGAAGTATACAGCCTGAGTCCGGCGGCTGATGCCGGTACAATTCAGCCATGCACCGCTTCTACGCGCGCGGCTTCGAGCTGGATCGCGCGGTGACGCTTCCGGAAGACGAGGCGCACCACCTGGCGACCGTGCTGCGACTCAAAACGGGGGAGCGTGTGGCGATTTTCGACGGGCGCGGCAACGAAGCCGTGGCGGTGATCGAATCGGTCGAACGTCGCCGCGTCACGGTCAGGCCGCTCGAAGCGCGCGTGTCCGCGCGCGAGCCGGGCATAGCGCTCACGCTGGCGCAGGCGATGTTGAAGCACGACAAGATGGAAGAGGTGATCCGGGATGCCGTGATGCTCGGCGTGTCGGACATCCAGCCGCTCTTCACCGCGCGCACGGAGGTCTCGAAATCGGCGAGGGGGGACGGCCGGCAGGGCCGCCAGGAACGCTGGGAGCGCACGGTCCTGTCGTCGGTCAAGCAGTGCGGCCGCTCGATCCTGCCGGTGGTCCATCCCGCCATCGACTTTGCAGATCTGCTGCAGGCGCAGCGGGAGGCGCTGACGTTGATGTTCGTCGAGCCGGCCGCCGAAGTACCGGAGCGCGTAGCGCTCGAGAACCTCGAAACACGCGTGCCGGCAAAGGCGACGCTGCTGATTGGACCCGAAGGCGGGTGGGAGCGCGAGGAAATCCGCCGTGCTGTGGCCGCAGGCGCGACGCTGCTCTCAATAGGCTCGCGGACGCTCCGCGCCGAGCGCGCCGGCGCGCTGGCGATCGCCGTGCTGCAGTACGTGTGGAAGGACCTCTGAGGAGAAAAGCCTACAACCGCGCGAACGACGCGCACAGCCACTCCTGCTCCTGAGTGGTTTGCTGCCACGCGAGCCGCGAGGCGACGGCCGGGATCACCGTGGACTCCGATTCCATGACCCCGCTGACAATCAGATGGCCGCCTGGCGAGACCAGCCGGGCCAGTTCGTCGGCCGCCCGCTCGATGAGGCTGCCGGTCAGGTTGGCGAGCACGATGTCCGCTGAGGCGTCGAGCGTTTCGACGCCGGCGAGCCGCAGCGTAACCTTCGGCGCCACCTCGTTCAGTTCGAGGTTCTCGGCTGCAGCCGTGAGCGCGTCGGGGTCGATGTCGACGGCAAGAGCCGACCGGGCGCCGAGGCGCACCGCGGCGATCGCGAGCACCGCCGATCCACATCCCACATCAAGGACGGTGCGTTCGGCCAACTCCAGGCGTTGCATCGCGTCGATCATCAGCCGCGTCGTCGCATGGTGCCCCGTGCCGAACCCCATCGACGGCTTGATGAAAAGGGACCAGGTGCCTCTTTCGTGCGACGAAGCCGCCTTCTTCTCCGGATAAATCGTCAAGCGGCCCACGGTGATCGGTTGCAGATCGGCCTGCGACCGCGCCGCCCAGTCTTCATCGTCGACATCGACGCAGGTGATGATGAGGTGCTTGCGGAACGCTTCCGCCAGCGCGCGTGCCGCACCGTCGCGGCTTCCGCTCGTGGAAAAAAAAGCGCGAAGCAGGCCGCCGTCTTCGTTCAGGGGCGGCCCCTGGATTGCGGAAGGTTGAAAATCGTCGAGCTCGGCGAGAACCAGATCGTGCAGCTCAGGATCGCAGCCGGGCACATGGATATCCAGCGCCGGCCAGGCTCTACCCAAAAATATCCTTCACCTTGTCGAACAGGTTCTTGTCGTCTTCGTCCTGCGTGCGCCGCTGAGGCTCGAACGTATCCTTCGGCAGCGCCTTGTGGAGCTGTTCGAGCAGCGATCGCTGCTCCTTGGTGAGCTTCTTCGGCGTCACCGCCTGGACGGCGAAAAAGAGATCGCCCTTGCCGCGGCCGGAGACATCCGGAATCCCTTTTCCGCGCAGCCGGAATGTGGCACCGGACTGCGTGCCCTCGGGAATCTTGTAGTGTTCGGTCCCGTCGAGCGTCGGCACTTCGAGTGTGCCGCCCAGCGCGAGCGTGGTGAAGTTGACGGGCAGTTCGCACACCAGATCGTTGCCGTCGCGGCGGAAAAATTTGTGTTCGGTGACGTCGACAAAAACGTAGAGATCGCCGGGCGGACCGCCTGCCATGCCGCCTTCGCCCTCGCCGGAGATGCGCAGGCGCTGGCCCGCGGCGATGCCTGCGGGAATTTTTACCGTGAGCTTCCGCTGCTGCTCGATGCGTCCCTGGCCCTTGCAGGTGGTGCAAGGCTTGCTGACCACCTTGCCGGTGCCGCGGCACTGGCCGCACGTGCGCGCGACGGTAAAGAATCCCTGCTGGAAGCGCAGCTGGCCTTGGCCTTTGCACTGCGGGCAGGTGGACGGTGCGCTGCCGGGCGCCGACCCGCTGCCGTGGCAGGTGTCGCAGGACTCGAGGCGCGGAATGTCGATGGTCGTCTCGACGCCGCGGGCGGACTCTTCAAAGGTGATTTGCAGATCGTAGCGAAGATCGGCTCCACGCTCGGCGCCACCGCGGCGACGACCGCCGCCGAAGATGTCGCCGAAGCCGAACATATCTCCGATGCCGCCGAAGATGTCGCCGAAGTCCGCGAAGATTGTGGGATCGAACCCCGCAGCGCCCTGGGCGCCGACGCCGGCGTGGCCGAATCGATCGTAGCGGCTGCGTTTCTCGCCATCGGCCAGCACGGCGTACGCTTCGGCGGCTTCCTTGAAGCGCTCCTCTGCGGCATGGTCGCCCGGGTTGCGATCCGGATGATTCTGCAGCGCGAGCTTGCGATACGCACTCTTGATCTGCTGGTCCGAGGCGTTCTTGGGCACGCCCAGGATCTCGTAATAATCGCGTCTGCTCACGCTTTGGCGACCTTTACCATGGCGGGCCGGAGCAGCTTGTCGCCGAGCCGGTAGCCGCGCCTGAATTCCGCGATGACCTCGCCATCCCGTTTGCCCGGCGCGTCTTCGTTGGCGACGGCCTGATGCACATGCGGGTCGAAGTCGGCGCCGACGGCATCGATGGCCGTGACGCCGCGCTTGCGGAGCAGATCGAGCAGCGCGCGGTGAATGATCTCCAGGCCGCTCCGGTACGAGTCGGATCCTGGCGCGTCCACCTGGAGCGCGCGCTCGAAGTCGTCGATGATGGGAAGCAGTTCCTGCAGCACATCGGCCGAGGCGTACTCGGAGGCGTCGCGCCGCTCGCGATCGATCCGCTTGCGGTAGTTGTCGAATTCGGCGACCAGCCTCAGGTACTTGTCCTGAAAGCTGTCGCGTTCCTTGCGGAGCTCGACGATTTCATCCGCGAGTGCAGGAGCGGCATCGCCCAGCTGGCTGCCGGCGCCTTCCTCCTCCATGCGTTCGCCGAGGTCTTCGCCGTCGCTCTCGAGCGGCGTTGTTGGTTTTGATTTGTGAGCCATTGCTGATCTACATGCTGTCGCGGAGGACGCGCGAGACCGCTTGTGCGACGCCGTCCACCACGGAAATGGTTCGGGAGTAATGCATCCGCATAGGGCCGATCACGCCGACGGTGCCGCGGCGGTTGCCCTCTCCGTAGGTCGCGGCGACCAGGCTGAACGCGCGCAGATGCGGCGATCGATGCTCCTGGCCAATCACGATCGTGAGGCCGGAGCCGTCGATATATTCAGTCAGGATCCGGACCAGCCGCTCTTTCTCTTCCACCATGCGCAGCAGTGCCCGCAGCGTCGTGAACGAGACGCCGGCCGCTTCCGACTGCTCGTCGAGCAGGGCGGAGGCGCCGTCGACAAACAGCGCGCGCTTCCGGGGAAATTCGTCGAGGCCGCTCTGTGCCAGACGCAGCGCCCGGGCTCGAAGCGCATCGTACAGGGTCCGCTCGTGCTGCAGCCGTTCGAGGACCGCGCTGCGAACCTCTTCGAGCGGCAGGCCCGCAAACTCCGTATTCAGGTAATTCGCCGCGTGGCGCAGTTCCTGCGGATCCACCGCGTCGCCCACTTCGATGGCCTTGCGCGTCACCTGACCGCCGTCGGTGACCACGACGACGAGGATTTTTGAGGCGGAGAGCGGAACGAAATCGATCTCCTTCAGGATGCCGTAGCCGTCTTCGACCGGCAGCGCGAAGGCCACCAGCTTCGACGCGCGGGAAAGCACACCGGAGACCGAGACGAGCACGTCTTCGGCGAGCGCGGGCGATCCGGCATCGCGGCGCAGCTGCGCCTCCATGGCGGCGCTGTGTTTGGCGACCGGTGGCGTTTCGAGGATCTGATCGACGTAGAAGCGGTAGCCGCGATCGGTCGGGATGCGACCGGCCGAAGTGTGGGGCTGCTGCAGGTACCCTAGCTCTTCCAGCTCGGCAAACGTGTTCCGCACGGTCGCCGAGGAGACGCCCAGCGCGGCAGACCGCGCCAGGTGCGCCGAGCCGACCGGCTCGGCTGTTTCGATATATTCACCGACCAGCGCGGTCAGAACCCGCGCGGCCCGTGCAGAAAGTTTGGCTGGCATTAGCAGTCACTTACCGGGAGTGCTAACCCGATTATACCGTAGGTTTTATTGGCCGCCTATTTTGGCGCTGATGGGCGAAACTCCAATTTGGTTGTGATCCGAACCGCCACCGGCTTTCCGGCCCGCAGCCCCGGCTCAAATCGCCACTGTTTGATTGCGTTAACGGCCTGCTGGTCAAGAGCTCTATTTATCGGATCGACGCCTTTGGCACGTTCCTCAACCGTCGCGCAGTGGAAGGGATCGCCATTCAGCTCACGATGAGTGCCAACCGTTCCGGGGCACGAATCGACAATCTTGACATCGCTGACTGCGCCTGTCGGTAAGACGACAAATTCAACGTGGACCCAACCCACCACACCAGCGGCCTGCGCTTCGGGTGTGTATGCGGGTTTTCTCTGGGCCACGAGAATCGGCGCTGAAACTCCGCGTCCGACTTCGTAGACCTGTTGCGCCACCAGTTCGAGCGGCGCCACCAGCAGGGCGATTAAGAGAACCAGGGTGGCTCTCATGATGAATGTCTAGTGCCGCGGCGGCGTGAACGCGATCTCAATCGTCACCTGCACCGGAACGGGTTTGCCATCCTTCAGGCCAGGGTCGAACGTCCACTGCTTGGCCGCCTTGGTCGCCGCAGCGTCAAATCCATACTGCCGTCGAAACTTCAGTTGGTTACACGGTGCGTTTCTGAACGTCCCAATTGCCGCCGTACACGCGATCCCAGCGCATCGACACTGCGGCCACCCGCGGATCGTGGATCTTGCCGCGGCGAACCGCGATCAATTCAGCGAGGATCGACACCGCAATTTCTTCCGGCGACACAGCGCCGATGTCGAGGCCGACGGGCGCGTGAACGCGCGCGAGACATTCCGGCGGCATCCCTTCGGCGAGCAGCGCGTCGTAGATCCGCTTGACCTTCGCCTTGCTGCCGATGAGTCCCAGATAGCGCAGATCGCGCGCCGCCAGCGAGCGCAGAGCATCCAGGTCGTGCGTGTGGCCGCGGGTGACGACGACGACGTACGCGCTCGCCGGCAGGTTCGCGTGATGAAGCCAGTCGGGGATTGAATCGACGATGACGTCGGTGGCTTCGGGAAAGCGCTCGGCGCTCGCAAATTTCTCGCGATCGTCGAGGACGTGAATCTTGAATCCGATCGTGTGCGCCAGCTTCGCGAGGTGATAACCGACATGGCCCGCGCCGATCACATGCAGGTGCGGCGTGGACTCGAGCGGCTCGATGTAGACCTGCATGTTGCCGCCGCAAATCAGCCCGCTTTCCTGCGCGAAGTCGTCGGTGAGGTCGTACTTCACGATTTGCGGCTTGCGGGTACGGAGCGCCTCACGGGCCTTCCAGAACGCGTCGTTTTCGTAGCAGCCGCCGCCGATCGTGCCCACCGTGCGGCCATCGGCAAACACGAGCATCTTGGCGCCGACCCGCTGGGGTGTGGACCCCTGGGCGGAGACGATGGTCACCAGCGCGGCGTCTTCACCGCGGTCGAGCGCGGCTGTCAGCGCTTCGAAGACCTCCTGTGACATGGAGTCTCAATTATACGCGTGAAGCGCGCACATCTGTGTGGGCTCGGTGCCGGTTGCGAACGCCTCCTCGATGGTGCGCAGGCAGCCCGGCGTTGCGAGCAGTCCGGTGTCCCGATCGATCGTCGCGAAGGTGACGCCGGTGGGTGCCATGAATGGCAGATCGCCGTGACCGGCGAGCGCGCGCGTCATGAATGAAGTCCAGATCGGCACAGCCGCCTGAGCGCCGCTGAGGCCGAGCGCCTGGTTCTCGTCGTAGCCCACCCAGACCACGGTCAGCAGTTCCGGGGTGAATCCGACGAACCAGGCATCGCGCAGGTCGTTTGTCGTGCCCGTTTTTCCCGCCGCGTCGAGCGAAAACCCGGACGCGCGCACGGCCGCCGCCGTGCCTTCGTTGATGACGCTGCGCATCATGTTCGTGACGAGATAGGCCGATTCGGGCCTCGTGATCGCTTTCGGCTGGGTTGCGGCGATCGCCACGTTGTTGCCGCCGCGGAGGATTTTCGACAGTGCGCGAAGGTCGCGCCGCGTACCCATATTCGGAAAAATCGTATACGCCGTAGCGATCTGCAGCGGCGTGGCTTCGAACACGCCGAGCGCGATCGAGGGGAACGGCTTCGGCGCGGTGCCGGCGCCGATCTTCTTCCAGAGGTTTGCCACGCGATCGTAGCCAGCTTCTTCCGCCACCTTGACGGTGGCGGCGTTGCGCGACATCGCCAGCGCGCGCCGGAATGTAATCTCCCCGTCGTACTCGTTCTCATAGTTCGACGGGCTCCACGGTGTTCCCCCGGCATCGAACGTCGTCGGCTCATCATTCACCAGCGAGGCGGGAGTGAGATCGCTGCGGCCGTCCTCCGCTGCGCGTTCGAAGGCGGCCAGATAGACGAAGGGCTTGAACACCGAGCCGGGCTGGCGGCTCGCGTTGACGGCGCGGTTGTACTGCGATTGGTTGTAGGAGCGCCCGCCGACCATGGCCAGGATTTCTCCCGTGCGCGGATCGATAGCAAGGAGGGCGGCCTGCGGCACGCCTTTGTGTTTTCGGCGCGAGAGCAGTTGGTCGACCTTCTCGAGCCCGTCGGTGACCGCATCCTGCGCGAGGCGCTGCAGGTGCAGATCGAGCGTGGTGTAGACGTCTACGGGCTGATCGCTTTGCGTCAGCCCGGGAAACTGCGCCGCGAGCGTGTCCCCGATGTAATCGACGAAAGACGGCGCCTCGGCATCGAGCGCGCGCGCCACCGGCGTGAGCGGCTCTTTGGCCGCGCGGTCTGCCGCCTCTTTCGACACGAATCCGGCATCGGCCATGGCCGCCAGCACCACGTTGCGGCGCTCCTTCGCGCGGGCAGGTGCGTTGAACGGCGAGAGCGTGGCGGGCGATTGGATGATCCCGGCGATGGTGGCCGCTTCGGCAAGTGTGAGATTGCTGACGTCCTTGCCGAAGTAGAGCCGCGCCGCCTCGGGGACGCCGTGGATCGCAAAGGATCCGCGGTTTCCGAGGTACACGTCGTTCAGGTAAAGCTCGAGCACCTGATCCTTGTTCGTCTTGATCGACAGGATGACCGACATGAACTGCTCGAGCAGCTTCCGTCTGATCGAGCGCTGGCGCGTCTGCTGTTCAGCCGCCATCTCTTCTGTAAGGAAGAAGTTGCGCGAGAGCTGCTGCGTGATGGTGCTGGCGCCCTCGAGGTACGGGCGATTGCCGAAGGTGTTGGTGAACAGAGCGCCCACCATGCGGATCGGATCGACACCCGGATGGGAGTAATACCGGCGGTCTTCGATCGCCAGCACCGCCTGCACCATGCGCGTCGGAATCGCGGACAGCGGCACCTGACGGCGTTTTTCGCGGCTTGCGCTCACCAGAGCCGTCAGCATGGGCGCATCCAGCGTCACGCGGCTCACTTCCGGCGCAATCGTCTCCACGCGGTTGCTGAGCGACGGCGACGGCTGGCCACGCCCGGGTTTCCGCGCGGGACCGGGGCGCTGAAAGCCGACGGTGACCGCTTTGCCTGCGGCCGGCCCCGCCCGCGGAATCATCGTCACAGCGCCGCCCACGACGGAGAATTCACCCACCGCTTCGGCCTGGGTCCGCTGTGAGTAGCCGAGATCGTTCAAGCGATCGATAAGCTCTTTTTCCGAGATGCCTTCGCCGCGGCGGATTTCCAGCGGCCTGGCGAAGACGCGCGGCAACACGCGATCGTGCTCGCCGTGCAGTCGCGCGTCGATCATCCGCGACAGCCTCACGTAGGAATAGCTGGTGAGCCCGCACATCACCACAAACAGGACCGCCACGGTGATAGCCGTATATTTCACGACGTCGGGATGCCGGTGCTGAAAGCGGCGGGCGCGTGCCTGCAGCGTCTTGAGCGTGCCCGCGGATTTTCTGCCGGTTCCGCGTGGAGCCTGTTTGGCCACGAGAATTAGACGGTGAGAACCCAGTGATGGCCGAGATCGGGCATGGCCTCGGCCAGGAGCTGATCGATGAGCGCCGGACCGTGGCGGTTCAGCAACGAGATGCCGGCGATCGCGCGTTCCTGCGGCTCGCCGTCGGGAAACGCCTGCGCCTGCGCGCGGCCAAATTGCCTGCGGAGGGTTTCATCGCGCTTCTTGGCGGCGCTGATGATCTTGCCGCGCAGCGTCGAGAGGTCGTGCTGGAGTTTGCCGAGGGTTGATTTCGCCGCGCCTTCCAGCGTGGCGTCGACCGCCGGGACCGCGCCGATCAACGTTGCCATCGATTGCTCAACCGCCCGTTCCGCACCCTTCAGCGCTTCGTCTACCGACGCGGGGAGCGAATCGGCGAGCAGCCGGTTCAGCGTCGCCTCGTCGCGCGCCTGCAGCACCTCGAGCGGCAGGTTGTGCCTGACGAGAAACTTGATGCTGGCCGAATCCAGGATCGTTGCGCTCAGGCGCGGATAGAGGAGAGGCATCGGCACGCCGAAGTGTTCGTACACCTTCTTGAGCTGTGCAAGGTAGGCGAGCTCGTTCGGACCGCTCACATAACAGACGGTGGGGAACAGCGTGTCTTCGACGATCGGTCTCAGCAGGACGTTCGGGCTGTAGGAGGCCGGTTTCGACCGGACATCGGCTTCCAGCGAGGGGGCCTTGTCCGCAGGAATCGGGCTGCGTGAGCCGTCGACGTGGAACAGAGCGACACCGTCTCGTTCCGGCGCGACAACCTGCTGGTGATAACCGCTGTTGACGAGCTGCTGGCCTGCGTGTCCCGCGAGTGCCCACGTACGGCCTGGCTGGCGAACTTCGCGTGCGAAGATCTCCGCGACCAGCGGCTTCGCGGCGCGGTCGGAACAATCGAAGACCACGAGACCCCGCGCGCCAAGCAGCACCTCCATGAATCGCGCAAACGCATCCGCAAGGCTGCGGCCGGGTTGATAGCAATTCTGAAGATCCGCGATGAGACCGGCTGAGAACTCCGTGGGCGGCAGCGTTTCCCGGAGTTCATCGAGGACGCCGGTGATGCTGCCGTCGAGCGTGATGAACCCGATCGGTGCGTGCCCGGCACCCGGGAGCGAAGGCAGCTGAATCGTCCGACGTCGAAGCTCGCCGTCGAGCACCGAACAGGACGAGACTTCGTGCCAGTCGTGATCTTCGGCGTCCACCCAGAAGATCGGAACGGCGGGCACATGATGCTCGCGCTGAATCCGTTCAGCCAGCATGACGGCGGTCAGCGCTTTGTACAGGCAGAACGCGGGGCCGCCGAACAAACCTGCCTGCTGTCCGGTGACCACGGCGATCGATTGCGGATCGATGAGCCGGGCTGCGGCCTCTCGCGATGCGGCGGCGGCGCCGCGCGCGGACTGCTGCTCGCGAAGCACGCCCGCGATTGCGGCTCGATCGCGCGGATGCCGCTGCGCGCGCGCGATCGCATCGGTCCACGAAGATGCGTCCGCCGGATTGCCGGAGAAAAACGGAGCGAGGGCAGGAAACGCGAATGCGTAATCAGCCGCGAGCTTTTTGATCCACGGGAAACGTCGAATGTCGACGGGAATACGGGCCGATTCCACTGCCGGGTATGTTACCATTCGAGTGCTGAGCAGCGAAGATTCCCTCCTGTACTTTCCACCTGAGGCATTCGGGCCATTTCGGGTTCTCCATCAGATCGGAGCGGGCGCTCTTGGTCCGGTTTTTCGCGCGCATCAACCGGGCAGCGATCGCTTGGTGGCGATCAAAGTGTTTCGCGCAGACATGAGCGCGGAGCAAGCGGCGGCGCTCGTCCGCGAATTCGAAAAATTGATTGCGCTCGAGCTGCGCCATCCCGCGGTGGCAGCGCCGATCGCGGCCGGCGTCGACGACCATGCGGCGTACCTGGCGATGGAATACGTCGTGGGTGATCCATTGGACGTGCGAATGCGGGATCGAGGAAGGATGCCGGTGCCCGAGACGGCCGCGGTGCTGCGGGCGGTGGCCTCGGCGGTCGATGCCGCAGCTGATCGAGGCGTGCATCACGGACGCCTGCATCCCCGGGACGTCATCATGTCCGCGGACGGCCCGCGAGTGACCGGCTTCGGGATTGCGGACGCGCTGGCGCGCGTGGGAGTCCGGACGGAGATGCGACGGCCGTACACAGCGCCCGAAGGCCCGTCGGACGTGTATTCGCTGGCGGCGATCGGATACGAAATGATTTCCGGCAATCGAATGACGCCGAGCGGCTGGGACGAGCTCAGCGCGGAAGACGGACCTGCGTTGCGCGCGGCGTTTGCTGCCGCTCTGTCGCCCGATCCGGCGGCGCGACCGGCTCGCGCGTTGGATTTCGCCCAGATGCTTGCGGAACCGGAGGCTCGCGAGCAGGCGCCGCGTGTCGCGATGCAGGCGCCGCCGGCGGAAACCGACGACATCGAGCCGGAGTTTGCGCTCGATTTACCGCTCGCGAGCGAAGCCGAACAGGATCCGAACCTCGACGCGCCGTTTCCACCCTCGTGGAGCGCGCAACCGCCGAGGCCGTTTCAAATGGATGTACCAGCGTCGACCGAGGGGACCGGCAAGGGCAAATTCCTGGCCGCAGCACTCGTGGTTATCCTTCTCATGTTCGGCGCCGGATACTTCCTCAGCCGGCCTCATCGCGCGCCCGGGCCGCAAGCGGCGCCCGCCAAACCCGCAGTGTCTTCGACCACGGTTGACGTGGGGCGCGCCGCCGCACCACCGCGAGCGGTTCCGCCTGAGCCGGCGCTTCCAGCTCCGGCCCCGTCGCGACCGGCTTCCGGCGCGTCGCCGCCGCCAGCTGTGCCGCGCACGCCCACGCCGAAGCCAGCGACGGCGCCTGCGGCGTCCGGCCGGCTGCTGATTCGTTCGACGCCGGCGGGCGCTTCGGTGGAAATCAACGGCGAGGCGCGCGGAAAAACTCCCGTCACCGTACGTGATTTGGCGCTGGGATCCTATACAATCCACGTGACGCAAGACGGTTTCGCCGCCGCGGATCGCCGCGTACGATTGACGAGCGCGCAGCCGACCGCATCGCTGGAAATTCCGTTGACGGCGATCGCCGCCGGGCCAGGCAGCCTCTCGATCGAATCGCGGCCATCGGGCGCGCGCGTCTTCGTCAACAATCGCCTGATCGGTTCGACTCCTCTCGTCATGCCAGGCCTTCCTGCGGGACCCGCAACGGTACGCATAGAAATGGATGGCTACCGGACGTGGGCGACGACAGTGCAGGTCGCGGCTGGGGAACAGATGCGCGTAACCGCATCCTTAGAACATTAAATGCAAGCAATCCTCGCTCTGGAAAACGGCAAGGTGTACCGCGGGACGGCGGCCGGCGCAACCGGTGAAGCGCTCGGTGAGGTCGTGTTCAACACGAGCATGACCGGTTATCAGGAAATCCTCACCGATCCGTCCTACGCGGGGCAGATTGTCACGATGACCTGCCCGCAGATCGGCAACTACGGCGTGGCGCCCGATGACGTGGAGTCGACCAGCCCGAAGGTGGCCGGATTCATCATGCGCGAGGAATCGCCGGTGGCGAGCAACTGGCGCGCGTCGGGCACGCTGCGGGATTACCTCGTCGACAACCACATCGTGGCCATTGCCGACATCGATACGCGCGATCTCACCCGGCTGCTCCGATCGGCCGGGGTGATGCGCGGCATTATCGCGACCGGCGAGGTGGACGAAGCGGCGCTGATCGACAAGGCGCGGACGATTCCGCCGATGGAGGGCGCCGATTTCGTTCGAGAGGTCACGTGCAAGCGCGCGTTCGACTGGCCGACGGGGATCGCGAAGCAGGCGATTGACGTCCGGCCCGATCTCGCGCTGGCGCCGGAATCGCACGCGAAGCGGCCGCTGCAGGTCGCGGCCTATGACTTCGGCATGAAGTGGAACATCCTCCGTCGCCTGCGATCGTACGGCTGCAACATCCGCGTCTTCCCGGCGACGACGCCCGCCAAGGAAGTGCTGGCCGAAAAAGTCGACGGCATCTTTCTCAGCAACGGTCCCGGCGATCCGGCCGCGCTCGACTACGCGATCGCGAACACGCGCGAGCTGGCGCAGGCGGATGTGCCGATGTTCGGTATCTGCCTCGGCCATCAGATTCTCGGGCTTGCGCTGGGCGGCCAGACGTTCAAGCTCAAGTTCGGTCACCGCGGCGCGAACCATCCCGTGAAGTGTCTGGACACGGGCAAGGTGGAGATTACCTCGCAGAATCACGGCTTTGCCGTGGATCCGGACTCGCTGCCGCCGGATGTCAAGGTCACGCATCTCAATTTGTACGACGGCACGGTGGAGGGGCTCAGATCGCAGGACCGCCCGATCTATTCGGTGCAATACCATCCCGAAGCCTCTCCGGGACCGCACGACGCCGACTATCTCTTCCACCAGTTCGTGGACGACATGGAACGCAGGCGGGCTCAATAATGCCGCGACGCGAAGACCTGAAACGGATTCTGGTCATCGGCGCCGGGCCGATCGTGATCGGCCAGGCGTGCGAGTTCGACTACTCCGGCACGCAGGCCTGCAAGGCGTTGCGTTCGGAAGGCCTCGAGGTGGTGCTGGTCAACAGCAACCCGGCCACGATCATGACCGATCCGGAAATGGCGGATCGCACGTACATCGAGCCGCTGACCGTCGAGACGGTTGCGCGCATCATCGAAAAAGAAAAGCCGGATGCGCTGCTGCCCACCGTGGGCGGCCAGACGGCGCTGAATCTGGCCGTCGCCCTCGCGGAGGCCGGCGTGCTCGAGAAGCACGGCGTGAAATTGATCGGCGCCAACATCGATGCGATCAAGGTCGGCGAGGACCGGCAGCTCTTCCGCGAAGCGATGGAGTCGATCGGCATCGAGGTGGCGGCCAGCGCCGTTGCCAAAACTCTGGAAGACGCGCTCGCGATTGTGAAACGCATCGGCTTTCCGGCCATCCTCCGCCCGTCGTTCACAATGGGGGGCGTCGGCGGCGGCATCGCCTACAACATCGAGGAATTCCGGGATCTGGTGGAGCGCGGCCTCGAGATGAGTCCCGTGCATGAGCTGCTGATCGAAGAGTCGGTGATCGGCTGGAAAGAGTTCGAGCTCGAAGTGATGCGCGATGTTGCGGACAACTTCGTGGTCATCTGCTCGATCGAAAACATCGATCCGATGGGCGTCCACACCGGCGACAGCATCACCGTCGCGCCGGCGCTCACGCTGACCGACAAGGAGTACCAGCGGATGCGCGACGCCGCGCGCCGCATCATCCGCCGGGTCGGCGTCGAAACCGGCGGATCGAACATTCAGTTCGCGGTGAACCCGGCGGACGGCCGGATGATCGTCATCGAGATGAACCCGCGCGTGTCGCGGTCGTCCGCGCTGGCCTCGAAGGCCACCGGCTTTCCGATCGCGAAGATCGCCGCCAAGCTCGCGCTCGGCTACCATCTCGACGAGATCCCGAACGACATCACGCGGCTGACCCCCGCGTCCTTCGAACCGACGATCGACTACGTCGTCGTCAAGATCCCGCGCTGGAATTTCGAGAAGTTTCCGCAGGCGGACCGTACGCTCACCACGCAGATGAAATCGGTGGGCGAGGTCATGGCCATCGGCCGCACATTCAAAGAGGCGTTCCTGAAGGGCGCGCGATCGCTGGAGCTCGGAAAGGAAGGCCTCCTCTTTGGTCCCTCTGGCGGCGACGAAGAGGATGACCCGACGCTGCGAAAGAAGCTGGTGGTCCCCAATGATCGGCGGATGTGGGCGCTGTTCCGAGCCCTCGAGCGCGGCTGGACTGTCGAGCACCTTCACGAGCTCACGCGCATCGACCCCTGGTTCCTGCGGCAGTTTCACCAGATTGAGAGGTTGCGCCAGACGGCCGCGCTGCAGCCGTTTGAAGACGTCTCGGCGGATTTGCTGCGGACGTTGAAGCGGTCGGGTTTCGGCGACAAGGAAATCGCCGTGATTTTCGGGGTGCGGGAAAGCGAGGTTCGCGCGCGGCGGATCGAGCAGGGGATGGTGGCGTCGTACAAGCGGATCGATACCTGTGCCGCCGAGTTTGAGTCGTTCACGCCTTACATGTACGGGACCTACGAACACGGGTGCGAATCCGAGCCCAACGCGAGGGCAAAAGTCGTGATTCTGGGAAGCGGTCCCAATCGAATCGGGCAGGGTCTGGAGTTCGACTACTGCTGCTGTCACGCGGCGTTTGCACTGCGCGACGCCGGGTTCGAAACCGTGATGATCAACTGCAATCCGGAAACGGTCTCCACGGACTACGACACGACCGATCGGTTGTACTTCGAGCCGCTCACCTTCGAGGACGTGATGTCGGTGATCGAGAAGGAAGCCAGCGGCGGCGGAGACGTGGCCTGCCTGGTGCAGTTTGGCGGCCAGACACCGCTCAAGCTGTCTTTGTCTCTACAGGAAGCCGGCGTGAAGATTCTGGGAACCTCGCCCGATTCGATCGATCTCGCGGAGGATCGCCGCCGGTTTGCGCAGCTTCTCTGGGATCTCGGCATCCCGCAGCCGTCGAGCGGCACCGCGACGTCGCGCGAAGAGGCGCGCGAAGTGGCATCGACCGTCGGATTCCCTGTCGTCGTACGTCCCTCGTACGTGCTCGGCGGCCGAGGCATGGCGATCGTGTACGACATGAACACGCTCGATCGCTACATGACCAACGCGGTCGACGCTTCGCCTGAACATCCTGTGCTCATCGACAAGTTCCTCGAAGATGCGTTCGAGCTGGATGTGGACGCGGTCGCGGACGAAACCGGAGCCGTCGTGATCGGCGGCGTCATGGAACACATCGAAGAGGCGGGCATTCACTCGGGCGACAGCTCGTGCGTGGTGCCGCCCTACCTGGTCGCCGAGCGGCATCTGACGACGATCCGCGACTACACGCGGCGGGTTGCGCGGGCGCTCAAGGTGATCGGCCTGATGAACGTCCAGTACGCGATCAAAGACGATGTGGTGTACGTGCTGGAGGTGAACCCGCGCGCGTCCCGGACGGTTCCGTATCTATCGAAGGCCACCGGCGTGCCGTTGGCGAAAATGGCGGCGCTGGTGATGGCGGGCAAGACGCTGGCGTCGCTCGGCCTGACGGACGATTGTGAAGTGGCCGGCGTGTTCGTGAAGACGCCGGTGTTTCCGTTCGTCCGGTTCCCCGGCGTCGACACGATTCTCGGGCCGGAAATGAAATCGACCGGAGAAGTCATGGGAGGCGCTTCTACCTTCGGCGCCGCCTTTGCGAAAGCGTACCTGTCGGTCGGCCAGCGGTTGCCTGAGGACGGCACCGCGTTCGTCAGTGTGAACAACGACGACAAGCCGACGGTGCTGCCGATTGCGCGCAACCTGGCGGAACTCGGATTCCGGATCGTGGCGACGCGCGGCACTGCCGCGTACCTCCGCGCGCACGGCATTCCGGTGGAGGTAGTCTTCAAAGTGAACGAAGGCCGTCCGAACGTCGCCGATCATATTCTCAACCGCCGGATCGATTTGATCGTCAACACACCGCTTGGTCGCGAGTCGTTCTTCGACGATCGCGTGGTGCGGCGCGTGGCGATGCTGCACAACATTCCCTGCATTACCACGTTGACCGGCGCTTCGGCCGCCGTGGAAGCGATTCGCGCCCTCCGCGGGCAGACGCTCGACGTGCGGGCGATTCAGGACTACCACGCGGAAATTGCCACCGGCCGCGTGTAGCGCCCAGTCAGAAATTTCCATCTAACTCCTGCGCCGACAGTGCGCCACGTCAGAATCGACGGGCGGCATTCTTGCTCGGTCGGGCGCCGTGCGCTACCCGGCCGTTCTGCCCACATTCTCGCTCGCATTCGGGATTGCCGGCGGCATCCTCTTTCCTGGCGCGGTCGCCCAGGCGGCGGCATTCGCCGCGTTTGTGGTTTGCTTCGCGACCGCCTTGCACGCATTCGTGGTGCGGAACCCGCTGGTGTTCCATGCGGCGGTGCTGGCGGCGCTCCAGTGTGCAGGTTTCGTGCTCGGCGCACACGCCACCGAGAGGGCGCTGAACGCACCGCTGGTGGGCGTGTTCGAGCGCCACGTGCTTCCGGGCGAATATCAGATCTTTGGCACCATCGAAGGCACCTTGCGGACGGATGGATCGCCTGGCGAGAACACCGCGAGCGTGACGGTGGATGTCGACCGCATTGCTGTCGACGGGCGTTCCGAGCCGACGATCGGCGGTGTGATTGTGAGCGTGGCCGGCAATCACGCGGCCGGCACGCTGGCGGAGTGGCGCGCGGGCCGCAGAGTGCGGATGCCGGTGGCGCTCAGAAGATCCGCGGAATATTTCGATCCCGGCGTTTCGAGCGGGCGGCGCCAGCTGGCATGGCGCGGCATTGCCCTGGTCGGTTCGACCAAGAGCGACACGCTCGTCGAGGTGATCGCCCGCGGGTCCGAAATCTCGGAGACGCTTGCCGCGTTTCGACAGTACGTGCGGACTTCCGTAGCATCAGCGGTCGCACCATGGAGCCCGCGATCGGCGGCTGTGGTCACCGCGATTCTGATTGGCGATCGCACTGGTTTAGACGATGAGATGGTGAGGCAGCTGCAGGAGGCTGGCACGTACCATGTCATCGCGATCTCCGGCGGCAACATCGCGATCCTGGCCGGCATGTTCGTGTTCCTGTTCCACGCCGTCCGCCTGGGTCCGCGGCTCTCGGCGGCGCTGATCATCTTCGCGCTCATCGGCTACGCGCTTGTCGTCGGATCGGGCTCGTCGGTGGGACGTGCCACGCTGATGGCCGTCATCTACTTCGGCGCGCAGCTGGCGGATCAGCGCGCCGCGCCGCTCAACGTGGCAGCCGTCGCCGCCGCCGTCTTGTTGTGCGTCAACCCTCTGGAGATCGTCGATGCCGCGTTCGCGCTGACGTTCGGCGCCACGCTGGGCCTGCTGGTCGGAATGCCGAGGCTGACGCAGCCGGAGCAGCTGCCGCCGTGGATGTTCGCCGGCCTGGCGTTGCTGGCGGCGTCGATTTGCGCGGAGGTGGCGCTGCTGCCGGTGAGCGCGTTCGTGTTCTCGCGCGTCACGGTCGCCGGCCTGCTGCTGAACTTTGCGGCGATTCCGCTGATGACCGCGGTCCAGCTCGCGGGCATGTTGGTGGTAGGGATCGCGCGGGTGAGCCCGCGCGCGGCGCTCTACGCCGGATGCGTGGCGCATCTGGGCGTTGAAGGGCTGCTCAGAAGTGCATCCCTGGTCGATGTCTGGACGTGGATGGCGAAGCGGGTGCCGCCGCCGCCGGCCTGGGTGATCGCCGCGTATTATCCGTCGGTGATCGCCGCGCTCGTGTCCGGATCGCGCAAGCGACGTGCGATCGCACTGGCCGTCGCAGTTGCCTGCGGGTGGTTCATCTTCGATGCGCCTGTCGTGGGCCTGCCGCGGACTCTTCGCGTGACGTTTCTGGATGTGGGGCAGGGGGACGCGGCGGTTGTGCAGTTTCCGGATGGTCGCAGCGTGAGCGTCGACGCTGGCGGGATTCCGAATGCCACGTTCGACATCGGCGCGCGCGTGGTCGCCCCCACGTACTGGCGCCTCGGACTTCGCCGGCTTACCTATATGAGCCTGAGCCACGGCGATCCCGATCACATGGGAGGAGCGCCGTCGCTGTTCAGGGACTTTCATCCATCAGAGGTCTGGGAAGGCGTTCCCGTGCCCCCGCATCGCCCTACGCAGCAGCTTCGCGCGCTGGCAGATGCGGCAGGCGTTCCGTGGCGAACCCTGCGCGACGGCGATCGGATCGACGTCGGAGGGGTTGCGCTCACCGTGCACCATCCGCCGCCGCCCGACTGGGAACGCCAGCGCGTGCGCAACGACGACTCGGAAGTCCTTGAGCTGCGCTATGGAGGCGTCTCGTTCGTGTTCACCGGCGATATCAGTACGGTTGTCGAGCGGGAGATCGCCGGATCTTTTTCACACGCGCCGGTTCGCGTGCTCAAGGTGCCGCACCACGGCAGCGCCACATCCAGTTCGGTTGAGTTTCTGCGCGCGCTTCATCCGGACATCGCGGTCATCAGCGACGGCCGCGGCAATCCGTTCGGCCACCCCGCACCGGCCGTCGTTGCGCGCTATCGCGACGCCGGCGCCGCGATCTTCCGCACGGATCTCGACGGCGCCGTCATCGCGGAAACCGACGGCACGACCCTGCGCCTGCACACATTCCAGGGACGTCAGCTCACGCTACGAGACCACCAAAGCACGAAACACGAAGACACGAAGAAACACGAAGACACGAAGAAACACGAAGACACGAAGGAACACAAAGGCGGGTCGCAAGTAGTTCAATGATCCGAGTCGCGAGTCCGTTGCCCCCTGAATTGGAGAGCCGAATCTCCGATGTAATCAATTGCGCCCTAATAGTGCACCGCACGCTTGGCCCCGGCTTCGTCGAACGTATCTACCGGAATGCCGTGTGTCTCCAGCTTCAATACGGCGGCATCGCGTTCGAGTATGAGAAGTCAGTGGTCGTTCAATATCGAGGAAGACCTGTTGGTGTTCATCGTTTGGATCTTCTAATCGAGAACGCGATTCTCGTGGAACTCAAAGCCGTGGCCGCTCTGGAATCAGTTCACTGTGCTCAAGTTCTTTCGTGCATGAAGGCAGCGAACCTGCGGGTGGGATTGCTCGTGAACTTCGGGGGACCGACGCTGAAGGCCGGTTTGCGGCGATTCGTTATCTAGACGCTAGACCTCGTGCCTCTTCGTTCCTTCGTGTCCCTTCGTGTCTTCGTGTCTTCGTGTCCCTTCGTGGTTTCGTGTTTTACGTCTTGCCACACACGTTCCATTTCCTCCAGCGTCAGCTGCTCCAGTGACTGTCCAGCACCCGAGATGCGTCGCTCCATCGCTTCGAACCGCCGTGTGAATTTTTCGTTCGCGCGGCGGAGCGCGGTCTCGGGCTCGATATCCAGCTTGCGTGCGAGGTTCGCGATGGCGAAGAGCAGGTCGCCCATCTCTTCCTCTGCACGCGCACGGTTGCCGGGTTCGTCGGTGACGGTCTGGCGCAGCTCGCCGACCTCTTCCTCAATCTTCGCGATGACATCGTCCGACTTCTGCCAGTCGAAGCCTGTGGCGGCGGCGCGCTTGCCGATCTTGTAGGCGCGGAGCAGCGAGGGGAGGCTCCGCGGCACGCTGCCGAGCGTGCTGTGCGGCGTTCCAGCCTGCTTCCGTTCCTGCGCCTTCAGGCTGTTCCACCGCTGGAGGGCGGCCTCGGCGTCCGGTGCCCGCTGTTTCGACTGCGCATCGTGCAGACGACCGTCTTCCTGAAACACATGGGGATGGCGCCGCACGAGCTTGTCGACCACGCTGCGGAGTGCGTCTTCGATTGTGAACAGGCCGGCTTCGGCAGCCACCTGGGCGAGGAAGACCCCTTCAAAAATATGATCGCCGATCTCCTCCTGAAGGCCGTGCATATCGCTGCGTTCGATGGCGTCCACCACCTCGTACGCCTCTTCCAGAACGAAGTGAGCGAGCGACTGAAGAGTCTGCTCGCGATCCCACGGGCAACCCTCCGGTGAGCGGAGCGTCCGCATCACCGCCACGAGCTGGTCGAACACCTGGGCTGGCTTCGGAGTCTGCATGAGTTGCTATGGTAACATTCGAAAAAATGCCCGATCCCACGATCAACTTCGGATCGTTCGTGCTCTCGCTGGCGGCCACCGCGGCCGTGCACTTCGGCGATCGGTTTGAGCCCGGGACGGATCATCCCGCGCCGGTCGATCTCGTTGCGGCGGAGCAGATGATCGACATCCTCGGCCTGCTCGAAGAGAAGACGCGCGGCAACCTGACGCCCGACGAACAGCAGTTGCTGGACACGGTCCTCTACGAGCTCCGGATGCGGTTTGTCGAAGCGAAGCAGCAGGACAAGCGCATCATCACGCCTTGAGGCCGCTGACCACAGCCCGCGTGCTCGTGCTCGGTTCCGGCACGTCGCACGGCGTGCCGATGATCGGCTGCGAATGCCAGACCTGCAAATCGGACGACCCGCGCGACAACCGATCGCGCGCCTCGATTCTCATTACATTCCCGGGAGGCCCGTCGATTCTGGTGGATACCTCGCCGGACCTGCGCTCGCAGGCGCTGCGGCACGGCTTACATCGCATCGACGCCGTGCTCTACACCCACAGCCACGCCGATCACGTGCTCGGACTCGACGAGCTGCGGCGATTCAACATTCTGCAGAAGGAATCTATTCCGTGCTACGGGGACGATCGGACCCTGGGCGATCTGCGGCGCATCTTTGCGTACGTCTTCGAGAAGCAGACCGAGGGTGGCGGCGTGCCGAAGATCGTGTTGTTTCCGTTGTCTGGGGGCGCATTCTGCGTCGGTCCCGCGACGTTCATCCCGGTGCCGATCGCTCACGGCTCACGCCAGATCTTTGGATACCGTCTCGGGAACTTCGCATATCTCACCGATTGCAGCGCGATCCCCGAAGCGTCCTGGCCGTTGTTGACGGGCGTCGATGTGCTCGTTCTTGACGCGCTTCGCGATCGGACGCACCCGACGCATTTGTCGCTCGGCGAATCGCTCGAGATCGTAAAACGGCTGTCTCCCGCGCGGGCATTCTTCACGCACATGTGCCACGACTTGATGCACGTCGCCACCTGCGCGCGCCTGCCCGATGGCGTCGAGTTGGCATATGATGGCCTCTCGTTTGAAATCGAGACGCAGCCGTGGACGTAGTTTATTATCCCGACGATCAGCGACCGCGATGGTGGCGGCAGCCGGTGCTGGCGTTGGGCAACTTCGACGGCATGCACCGCGGCCACCTGAAGATCATCGAGCGCGTCCGGCGCGGCGCCGAAGAGCGCGGCGCTTCGGCGGTGGCGATGACGTTCGATCCGCACCCATCCACGGTCGTCCGTCCCGACAAGGCGCCCACGCTGCTCATGACCACCAGCCAGAAGGTGGAAGCGATGGCGAAGGCCGGCATGAACGGCGTCGCCATTGTGCGATTCACGCCGGAGCTGGCGCAGTGGGATCCGGAAACCTTCGTCCGGCGCGTGCTGGTAGAGTGGATTCACGTCGCCGAGGTGTGGGTGGGCGCGAACTTTCTGTTCGGCCACGACCGTGCCGGCAATTTCTCGCTGCTGCGCACCCTGGGCGCGCGATACGGATTTCGCGCCGAGAAGATCGATCCGGTGCGCTACAAGGAATTCGTTGTCAGCAGCACCCGCATCCGCCGGCTGATCAGCGAAGGTCGCATCGATGAAGCTGGCGCGTTGTCGGGCCGCTATTACACGATTGAGGGCACGGTAGTGCAGGGGCAGCACCGGGGGCGCGAGCTCGGATTTCCGACGGCGAACATCTGCCCGGACAACCCGCTGATTCCGCCCAACGGCGTGTACGCCACCACGGTGGCGCTGGACGGGGTTGTCTATCCCTCGGTGACGAACATCGGCACCCGGCCGACGTTCGAGAACAGCGAGTCGATGGTGATCGAAACGCATCTGATCGGCGAAGATCGCGACCTCTATGGGCAGCGGCTGCGCCTCGGGTTCGTCCAGCGCCTCCGGGACGAGAAGAAATTCGACGGCGTGGAGATGCTGAGGGCGCAGGTGGACGCGGATCGCCGCCAGGCGCGAAGCCTCTTCGACCGGATGGCCCTCTAGTTCATGCAGCTCTACAACACGCTCTCCCGGAAGGAAGAACAGTTTGCCCCGTCGCAGGATAGTCTGGTCCGCATGTACGCGTGCGGCCTCACGGTGTACGCGCGCGGGCACATCGGCAACTTCCGGACGTTCGTCGCCGTGGACGTGCTCAGACGGACGCTGAGATACGTCGAAGGCTACGAGGTGAAGCACGTCGTGAATTTCACCGACGTTGACGACCGCACGATCGCGGGCGCCCTCAAGGCAGGCATGCCGCTGCGCGAATACACGAACCAGTTCATCAACGCCTTTCTGGAAGACGCGAAGTCGCTTGGGCTGGAAGACGTGGAGGAGCGGCCGCGAGCCACCGACCAGGACAATCTCGATGCGATGGGGAAGCTCGTACGGGATCTGGAGTCGCACGGCCATACGTACAACAGCGACGGATCGGTGTACTTCAAGATCTCCACGCTTCCCCAGTACGGCCAGCTCGCGCGGCTCGATCACGAAGGGTTGCAGGCCGGCGCGCGCGTGGATGCGGACAATTACGACAAGGCCGACGCGCGGGACTTCGTGCTCTGGAAGGCGGCGAAAGCCGGCGAGCCCTCGTGGGACGTCGGATTCGGCGCGGGGCGCCCGGGATGGCACCTCGAATGTTCCGCGATGGCGCTCCGCCTGCTCGGAGAGCCTCCGATCGATATCCACTGCGGCGGCGTCGATCTGATTTTTCCGCATCATGAGAACGAGATCGCGCAGAGCGAAGGCGCCACGGAGAAGAAGTTCTCCCGTTTCTGGATGCACGTCGAGCATCTGCTGATAGACGAGGAGAAGATGTCCAAGTCTCTTGGCAACGTCTTCACCGTTCCGGATATCGCCGGTCGCGGGTACCGGCCGTCCGCACTGAGATACCTCCTGCTTTCGACGCACTACCGGAAACAGCTCAAGTTCAGCTGGGATACGCTCGACCAGGCCGAGGAGTCGCTGCGGCGTCTGGCCGACTTTGTCCAGCGGCTCGACCGCGTCACGAAGGCGGGATCGCATCCGGCAATCGTGTCGAAGGCGACAGAAGCGGTCGAGGCGTTTCGCGCCGCGATGCTGCAGGATCTCAACACGTCCGGCGCGCTGGGCGTCGTGTTCGAGCTCGTACGCGCGCTCAACTCGGCGATCGACGCCGGCGAGCTGGGGGCTGGCGATGTGCCGGCGGTGAAAGCGGCGTTTGAGACCTTCGACAAGGTGCTCGGGGTGATCGCGCTGCGCCAGCAGGAAGACGCGCAGACGGCGCTGCCCGCGGCGGAAATTGAAAAGCTGGTGGAGGCGCGGCAGGCGGCGCGCCGCAACCGCAATTTCGCCGAGGGCGATCGCATCCGCGACGAGCTGCTGGCCAAGGGCATCGTGCTGGAAGATTCGCCGCAGGGTACGCGTTGGAAGCGGAAGTAGAGAGCGCGAGGGCAAGGTCGGGGTGGAATACATTTCCGGACCGGCCTTTGCACGACGTGCGGGCGATGTCAGCGTCCCGCAAAGACGCGCGCGGTCCGTTCGGCAAGCTCGGCGAGGATCTCGCGTGCGAAGAGCTGACGCGACTGGGCTATAGGATTCTCGATCGCCGCTTCCGGACCCGCTGCGGCGAGCTGGACATCGTGGCCCGCGACGGACCGGTGCTGGTGTTCGTGGAAGTGCGGGCGCGGTCCGGTGACAGATTCGGCAATCCGTTCGAGTCCGTCACGTGGCAGAAACAACATCGCCTGAGCCGTATGGCTGCCGCATACTTGTGTGCGAAGCAGCTCGCCGAGGTCCCGTGCCGCTTCGACATCGTCGGCGTGACTGATGCCGGCGATGGCGCTTTCCACCTGGAACTGATGAGGAACGCGTTCGAATTTCATGGCTGATCTGCGAAAAGACCCCGTCACCGGCCGCTGGGTGATCATCTCCACTGAACGCCAGAAGCGCCCCAGCGAATTTCAGATTGAAACCGTCACCACGAGGCCCGACAGCCTGTGTCCGTTCTGCGAGGGGCACGAGGACAAGACGCCGCCGGAGATTCTCGCGTACCGCAACGGCACGCCAGCCAACGCCAAAGGCTGGGAGGTGCGCGTGGTGCCCAACAAGTTTCCCGCGCTGCGTGTGGAAGGCAATCTCGACCGCGAAGGCGAGGGCCTGTTCGATCGCATGAACGGCATCGGCGCGCACGAGGTGATCATCGAGACGCCGGACCATTCGTTGACGCTCGCGACGATGAACGAGCAGGCGATCGAGCGCGTATTCTGGGCGTGGCGCGATCGCGTGCTGGATCTGAAGCAGGATTTTCGCCTTCGGTACATCGTCATCTTCAAGAATCACGGCGCGTCGGCGGGCGCTTCGCTGGAACACGCGCATTCGCAGCTGATCGCGCTGCCTATCGTGCCGCGGGAGATGGGCGAGGAGCTCGACGGCGCGAAGCGGCACTATCAGCAGAAGGAACGGTGCGTCTTCTGCGACGTGATCCGCCAGGAAACGAAAGACGGCTCCCGGCTGATTTCCGACTCGCCGGAGTTTGTCGCGATGGCGCCGTACGCGCCCCGGTTCCCGTTTGAGACGTGGCTGTTGCCCAAGCGGCATGCGTCGCGGTTCGAGGATGCGTCGCGCGGAGAGTATGCGAGCCTGGCGCGAATGGTGAGGGAGACGTTGCAAAGGATGAACAGCGCGCTGCTTTCGCCGCCGTACAACCTGATCGTCCACAGCTCGCCGCTGCAGGACAACGCGACGGAGTATTACCACTGGCACATCGAGATCATGCCGAAGCTGACGCGCGTGGCCGGCTTCGAGTGGGGCACGGGGTTCTACATCAACCCGACAGGTCCGGAGGAAGCCGCGGACGTCTTGCGGCGCGTGAAACTCTGACGATGCGGTGGACGTCGCGGGTTGCCTGCCTGCGTGGCGTGTGGTACGTTATCTGGTCCGGGCGGCCCGTGCAGGGCGGGAATAACTCAGTGGTAGAGTGCGACCTTGCCAAGGTCGAAGTCGCGGGTTCGAATCCCGTTTCCCGCTCCATATTTGAACCGCGGAGAGTACTCCGCGGGCGTGCTCGGCTTCGCGGAGCCCCAAATGCCCCGTTCGGCTCGCACGGTGCACCGCCGAGAATACTCGGTCCGCTGATCTGGTCGGGGCAGTTTCCTCAGATGAGCATGTTCCTTCAGCGCTGTTGTTGTGGCCCAATTGAATAGCGCTCTGTCCGCGTAGGTTCTTCCGCACAACCGATCGTTCAGAGGGCGCCGTCGCCAAGTGGTAAGGCAGAGGTCTGCAAAACCTCCATCCCCGGTTCAAATCCGGGCGGCGCCTCCAATCAAATCAAAAACGTGATGGCCAGTCGTCAACGCGCCTTCTTCAATCGGCCATCCTCGCGCGCTGTTGGGTGACCGTGCAGAGGCAACGATTCGCGTGGGGCGCTGGCCCAACGTGGCCATTGTCTTGCACTTCAGCAGGTGATGACGCCATCGCGGCTCGTCCGGGGAAGTGGGACCCTTCGTCGCCGGACCCGCTGCGAACTATTGTGCGTCTCCGTACTACGCCGTCGGGGCGAGGCGTCGATCGTTCAACGACATCGCCAAAGCAGGGCTGCGCGGCATTGATGAACAAAAAGGTTCGCGCACTGCTCAGCTTTCTGGCAGACCCGCTTCGGCGAGCGGCGGGGATCGGCGCAAAATACGAGTGGTCCGTTTTCTGCGATCGGCCAGTAGAGAAGCTCGGAGTGGCAAGCCTATGGGGCGAACGGCCGGAAGGTGGCTGGCGCGCGTACGCGGGGGCTGCCATTCAACGGAAGTGGGTCGATATTTTCACGATTGATGTCTTCCTGGCTGATTGTCGGCCTTCGATGATCATCGAGCTGGGGACGGGTTCCGGCGCGTTTTCCTCCTATCTCGCGACCTATGCTTATCTCAATGGCGCCCAGTTCGTGACGTTCGATTCGAACCGAAAGACGGCCGTCATCAAACGCGCCAACCCCAGGGCGCTCCGGCTCATCCGCAAGCTAGGCGGCAAAACCTCGCAGCGAGACATTTTCGAGGACGAGACAGCAGCCTTCGTTCGTAGCCTAATCCAACGACCAGGCGTGTCCTTTCTGTACTGCGACAATGGCGACAAGCCGAAAGAGATTCAGATGTTTGCTGCGGCCCTGAAGCCGGGTGATTTCGTTGGCGTGCACGACTTTGGATCCGAAATACACGAGAAGGACGTATCTCTCTTGGTTGAGACCGACCTGACGCCGTACCACCCGGAGTTTTTTGCAGCCGTTTCATCGAGCAACCGAATTTTCAGGAAGAGAGAATGAACCGGCGCGACCAAAGAGAACTGCGCACAATCCCTCACGTGAGGTCCTTCTCGTCGCGACGTAGGCGTCGAACGTGATCCGACGGCGCCAGGCGTTCCGACCTCACCCCGCGTTTGTACGCGTCAATCTGCTGATCGATCTTTCCGACGCACTGCGCGCAAATGGAGTGGTGAATTCTCGTATCCGGAGTGTCGCCCTCGTAGAGCACAGCGCCGCACCAATCGCAGATCTTTTTCATCAGTCGTCTATATCGATAAGGGACTAGCGGCGGGACGGCATCGCCCGCAGAACACCTAATTCTAATTGGGTTGAGTGCGTTCGGATAGAGCGAGAGCGATTCACCTCGATGCCGGCCCATCAGAAGTTGACCTGGATCAAATTTGTAATATCACAAATATAACGGGACCTCTGAAGACGTCCAGGTTCGCGACCGATATTTCACACACGGGCCCTCTGTCCCACGGAATAGGAGGTGGCCGTAGGCGCCCGAGGATGGCGGACGCGATATTCACGATGGCAACGACAAATACACAGGCTTCGCAGGCGAAAACGATTCTCTTGGTCGACGACGAAGGCGGCCTGCGCCGCCTCTTGAGCCGCAAGCTCACAGGCGTGGGCCATGCCGTTCTGGTTGCGGCGAGCGGCGAGGAGGCCCTCGCGATCGAGGCTCAGCACTCGGGAGTGATCGACCTCCTGGTTACCGACATCATGATGCCCGGCATGAGCGGCGTGGAATTAGCGAAGCGTCTCCTGCCACGTCGACCCAAAATGCTCGTGCTGTACATTTCGGGTTACGCGGCCGAGGCCAATGAGCGGTTGCGCCAGATGCAAAACGCCCAGCTCCTGCTGAAACCATTTCAGCTCGAGGAGTTCATGCGGACAGTCGAGCGCGCCTTGATTGGCAGACCGACACCGGCGAGCGTTGATCCGTGGGGCTAGGCAGCTACATTTCGGACTGACCTTTAACCTTTGGCATATGGAGTCGCTTTGCCGGGGGTTCGATATTGAGGAACAGAGTGCCGCGCGTGCGCGTTCCTCCCGGCACTTCATCCCAGGCGTCGTGCAGCTCCCACGACGCCTGGGCGGTTTTCACATTTGCAGTGTCAGGGTCGGCGTGACCTCAGAATTGTCCTCGAAGGATCCCGCTCGGAAATGCCGCGGTGTCGATCTGGAAGTAGAACTGCGAATGATTCTTGAGAATCTGCTGCGCCACGCCCACGTCGATGGGAACGGTGGCGTCTAGGCGGGCCGAACCGTTGACGTCGAAGTTCACCTGTCCCGGCTGAATCAGAAGATCGATCACCACCGGTCCAGTCACTCCGACCGCGCCGGAGTTGACGTGCGCGCTCGTCACGCTCGAGACGCCGGAGAATCCCGAGAGATTCCCCGAGAACGTGGCTGTCCCGGCCGTGATGTTGTTGTCGTGATCGACCGTGGTGGTGATCGTCATCGTGACGTTGCCTGCAGGGCTGAACCCGGGGGCGACCAACGGCTGTGGCGCTGCGGCAGGCAGCGACAAAGTCGCCCCGAATGACTGCACTTGAGATGTCGAGGGGGCCGTCTCGCTGCATCCCCACGAAGCAACCGCCACAAGAATTCCCACACCAGCTAATGCTCTCATCATGATTTCTTTCTCCTCTTCGACTCGAGTCGCCTCCGACTCTCGCGTTGAAACGGCCGTTCGACCTCGACCGGCTACATGGGTTCCGGCCGTGCAAGCCGCAAACCATGTGCGATGCGGCTGATGCGCGTCGCTGTTATGTGGCGAGGCGTGTTGGTGTTGGAGTCGAACGGTGCGTTACTGGTGCGCGGGTCGCGGCGTCCGTGGGTCTCTACCAATCACGACTGTCAGAGATCCACAGACGGCAGGTTGTCATCACGGGACGCAAGCGACGTGCTCACTGGGAAAAGGCAGACGGCGGGAACAACGTCATCCCGGTGCCGGTTTGACCCAGGACGTTGTTGCGGATCACATTGTTCCCGGCGATGACCGGGAAACCGGCTGGCGGATCCAGGCGGATGAGCAGCGCGGGCGGAAGCGCGCCGCCAAACGACGGCGGCCTGGCAGTCGGGCTGCTGAAGATATTTCCTTCGAAAAGATTGTCCTGAAAAATTGCCGTATTGATCTGCGCGCTTTGCTGGTTGTCCGTGAACTCAACGCACGCAAGGCTCGGAGACTGCGACACCTCATTTCCCCGAACCACGTTACTCGTCCAGTTGGTACCGTGATAGGACCCGATTCCGGCGTACCCGATGTTCGCGATGACGTTGGCGGCGATCAGCGTATTGTTGAGGGCCCCGACGCCTTCGATGCCGGCATCGTACGCACTGCGGATCGTATTGTCCTGGACCACGTCCCCGCTCTCGTTCGTGAGCTGAATCCCATCGTCCGCGCCCTGTTTGCCCCAGGTTGAGAGGTTTCCGTCCCATGCGCCATCCAGCTGGTTTCCGGTGACGGTGTTGTTGCTGCCTGAGTACAACGACACAATCCCGCTCGCCGAAGGCTTCGCCGAATCAAACGTCACGCTGTTTCCGGAAAACCGCACGCGAGTGGAGTTGTTCTGGGTGTACGAGCCGACGATGTGATTGTCCGTGACGTCACTGTCGTGAACCGCGCTGAACGCAATCGAACCCAGGACGCGGCAATTTCGTATCGAGAGGCGAGACACGGCGTTCGCGGTGATCGCGTACCCGCCGGCTGGCATCGGACCGGTTGACGCGACCACGTGCCCCGCGCAGTCGATCACGACATCCTGGAGATTCGACACTGTGAGGCAGCCGCTCGGGACCGATGACAGATCGGCGCCGAGCGTATAGCTACCCGGCGCCGAGATGGCCTGGCACTGCGTAATGACGCGGAGCGACGCCGGGCCGCCCACGCTCGAAGGAGCCAACGCACTACGTGCATTCTCTCCGCATGCAGCCGCCGAGACGATGCACAGCATCGCCGAGATCTTTCGGAACAAGGGGGTACCCAGATCGTCTTTAAGTGGAATTCTCAGTATACGCCAGCAATTGAAACAGCCGCGGCCCCGACGATCCGGCGACGCTGGTGTTCCTGCATCAGCGCAATCAGGCGCAGATGCTCCGGCTTCCATGGCGAAGCCAGCGGAACGGAGGCGGCCTTCGACCACGTGCGCGTGGCGAGCGGCAGCGTTCCGAGAGTGAGCAACCTGCGCACGACCGCGCTGTGGTTCAGCGTCCGGCCGCCGTTCTCACCTCGACGAACATCGGTTGTCAGGTTGTCTTCCGTGACCGCCAGGAGGACGTCGGCCGGATACTGGATGGAGAGAGTCGGCGGCACTTCAACGTGTACTTCAACACGAAGCTCGCGTCGATCCGCCAGTCGCTGCGCCGTCATCCCAACGACGGCCTTCGGCGTGCGAGCCGCCTCTTCGATTGCGAGTTGAACGGCCTCGGCGTCGCTGCCGACGGTTTCGAGGCGACCGTCGATGACCAGCTGCGGGGTATAGGTTTCCTTACCGTGGAACACTGCAGCCGAGTACGCCGACTGCCGCAGGGTAAACGCCGATGAGGAAAACGGGTCGCGCCAACCGAGCCAATCAAAGTAGTCGACGTGTTCTCCCAGCGCCAACACCTCGATGTTCCGCAGCGGCTGGCGCTGCACGAGCACGCTCAACAGCTGATCCGCCGGGGGACAACTTGAACAGCCCTCCGAAGTGAACAGCTCCACCACGACCGTTGAAGTCGCCCTCGGCGTTTGTGCCCACACTGGGCTTCCACCGTGCTCGTGCATCGAGAGGCCGATCAGCAGCGCGACGGCGACGCCGAGGTGTTTGCGCATGCCGCAATTATTCCATTTTGCCATGCCCTCAATTGCTGTCGCTCGAGGGGGCCTGATATTCCGGCACGTGGTTGACAATCGGCTTTACCGTACGAAGGTACGAATAGATCGCGTGGAGATCCTCGTCGGTGGCATTCCGGTATGCCGGCCACGGCATGGGTGGGTTGATCGGGCGCGACGTCCCCATGTGCCGGCCTGTCCGGATCGCGTTCACGAACATCTCTTCGGTCCAGATCCCGAGGCCGGTGTTCTGGTCTGGCGTTAGGTTGGCTGTGTAGCTGACGCCCCACGGCCCGCTGAACGCGGTGTTTGTCGCGGCGCCGGACCACGCCCACAGACCTGATGTCGATTGCGCTGGCAGCGGGCCGATCTGTTCGGGGTGGCCGCTCAGCGCGCGAGACATATCGGGCTCGGGCCCGCGCGGTCCCAATTTCCACGGCGTGTGACAGTCGTGGCATCCCATGGTCTTCACAAGATACTCGCCCCGAGCCACTGTATCGGCCTGCGCTCCAGAGCTAGTTGCCGCCGGCCGGGGAGTCCGCGCAGCAAATGCTGCGACGCCGATGAGTAACAGGGCCGCCGAACTGATCACGAGCATGTTCTTTTTCATTTTCGTTCTCTCCTCGTTGGTGAAAGTACGTGACGAGAGAACTGTAGCGACTCCCCTGAATACCGGATGCTAAGAGTTGCTTAACGCGATCCTAAATCTTTCTTAAATACGTCATAATCGCGGCGTGGGCGGGACAGATCGGATCCTTCGCTGCCTCGAGAACACGGTTTCAATTCTGGTGGCGTCGGTGGACGGCAGCGGCGAACCCTCATGCTGTCGTGGCGTGGCTCTCACGTCGAACGATAATCTCGCGACGCTCACGGTATTCGTGCCCGCAGCCACGAGCCGTGACACGATCGCGAACGTGAAGGCCACTGCGCGGGTGGCCGTCGTCGCCACCCATCCGATCGATCATTCTTCCATTCAGATGAAGGGCGTTGCCGTTTCCCGACCGGCACGTCCTGAAGAGGAAGCCCTTGTCCGTCGCGGCTTCCAGGGGTTTGCCGAGCTGCTCAACAGCATCGGGATCCCTCCGCGTGTCACAAAGGCCGTCACGCTGTGGCCTGCGATGGCCATCGACGTTCGCGTGGACGAGATCTACGACCAGACTCCGGGGCCCAGGGCGGGCAGCCGTTTGCGATGACCGAACTCACGCTCAACGATTTGTCGCGGTGCTGCCAGGGCATCGTGCCCGCCGTGATTGCCACGTGCGACGCCGCGGGGATGCCGAACGTGGCCTATCTCAGTCACGTGTACATCGTGGACGACGCGCACGTGGCGCTGTCGCGCCAGTTTTTCAACAAGACGCAGCGGAACCTCGACCACAACCCTCGCGCGTGCGTGGAGATGATCGACCCGTTGACATTTCAGGCGTACCGGCTGCGGCTGACCTTCCTACGCACGGAAAAGTCAGGCCCGCTGTTCGACTCGATGTCTCTTCGGATTGACGCTATCGCCTCGCACACCGGCATGACCGGCATCTTCAAGTTGATCGGCGCCGACGTGTTCGAAGTTCGTTCCATCGAGCGCGTTGAAGGGTTTCTGAGCGAAACGCCTGCCGGGCCGGATGATGGCGCCACGCTGGCGGGTCATCGCACTGAAGTGCGGGGTCTCCAGTGGGTGTCCGAACGGATCAATCGTGCCGAGACGCTCGAAGCGCTGCTGAACGGCGTACTCGAGGCGCTTGACGAATATTTCCATTTTCACCACACGATCCTTCTGTTGTACGACGAGGCGGCCGGCCGGCTGGTGACGATGGCGAGCCGTGGATATGGACAAAGTGGCGTGGGCGCGGAAGTAAAAGTCGGCGAGGGAGTCATCGGCACGGTGGCGCGTGAACGCCGTGTCTTGCAGTACAAGAATTTCCATTCGGGCCTCAACTACGGACGAGCGGCGAGGCGCGAGTTTGCAGAGGCGTGCGATGAAGTGCCGCTGCCAGGATTGAAGGACCCACAAAGTGTTCTCGCGATTCCCCTGATCGTCGGAAATCGGCTGGTGGGGGTGCTGGCCGCGGAGGACCGCGATCCGATGCAGTTCAGCGAATGGCACGAGGCCTACCTGGGGATCGTCGGCAACCAGATCGCGCTTGGCGTGGACCGGATGACTCAAGACGACGAGGAGGGCGCGCAGTTGACGCAGGCGGCTCCGCAACCGCCTCTTACGGGATCCGACCGGGTGCGCACGCTCTTGTACTACCGCAACGATGACGCGATCTTCGTGGATGGCGAGTACCTGATAAGGAATATCCCCGCGCGAATCCTCTGGAAACTGCTCGCCGAACAGAAACGCACCGGTCGAACTGAATTTACGAACCGTGAGGTTCGGCTCGACGAATCCCTCGGCCTGCCGCCGGTGAAGGACAACTTCGAGAGCCGACTGATCCTGCTGCGGCACCGCCTCGAGGAGAAGTGTCCCGACGTGCGGATTGTGTCCACGGGCCGCGGACGGTTTTCCCTGCGCACGAGCGGCGATATCGAAATGGTGGAGCGATGAAGAACCAGGTGCGCGCGGCAGCAGTGAGAATCCTCAAAGCAACCGGCCGACGGCCTTTAGGAGATCGTTCGGTTGACTTCACTTATCGCATCGCCGAGTAACGCGCCGTCCTGCTTGACGTCGTGCGTGGCACGTCTTTCGCACGGTCTCGCTCAAACTTCATACGGGAGGGTGCGACCTGTGCTAATCCGAACCGCTGTGCTCGCCGCCTTCGTGGGTCTACTTCTCGCAACGCCAGCCGGAGCGGCAACCATCTACGGCCCCTCTCCCTACCTCTGCTTTGATGCGGCCTCCGCGCCCGCAGGTTGCGGCACAGCCGACAGCCCGTTCAAAGCGCTGGGGCTAACAGATTTCTCGCTCGAAAACTTCGAGGATCATTTGTTTAACGTCCCCGGCGTGGCCGCCTCGGCGGGGGGTGTTACCAGCGTGGTTTTTGGCTCGGGGTCGCACGATTCCGTGGATGCTGACGACGGCGCGATCGATGGATCAGGACTATTGGGCGACAGTTTCTTCTCGGGCAACGGGTCCGCGGGGATTACGTTTACGTTCAGTGGGACCCTCCCGACTCATGCGGGCCTTGTCTGGACAGATGGAAGCGGTACGATCTCGTTCTCCGCGAGCGGACCGGGCGGTGCGCTCGCAGCCTGCACGGTGACGAATTTCTCCGTTCCCGGGGTCGTCCCTGACGGCTCGTTTAACGGCGAGACCGGAGAGGACCGTTTCTTTGGCTGCAGCGATCCGGGAGGTATTTCTTCCATTTTCATCTCGAACACCGGAGGTGGCATCGAGATCGATCATCTTCAATACGGACGCCTCGGGCCCAGCAGCGCGGTTCCCGAGCCCGCGACGTTGTTGCTGCTCGGTACGGGTCTCGCGTTCGGATCCCGGCGGCGCCGGCCGAAGCGTTAATCGGTTGAGCGACGGGCGGCGCGCGCCGCGAGCGGTCAACTACTTCATCAGGCCTCCGTGCTTCTTGCAGGCGGCGTTTGCGGCTTTCTGAGTTTTTGACGTTTGCGTCGTGCCGTCGGCGCACTTCGCCTGTGCGTCACCGGTCACGGTGTTCTTGACGGTCTTGGCGCCGTCCTTCGTCGCCTCGCCTGCTGTCTTGGCTCCTTCTTTGGTGACTTGTCCGGCCTCTTTCACCCCTTGAACGACGCCACCTAATTGTCCGGCAGTGCTGATGCCGCCTACTCCAAGCGCCAGTGTGAAGATCAATGCTGCGAGCGCTATTCTCATGGCGACCTCCTGGTGATTGAGCGTGCAGGACCCGCACCCGAAGGCCGCATCGGCAGAGCTTCAACGGAGAACGTGTTTCCTTGACGCAGATCACCGGATATGGCGAACCGGTCGCGACCGGTCGTGATCGGACAAGAAAAGACTTGTCAGGATGAACGAAACTGTTATCATTTCGGCGTCGGAGAGCACCGGCGGCGTCTAAGACACTATCGAGCGGTCACCCCAGCCGCTCTGCGTTATACGCGGTCGCTTCTCCGTTCAACATCCACAACGAGTCGGGAAGTGGCGGCAGTTCCCAGCTGTTGCCGACGCTAATTCTGCGTTCCGCTTTCGATCGCAATTCGATCTCACGTCCGGCGGATTGACGTTGTCCGGTCGTGGTCTGCGCACGAATCGGTACGCAAACCGTGGGGGTGCAATGAGAGTTGGAGTTCACCGGCTGCGCTACGTGCTCGCCATGGCCTTCATGGTTTCCGCATTCACTTCAACGGCGGCGAGGCCGGCGTACGCCGGGGCGACGCTCACGCTTGCATGGGACGCTGATGCCGGAGCTGCCGGATATCTGGTCTACTGGGGCAGGAGCTCCGGAAATTACGTGACAGGCGTTGATGTCGGCAATCAGACGTTCTATCAGTTTTCGCGGCCGGATTCGACCAGCACATTTTATTTTGCCGTTCGGGCGTACAACGCCTCGGGCGTGCTGAGCGCGCTGTCGGAGGAGATCGCCGCGTCGCCGCCTTCATCGAATACCTCGGCGGGAAGTGTCACCCAAACGACCTCAACGGTGACACCGAAGGTCACGGTCGATTTTGACGGAGACGCCAAAAGCGATTTCGCCGTGTACCGATCCTCTGAAGGCCTCTGGCTGGTGCAGCCGTCAAACGGCAATCCGCAGTCGCGATATTCCTGGGGATACAGCACGGATATTCCGGTGGCGCGCGATTACGATGGCGACCACAAAACCGATCTGGCCATCCACCGCCCTGAAACGGGCGAATGGTGGATCCTGAAATCCAGCAGCACCTACTCCGCGTATGACGTGCGCCAGTGGGGATACCCCACTGACCTGCCGGTGCCGGCCGACTACGACGGCGATGGCAAAGCCGATCCCGCCATCTTCCGGCCGTCAACAGGGGAGTGGTGGATTCTGAAATCCAGCAGCAACTACTCGGGATCCGATGTTCGCCAGTGGGGATTGAGCACCGACGTGCCGGTGCCTGCCGACTACGATGGCGATGGCAAAGCTGATCCCGCGGTCTATCGGCCTTCAACGGGCGAGTGGTGGATCATGAGGTCCGGAAGCAACTACAGCTACGCGGATGTTCCGAAGTGGGGATTAAGTACGGACGTGCCGGTGCCCGGTGACTACGACGGCGACGGCAAGACGGACATCGCAGTCTATCGGCCGTCAACGGGCGAGTGGTGGATCACGATGTCCACCACCGGCTCCTATATTGTGGTGCAGTGGGGCTACAGTACCGACATTCCGGTACGAGGCGACTTTGACGGAGACGGGAAAGCGGATATTGCGGTGTATCGACCTTCAAACGGAGTGTGGTACATCCTCAAGTCGAGCACCGGGTTTACCCAATCGATCGAATACAACTGGGGCTTGAGCGACGACACGCCGGTTTCATTGAATTAGCACGACAGCCTGACCGACAAAACACTGAGGGCCGAGACCGCTGGTCTCGAGCCCTCAGCCTCAAACCGCGCTACGCCAACGCCTTTCCGTAGAGCACGAGCAGCCGCGCCCAGGCGCGTTCAGCCTCAGGTTCGTTGTAGACCTGCGAATCGGGCGGGCACCATCCGTGCGCGCCCTTGTATACCTCGATCTCCGCCGGCAGGTTCGCCGCCGCGAAGCTGGCTTTCATCGTGTCCTTGTCGGTCGGAGCGCGCTGGTCGTCGTTCTGCGCGATGCAGATCAGGAACTGCGCGTGCGACTTCGCCGCCTGCAGATGCGGGCTGTTGGGATTCTGCGTCACCAGGCCGCCGCCGTGGAATGACGCGACGGCACCCACGCGGTCTGGCACCGCGGCCGCCGTGCGGAAGGCGATCGGACCCCCCATGCAGTAACCCTGCGTGCCGATCTTCCGGTTCTTCGCCACCGAAGGCTGCTGATCGAGCCACGCGACGAACGCCTTGGCATCGGTCATGTGCGTCGTCTCGTTCAGGCCCTGCGCGAGCGGCTGGACCTGCGCGATCGGCGTGGCGCCTCCTTGAGGAGCCGTCGGCGCCTTCTGAGCGCGATAGAACGGGTTGATGACCAGGACTGAATACCCGGACTCCGCGAGGCGGTGGGCCATCGTCCGGAACGCGGGCCGCAAGCCGAAGATGTCCGGCCAGATGAGCACGCCGGGCGCCGTTCCGGTGGCCGGATGCACGAAGTACGCATCGCACATCCCGTCAGGTGTGGGCACCGTTACGTCGCCATCGGTCACGGCCACCGCGTTCACGACCTTCGGCAGCAGCATGGCCATTCCGGCCGCGACCATCACGCCGAACTGACGGCGGGTGACGAGCCCGCGCGCTGTGAACTCGAGTCGATCCTTCTCAAATTGATCTTGTTCGCACATAGTGCCTCCGTAAGAAGCGTTACTGTAACACGCGAGGGCAAATTCTAGCGGGGGATCCCCTGTTCGAAGACGTCCGCCCACTCCTGGAAGCGGCGGCCAACTTGCGTGATGGCAACGGCGCGCGACACGGTGCCGGCGCGCCACGCGGCGATCGCGTCCCACCAGGTGGTTCTTCCGATCGCAAATCCGATGAATCCGGACACGCCGGAGGCCGTCTTCAACCAGCGGAGCACGGCTGGTTCATCAGACCCGCGTCCCAGCACGATGCACGACACATTCGCCCGTTCGCCGCGTCGTGCCACAGCCACCACCTGTTCGCAGTCGCGCCGGTCCTCCAGACCTTCGATCTTCCAGACGTCGGGTTCGATGCCCTGGTCCTGGCACTGCCTGATGGCTTCCACCTGCAGACGCCCTTGATGCTCACGATCGTCCGGTACGAGCAATTCGAACATGAACAGGCGGCGTGTTCGGGTCAGGTACTCCGAAAGCCTTCGAAGCCGGTCGGCCTGACGCGTGTTGACCGCGCGATCGCCATGAGGATCGTAGCGCACCAGAACCTTCGCGAACGTCGGATTCATCGCTTCAATGTGCGACGCGAAGTCCTCACCGTATTCGAAGTCGAACTCGTCCTGCCCGCTCTTCTCGATTGAGACGCACGTAATGTAGTGATGCGAGACCGCGTCACGGAGAATGGCGGCGCCGAATTCCTCGTCCACCAGAATGCCGGCGCGATCGGGTATGGCTTCGGCGACTGTTTTGAAGCCGTCGTAAATGACCTGCTTGCTGGCCGACACTTCTGACCGCTGCTGTTCAGTCAGAGGTTCTTTCCAATGGAACAGGCCTTCTAGATAGGAGTGCCGGTGGTCGAAGGGAAGGATGTACAGAGGATGGAGGTAGCCGCCGATCATGACTCTTTCCATTCTAGGACGTATCCTTGAACAGATGAATGCGCCCCCTTCCGAAGTCGTCTTTCTGCTCGATGTCGACAACACGCTGCTCGACAACGACGCGGTCGCCGCGGATCTCCAGCATCATCTTGTAGGCGCGTTCGGTACCGAGGACGCGAAGGATTACTGGGACATCTTCGAAGAGTGCCGTCGCCGGCTTGGCTATGCCGATTACCTTGGCGCGCTTCAGCAGTTCCGCCTGGTGCATCCCCACAGCCCGCGACTGCTCGGTATTTCACTCTTCCTTCTGGATTATCCGTTTTCGAACCGTCTTTTTCCCCGCGCGCTCGAGGTGATCGCCGCCTTAGCGCATCGCGGGCCTGTCGTCATCCTCTCGGATGGCGACGTCGTCTTTCAGCCGAGGAAAGTCGAGCGCTCGGGCTTGTGGACAGCGGTCGAGGGACGGGTGCTGATCTACATCCACAAGGAACAGATGCTCGAGGATGTGGCTCGGCGCTACCCCGCGCGACGATATGTCATGGTGGACGACAAGGTCTGGATCCTTGCGGCGATGAAACGCATATGGCAAGACCGCCTGAAGACGGTCTTCGTCAAGCAGGGGCATTACGTTCTCGATCCACGCGTGCCGGAGACCGTGCCTCCGCCGGATGTCGTCGTGGAATCGATTGGGAGTCTGCTCGACCGCGCGCAAACCCTCTGATCCGCCGCTCGTTGTCACATCTGTTGACTCTCTGTTGCACTTCCAGCTCACATGCCGGAATGCGCCGGTCCTCGCGGCAAGTGACTTCTCGAGGCCGAAAGTCCTTTATTTCCTGCATTTACTGCACGTCTGATTAATCGCGTCAATCCGCCGATACAACAGGCACGAAGTAAGCAGGAGTCCGTACGCGGTCCGAGGGACTCCGACTGACAGGAGGAACACATGGGGGTCCGGAAACTGAATATCGAGCGAGCCACGACGAAGGGCGACCGTCCGGTGAAGCCTTTGTCGCGCGAGCACAAAAACGCTGTGCTCGACTCGCTGGTTGCAACGCCAGAAGAGCTGAAAGCGCTTCAGGATGAGCAGCAGCTAGAGCAGGTTCGACCGGGACGCCGCTGGCCGCGGCTCATGAACTAGTCCCGGTGTCGCGCGTCAGCGCGCTTTGTACCAGCTGGAACATCCCTCTCAGCGTGAGCGCGGCAGCGGCCGCGAGGGCACGCGGATCCCACGCTCCCGACGTCCGGGTATTTCGATAAAAGCGATACGCACCGTAGTGAAACATCCAAATCCGGCGCGCCGATTTCTTCCGGCCGGAACGGTTCTGTTCGTGATGGATGATCGTCGACCGCGGAACGCAGAACACCTGCCAGCCGGCCTTCCGAACGCGGAAACACCAGTCAGAGTCCACCCAGTACCCCGGATATCCCTCGTCCCATAAACCGGCGCCGTCCACGACCGCGCGGCGAAACATCATGCACGCGCTGGATACCTGCTCGACTTCGAAGGGCGCCACGGCGTCAACGGCGTCGGCCTGCAGGTAGCGACGGGAGAATCGGTTGTTCGGCAGCATGCGCGTCAGCACACTCTGTCTGCCGAACAGGCCGTTGATGGGGTTCGGGAATCGCCGCGCGCTGGGCTGAATCGAGCCGTCGGAGTTGTAGGTGCGCGGTGCGACGATGCCGACCGCCTCGTGCCCTTGGAGGAATTCGATCAACGGTGTGATGGAATCCGATTCGAGCTCGGTGTCGGAATCGAGAATCAGGATATACGCACCGCGCGCCCGTTGGACGCCATTGTTGACGGCGCGCGTGTGGCCGAGATTTTCGGCGTTGCGGACGACAAGAACAGCGGGAAACTGCTGCGCGATCAGGTCCGGAGTGCCGTCGCTCGACCCGTTGTCGATGATGAGCGTTTCGGTGTCCGGCGGCGCCGCCGCACGGAGCGACTCCAGACACCGTTTCGTATCTGGCCAGCCGTTCCAGGTCACGATCAGAATGGTGAGAAGCGACCGAGCCGGACCGCTGGTCATGATGCGTGCGCCGGGATCTCGTTCAATGGCGCGTGCGCGCGCCGTCGCATCGCGGCAGCGGCGTTGAGTCCGCTGAGGATCGCTTCATCGCTCCAGAAGTACGTCCAGAGTCCGTAGCGTCCGCACGGCAGAATATTCTGCGTCCTCAGCCACTGGTGGATGATCCGAAGAGCCTCTTTTCGGTATCCGTCGTAAATACAGTAGGCGTACTTGATGTCCCGAGTGGCTGTCGAGACGATCGGATCGTCTGCGCCAAGGATCCCCACCCGGCGGAGATCTTCGATCACGCGGGCTGTCGCCGAAGCTTTGTCGAGCGGCGAGGTGTTCGAGTACGCCACCTCTGCCGAGATCGATGAGGTGCCGCGAGGCGCCACGACAGCATTGAAATGGTGGGGAAAGCTGATCCGGAAGAAGCTGATGTCTTTTTCCGGGAAATGCACCCAATGGCGCTTGTGGCGATCTTCGCGACCGATTCCGAGATTGACGACGAAGATGCTGTTGGTGCGAAGACGCGCGGCGGCATCGCGGACCGGCTCCGGTGCCTGCGAGCAAAGCGGAATGAGCTCCTTCAGCGGGATCGAGCTGATCAGCGTGTCGTAATCAGCGGACGATCCGTTGTCGAAATGGATGCGTCTTGCGGCCGTATCGATGCCTATGGCACGGTGATCGAGGTAGATGCGGCCGGCCCTGTCGGCGAGCCGCTGAGCAATCGATCCATAGCCGAGGCCCGCCGGATAACGAAAAGACGCATTCGTGCCGATTGCGGTGCGTTTGCTCCAGATGGCGCCGCGCAGCACTTGCCATGTCGTCGGCTGGGGCACCCGACTGCCGGTCCATTCGAAGGTCATCTCGCGCGGATGGATGGTCCAGAACTTCTCGCTGTAGGGGATCAGGAAGGTGCTCGCAAATCCGCGGCCCACGGAGCGATTGATCCACTCCTCATAATTGGCCGGCGGTGGTTCCGAGTGGCGCCGCAGAAATGCCGTGACGCACCGGGCGCGCTCGATCAGCGGCAACGACGCGGAGTTCACCTGGAACGGATATTCGGTGTAGCGCCCGCGGTAATAGATGTAGGCGTGACGCGTATGTTGAAGCAGCTGCACGCCGGTCTCTTCCAGCAGCGACAACACTTTCTGGCGGCGCGTCTGCAGGACGTGGATCCCGCGGTCGAAGGTGAACCCGTCGGCAGAATCGGAGGTGGCGACGCCGCCGGCCCGGGAGTCTGCTTCGTACACTGGCGCGCCCGACCCGAAAGACGCGGCGATTCCAGACAACCCGCCGCCGAGCACGACAACCTTCCCCTGTGGCATAGCCGACTGTAACACTTGAAGAGCCGACGGTGCCTCAGGCCGACACCGCGACCTCCGCGGAAGACGCCGTGAGGTCTTCCTCGACGACCTCTCTCAGGTACGCGCCGTACGAATTCGAATCCATCGTCTTTGCCCGCGCCAGGACGTCCTGGGCCGTGATGTATCCGTTGCGGTAGGCGATTTCCTCCGGACAGGCGATCTTCAGGCCCTGCCGCTCTTCAATTGCCTGAATGAAAGTGGCGGCCTGCAGCAGCGCCGCATGACTGCCTGTGTCCAGCCAGGCGATGCCGCGGCCAAGCACTTCGACGCGGAGTTGTCCCCGCTGCAGATACTGCATATTCAAATCGGTAATTTCCAACTCGCCACGCGCTGACGGCTTCAGCGCAGACGCGAGTTGTCCGACGTGTTCGTCGTAGAAATACAGGCCGGGTACTGCATAGGACGATCGCGGCTGCGCCGGCTTTTCCTCCAGGCTGATGGCGCGTCCGGCGGCGTCGAATTCGACCACGCCATAACGATCCGGATCCTTGACCCGGTACGCGAACACCGTGGCACCGGCGGTTCGTGCCGCGGCTGCCCGCAGGTAATCGGTCAGCCGATTTCCGAAAAACACGTTGTCGCCAAGCGCGAGCGCGACGTTGTGGCCTTCGATGAACGTCCGGCCGACGATGAAGGCTTGCGCCAGCCCCCCCGGTCTGGGTTGAACGGCGTACGTAAACGTCACGCCATACGCGCTGCCGTCTCCCAGCAGGCGTTTGAAATTTTCCTGATCATGCGGCGTCGTGATGATCAGAATGTCTCGGATGCCCGCCATCATCAACGTCGACAGCGGGTAGTAGATCATCGGTTTGTCGTAAATGGGCACGAGCTGTTTGCTGATCGCCAACGTCAACGGATACAAGCGAGTGCCCGATCCGCCCGCGAGAATGATTCCCTTCATAGACTCCCTCGGCTGGAAGGAAACAATTTTGTCTGGGTTGCGCGATGGTATCTACCGGACGCTCACAATTCGCAATCCACGTACCACGATGGGCTCCACTCGTGTGAACAAAAGAGAGATGCGCAGAAATCGCTGCGGGCGGCGACAAAAGTCGTGCGGCTTGTCCACTGTTTCATAAGTCTCTTCCACTGGCCGCAGGAAAGACGGCGGCGATGTTTTTGCAAATTATTGAGCGCGATCAATTCGTTGTTGCAAGTGGCTTTCGGCGGCGCTAAATTTCAGTTCCACCGGTCGCCCGTTGCGCTTCTCGGCCAACAACTTTCATTACAGCTTCGGGCGGTTCAGAAAGGGCCCCAGTGAAATCAATCGACTCATATCGTTTCGCTGATCCGTCGTTTCTGTTGATGTACTCCGCCTTGCAGTTCGGGCCGGAAGAGCAGGCGAAGCCCGATGGCTCGCTGAGCCTGCCGTACATCGCCGGCGCGCTCCGCCGCGCAGCGTATGACGTCGAGATCTACGATGTCTCGGTCGGCAATGCGGACGACAAACTTGAGGATACGTTCTTCAGGACGACGCTGCTTCCAACGGGATTGATCCGATGCGGCGCGTCGCCGGAGCGGATCGCCCAGGTGATCCAGGATTTCGACGTGATCGGCATCTCGTCGATCTTTACAACGCAGACAACGATGGTCCTGGACCTCGTCCGCTGGGTCAAGCGCGTGGATCCGGACAAGCTCGTCGTCGCCGGCGGCGTGAACGCCAGGAATTTGCGACGAAGGTTCTTCGATGCCGGCGTGGATGTGATCTGCCTGTCGGAAGCGGAGAACACCATCGTCGAGATCGCCGAGGCCGTGCGCGGCAAGCGAATGCTTTCCGAAGTGCCGGGTATCGCGTTCCGGAACGAAGCCGGTGACGAGGTGGTCAATCGGGTCGGCCCCGTGGTTACCAATCTGGATGAGTTGCCGATACCGGCCTGGGACCTTCTTCCTCTGGACAAGTACTGGCACCTGTCGAGGCCGCACGGCGGGGAATTCCCGCCAGGCAAACGGATTCAGTACGCGGCGCTGCAGACCTCCCGGGGGTGCCCGTTCAAATGCCTGTACTGCCACATCTCGAAAGAGGACGACGATCACGTGGCAGGCCCGCTCGGCGAACTGCGGCTGAAATCGATCGATCGCGTCCTGTTCGAGCTGCAGACCCTGAAGGATCTCGGCGTCGAATACGTGTACTTCGAAGACGACAGCTTGTTTGCGAAGAAGAAGCGCGCCTACACGTTGTTCAAGTCGGTGGCGGAGATGGGTCTCGATCTCTCTGACGTCAACGGCATCAACGTCTGTCACCTGCAGAAGAACGTCGGGGGCGGGAAGCTCGACATCGACATGGAGTTCCTGGAATCGGTCGCGGGCGCCGGTTTCCACATGCTGCACCTGCCGTTCGAATCCGCGAGCCCGCGGCTGCTCGAGAAGTATTCGACGATGAAGTGGAATCCCGCCAAGACGGATATCCCGCAGATGATTCGCGCCTGTCTGAGCGTTGGCATCAAGACGGCCGGTAATTACATGATCGGCTACCCCGACGAAACGCTCGAGGAGATCTTCGGCACGATCATGATGGCCAAGCGTCACGTGCACGAAGGGATGAACCACGCGCAGATGTTTGCCGTCGTCCCGTTCCCCGGCACGTTGATCTACGACCAGGTGGTGGCCAGCGGTCAGCTGGATCCCGATTTCAACACCGATCAGATGAAGTGGACGAAGTCGATCCTGAAGCAGCTGGCCGTTCCCGCGGACACGCTCGAACATCTGCGGCAGCTCGCCTGGTTGACCGTCAACCGCAACGAATTCGTGGATTACAAGATCAAGATGCGCGTGGCCAAGCCGGATCAGGCGCCCGACGCGGCGGAACCGGTGCATTCGATGAAGCTGGCAGTGCTGTAAGCCGCAAGTGGCACCCAAAGGGGGCGAAGCATGATTCTCGTGACGGGTAGTGAAGGGATGATCGGCAGCCATTTGTCGGACGTGTTCCGCGATGATGAGCTGTTCCGCACTGACATGTCGCAAAACGGCGCCGCGGCGCATCTCGACGTTCGCGATCGCAACCAGGTCATGAAAATGATCGAAAAGGTGAGGCCGTCGATGGTGCTGCATATGGCGGCCGAAACCGACGTGGACCGCTGCGAACGCGAGCCGGATCATGCGTATACCAGCAACTTCATCGGGACGATGAATGTCGCGTTGGCATGCCAGGCTTGCGATTGCGAGATGACCTACATCAGCACCGCCGGCGTCTATGACGGTGCGAAGCCCGAACCCTATACGGAGTTCGACGCGCCGAATCCCTTGACGGTCTACGCGAAGTCCAAGCTCGAAGGCGAGCGGACGGTCGCAGCGCTGCTCACGCGTTCCTATATCATCCGTGCGGGCTGGATGTTCGGCGGCCGCGCGCGCGACAAGAAGTTCGTCGGGCGGATCGCTCAGTTGTGCCAGACCGAGCGGGAAATCCTGGCCGTGGACGACAAGTTTGGCAATCCGACCTATGCCGCGGATCTGCTCGCGATGGTCAAGACCTTGAGCAGCACGGGCCTCTACGGGCTGTATCATGTCGTGAACGGCGGGTCCTGCAGCCGGTATGACGTTGCGAAGGAAATCGCGAAATATCTGGGCAGCTGCGCGACGGTGAAACCGGTGTCCTCTGCAATGTTTCCAGCTTCGGCGCCGCGCACCCGGTCAGAAGCGGCGCGCGCGTACAAACTCGACCTGCTGGGCATCAACCACATGCCGGACTGGCGGACGGCGCTATACAATTACCTGAATAGCTGGATTCCGTGTCCCGCCGCTGTCGCGGCGTCCTCGCCGTTAAAGGTACAGGTCAGAGCATGATTCAGTTGGGTGCGGTGAGGACCGACCAGTCCGATCCCGCATCGGACACACTGCCGCGGCTGGTTGGTTCCGCGCCTCCGGCCGCCGTGATGCGGCCCCGGCGCCGTGCGCCCGGCCGTTCATCGATCGAGGAGTCGTTCCGAACGCTGCGAAGCAATCTGCTGCTCCGGACAACGGCCAATATCCGCACGTTCATCGTGACGAGCGCGACGCCCCAGGAAGGCAAGAGCACGATTTCGGCAAATCTGGCGTGCAGCCTCGCGGCGGCCGGAAAGCAGGTGCTGCTGGTTGACGCGGATCTTCGGCGTCCCTCCGTCCATCGAATTTTCCGCGTGCCGAACGTGTATGGGCTCGTCAACGTGCTTGGCGGGACGCGCACATTCGACGACGCCTGCTACGTGACGCCGGCGGGACCGGTTCTGCTACCCAGCGGGCCGTCGCCGGTTGATCCCCAGGCGCTGCTCGAGTCGGAGCGCTTCGCTCAGCTTCTGCGCAAGGCCAAGGCCCAATTCGACATCGTCCTGGTTGACTCCGCGCCGGTGCTGTCGGTTGCAGACACGCCGCTCATCGTGCCGCAGATCGACGCGGCGATTTTCGTGATGCGGTTCGGTGCCGTCACCGAGCGCGACGCAGCGCTGGCCGTCGAACGAGTGCGCGCAGCCGGCGGCACGGTGATCGGCGGGGTTCTCAGCCACGTGGCGGATGACGACGAGTCGTATCACGTGTATGAGAGCGATTACGTCACGGCTCCTCGCCAGACGGCGGGGTCGATCAGGAACCCGGTCCGCTAGGCTCGATGTCAGTGACTCGCTTTCGCTATGTGCTGGCCGTTGTCTTCGCGGTGGTGTTCGCGGGCGCGCTCGCATACGCGCTCAACCGCTTCGGTTATTAAGGGGGCAAAGGTACCATGGCAGGCCAGGCGGACGGCTCGATCAACCTCAAACCCTTCTTCGCGATCATCGCGCGTCAGAAGTACGTCATTCTGACGTTCGTGCTGTCGTCGACGCTCGCCTCGCTGGCGCTGACGTACGTAATCTCCGAACAGTACCTCGCATATTCCACGATGCTGTATCAGCCCAACGATGCGGTGACGTTCCGGCCCAAGGAAACCTCCGCACTCGGATTTCCGACGCCGGTGGTGTCGCTTGAATCGATCGGCAACACCATCGACGAGATGATCAAGAGCGACGGCGTCTTGTCGCGGATTGTGCAGACGCTTCACCTCGACGTGAGGCGCCCCCGGCAGGATCCGAATCTGCTGGTCCACCTCTTCCGCACAACGAAAGACACGGCAAAAGCCTGGGGCACGAAGGGGTGGCAGCTCATGCGGTACGGCCGCGTCCTGCCCGATGACCCGTTCGCCTCCGCCATGGCGAACCTGCAGAAGAATCTCAACGTCCGCCGCACCGCGAAGGCGTACACCTTTCAAATCGAAGTGCTTGATCCCGATCCGGCGCGGGCGGCCTTGATCGTGGACGAGGCCGCCGACGTTCTGGCGTCCGCACTGCGCGACGAACAGGTGCGGAGCGCCTCAGAAAGCCGCGAAAGTCTGGCGGGCCGGCTGCATCAGAACGAAGAGGAAATTGCCGGCCTGCGCCGGCAGATGGAAACCTTCAAGCAGGATACGCACGTCTCCTCATTGCCAGAAGAGTTGTCGCTGAAGCTGAAGACCGTGGCGAGCTTCCAGGAAGAATTCTCGCGCGCGCAGAACGAGCTTCGAGCGCTCCAGCGCAGGCGCGCCGAGCTCGAAGCGCAACTTCAGACCCAGCAGCAGTCGGTGAAATACGACTCGACGACCGGAGAGAACCCGGTGGTCGAGGACCTGAAACTGCAGATCGCGCGGCTGCAGGTTGAACGCTCGGGACTCCTCGGCAAATACACCGAGGAGCACCAGGAGGTCAAAGCGGTTGACGCGAGAATTGCCGAAGCGCAACGCCGCCTCCAGGCGGAAACCGAGAAGGTGGTCCAGTCCGAGTCGGTGCGATCGAACGAGATCTATCAAAAGCTGTTGACCGACCGGATGTCCACCGATGCGGACATCAGCGCGCTGACCGCGCGGATCAAGGCGTACAGCGGCTCGATTGGACAGGAGAACAGCGCGGCGCAGGATCTCACCTCGAAGGAACAGCAGCTGGGCGATCTCTCTCTGAGGTTGACCTCAGCCGAACGGTCGAACGCGCTGATCAGCGAGGCGTACGAGGAGGCGAAGATCGCCGAGTCCCGCGCCGCGAGCGAAATCACGATTCTGCACAAAGCGCTTGTGCCGACCGCTCCGGCGAGGCCCATCAAGATTCTTCACGTCGGGCTGTCGGCGGCGCTCAGCGCGATCGTCGCCATCGGCCTGACCTTTCTCCTCAACTTCTTCGATACGTCAATCCGCAGCATCGATCAGATCGAGGGTGTCCTTCACCTTCCGGTGCTCGCGACGATTCCTGCCGTGGATCCGGCGGAAAGCCACGGATCAGTCTTTCTGATCGATCGGGTGTCCTGACCCCATGAGGAAGGCGCTCCTTTCCCTGCTCGTCCTCGCGACGTGCTTTGCGTGCAACACCGCCGACACGCTGGTTTATACGCAGGCCGGGAAAATCGCGGCGCGCACGGGCGTCGTGGTCGTTCCGCGGAATTTCCCCAAGTTCACAGCCGACGATCTGACCGACATGTTCCGCCTCGATGCGCAGCTCGGCAGCTTTGCCGTGATGCGCCTCAACTGGAACGATCCCAACCGATGGGATTCGGCGCGGACGCTCGTGGCGTTGTCGGACAGACAGGGGCTCGATTCCGTTCTCGAGTTCATCCCGTTCAAAGCCAATGAGCTGAAAGGCGCGGCGCTGGATCCTCCCAAGGACGTCATTGCGGGCGCGGGCGGGCGGGTGTCGCTGACCAATCCGGTTGTCGCCGACGCGTTCGGGAAGGGCGTGCTCGAGTTCGCGCAGCTCAAGCCGGCCTTTCTCGGGCTGGGCGCCGACGTGAATCTGCTTGCGCTGTCCGATCGTGCGGAGTTCGACGCCTTTGCGGCGCTGTACCGAACTCTGTATCCGAGAATCAAACAGATCTCGCCCGCCACCCGGGTATTTGTGGCCTTTCAGTGGGAAGCGATGACTTCGCAGGCCGCCGACGCGAACCGCCAGGTTGTTGACGCGTTCCGTCCACGGCTCGATCTCGCGGCGTTTGTTTCCGAACCCAGACGAAGTTTTGCGAAGCCTGGACCTTCCGCGATTCCGCCCGACTATTACGCGCCGATGTCTCGGTTCGCCGCCGGGCTGCCCATTTTCATCGAAACCCAATGGCCCTCCGATGGATCGGGCGGCGAAGCCAACCAGGTGACGTTCATCCGGGGACTGCCCAGGCTGATGGCGTCGGTGCGGCCGGCGATGGTGGCCTGGTCGCTTTTGCATGACGTCCGCGTGCTCGCGATCTTTGCCATACGGTCGGGCCTCATTACCAGCGACGGAACCCAGAAGCCTGCGTTCGCGGCGTTCCGCGACATCACCGACGATCGCCCCTCACGCTCCGAGCGCGCGGCCGAACCCTCGACCACCGCCTCGCGTGGCGAGGTGAGCGTTGCGAGCCGTGCCCCCGATCATTTCGGCATCTACATGGCGCGGCTCGACGGGACTGACGTCCGCCCGCTCATCACGAGCCCCGATCGCGAGATGACCCATCCGCGCATTTCGCCAGACGGCAAGCGCATCACGTTTGTGCGCTACAACAGTCGCGGCAAGGACGGGAGGGCCACCGAAGACGGGGGATATGAGAACACCGAGGTGATGGTGATGAACCTCGACGGGACAGGGCTGGAATCGGTGGTCCCGCCCAAGCGCGGCGTGATTTCGTCGAACGGATGCTGGTCGCCGGACGGCCGGTCGCTGATTTACATTTCGACGGACGGAACGCCCGCGATCCGGCAGATAGATTTGGCGACCCGCCGGATCACGCAAGCACCCATCCCCTCGAATCTCGGCATCCCGGCTGATCCTCATTGGGAGCGGACGAAACTTGTCTTTCCGATCAAGGCGCAGGGCAACGGCGCCGACGCGCTGTGGATTGTGAACGCGGATGGGACCGGCGCGCACCAGATCACGCATCCGACCCGGTCCGGTCGAACACCGGGCCTGTATGGAGACTTCGACCCGCAGCTGTCTCCCGACGAGTCCAAGGTGGCCTTCATGCGGATCAACGGCGGAACATCGTGGCGCCAGTGGGTGCTGGATCTGGTCTCCGGGCAGGAGCGGCAACTTTCGCCCGATGATCAGATTGAAGGGCTGGCGCAGTGGTCGAGTGACGGAAGGTTGCTCGTCTTTCGCCACATTGATTTCAAGAACATGACGCAGACGGGAATCTGGCGGATGCGACCCGATGGCGGCGATCGCCGGATGGTGCCTCTGCCACGCGGATATTTGTACAACCACCCCGGCTTTTTTCCAGGCGACGGGTCTTCGGACAACGCCCGGATCGTCTACTCCGCGATCCAGACGCCGGGCATGTGAAGTCGTAACGATCTTTGCGAGCCGACCTCAACGACATCCAGACCGGAACAGCGCTGCTGCGGGCACCGCGTCGCTTTCGTCTGCTCCAGCTCGTCCAGCCGTGGCTGGGCGAGCGGACGTTCGGCCTTGCCGAACTCACCCTGGCGGGCAGCCTCGTCGGCGGGGTCGTCGGCTTCGCTGCCGAGCTGCTCTGCGCGCGTTACGTCGGCGCCAAGGTCTACGGCGTCTATGCGTTCGCGCTGATTCTGGCGAGCGTCGGAGAAACAATCGCCACGTGGGGTCTGCAGTCCGCGACGCTGCGCTTCGTCTCGCTCCATCGCGATCGTGATGAGCGCCGCCATGTTCTGGGGACCATCGGTGCTTCGCTGTTGTTGCCGCTGGTCGCGGGCTCCGTCGCCGCGGCGCTTCTGTGGCTGGCGGCGCCGCCGCTGGCGTCCCGGATGCTGCGGGATGACAGTGCCGTACCCTTCATTCGCGCCATGGCGTTCGCGATTCCGCTCCTCGGCCTCACGGAAATCATGGGGATCGTCACGCGCAGCTTCGGTCGCGCCCAATACTACGTGCTGATTCGGAACATCGTGCCCACGAGCGCCTTTTTGTGCTTCGTGCTGGCGCTCAGAGCGTCACGAGCCGAGCCGCTGTTTGTCGCGGTGGCGTACTCGACGTCCTATCTGCTCGCGGCAGTGGTCGGCGTCTGGTGTGTCGTGCGGGTGGGCGGCCGGGATCTGTTCCGCGAGAGCCCGGTGTTTCCGTTCCGCGCCTTGTACGGGTACGCGCTGCCGATCTTCGTCAACACCGTGCTCTACCTGGCGATCGGCTGGACGAGCATCATGGTGCTGTCGGCCCAGCACGACGAGGAGCAGATCGGCCTGCTTCGTGCCTGCATCCAGTTCGTGACGCCGCTCACGTTGCTTGTGCTCGCCGCAAACGCATCGGTTGGGCACGTCTACCCATTGTTGACCGAACACGATCGCCGTGAAGACCTGGTGCTGCTGGTGGAGAAGACGACGCGGTGGTTGTCCAGCTTCGCGGTGCTCGGCCTGCTCGTGATTGCCCTCAATCGTCACGATCTCATGCTCCTCATGGGACCGAGGTTCTGGAGTGGCGGCAGCGCACTGCTCGTGCTGGCATTTGCACAGACAGTGATGTGCTACGGCAGCAATGCGGGATTCCTTCTCGTGCTCAGCGGCCGGCAGCGCGTCGAGCTCGCAAACTCCATCTTCGTTGCGCTGCTGCATCTCGCCATGTGCCTCATCTGGATCCCGAACCACGGCAGTCTTGGCGTGGCGGCCGTCACGGCGGTGTCGTGCATCGTTGTCACCGTCCTTCGGGTGATCGAGGTCAACACGATGATGCATCTGCGCACGGTGGAGGGGGCGCACCTGTTGACCTTCGGGCTCGCCGTGCTTTTTGGCGGGGCGATGTGGTGGGTCTTCAACCATGTGGGGATGGGAGAAGGCACCGGCGTCGCGCATTTCGTGACGCGAGCGGCCCTGACGGCCGCCGGCTTCGGAGCCGTAATCGCGATGCAGAACTATCGGCGATTGCGGCGAGTGTAGGGCAGCTCATGCCAGGTCGAGAAATTACCCCTTCTATCAGCGTTATCGTCACGACGTTCAACCGCGCAGATATCCTTCGGCGCGTTCTCGAACATCTGGAGCACCAGGATCTCGAGCCGTCGGAGTTCGAGATCGTGATCTCCGATGATGGATCGACGGATCATACCGATCGGGTCGTCGCTGAGTTCGCGGCGCGCGCACGCGTCCCGGTGCGAATGCTCCGCCATCAGAACAGGGGACCGGGCCATGCCGAGAACCGCGGCATCGAGGCCGCCCGCGCGCCCGTCGTGCTGTTGATGGCCGACGATATCCTGATGACGCCGCCCGCTGTGCGGAAACACCTCGAGTTCCATCGCGCGAATCCGGCGGAGACGGTCGCCGCGCTCGGCAAGACGACGCAATCGCCGGATTTGAACCACAGCGCGTTTCTCCGGAAGTGGAATCCATTCCGGTTCGACGAGCTCGAGCATCTCGAGACGCTGCGGCCGTATCGATTCGGCGCCATGAACCTTTCGCTCAAACGTTCATTCATGCTGCGGCACGGCATGTTCCGGGAAGAGCGGGGCCGCGCCGGGGCAGCGGCCATGGAAGACCTCGAGCTCGGCTATCGTCTGGAGCCGCACGGCCTGCGGCTGCAGTACTGCCGCGAGGCGCACGGGCTTCACTATCACCTCACGACGCTGGATGTGGCGCGCAAGCGCTGGTACGAACGGGGCCTGAATTACGGCGAGTTCCGCAAGTACGCCTCGCACCCTGAACTGACGGTCTATTTCCACGTGCTGAATCGCCGGACGTTCCGCGAGTATGTGAATGTTCTTCGCGGTCCCAACGCCTTTGGCGGGGCTGAGCGCAGCGTGGCCTGGCATCTGGTTCGACACGCCGGCCGCATGATCACACTCAACCGGCTCACCGTGGCGGTCTTCTGGAAGCCGCTGTTTGCGCTCGCCGAACGGTATCGCATCGTCGAATCGATGATGACAGCCAAGATGTACCGCGCGTTTCTCTATTACGAGTTCCTGCGCGGCGTTCGAGACGGAACGCGGCAGTACGCAGACTGACGCGCATGTCACAGGGACTTCACGCCAACGCGTCACGATTCGGCAATCGAGTGGTCGTGGTGACCGGCGCCTCCAGTGGAATCGGAGCCGCCGTTGCCACCGCGTTTGCGCGGGAAGGCGCTCGAGTGGCGCTCACCGCTCCTGCCGCGGAGCTGCCCGCGCTGCGAGCCATGGCCGAGCGGTTCGAAACACAGAAATGGATCTGCGCGGTATTTCCCGTGGACATCACCGATCGTTCGCAGATCGCCTCCATGGTGAACGGCGTGATGGACCTCTGGGGCCGAATCGACATCCTTGTCAACAACGCGGGCGTCGGCTATCACGGTCCGTTCGAGTCGATGTCGCTCGACGACTTCGAGAAGGTGATCCGGATCAACCTGCTTGGGGCGGTGAATTGTCTGTATGCGATCGTCCCGATCATGCAGCGCCAGCGGGCCGGGCAGATTATCAACGTCGCGTCGGCACACAGCCGCCGCGCGCATCCCCGGTATGCGGCGTACTCGGCAAGCAAGTACGGACTGCGGGGGCTGGCCGACGTGATGAGGGTGGAGCTGGCGCAATACGGCGTGCAGGTGCTCACGTATTCGCCGCCCTACACGGCATCCAGGTTTTTCGACAACGTTCTGCACACCGTGGGCGGCATGCGGCCACCTCGAGCAGGGTCATCACCGGAGCTGGTCGCGGCAGGCATTGTGGATGCCGCCGCTCGCGGCAGGCGCGAGGTCACGGTCACCCTTCGAGAACAGGTGCTCGACTGGGCCAACCGGTGTGCCCCATCGGTCGTGGACCGCATGGTGGCGCACCGCTACGAGGCCAAGCTTGGAGTACATGCGGGGGCCACGCCCGCCGCCGCCGCCATCGCGAGCAAGGTTATCATCGTCACGGGCGCCTCCAGCGGCATCGGGCGCGCCGCTGCGCTGGCATTTGCGGCCGCCGGTGCGAAGGTTGCGTTGATTGCACGATCAACTCCTCAGCTCGATGACACCGTGGCGGATCTTCGAGCGCGAGGCAGCGATTGTGTCGGCGTGACGTGTGACGTGACCGATCGTGATCAGGTGGCGGCGATGACATCCGCGGTGCTGGAGCGATGGGGCCGCATCGACGTGCTCGTCAACAACGCGGGGATCGGGGCGCACGGGCCATTCCTGCAGACGCCCCCGTCCGATTTCGAGCGAATCATACGGGTCAACCTGTTTGGCGTGGCCAACTGCACCTCCGCCGTGCTGCCGGCGATGATTCGCCAGCGGTCCGGCAGGATCGTCAATGTGTCGTCGATGATCGGAAAGCGCGCGTATCCCGGGAATGCGGCGTATTGCGCCAGCAAGTTCGCGCTTGAAGGGTTTGCGGAGTCGTTACGGGTTGAGCTCCGCCATCACGGCATCGGGGTAACTCAAGTCTGTCCGGATGTGACCGACACCGAATTTTTCGCGCATCTGCTGCAGACCGGCGGGCACGCCACCCCGTCGCGTCCAGGGATGAGCGCCAGCGCAGTCGCGAGGATTCTTCTCGATGCGACTGAACACAACCGGAGGGACGTGCTCATCGGGACGCGCGCGAAACTGTTCGTGGTGCTGGGCCACCTCGCTCCCCGCACGCTGGACCGTCTGCTGGAGGCGCGATTCCGGCGGCAATATCCGGAGCGGAGCACTCCCGCTGTCTAACCTGACGATTTGGGCGTGACCGGAGACGGCGCATTGTTGCCGGCGGCGGCGACAGCCCCGCGCCCTGCGTGACGAACGCCGTCAAGGAACGAAAAGACGACGACACCTCTGTAGCACCGAGGGTGGATGAACGACTCGAGCAAGGCACTGCGCTCGGCCAGCCCCATGATCGGAAGCCAGAAGCGCTTCACCATCGCGCGGTTGAAGCACAGCGTACGAACAATATGATCGATGGCCAGTCCGCGGAGGCTGGCGTCTCCCGGCAGCAAATACGCGCGTCGCTCGACGGTGATGGCCCTGCGTTCGCGGATCAACGTGCGGATCCCGTAGATCCGCTGTCTGATCCGCAGCTCCACATTCGGCATCAGTTCGTACGCCTCGGGCCAATTGAGGCCCCGTTCGAAACTGCGCGCCATCGCCGATGACAACGACTCCGCATGCTGATGCAGCCCGAGCGCGCCGCGCTCGTGAAAGATGCGGAGGCCATGGCGTGACAGCCGATGACCCACTTCCACGTCCTCGTGTGCCGCGGCGCCGGCGCTGCCGCGCGCATCGCGAAACATCCCGCACGTCAGCATGAACTCGCGCTTCAGCGAGATGTTGCACGCCCAGAACATCGAATAGGGAAGCTCCTGATCCTGCTCGAGCCGGCTGAGCAGAAACGGATCCCACTTACGCTGAAACGCCGTGGCGCGGAGCTCGGGTGACTGTTGGACGTTGCCAAGAATCGCCGCGGAATCCGCGGGATGACGCTCGTGCGCATGCACGTGCGCTTCCAACGCCGGGGGCGTCAGCAGAATGTCGTCGGCCAGGAGCAGAATCAGGGGAGCGGACGCCTGGCGAATGCCGCGGTTCTGCGTGTATCCGGGGCCGCGGTTGTCGTGTCGCAGGTATGTGATCCGGCATGCGGACGAACGGATGGCGTCCTCGACCACCGTCGCGGTGTGGTCCTTCGAGCCGTCGTCGATCACAATAATTTCGTACGCCTGCGGATCGAGCGTCTGATCGGCGAGCTGCCGGAGGTTTCGGCGCAGAACCTCAGCGCGCTCGAATGTGGGCAGGACGACGCTGAGACGGAGCGGTGCAGGGCCTGTCGCGCTCACGAAACCGCAGCGTCAGTGATGGCGACAGACGTCGCATCGAGTTCACGCTGAAAGCGCGGCAACGCCGCGGCCAGCGCCAGCATCAACCAGAAGGCCATATACACGAGCGATTCTCGAAACTCGGGATTCGTCAGGCCGTCGATCACGAATGCCGTGAGCGCGCCGAGCGCACCAAGCGCGAAGAGATCCACCGGTGGCCGGCGGGACAGGGCGACGCGCGCCAGCTGCCACATCGCGACGCCGATGATCGCATAGAAGGCAACGGCGCCAATCAGCCCGGTGTCCACCGCGAGCCAGAGAAACACGTTGTGAACCGGGAGCGCGAGCGTACCTGGTGACTGGTAGTTCGGCAGCAGCGCCATGTAGTTGCCCAGGCCTCGGCCAACGAAAAAGTGCTCGCGCCACATGGCCCACGCAGCGGGAAACATGTCGTACCGCGCCGTCAGATTCTGCTGCCCCTCGAACGCGAAACGGCGATGGATGTAGGCCAGTGCCCACGGCATCGGGATCAGCGCGAGCACGCTGAGGCAGATCGTCTTGAAGATCAGGCCCTTCTCACGCCATGCGGCAAAGGCCAGCCACATGAGCGCGCACACGATTGCGCACGCGAACCACGCCGACCGTGAAAAGGTCACAAAGACCGTGAGCACACCTGCCGCCACGGCGGCCACGCACGCGGGGCGGAGCCACGGTGCGACGGGGCGCCCAGACAGCGCGACGGCGAGCGGGAAGGACACGAGCATCGTGAGGAAGAGTCCGAAGCTGTGTGAGTCGTAGCTCGTGCCGGTCGCGCGATTGATGCCCTCGGTGCCAGGCACGTCATACTCATAATCGAGCTGCTCGCCGCCCTGGCCCTTGTCGAGTGTCAAGCCCATGAGCATGCCGGTGCGGTACTGAAACAGGCCGAGCGCGCTTTCCGCGGCGATCGCCAGAAGGAATGCGGCCAGGATCACCTTCAGATGCCGCAGCTGCAGGCGCCGAGAAAAGAAGAAATAGACGAGGATGTGGCGTGCCAGGTGAACGAGGGCGAACACGCTCAGGAAGGCATCGACCGCGTTGGCGGCAGACAGAAGATTTGCCCCGGCGAACACGAGAATCACGGCGTCGAGCTTCATCAGGCGCGGCAGGGGCTGCGTTCGCGCGACGAAAATCTGGATGAACCAGACCACGTAGATGCCCACCAGGAGAATTTCCGTAAGGCCGATGCTGATGGCTCCGCTGAGCGGTGCGGCGTCGCGGATCAGGCTGTCGTAGTGGTCGAGAAAGAGCCACTTCTGAAAGGACGACAGAGGCAGCAGCAGCAGATACGACACCAGCAGGAATTCATCGAGGTGCCGCACGACGATAAAAGACAGCGACACCAGCGTGACGCTGGCGACCGCGACCACGAACCAGCGAGGCGATAAATTCCAGAACGGCAGCAGCGAAACGGCAAACAGCAGTCCCGCGACCATGGCAAACGGGATTCGGTAGTCTCGCGCCACCGACACGTGGTGCTTCACGATGGGCTCATTCTAGCGCGACGCGCACGTCGGTCGCATCAGCTGAACGCGGCGCCGAGCTCTCCGTCCGCGCTGACTTTGTTCAGCCTCCATAGCGAAGACCCTCGGAGACCGCAATCGATTTCTCCACCTCTCGACACGAGCGACAGGATTGTCCCAAGCACGATCATTGCAGAACATTTTCCGCTTCTTGGATCCGCATCCTCGCCGAAGGGTTATAAAATATCGACCTTGTCGATGGACGACATCATGGACGTCGCAATGGGATCCCGTTCGAGCGCGACGCACGCACACGATCGTACGGTGCCCGTCACGGTAGCTAATCAACACAACGTGCACGCCATTCCGGCGCCGGTCGACCGCATGCACGCGCCGCCGGTTCAACGGATCGTGTACCGTGCCGTGGAATGCGTGCTCGCCCTGGCGGTGCTGATACTGGCGGTGCCGATCATCATCGTCGAAGCGATCTTGATAAAGCTCGATTCGCCCGGGCCGGCGCTCTTCTGGCAGCGCCGGGTCGGGCAGAGCGCTATCCGGCGGGGCAGAGATCTCGCCGGCCGGGCGGACCTCATACCGCCGCCCGGCGGCTTTGAGCCCGAGACCTTATATCTGGTGCCGCAGCTGGTGAACTTCGTGAAATTCCGGACGATGTATGCCGACGCCGGTGAGCGGTTCCCGGAATTGTACGATGTGCGGTTCCCCGATCACGCGTCGTTCCTGGCGAGCTATTACAAGGTGGAGCATGATCCTCGCGTCACCCGCGTCGGCAGATTTCTGCGACGTACGACGCTTGATGAACTGCCGAATCTGCTGCTCGTTCTGACCGGGCATATGCGGCTCGTCGGCCCCAGGCCGGAAGGGCCGTGGTTCCTTCCGTACTACACTCCAGAACAGATGTTGAAGTTTTCCGTGAAGCCGGGCGTCACCGGCCGCGCTCAGGCGAGCGGTCGCGGACAGCTGACGATTGGCGAGCAGGTTCGCCTCGATCTGGAGTACGTCAGAAATCGGTCTGTGTGGGGAGACATCACCATCCTGTTTCAAACGCTTCTGGGGGTTATCAGGCAGAAAGGCGCGTTCTAACGACGGTCAGCGTCGGCCCGCTCGAGCTCGTAAACGTAGAGCGTGCCGGATAGAGCGGTTGTGACCGGAGTTCTCCTCAGTTCCCGATATCCGGGAATCGGATTGGCCACCACAAGAAATTGCCGCGTGTAATTCGCGGCGCGCTCTGAGAGCGGTTCGTTCAAATACCAATTCGTGAATGTGAGGCCCGCATCGATATTCGACGGCGCTGCGCCGTTCTGCATCAAATCGAGGGCTCCTTCCCATTTGGCCTCGGCAAAGTCCATCATCGCTCGCGTCTGTAATGCCCCGTACAGCGCCAGGACCATCACGGTGGCCAGGACCGCCCGACTCTTCAAATCAATTTCCTTCAGCCGATCCAGTATCAGAACGAGAATGCCAGGCGCGAACGTGAGCGCGTAACGCCGGAATACGAAGCCCTGAGTGACGGATACGGCGAAGATGTCGAAGATCGCCTGGCCGATACAAACGGCATACAGGATTCCAAGGCCGAGTGGCCGCCGTGAGGCGAGGGGCGACGGCGAGATGACGACACGATTGTTCGCGGCCGTGCCGTCCCTGCCAGAGATGACAAACCCGATCGCGAACAGCCCCACCGCCATCACACCGAGCTGCACGAATGCCGTGCGCTGCAAGCGGAGAATTCGTGGAATCTGATCGGCGAACGGATGCGCGTGCGGCTTCAAATCGTAAACACGCTTCGCCGTGCGAAGAGCAAAGTCCGGCCCGAGATACACGAGGATGATCGACGCGATCAGTGCGGCGGCGGCGCCGGCGAATATGACGGTGGCGTTCAGTCGCCGCAGCAGCGGTGCGATGCCCGCATGGTACAGAACGCTGAGAAGCGCCGCTGCGCTAAGTACGGAGACAGCGAAAATGATTTTCAGCCCGGCGGCTGGAAGGTCGTACGGCAGTTCTTGTTGAACGACGTACGTGTAGATCTCGCCGGCAATCCCCGTGTGATTGTCCGCGAGAGGCGCCAGGATGTTGCCGGCGAAAGGAATCAGCGCGCCGCCTTTCCACGAGATGAGCGCGAGACCCACGCACAGCGTCGAAAGCCAGAAGAGATACGATCGGAGCGTCAGTCCCATCCGGTGAAGGGCGCTGTCGGACTCGCCGCGCCTCAGGCCCCACCACAACGGCAGGCACAACAGACCGGAATAGACGGCCAGGTAGAAGGAGATCTCGAGGAACAGTTCCACGCCCGGAATGTTGGCGATGCGGTGCGCGATGCCGCCTCCGTGCACATAGAACCACATCAGGCCGATGATGTCAGCGACGATCGGCACGCCCACAAGGAGCATCCACGAGCGAAAGGGGACGGCGCGCCGTGCAAGGACGAGGTACGCACCGATGCTGACGGGAATGAAAATGCCCGGTTGTCTCGTCATGCACGCGAGGAAGCTGCAGGCACCGGCACAGGCGAGCCAGCCGCTACGATCCTCCGTGAGGCCGCGCCACGCACAAAACACCGTGACGATCAGCAGGCAGACGAAAGGAACCTCCGTCATGAACAGCATCGACTGGACGAAATAGGTCGGGTGGCCCACAAGCGCCAGTGCGCCAACCGTCGCGATCGATGTCTGGAACTCGAGCTGTCGCAAGAGATGATAAAAGGCAAGCGCGCACAGCAAACTCGAGCCGAGCACCAGAAATCGCATGCCGGTAAGCGAGAAGCCGATCAGTTTGGTCAAGATCGCCGCCGCGGCGATCGGGACCAATGCGATGGGTTCGGTGACTTTGGACAGCTCAACCCTGTTGCTGTCGGCGAAAATCAGGGCAGTCTTTGCGTAGGCTGCTTCGTCGCTGATCGGCGCGGGCTTCGAAACGACGGCCAGAAACACGGCCAATCCGATGTAGCACACGATGATGAGCGACGCGCCAGCGTCCCGATTCAGAATTCGGAGCAGGCGGTCAGCATAACCAGATGTGAGATCGGATCGAGTCACTCGTTGAAAGGCAATTCTACGGGACACACGGGCGACGACCAAACCCCCGCGGTGCCGCCGTTTTGCATCGCGGAGACTTTGTTCCGCCGCACGGGCGACGATTTTCCGCCCATCAATCCTTCTTGCGGCTTGCTGAAAAGTCGAGGATGATCGCCCTGCGTGACGCGCATGGGACGTTTCCCGGTCATCGGGATCATCGGTAGAAGGGAGCCATCGTGAAGCCGGTCAACCGCGCAATGAGAATCGCCGCCTTCGGCTTGTGCCTGGCGGCGTTGACGCCTACGTGGGCCGCCGCGCAGTCGGCGGCCGGCCAGACCCAGCCTTCGTACGTGCTGCAGCGGGGTGATGAGATTACGATCAAAGTCTTCAATAACCCTGAGCTGCTCGACACCGTGATGATCCGGCCGGACGGGATGATCTCGTTGTCGCTGCTCGACGATGTCGAGGCCGCCGGGTTGACGGTGCCCGAACTCGATCGCCGATTGACGACCGGCTACGCCAAGTTTCTGCGCGACCCGCAGGTGACGGTGGTGGTCCGCACGTTTGCCAACCTGAAAGTGTTCATCGGCGGAGAAGTGGCACAGCCGGGAGCCGTCGCGCTTCGCGGGGATGTCACGGCGCTGTCCGCGATCCTGCAGGTCGGCGGCTTCAGACCATCGGCGCGGCTGGACAGCGTGGTCCTCCTGCGCAACGATGGCACCGACCACCCGACAGCCCAGAAAATCAATTTCAAAGATCTCCTGAGCCGGCACCAGGCGGACATCACGCTGAGGCCATTCGACGTCCTGTACGTGCCGCAGTCGCGAATCGTGAAAGTCGATCGGTTCGTCGATCAGTACATGCGGCAACTGCTGCCGATCACCTTGACCGGCGGATTCAATTACATCCTGCGCGATCAGGTTTCGGTGAACCCGACCGTCGTCGCGCCATCGACTCCGACAACCACCGCCCCATGACGTTCGCCTGGGAGCAGTATTGCCACTGCCCTCGCTGTGGCGCGGAGTACGAAGCGGAGGATCTCCACGTACCGACGACGAGTTTCCGTTGCCGTAGTTGCGGGTACGAGTTCTTCCAGAATTCCTCACCGGCCTGCACGGCGGTCGTTCCGTCGAAGAGCCGTCCCCGCGAGATCATTCTGCTGACGAGGACTGCGGCGCCGGGAGCCGGTCAGCTGGCGCTGCCGGGCGGATTTCTGCAGTTCCACGAGCCGCCGTTTGAGGCGGTGACACGCGAGGTGCGCGAGGAAATTCACGTGGAGGTCGACGTGGCGCGCCTGCTCGACACCTACCTGGTCGACTACAGCTTTCGCGGAGCCATGATAAGCGTGGTGGAGATCGTGTTCCTGTGCAGGCCTCTCGATGTCGATGTGTCCACGATTTTCACCGAGGAAGCCGCGTCGGTCCGCTATTTCGACGTCGGAGAGATTCTGAAGTCGCCCTTGTTGCTCGCCTTTCCGGAGCAGCGGCAGGCGTTGAACCGGTACTACGACGCGATTTCGGCATGCGACTATGCCATTCAGCATTGAACGGCTCGCCATTCCAGAAGTGATTGTGATTGATCCAAAGGCGTTTCCGGACGCCCGCGGATTTTTCATGGAGACCTACAAGCACTCGGATTTTGCCGCCTTCGGCGTCGATGCGCCCTTCGTGCAGGAGAACCATTCGAAATCGCAGCGCGGCACGCTGCGAGGACTACATTTTCAGACGGGCGTGCATGCGCAGGGCAAGCTCGTGCGCGCGATCAGCGGCGAGATATTCGACGTCGCCGTCGATGTGCGGCCGGACTCGCCCACGCGCGGGCGCTGGGTGTCGGCACTCTTGTCAGCGGAAAACCGACGGCTGATTTATGTTCCGCCCTGGTGTGCCCACGGCTTCTGCGTGACCAGCGAAACGGCGGAGGTTGTCTACAAGACGACTGCGGAGTATGCGCCGTCCTTTGAATCCGGATTCATGTGGAACGATCCTGATCTCGCGATCGAATGGCCAATCACCGATCCGTCTGTGTCGGCGCGGGATGCAAAGTGGCCGCGCTTCGCATCGCGTTGACCTTTTGTCTCCACGACGCGGGAATCTTTTCTGTTCGCGACTTCCTGTCCCAGTTGATTGAGCGGAATTGAGCGGAATTCCGGGGTTTCTGGCTCCCGAATGGAATGCTCGTCTGGCAGGAAAGTTGCTCTTCTGGAAAACACTGTGATGAAAAGACTCCTTGTCCTCAGCGCATGTGTGGTTGGTCTCTGGAGTGGACGAGCCGAAGCTGGATCAATTTTGATTCCGCTGGATTCGCCCACGCCGCTTGTTGCCTCGATTTTATCGATCGGAGCGAATCCTCCGGTTTTCGACATTCAGGGGCTGTCGGCGGCAATCGTGGACGACAGCGCCACGCCGGGCGTGGATAGTTCCGGTCTGACGCTGGGTGGCGGGCTGCCGCCGAATAACAACGTCGTGTACCTCGACGCTCAAGGCGTGAGCTTCACGTTTCTGTTTCCGCTGGGGACCTTCAACGGCACATTGTGGGACGTTCCCGTGATTGGGTCGGCGCTGGTGCCGCCACTCACCGAACCGTGGCTGAACAACTTCGTCGGCGCGGACGTGGCGCAGTTGAGCTTCTTGAGCGTGGCGCCGATTGGCGATCTGGCTCCCGTCGGATTTCTTGCCCAGTATCATCTGGACTTCATCGCCAGTGGAGACACTGCGCCGGTGCCGGAGCCCGCGACGATCGCCTTGATCGGCAGCGGTTTGGTGATGGCGGTTCGACGCCGCCGGCGCTAGTTCTTCGGCAGCGCGTACGCGATGATGCCGGTCGGCCCTGACGGCGCCGTGGCAGGGGCGCCGCCCGGTGCCGGTGCACCCGCCGCCGCGCCGCCTCGCGCCGGCGCGGCAGACGCCGTCACCAGCAAATACTGACGCCCGTCGAGTTCGTACATGGACGGTGGGCCTGTCGTCGCGCCGCCAAGCTGCAGTTCCCAGATCTGCTTGCCCGTGTCGCTGTCGTAGATGTGCACTTTGCGATCGGGCGCCGTGGCAAACAGCAAACCGGTCGCGGTTGGAATCAGGCCGCCTTTCACGTTCGCCGCGGTTCCAGTGCCGGTGATTCCCTGATCCACCACGCGCAAGTCATCGCCCAGCCCGATCTGCCATTTGATGGTCCCTTTGTTGAGATCGTACGCGGTCAGCGTCGTCCATGGCGGATTGATATAAGTGGGGTACAACCCGAAGCCATCAGTCACGTATTGCGGAAAGTCCGTCTTCGGCGCGTTGAGGTTCGGATCCGCGACCGGGACCCCGCCGCGGCGTGAGACGCGCGTTTCTCCGGGCTTCAGCAGCCGGATGATCGTCGGCACATTGAATCCGATCACGTAGACACTGCCGTCGTTCGGGTTGGCCGCCGTGCTTCCCCAGTTCGAGCCGCCCTGATTGCCGGGCATGTGAATGACGTCTTCAAATCCGATGGGGGTGAACGGCCCTTCGTAGCGCGCCCTCAGAATTTTCTGCCGCGCGGCTTCCCGTTCCTCAGGCGTCAGGATGTACGGGTTGAGATCGTCAACCGTGAATCTCTGCCGGGAGAACGGTGGAGGCGCGGTGGGAAACGGCTGAGTGGGGGAGACCACCTCGAACGGCACCTCCGTTTTCGTGGGAACGGGCCGCTCCTCGATCGGCCAGACCGGCTTGCCGGTGACGCGATCGAACACGTAGAGGTATCCAGTCTTGCTGGCGACGGCCACTACATCGAGGCTGCGTCCATCCTGCTTGATGGTGGTGAGCTGCGGCGCGGCCACGTTGTCCAGATCCCAGATGTCGTGATGGACCATCTGGAAATGCCACAACCGCTTTCCGGTGCGTGCGTCGAGCGCGATGATCGAATCGCCGAACAGGTTGTTGCCCTTTCGATCGCCGCCATAAAAATTGAATTTCGGGCTCGCGGTGGGAATGTAGACGATGCCGCGTTTTTCGTCGATCGACATCTCGCCCCAGTCGTTGGCGCCGCCGACGGTCTTGTACGCCTCGGGCGGCCAGGTGTCGTAGCCCACCTCGCCCGGTCGCGGCACCGTGTGGAATGTCCAGATGAGCGCACCCTCGCGCACGTCGTACGCACGGATGTCGCCCGGCGCGGAGTTGTACTCCTCATTGGTGGCGGAGCCGAGGATGAGCAGGTTTTCGAAAATCCGGCCGGGCGTGCCGGTCTGCACGCTGACCTTGCTGGGATCGCGATCGAGTCCCGTTCGCAGATCGAGCTTGCCGCTGAGGCCGAACGAAGGGATCAGATCGCCCGTTTGCGCGTTCAGCTCCTGTAGATAGTTACCGGCGGCGAAAATGATGCGTCGATCCTTGCCGTCCTTGCTTTCCCAGTAGTTCACGCCGCGCGCGGCAAGCGCCACGAGGCCATCATGGTGCCAGATCTCCTTCCCCGTGCCGGCATCAAGCGCGACGATCGACCCGTTGGCGCCGCGGCCGTAGATCACGCCGTGCACCAGCAACGGGTTATAGCCGGTGACCGGCGATGGATAGCTCCAGGCCACCTGCAGGCGATTGACGTTGGCCTTGGTGATTTGCTTCGCCGCGACAAACCGCGAGCTGTCGGGGCCACCGGCGTAGTCGCGCCACTCGCGGCCACCGCTTTGCGCGAGCAGAAAGCTTCCGCCCACGACCGCAACCATCGACAGCACGCCAAACACCGCGAGTTTGATTTTGCCCATGGGCAGAGATTCTAACCCCAACCAAACCGCGAGCGGCGCGTCCAGTAGTGTTCGGGCTCCTGAGCGGTTTCGCTCCACGCTTGGAACGGCGGGGCGTCGAGCGCGTTGAGGTTGTCGTGGAGCTGCTCTGGGGTTACGGCACCCGACAACACCACGTCTGCCCACGGCTGCGACAGGATCGTGGCTAGTGCCAAGGCGTCCACACCGGTGCCGGCGCTGTCCGCGGCCTGAACGATCGCCGCCGGCAAATGCGTCCTCTCGCGATCGGTCAGCTGTCCGTTGGCAAGGCCCTCCTTCACGATGACGCCCCAGCCCGCATCATGCGCTTCAGCCAAGGCCACGCCGGCGGAGCTCTCGAGAAGGTTCCATGTCGCCTGCACCGCCTGAAAGGGATTGATCCCGTTCACGCGCACTTCGAGCGCCTTTCGTATCGTGTCCCGCTGCTGCGGCCCGCTGACGGAGAGACCGATGACGAGCCCCGACGCGCGAAGCGCTGCCAGCCCGTCGAGCACAGCAGCGTCATCGAGTACACGACTCTCAATCGTCGCAGAATGGATCTGATAGAGATTCAGATGCCCGCCCAGCAATGCGCGGGATTCCCCGACCTGTCTGTGCAGATTCGCTGCCGAGAGATCCTTGATCTCATGCGTCTTCGCATCCATCTCCCAGTTGCCCACGTACGCGTATCCCCACTTCGATCCGACGGTCGGAAGCTCGCTGGGCGCATGGCGACGCTCGAAGGTCTCGAGCCACGACGCGAGAAATTCCTCCGCAAGACCGTATGAGCGAGCGGCGTCGATGTAGCGCACGCCAGCCGCGTACGCCGCATCGAGGACGTCGTGGCAGCGGCGCTCCATCGCCTGACGCGATCGATCCGTGCCGAGATCCAGATCGCGTCCGACATTGATGTACGCCGGCCTCCCGAGCGCGGCAAGACCGAGTCCGATCGCGCTCACGCGCAAGCGGTCCGATCCGAATTGACGCATTGGCATGTGGCAGTTCTGCGGTTGCACAGTGTTCGATCGCGATTGTGTATCGATCGACATCATCAATCGAGAGAAAAATTTTTCGCGATGACGAATTTCTCCCGATAGTTTCCGTCTATCACAAAATGTTTGTGCTAGCATCAACGAATTCATGGACGTGAAGTCAGAGAAAACCTTCGAAGACATCGTCGAGCGCCTGTCCGCGCTCTTCAAGGTCGAGCCGGCTTCTCGAGAACCAGAATACGAGAAGACCATGGGGGCTGATCCTGTGTCGCCGTTGGACGCTCCGGCAGCGCACAACGGGCCGCTCGATTCGATAGAAGAGAAGTAACGTCGCTGGCGAGCCTTTTGCTGCCTTCCGTACTACGGACAGCTGCTGTCCGCAATTTGTACACGGAGGGGCAGATGAGAATTCGCATGACGTCACTCGGCTTGCCGGCGGCCCTGCTTGCGGCGTCGTTGTTCGGGGCCTGTTCGAACACGGCAAGAGGGCTCAAGGAAGACACCGCGCAAAACACGGAGAAGGCCAAAGAGGCGTCGGCGGATGCTGCAGCCGCTACCGAGCGAGCGACAGCCGACGCCAGGGAGAAGTCCGAGCAGGCGGCGGAGGCCACCAAGAATGCCGCCAGCAACGCCGCTGATCAGGTGAAGGACGCGGCGCACGATGCCGCCAACGCCACGTCAAACGCGGCGCACGATGTGGCTACCGCCACCAGGAACGCCTCTGCTGAGGCGGAACAGAAATCGAAAAGCTCGGCCCACAACACGGCTGCCACGCTCGACGGCGCTCAGCAGACGCTGGAAATCAAGAGCGCCCTTGTCGCCGACAAATCGGTGGACGCGAGCGGCATCGACGTCGACACCGACGGCAAGGCAAAGGTCGTGACGCTGCACGGGCACGTGCCGAACGCGGCGCAGAAGGCGGCTGCGGGCCGCATCGCGAAGAACAAGGCGCCGGACTACCGGATTGTGAACAACCTCATGGTTCAATAAGAAGCCTTCCTCGATCCCGCCGGAGGTGCGTTACGATTACGTGCCTCCGGCCATGAAGCGCCCCTTCGCGCTCTTCCTTATTTACTGCGCATTCACGATCCTCCTCACGTTCCCGTTGATTACGGAACTTGGGAGCGCGTTGCCGAATGACGCCGGCGATCCGGCGCTCAACACGTGGATTCTGTGGTGGAACGCCCATGCGTTGCCGTACACCGCGCGGTGGTGGAACGCCCCAGCGTTCTATCCGATTCCCGGCTCGCTTGCGTTCTCGGAGCATCTGCTCGGCCTCAGCCTGCTCTCCACGCCGCTGCAGTGGGTAGGCGCCAGCCCGCAAACCGCCTACAACCTCGTGTTTCTCTTGACGTTTCCGCTGTCTGCCATCGGCGCGTTTCTGTTCGTGCGCGAGCTCACCGGGCGGGAAGACGCCGCGTTCATCGGCGGACTGCTGTTCGGCTTTGCGCCGTATCGCATCGCTCATCTGCCGCAGATTCAATGCCTCGCGGCGTTCCCGATGCCGTTCGCCATGCTCGGACTGCATCGCTATCTCAGAGATCCGCGTGCGCGCTGGCTCGTGTTGTTCGGAGCCGGCTGGCTTGTGCAGTCCCTCTGCAATGGCTATTACATGCTGTTCTTCGCGGTGGTCATAGGAATGTGGCTGCTGTGGTTCGGCACGGTGAGCCGGCGCGTATTCGGGGCCGTGATCATCGCGTGGATCATCGCGTCGCTGCCGCTGGTGCCGCTGCTGTGGCAGTACCGAACGATTCATGACGCGTTCGGGTTTACGCGCGAGTTTGGAACGATCAGGGACTTCGGCGCGGACGTGGCGGGACTTCTGAATGCCGCAGGGCCGCTGAAGTTGTGGGGGTGGCTTCGCGTCTATCGCCGACCGGAAGGCGAGCTGTTTCCAGGCCTGACGATCGCGTGCCTGATCGTGGCCGGTCTCGTTGCCGGGGTCGGGCAGGATCGCCAGCCGGCGACACGGTCGGCACCATGGTTCACATGGCTGCTGCGCGTCTTCAGCGCGATCGCGCTGGCGACAGGGCTCATCGGCCTGTCGGCCATCGTTCATGGCCCATGGACCTTCAGCATGGCCGGCGTGCAGCTGTTTTCTGTTGCCAATCCGGTCAAACCGTTCACCTACACGCTCGGACTGCTCATCGTGATCACGCTGATGAGCATGAGACGCGCGCTCGCGTCGCGTTCCGTCTTTGGGTTTTACGCGGTCGCCGCATTTGTGACGTGGCTTTTCAGTCTTGGTCCTGCGCCGACGATCATGGGCAGTCCGCTGATGTATCGCGGACCCTACTCGCTGCTCATGCTGTTTCCGGGCTTCAACGCCTTGCGGGTGCCCGCGCGGTTCTGGATGATGACCACGCTCTGTCTGGCGGCGATCGGCGGCATCATCTTCGATCGGCTGGCATCGCGTCTCGGAGCTGCGCGGCTGGCGGCGGCCGTCGTTGTGTCGTTGGCGGTGCTCGCGGACGGATGGGTCACCGATTTTCCTTTGGCAAAACCCCCGGAACGCTGGTCTGCCGACGCATGTGCCGGTTCCAGCGCGCTGCTGGAGTTGCCGCTGGGCGACCCGTTCCGGGACGTCGCCGCGATGTACCGCGGCATGTGGCACGGTCGTCCGGTCGTGAACGGGTACAGCGGGTACTTTCCGCCACATTACGCGGCGCTGCGCTTCGGGCTCGGCCTTGCCGATCAGGATGTGCTCACCGAACTCGCCTCGCACGGTATTTCGGACATCGTTGTGGACTCCACGCACGATCCAGGTGGCACATGGGCACGATATGTGATGGGCCACCCAGGTACGGACGTGATCTGCTCCCAGGAGGGGAGGACGCTGTATCGTCTCCGGAATTCTGCGCCACCAGAGAGCGATCATCCGTCGGGCCGTCCCCTGAAGATTGCGGCGCTTCACGCCAACATCAACGAAGGCCGCGAGAAATACATGCTCGATGACGATCGTTCCACTCGCTGGGAATCCGGGCCGCAAAGCGATCGAACGATCGTCGATATCGATCTCGGCAGCGAGCAGCCGCTGCAGGCGCTGCAGCTGTTGCAGGGGCCCTATGTGGAGGATTTCCCGCGGCTCTTCTCGATCGAAGTGCTGGCCGCAGACTCGCAGTGGCAGGAGGTCTACAGAGGAGGCACCGCGGGCCGCGCGTTTGTGGCCGCCTTCGAGTCGCCGAAGGACGTGCCGTTGACCTTCGATCTGTCCGGGCGGACTGCGCGATTCATCAGGCTCCGCTCGCTCGCCAACGACGAGAGCTACTACTGGTCGATTGCCGAGCTGAAGGTGCTGGGCCGGTGATCACCATCCGCGATGCGACACCGGAAGACGTCGCGTTGATTCTCGATCTCATTCGTGCGCTCGCCGAGTATGAACGGGCCGCTCACGAAGTGCGTGCGACTGAGGCGGACCTGCATCAGACGTTGTTCAGTGCAAAGCCGGCGGCGGAAGTCGTCATCGCGGAGCACAACGGAACGCCCGTCGGGTTTGCCGTTTTCTTTGCCACCTACTCGACGTGGGAAGGCAAGGCCGGCCTCTATCTCGAGGATCTCTTCGTGCGTCCAGATGCGCGGCGGCTGGGGATCGGGCGCGCGTTGTTGGAGCACCTGGCGCGTCTTACTCTGCAGCGCGGCTGGGCGAGATTTGAATGGCGCGTGCTGGACTGGAACGAGCCGTCGATCGCCTTCTACAAAGCGCTGGGCGCCGTGCCACTCGACGACTGGACGGTCTTCAGGGTCTCAGGCGAGGCGCTACGGAAGCTGGCATCGATCCAGCCGCCGCCAAGCACCACATCGCCCTCGTAAAACACCACCGCCTGACCCGGCGTCATCGCCAGCTGTGGCAGATCGAAAACCACTTCGGCCAGGCCCTCGCCGATCGATCGAACAACGCCGGCCGCGGGTTGATGGCGATGGCGGATCTGCGCCGTGATGCGTACCGGTTCTCGCGGCGCGTCGCCGGCCACCCAGTTCACGCCGGACGCGGTGAGCCGCACCCGCTCGAGGGAGGGGCGCGGTCCCACAACTACCGTTTGATCGGCAGGCCTGATCTCCAGCACATACGTCGGCGCCGCAAGCGCGATGCCGAGCCCTTTGCGCTGGCCGACGGTAAAGCGGTGGATGCCGCCGTGGCGGCCGAGCGGCTGCCCAGCCTCGTTCACAATCGTTCCACCGCCTGGCGAGGCTTCGCCGGCCTGGCGCTCCACGAACGCGGCGTAGTCGCCGTCGGGCACAAAACAGATTTCCTGACTATCCGGTTTGTCCGCCACGGCCAGTCCGAGATCGCGCGCGATGTTCCGAACCTCGTCTTTCGTCAGCGCGCCGACGGGAAAGCTGGCGGCGGCCAACTGTGACTGCGTCAGCGAGAACAGGAAATAGGACTGATCCTTGCCGGGGTCGAGGCCTCGCCTCAGCCGCCTGCGGCCGGTCACCGGATCCACATCGACGCGCGCGTAGTGGCCCGTTGCCACGACGTCCGCGTCCAGACCTCGCGCTCGATCGAGCAGCGCGGCAAACTTCAAATCGCTGTTGCAGTGCGAGCACGGGATCGGCGTACGGCCTGCCAGGTATTCTCCAACGAAGTTCGAAACGACGGTCCGTTGAAATTCGCGCTCGAAGTTGACGATGTAGTGGGGGATGTTCAGGAGATGCGCAACGCGGCGCGCATCGTGGAGATCATCGAGCGTGCAGCAGGTGCCGAAGGTGGCCGCTCCGCCGCTTTGATCGTAAAGCTGCATCGAGAGCCCCACCACGTCGTGTCCCGACTGCGCCAGCAGCGCCGCGGCCACTGACGAATCGACGCCACCGGACATCGCCACAACGACCCTCATGCGGCAGGCCTCGACAGGCTTCGCAGCTTCTTCACGATTCCGGGAAGCACGGCGATCACCCGATCGATCTGCTCGTCGTTGTTCGAGGCGCCCAGGCTGAACCGGATCGAGCTCTGCGCCCGCGACGCCGGCAGATTCATCGCTTTCAGCACGTGCGACGGCTCCAGCGTTCCGGATGAGCAGGCGGAACCGGTGGACACCGCGATGCCTTCCAAATCGAGCGCGATGAGAAGCGATTCGGCCTCCACGCGATCGAAGCTGATGTTGGTGGTGTTCGGCACGCGGCGATCGCGCGCCCCGTTGACTTCGGTATTGGGCACGGCAGCGAGGATTCCGTTCTCGAGCCGATCGCGCAGCGCCGCCAGCCGCGTCGCTTCGCTCTCCATCTTCTTCGAGGCCAGCGCGGCCGCCACGCCCATCCCGATCAGACCGACCGTGTTCTCGGTCCCGGCGCGCCGCGATCGCTCCTGCTTGCCGCCCGTGGACACCGGAAGCAGGCGAACGCCGCGCCTCACCCAGAGCGCGCCCGCGCCCTTGGGGCCGTAAAACTTGTGCGCGGACAGCGCGAGCAAATCGACGCCAAGCGTCCGGACGCTGACAGGAATCTTGCCGGTGCTCTGCACGGCGTCGGTGTGAAACAGTGCGCCGCGCGCATGCGCGATCTGGGCGAGCTCCTGCACCGGTTGAATGGTGCCGATCTCGTTGTTGGCGTGCATTACCGAGACAAGCGCCGTGTCGTCGGTGAGCGCCTCGCGCAGGCGATCAGCCGACACCAGACCGCTCGCGTCCATCGGCAGCAGCGTCGTCTTCCACCCGCGCCTGGCGAGCGCCTTGAACGTGTTGAGGACGGCCTCGTGCTCGATCCCGGAGGTGATCAGATGGCGGCGGCCTGTGGATTCCAGCGCCTCCGCCACCCCGCGAATCGCGAGGTTATCGGCCTCGGTGCCGGTCGCCGTGAAGATGAGTTCAGCAGGTTCAGCCCCGATCAGCCCTGCGACGGCGCTGCGCGCGTCGTCCAGCCCCGCCTTGGCCTGCTGCCCATAGTAATGAACCGAAGACGGATTGCCGAAAAGGTCCTTGAGGGCGCGGCCCATCGCATCGGCGACGGCCGGGTCGGGTGGCGTGGTGGCGTTGTGATCGAGGTAGATCCGCATCCGATCTGGCAATATTAACATCGGCGCTAACCCTCAGCAAAATAAGGGCTAGACATCGTTTGGGGCCGTCACCTATACTGGCCGGACCCACTCACGGTCCCGGGTCGCACTCGGGGTCTCCTGTCTTATCCCGAACTTCGGGGAGGTTTGAAACATGTGGAAGCGCGACGAAGCAGTGCGATCACCGGCAGTACCTACCAATGAACCGTCCGTAGCGGCTTCGGCGACACAGAGCCGTCCGGACACAATGGTCAAGGGCCAGAACGAGAGGGACGTCGTGAACATCGGAAAATCAGTTGTCATCAAGGGCGAGCTCAACGGCAGTGAAGACCTCACGATTGAAGGGCACGTGGAAGGGAAGATCGAACTGCGCGACCACGTGCTGACGATCGGCCCGAACGGCAAGATCAAGGCGGAACTGCACGCGAAGGCGATCGTCGTCCTCGGCGAAGTCATCGGGAACGTCAGTGCCACCGACAAGGTAGACATCCGCGAGAACGGCTCGGTCGACGGCGACATCACCGCGCCGCGCGTGGCGATCGCCGAAGGCGCGCATTTCCGCGGCAGCGTGGACATGCAGAACAAGGGCGGAAAAGCGGCGCCCGCGCCGCGGCCGGTGCAGGCGCCGGAAGTGCGGCCCCAGGCGTCCGTCGTTCCGCAGGCGGCGGCTCCCGCGCAGAGCCAGCAAGGTCAGCGAGTAGGAGCCTGAGGCGTTGCTTTGGGCGCCCCGTAAGATTCGCCCGGAACCAAGCGGATCCCACGCGTCGCGCGTGGGATCCGTCGATGCCGCTGTTCCTGGCGGAGATCAGGTCATTCCCACCAAGGCTCTCCGGAAATTTCTGAACACCCTGGGCTCGTGCGAGGCGCCCGTCCTGCTCGATCTCGGTCCCGTCGTCGGATCGAACGTCACCTTCTTCGGCGAGCGGCTGGGCTGCAAGATTCTGATTGAGGACCTGTTTTCCGATCTGGATCGCCACGCACGCGGCGGGGGCGCATCGTTCGCCGAACATGTGGCCACGCGGCTCAAGCACGAGCCGGCCAGCGTCGACGGCGTGCTGTGCTGGAATTTCTTCGATTATCTGGATCCGCCCGCCGCGCAGGCGCTCGGACGGGCGCTGACGAAGCTGCTTCGTCCAGACGGCGGGATCCTGGGATTCTTCACGACGGTCACGGTTCCCAGTACCCGGTTCACCAGGTATGTGATCGCCGATGAAGATCGTCTTCAGCAGAAGCCGTACGGCGAGAGCGGCCGCAAGCAGTCCGCGTTTCCAAACCGCGACATCATCAGGTGGTTCGACGGGCTGAAAGTGGCGGAGTCGTTCCTGCTCAAGACCAACGTTCGGGAGTTTCTCTTCCGGAAGCAGGCATGAGGGGCGGGGCAGGCCCCCGCGACTAATCATGTCCAAGCCGATTATCGCGCTGCTCACCGATTTCGGCACGCGCGATCACTACGTGGGCGCCACCAAGGCGGTGGTGCTGGGCATCTGCCCCGATGTCACGCTCGTGGACATCACGCACGAGATTCCTCCCCACGATCTCATGACGGCCGCCGTCGAGCTTGCCGGCTGCTACAAGTACTTTCCCTCCGGCACCATCTTCCTCATCGTCGTCGATCCGGGCGTGGGCTCTGCCCGCCGAGGCATTGCGGTGGAAGCCGGTGACTATCGCTTCATTGCGCCCGACAATGGCGTGTTGACGATGGTGTTGACTGAGACGCCGGCCAAGCGGATCGTGGAGCTGTCCGAGCGCAGGTATGCGAGGCCCACGGTCAGCAAAACGTTCGAAGGCCGGGATCGCTTCGGCCCCGCGGCTGCGTGGCTGGCCAAAGGCATCGATCTTTCCGCGCTCGGCCGTTCCGCGGGCGATCACCAGCGGCTGGCCATTCCGGCGCCCGAGGTGAGTGCGGATTCGATCTCCGGCGAAGTGATCCGGATCGACCGCTTCGGCAACCTCGTGACCAACATCGATCGCAAGCTGTTCGATCGCGTCACGCGCGGCGGACCCATCGAAATCACCGCGCACGGGCTGCAAGTAGGACGCCTGGTGGCCACGTACGCGGATGCGGCCAGCGGGGAGCTCTGCGCGCTCTTTGGCGGCACGGATCACATCGAAATCGCCGTCAATGCGGGCAGCGCCGCCGATACGCTCAATCTCGGCCGCGGCACAAAAGTCACCATTCGGAAGACGTGAACACGAAGGCTCGAAGAATTCTCCGTGCCATCGTGACTCTTCGTGCCTTCGTGGTAGATTGCGGTCGTGATTTCCTTCGATCTCACTGACGAGCAGCAACTGCTCGAGCAATCCACGCGCGAGTGGGCGGCGCGCGAGGTGGCGCCACGGATTCGCGATCTCGATCGCGAGCACCGGTTCGATCGCGCGATCCTGCCCGCGATGGCGCGTCTTGGCCTGCTCGGCATCTGCGTGCCTGTCGAGTACGGCGGCGCCGGAATGGATTACGTCAGCCTCGGCCTCGCCTGCGAGGAGCTGGAATACGTCGACACGTCGCTTCGCGTCATTCTGTCCGTGCACGTCGGCCTGAACTGTCTCAGCCTGCTCACCTGGGGAAACGCCGATCAACGCGAACGCTATCTGGTGCCGCAGGCACAGGGCACGATGATCGCCAGCTACGCCCTGACCGAGCCCGGTGCCGGCACCGATGCGCGCGGCATTCAGACGGTTGCGGAGCGGCGCGGCACGTCGTGGATCCTCAACGGCGAAAAGATGTGGATCTCGCTCGCCGATGTGGCGGATGTGTTCCTGGTGTTTGCGTGGACGGATCAGGAGAAGAAACGGCGGCGCGATGCCGATGGCCTCAGTGCCTTCATCGTCGAGCGCGCATTCAAGGGGTTTTCGAGCGGATCGCTGGCGCACAAGTGGGGCATTCTTGCGGGCAACACCGGCTTCTTCAAGCTGGACAACGTCGAAGTTCCGGACGCGAACCTGGTCGGCCGGCCCGGCGAGGGCTTCAGGATCGCGATGTCCGCGATCGATCAGGGGCGCTTATCGGTCGCCGCCGGCGCGACGGGCCTTATTCGCGCGTGCCGCGATGCGAGCGCGAAATACGCGCGCGAACGGCGCACGTTCGGCGTCGAGATCGGCGAGCATCAGCTTGTGAAAGAGATGATCGCGCAGATGGAGTCCGATTACCAGGCGGCGAGGCTGCTGTGGCTGCGCTCGGCCTGGATGAAGAACGAAGGGCGGAGAAACACGCGCGAAACCGGGTTGGCGAAATGGTTTGCCACCGTGGCCTCAGAGCGCGCGGCTTCAGACGCCGTCCAGGTGCACGGTGCCAACGGGTATTCGGATGAGTATCCGGTCGGACGCTTCTACCGCAACGCCAAAGGCGCGGTGATTTACGAAGGCACGCGCGAGATACACAAAATCATGCAGGCGGACTACGTACTCGGCTACCGCACGGACAAGCCTGCGCGCTGCGAACTGCCACCGATCAAGCCGTGAGCGCCGCGCTGCGGCTTGTTGTCGATCCTCTGCATGTTCGCGCCGAAGAATTGTCCGCGGCCGTAGACGTCATCCGCTCGGGCGGAGTGGTGGCGTATCCGACCGACACGCTCTACGGCCTTGCTGTTGATCCACGATCCGCCGATGCCGTGAGAAGGCTTTTCGCGGTCAAGCAAAGGCCGCCCGACAGGCCCATTCCGTTGATCGCCGGGGATCTGGAACAGGTCCGGGGCATCGGCACCCTCACGCCCCTTGCGGAGAAGATCGCCAGGCAGGCGTGGCCCGCGCCCCTGACTCTCGTCATTCCTGCGTCCAGCGTGCTTTGTCCTGACGTCCACCTCGGGACCGGCGCTGTGGCGGTGAGAGTTCCGGACAGCGCGGTCGCGCAGAGGTTTGCGCTGGCGGCGGGGCACGCGTTGACCTCTACGAGCGCGAATCTATCCGGCAATGAACCGGCGTCATCCGCCGAAGAAGTAGCGTCAGGCATCGGACCTGTCATCGATCTCCTTATCGACGGCGGGCCCGCACCCGGAGGGCCGCCGTCCACGATCGTTGACGTGACCGGCAGCGAACCGCGCCTCATCCGAGCGGGGGCCGTGCCGTGGGACCGCGTGCTAAGATTTCTTGATTGAGCATCTCTTCACGTTCCAATGAGCGAGCGGCGCTGGTTGGACTCGCCCTGCGCCGTTCGACGCGGCTGGATGCTGAACACTCGCTCGACGAACTTGCCGGGCTTGCGAAGGCGGCTGGCGCCGACGTGGTGTTCAAGATGGTTCAGGAACGGCCGACGCCGGATCCAGCCACGTTCCTCGGCAGCGGCAAGCTCGACGAGCTGGCCAGCGAGTGCTCCCGTTATTCCGCCGACCTCGTCATCTTCGACAACGAGCTGTCGCCGGCTCAGCTTCGTCTCATCGAGGAGCGGGTCAACCGGAAGGTTGTTGACCGTACCCAGTTGATCCTCGACATCTTCGCGCGGCGCGCACGCACGCGCGAGGGCAAGTGGCAGGTCGAGCTCGCGCAGCTCAAGTATCTGCTGCCCCGGCTCGTCGGTTCATCGACGGCGCTCTCGCGGCTTGGCGGCGGCATCGGCACGCGCGGACCGGGCGAGACGAAGCTGGAAACCGATCGCCGTCGCATCCGCCAGCGGATTCACGCGATTTCGCGAGAGATCGACAATATCCGGAGTCGCCGGCGGCACGCGCGCGGTCGCCGGCAGAAAGCATCGGTGCCGCTGGCGGCGCTGGTCGGATACACGAATGCCGGCAAGACCACCTTGTTCAATCTGTTGACGAGCGAGTCCGCCGAAGCCTCGGACGCCTTGTTCGTCACGCTCGATCCGCTGGTTCGCCGCGTGAACCTTCCGGACAGCCGCCAGCTGCTGATCTCCGATACAGTCGGTTTTATCGATCGGCTGCCGCACACACTCGTCGCTGCCTTCCGCGCCACGCTGGAACAGGTGGCGGAAGCCGATCTCGTGCTGCACGTGATCGATGCGTCCAGCCCGGATCGAGACCGTCATGTGGAAGCCGTGCGCCAGGTGCTCGAGGAGGTTGGAGCGGGGAACGTGGCGACGGTGGAGGTGTTCAATAAATGCGATCGCGTTGATGAGGAAGAAATGGCGCGACTCCAGCGCCTCCATCCCGATGCGCTCTTCATCTCGGCGTTGACGGGGAGCGGCCGCAGCGACCTGATCGCACGGATGACATCAGGTCTTGGAATGGACACCTCTCGTGTCACGCTCGTGTTCGACGCAGGAAGCGCCGAGGATCGCGAGACGATCGCCCGTGTGTACCGCCACGCGCGCGTCGTTCGTCATGAGGATCGGGATGGTTCGGTTGCCATTGAAGCCGATGTCCCTAGCCGGGTGCTCCACCGGTTGAGCCCGTCGCGATGAAGAGCGCCCTCCGACTCCTCGCGGCTGCCGTGCTCTGTGCGGGTGCCATGTCCGCCTGCGGCGCCAAGACGCCTCCGGCGGTCGCTGCGGCGCCGCCGAAGTATCCGGATTTCATCACGCCGATGCTTGCGCCCGCCGACCCACGGCTTGCGGATGTCGTCAAAGCGCATCAGGCGGGCTGGCAGTACCTGCAGGCCGGCGACCTCGCGAAAGCGGAAAAGAGCTTTCAGGCGATTCTGAAAAAATCCGCGGACTTCTATCCGAGCGATGCCGCGCTCGGTTATCTCGAGCTGGCGCGCAGCAACTACCCGCAGGCGCTTGAGCATTTCGACCACGTTCTGGCGGAGCGGGCGGCGTACGTGCCCGCGCTTGTCGGCCGCGCCCAGGCGCTCCTGGCGTTGTCTCGCGACGCGGACGCCTTGACGACGTTCGAGGCAGCGCTCAAGGCGGATCCCACGCTCACCGACATCGGCCGCCGTGTGGAAGTGCTCCGCGCACGGCAGGCGCAAGACAATGTGGCCGCGGCGCGCAAGGCGGCCCAGTCGGGGCAGCTCGATGAAGCGGTGCTGGCCTACCAGCATGCGATAGCCAATTCGCCCGAGAGCGCCTTCCTGTATCGCGATCTTGCTGACGTGGAGATGAAGCAAGGCAAGACCGACGAGGCGCTGGAGCATTACCGGCATGCGATGCAGCTGGATGCCTCGGATGTCTCGGCCCCGCTTCACGTGGCCGCCATTCTCGAGTCGCGAGGAGATGTCGAAGGCGCGCTCGCGATGTACAACCAGGCGAACAAGATCGAGCCGACGGCGGACACGTCGAAGAAGATCGCGGCGCTCGAGGAGCGCGCCGCCTACCTGCGGCTGCCTGCCGAGTATCGCGCGCTGCCCGATCAGGCCACGATTACGAGAGGCGACCTGGCGGCGCTGCTGGGAATCCGGCTCGAGTCGCTCCTCGCTGCCGCGCCGCCGCAGGCCGTCCTGACAACCGATACGCGAAACCACTGGGCGTCGAAGTGGATCATGGCCGTCCTCCGCGCCGGCGTGCTGGACGCCTACGACAATCACACGTTCCAGCCCCGTAACGTCGTCCATCGGGACGAGCTGGCGCAGGTGGTCAGTCGGGTGCTGAAGCTGATCGCGGCGCGCGACCCGGCGCTGTTGAAGCAGTGGCAGAGCCGGCAGGTGCGGATGTCGGATGTCGGCGTGAGCAACCTGAACTATGCCGACGTGTCGCTGGCCGTCTCTTCCGGAGTGCTGCCGATGGCCGACGGCGGCGCGTTCCAGCTGACCCGGCCGGTGTCGGGCGCGGAGGCCATCGACGCGGTCAGCAAGCTCGAAGCGCTGGCTCGCGACGCGCGATGAGCCTGTTCACGCCTGCCAACCAGCTCACGCTTGCGCGTGTGGTGCTGATCCCGTTTTTCGTCATCCTGATCGTGTACGGCTACCTGGGCTGGGCACTCGTCGTCTTTCTCGTGGCTGGGCTGACCGATCTCTTCGACGGATTGCTGGCGCGCACGCTCAGCCGCCGGACGAGCCTGGGTGCGTGGCTGGATCCGGTTGCCGACAAGCTTCTCCTTGTCACCACGTTCATCGTGCTCACGTGGCCCGGGCTCGGTCTGGTAAACCGGCTCCCGGTCTGGCTCACGATTCTCATCATCAGCCGTGACGTGCTTATCGTCCTGACCGTGGCCGTTATCAACCTGGCGGTAGGGCGGCGGGAATTCCGCCCGTCGATTTTCGGGAAGCTTGCGACGGCCACCTACATCGTGACCTGCGTCACGATCATGTATTTCAACTACCTTCAGCGCCCGTCGGCTCTCGTCGTCGCCGGCATCTACTGCTGCGCAGTCATCACCCTGATCTCCGGCTTTCACTATGTGTTTTCGATCAAGCTGGAGGGGAAGGGGTAGGGGAGCGGGGAGCGGGGATCAGGGAGCGGGGAGCGGGGATCAGGGAGCAGGGATCGGGGATCAGGGATCGGGGATCAGGGGTGAGGCCGGCGGGCATGGTTGTTGCGCGAGCAGCTGACCGATGCCACGGATCGACTCTTTCCGCGATCTTGAAGTCTGGCGGCTCAGCGTCGATCTTGTGGGACACTGCTACGGCCTCATTAAGTCGCTTCCTCCAAACGATCGCTTCATCTTTGGTAACCAGATCATGCGGGCGGCCGTTTCAATTTCTGCCAACGTTGCCGAGGGTCATGGCCGTCCCACGCGAGCGTATTTGAATCACCTTTCAATTGCCCGAGGATCGGAAGCTGAACTCGAAACGTACCTCGAAATCATCCGTCGGCTCAATCTTGGCGATCCGGTGCAGGTTTCGAGCGCAGACAGCCTGTCTCGAACGGTCGGACGAATGTTGAACGGGTTGAAAGCGTCGGTGGAACGTCTCGCTGATCCCTGATCCCCGATCCCTGATCCCTGATCCCCGCTCCCCGGCCTTTGATCCCTGATCCCTGATCCCTGATCCCTGATCCCCGATCCCTGATCCCTGATCCCCGCCCCTACCCCACTCCCATCTTCTTCTTGAAGTAGTCGATGGTCTTGACCAGCCCCTGTTCCAGCGGAACTTTCGGCTCCCAGCCGAGCAGCGTGCGCGCGCGGGTGATATCGGGCTGCCGCACCTTGGGGTCGTCGGTCGGCAGCTCCTGATAGACGATGCGGCTGCGTGAGCCGGTCATCTTGATGATCGTCCGCGCGATCTCTTCGATCGTCATTTCGTGCGGATTGCCGATGTTCACCGGATCGTTCAGATTCGAATCCATCAGCTTGAGAATCCCCGCCACGAGGTCGTCCACGTAGCAGAAGCTGCGCGTCTGCTTGCCGTCGCCGAAGACCGTCACGTCCTCGTCCTTCAGCGCCTGCGAGATGAACGCCGGTACGGCGCGGCCGTCCTTGATCCGCATGCGCGGGCCGTACGTATTGAAGATGCGGACGATCTTGGCGTCCACCTTATGGTACCGGTGGTAGGCCATCGTCATGGCCTCGGCAAAGCGCTTCGCTTCGTCGTAGACGCCGCGGGGGCCGATCGGATTGACGTTTCCCCAGTAGCTCTCTTTCTGCGGATGCTCGAGCGGATCGCCGTAGACCTCAGACGTCGATGCGATCACGAAGCGTGCGCCCTTCGCCTTGGCGAGGCCAAGCGCCTTGTGGGTGCCGAGCGCGCCGACCTTCAGCGTCGGGATTGGCACTTCCAGATAGTCGATGGGGCTTGCCGGGCTCGCCCAATGGAGGACGACATCCACAGGGCCGTCGACGTTGATGTAGTTGGTGACGTCGTGCTTGATGAAGACGAAGTCACGGCCGGCGAGATGCGCGATGTTGGCGAGATCGCCGGTGAGCAGGTTGTCGATGCCCACGACCGAGCACTCGCGATCGAGCAGGGCTTCCGCCAGGTGCGAACCGATGAATCCGGCGGCGCCGGTAATGACGATGCGTCTTTTCATGTGTGTGCGAAGCAGGTTCGGTTAGAGCGTCTGCCGCTGCAGAATGCCGCGGAAGACCGTCATCCACATAATCTTGAGATCGAGCGACACCGACCAGTTCTCGATGTAATACAGGTCGAACTCGATCCGCTTCTCCAACGAGGTATTGCCGCGCCAGCCGTTGACCTGGGCCCAGCCGGTGATGCCGGCCTTCACCTTGTGGCGCAGCATGTACTGCGGGTACCGGTGCTTGAACTGATCGACGAAGAACGGCCGTTCTGGCCGCGGGCCGACGATCGACATGTCGCCCTTCAGGACGTTCCAGATTTGCGGGAGCTCGTCCATGTCCGTGTGCCGGAGAAACCGGCCGACGGGCGTGCATCGCGGGTCTTCCTCGTCGGCCCAGATCGGACCGGTTTCCGCCTCGGCGTCCACCCGCATCGAGCGGAACTTGTAGACGGTGAAAGGCCGTCCATCAAGCCCCATCCGTTCCTGGCGGTAGAACACCGGGCCTGGCGAGGTGAGCTTGATCGTCGCCGCGATGATCGCGCTGGGAATCGCGAGGAACACCAGCGCCACAACGCTGAAGGCGATATCGATCACGCGCTTGATCCCGGCGTTGACGCCCTGCAGCGGTACATCGTGAATGTTGATGATCGGCACGCCGTCGAGGTCTTCGAGGCGCGCCCGCAGGGCCAGGAACTGCACGAGGTCGGGAACCACCTTCACGTCCACCATTTCCCGGCTGGTGCTTTCGATCAGATCGAGCATCTTCACATGCTCGTCGAGCGGCAGCGCCACGTACAGATGATCGATGCGCTCCTGCTGAACGATTTCCGCGGCGTCCGCCAGCGACCCGAGCAGCGGGAGGCCGCGGTAGCCGAGATGATCGCCGCCCGCTCGATCATCGACGAAGCCCACCACCTGATAGCCGAGCTCGCGGTGCTGGAGGATCTTCTCCGCGACGATCCGTCCCAGATCGCCGGCGCCGGCGATCAGAATCCGCTTCAGGCCGATCCCCGCCTTCCACCGGCGCTCGAGCAGCACCCGGACCAGCTCGCGCGAGCCGAACGTCAGCATCACGTTGAAGACAAGGAACAGCGCCCACACGATCCGGGAGACTTCGTACGCGCCGCGGTCCTTCAGCTCCGGGGACACGTAATACGCCTGGAAATAGAGGGTCGTGATGATGCCGAGGACGACCGCGACGATGCTGCCGATGAAGATGGTGAAGAAGTCGTCGACGCGTGAGCGTCCGCGACGCAGGCGATAGAGACCCTGGAACTGATAGCCGGCAGGGACGAGCACGGCGATGAACGGAAGCACGGCGATGTACTGATCGAACGGCGGATAGCCTTTGATGACGGGAATCAGGCCGCTGGAGAATCGCACGAGGTACGCAAGGCCGAAGGCGACGATGCCGAGCAGCGCGTCCGACGCGACGTAGTAGGCCACCAGCAGGCGGCTGTGTCTAAGCATGAGCGATGGCGTCTGAAATCGATCGCGCGAAGATCTTCGTGTCGAATTTCAGGGCGTGCGCGCGGATGACCGCCGAATCGAACCTGGTGTCCATAGCGCGTTGAATGCCTCTCGCAAAAGCGTCCACGGTACCTTCCTCGACGAGCACGCCGGTGACGCCGTCCACGACGGTCTCGCGCGCGCCGCCTCGTCCGAGCGCCACAACCGGTCGTCCGCAGGCCTGCGCTTCCACCGGAGCGATGCCAAAATCCTCTTCGCCGGGCAGCAGCATCACGGCAGCGCGCCGATATATCGCGCGAACGTCCTCATCCGGAATCGCTCCGAGGAACGTGACGTCCGCGCCACTTGTCCTCGCGTGCGCCTCGAGCCGTTCGCGCTCCGGGCCGCCCCCCACGATTCTGAGCGGAACACCGAGCCGTTGTGCCACGTCGATCGCGAGATCGATCCGTTTGTACGGTACGAGCGCAGATACGACCAATAGGAACCGCTCGGGCTCTGTCGCGTCTGGGCTGTAGAAATCGGTGTCGACCGGCGGATAAATCACCGCCGCGTCACGATTATAGTACCGTCGGATCCTCGTGGCAACGTATTGAGAGATCGCCACATAGCGGTCCGGACGGCCCGCCGTGGCGGCGTCCCATCGCGCCAGCGACCTCAGAATCGGTTTGAAGAACCACTGCGTCCCGGCCCCCATGCGTTCCCGGCCAAAGTAGGCATCGAACTGATCCCACGCGTAGCGCATCGGAGTAAAGCAGTAGCAAAGATGCCTCGCGCGGCCCGCTTTCACGACTGACTTCGCCGCGCAATGGCTCGTGCTGATGACCAAATCGTAGCCATCGAGATCGAACTGTTCGATCGCGAGGGGGTAGATCGGCAGCAGGTGGCGGTACACCCGGGCGATGCCGGGCACATGCTGGAGCGCCGAGGTTTTCGGGCGCAGCCGCTCGATGGTCGGGGACACCGAGTGAGGCACGTGAACCAGGGTGAAGAGGTCGGCGGACGGGTAGAGCGTGCACAGCACCTCGAGGACTTTCTCGCCGCCCCGCATGCCGGTGAGCCAGTCGTGCACGAGCGCGACCCGCGGCTGGTTCATGAACCGGCGACCACCTCTCCGTATACGCGCCTCACCGATTCCACCGATCGTTCCCACGAATACGCGCGCACACGCGCGAATCCGCGGTCGCGCATCTGGGCTCGCAGGTGCGAGCTGTGCAGCACCTTCAGGATGCCGTCAGCAATCGCCTGCGCGCTGTAAGGGTCTACGAGTTCCGCCGCATCGCCGACGACTTCCGGTAGCGAGGATACGTTCGAGGTCACCACCGGCGTACCGCACGCCATCGCTTCCAGCGGCGGCAGCCCGAATCCTTCATACAAGGACGGAAACACGAAGACGGATGCGAGGCCGTAGAGGATCGCGAGCGTCTTGTCTGGCACGAATCCGTGGAAGCGCACGTAGCGGTGCAGATCGTACTTGTGCACCGCGCGCCGCAGCGACTGCATCTTCGAGATCTCGTCGCCGATGATCAGCAGCTCCAGTTCGCTGCGTCCCTGGCCGCGGACGATCTGAAATGCTTCGATCAGCCGCTCGAGGTTCTTGTGGGGTTTGATGTTGCCCACGTAGAGAATGTACGGGTGGCTCAGCTGGTACCGTTCGCGGATCTGCTTCACCTGTTCATCGTCGGGCCTCTCGTTGAAGCGATCGTCGATGGCATTCGGCGTGACGACAATTTTTTCCGGCGCCACGTGAAAGAACGTGAGGATGTCCCGCTTGGACTGTTCGGAGACCGTGAAAATGCGGTCGGCTTTGTGCGCCGCCGTCCACATCGACGCCCTGGCATAGGCGGACGCCAGCCGGTGCTTCAGGTATTCGGGAAACATCAGGTGGATGCAGTCGTGGATGGTGACCACCGATCGGCCGGGCGTCAACGCAGGCAGCACGTAGTGGGGCGCGTGAAACAGGTCCACGTGCGCGCGCTTGACCGCCAAGGGCAGCGCGAGTTGTTCCCTTATGGAGTAGTGGCCGGCGGGTTCGATGACGGGACGGAAGTTCGGCCCGAGCGTCCTGACGAACTCGGCGTCCTGTGATCGGCAGAACAAAATGTACTCGGTCGTCGCGTCGATTTTTGCGAGGCCGCGCACCAGATTCCGGATATAGGTTCCGATCCCGAAATCGTGGAGTTTGCGGGCATCAATGGCGATCCGCACGCATCATTATAGTTCGCGGTTCAGTTGAACCCGGTCCAGTCCATGCGGTAGTGCCGCCGGATCTCGCGGAGCTGTCCTGGCAACACGTCCGCATGCCGTGCGTCTTCCTGGCCGGAAGCCATGGCGGTCTTGATCTCGCCGGACATGTCCTGCATCTCCCGCATTGCTGATCCACATGACGCATCGGCGGCAACGAGCTCGGCACGCCCGTCCCACAAGCCGAACCATTCACGATCGTAGCCGGACGCCACGCGAATGGCGCAATTCGCTTTGATGCGGGTCCAGTAGCCGTCGAGGCTTGCAGCGCGCTGTGCGGCCGCCCGCACCAGCTGCTCGTAGGCGCGCGCGCCCGCCTCGCGTTTTTCATCGCCCTCTGTACGGCCGGTGAAGGCGCGCGTCAGCGGCTCGTTGGTGGAGGCGGGCGGCAGACCGTTGAACGCCGCTGCCGGCGGCCCGCCGCCGGTGCCCAGAAGCGCTCGCGCATGATCAATGGCAATGGCGAACGCGAGAGACTCGGCGTTGCCGGCGATCTTCATCGAGTTGATGCCGATCACCTGGCCGCTGCGATTGAGCAGGGGGCCGCCGCTGTTGCCTGGATTGATCGCCGCGTCTGTTTGAATGACAACGGTGGAACCGGCGCGGCGGACGGCGCTGACAATCCCTCTGGTCACGGTGTTCTGGAACACGCCGAGTGCGAGCCCGATGGCGATCACTTCCTGGCCCGGACGTACGGCACTCACGCTGCTCATGGGGAGCACGATCTGGGACGAAGGCGCGCTGTCCACGCGTACGAGAGCCAGATCGAAATCCTGGGAGACGGTGTCCACGCGGCCGGGCACCACATCGCCGGAACCCAGTCGGACGTTGACGGACGTGTTGGTGCCCACGACGTGGCGGTTGGTGACGACCGTTTTCGGAGCGACGAAAAATCCGCTGCCGCGCCCTTCGCGTGTCTCAATAGAAACGATGGCAGGCAACGAGCTGCTCACGACATCTTCGAGCGCATAGGAGGCCGCGCCAGTTGGCGCAAGGGCGGGCGCTGCCGGCTCTGCCACCGGCGTCGGCCACGCGTCCGGAATGGTCGAGGGGCCCGGTGTGGTCTCCGCTGGAGAAGCCTGTGGTGTCGCGTGCTCAGGGGGTTGAATCGCCGTACTCTGAGGGGCAGTGGGCGTCGTGTCGGCCCGACGAGCGGGCGCTTTCTGGATTGCGACGAGGACGCCGATCACGATCGCGGCAACGCTAACCAGTGCAATCCAGTGAAGTACGTTCGACCGTGCGGGCGGATCAACGGTGACAACCTCGGGAATCCTGCCCGGATCGGCGATGCTGAGCTCGCCGGCCCCGCGCTGATAGCCGCACCGGCACTCTTCGAGGCGGTTGGGCACTTTGCGCTCGCACTGCGGGCAGATCCAGACGAAGTTCGGCTGCTCTGGAATCACTCCTTGGGAGTATCGGCCGATGCCGGAGGCAACTTTCCTTGGACAGCCAAATAGAGGCGCAAGAGCGGGGCCCAGGCCGGGTGGTGCTTGTCGTAGAACGCGAGCTGGCTTCGGCGGTACGCGGCGTTTGTGGCGGATTGGGCGCTCAACGCCGACCGGCCTCGGCGATGCACCACGGTGACCTCCGGACAGAAATAGACGCGGCCGCCGTGCCGGCGAATCGCCGCGCAGAAATCGACGTCCTCGCAGTACATGAAATACCGTTCGTCGAGCAGACCCGCTTTCAGCGCGCTTTCGCGGCGCACCAGCAGGCAGGCGCCGCTGACCCAGTCCACCTCCTGCATTTCCGACGTCCTCCGCTCGACTTCCGGCTGCCGGTTGGGACGCGTCAGCCGCTTCTGCCGCCATTCGGTCATCGGACTGATCATCCGGCCAAAGGACAGCTCCGCGGCCCCTCGATCGTCCACCAGGCGCGGTCCCGCGACTGCGGCGCCGGGGAGCGTCTTCAATCGTTGAACAAGGCTGTCAAGCGATCCGGGAGGGGCGACCGTATCGCTGTTGAGCAGCAGGATCAGTTCGCTCTCGGTTTCGCGGATGCCAACATTGTTGGCGGCGGCAAATCCGGCGTTGCGATCGAGCGGGATCACGCGCACCTGCGGGAAACGTGCCCGCACCGTCGCCACGCTCTGGTCGGCAGACGCATTGTCGACGACCACGATCTCGTGGGTCAGCGCAGGAGGGGTGGAGGTGAGCGACTCGAGGCACCGGGTGAGATCGTCCACCGTGTTGTAACTGACGAGGATGATGGCGAGGTCGTTCATGATCGCGCCGCGTCCTCGAGCACTTCGAGCGTCTGCTGCGCCGCGTTAGCCCACGAATAGCGGGCAAGCACGCCGGGCGCCGCTTCCAGCAGACGTTCTCGCGCCGCCCGGTCTGCAAGCAGCGTATTCAACGCGTTCGCAATCGCGCTGACTTGCGGTGGGACGTACATCGCGGCGTCCAGACAGGTTTCGCGCGCCACTGGGGTGTCGAGCAGCAGCGGGGGAACACCCGACGACAGCGCCTCCAGCGGAGGATGGCCGAATCCCTCGTATTCAGACAGGAACGCAAACGCTCTGGCGCGACCGTACAAATCGGCGAGCACGACATCCGGCACGTACGAACGAATCGAGACGACGTCCTGCAGTCCTTCAGCGGCGGCGATCGATTCAAGCTGCTGGTGGGGAAAGGTGCGATTGTCGCCGACGATTTCGAGCCGCGCGTCTGGATGCGCGCGCGAGACCGCCTTGAAGGCTTCGATCAGGTCGGGCAAGTGCCGGCGGTTGAAGACCGACCCGACGAAAAGCACGATCGGTGCGCGCTCTGCCGTGTGTTCGCCGGTGACCGGTTTTGAGATCCCGGGGTAGACACAGCGGACCCGATTCGCTGGCAGTCCGAGGACATCGATGATTTCGCGTCGCGCCGACTCGGATACCGCCAGCACCGAGCGGGCACGCGTCGCCGACCATTTGGTGAACAGCCGCCGGCGAAGCCCTTCGCGCCACCGGAACCACTCCGGGTGGACGAGAAACGACAGGTCGTGCACCAGCAGCACGACGGGGGCGGAGGCGCGAAGAGGCGCGGTGTAGGCCGGGGCAAAAAAGACGTCCACGTTCTCTGCGTTCGCGGCGTTCGCGAGCGTCGTTTGCTCCCACGCCGTTCCCCCGCTGCCGGCAAGGACGCGGACGGAGAATCTGGATGAAACCGGGATTGCCGGTGACCCGGGCGTGAAGAGCAGGAACGTGTGGCGTTCGGCGCGCGGACTCGCGTTCCAGGCGCCGAGGAGCCCTGCCAGATGCCGGCCGACCCCTGTCGGGCGACCGCACAGCTCGCGCGCGTCAATCCCGATGCGCATGCGTGCTGATCGCGTCCTCGTACGCGCGGCGGACGTCGCGGGCCGTCTGCGCCCACGTAAATTGCCGGGCGCGGGCACAGCCCCGCTCGCGCAGATTCTGCCAGAGAGTGTCATCTGCCAGCAGCGACGCCAGCGCTCTCGATAACGCCTGCGGCTGATCTGGATCGATGAGGATGCCCGCATCACCGACAACCTCAGGAATTGATCCGCGCTGCGACGCGATCACGGGGACGCCCGCAGCCATCGCTTCCAGCGCCGGAAGCCCGAACCCTTCTTCAAACGACGGCATGAGAAAGATGCGTGCGCCGCGATAGAGCGCTGCCCGCCGTTCGTTCGGCACGTACCCCAGATATTCGACGTGACCCGCCAGCGGAGGTCTGCCCATCCGTGCAAGCCAGGGCGACGCATCTGATCCGGCAGCGCCGGCAAGTAACAGTCGAGGCGGGCTCAGATTCTGCGACAGGAGCTCCTCATACGCGTCGAGCAGGCCGCCCACGTTCTTGCGAGGATCAAGCGTGCCCACAAACAGCAGGTATCCTTTCGCATCGCCGCCGTTGAGTTCGGCCGCCCAGTGTGGCGCCCCGGCCGGGCAGACCGCGATTTTTTCCAACGGTACGTCCAGACGCTGCTTCAGTTCGTGCGCGGCGAACTTCGACGAGACGATGATGCGATCCGCCCGGCGCGCGTGCGATCGCGTCAGCCCGGGATAGTCCCTGCGAACTTCGCGCGACGTGCGTTCGGGATGGGTGAGAAAATGCAGGTCGTGGATCGTGACCACCTGGGCGGCCGACCTGGTCGGAAGCAGCAACGGATGAGGTGAGTGTGCAACATCGTACTGACCGCCGGTCATCATCTCAATCGGCGGCCAGCCAAGCCGGTGCCACGCAAAGTTCAGGACTCGAACGGGGATGCGGCGATCGAAGATGCGCGCCGCCGGCAGTGTTTCGGCGAGTGTGTCATCCACGCGATCCTTCATCGAACCTGAAAAGATGGTGATCTCATCGCTGGGGCAGAGGGCGGCGAGCGCGACGACTGTCTGGTGGATGTACTCGCCGACGCCGGTACGGTTCCGCAGCGCGGGACGATAATCCACCACTATCCGCACGGCGGTCAGACTACCATATCTATTTGTGCCTGAACGGGTTGGCGGATCTGTACTGTTGTGTTAAAGTCCCCCGCATAAATGGGGTCAGACCCTCTTTTTACGAAAAACGTAAATGGGGGGGCTGGCCCCCTTTTTTAGTCGGAGCGTTCAACAGATGAAAATTGCCGTTGTGGGGACGGGCTATGTGGGCCTGGTCCTTGGCGCGTGTCTCGCGGAAACCGGAAACGACGTCGTCTGTATCGACAACGATCAAAAGAAAGTCCGGCGATTGCGGCGTGGGTTGATGCCCATCTACGAGCCGGGCCTCGAAGAGATGGTGCGCCGCAACCAGTCGGAGAAGCGGCTCGAATTCACGCAGGACCTGCCGCGAGCCGTGCGCGCGGCGACGCTGGTCTTCATCGCGGTGGGCACGCCGCAGCATGAGGACGGCTCCGCGGACCTCACGCACGTGATCGCCGTGGCGCGCGAAATCGCCGGTGCCATGAACGGGTACAAGGTGATTGTGGACAAGAGCACGGTGCCCGTCGGCACGTCCGCGAGGGTGCGCGACGCCATTCGTCAGCGGACGCATCATCCCTTCAGCGTGGTGAGCAATCCGGAATTCCTCAAGCAGGGGGCCGCGGTCGAAGATTTCCTGAAGCCGGACCGGGTGGTGATCGGCGTCGAAGACGAAAAGGCCGAGGCGCTGATGCGGGAGCTGTACAGCCCCTTCACGCGCACCGGCGCTCCCATCATGGTGATGGACTGTGCGAGCGCGGAGCTCAGCAAGTACGCCGCGAATGCGATTCTCGCCACGCGCATCTCCTTCATGAACGAAGTGGCGAACGTCGCGGAGGCGGTCGGCGCCAACGTGGACGACGTGCGCCGCGCGATCGGATCGGATCGCCGCATCGGACCGTCGTTCCTGTTCCCGGGTATCGGATTCGGCGGAAGCTGTTTCCCCAAAGACATCAAGGCGCTGATCAAGTTTGCCGGCGACAAGGGCTACGACTTCCAGACGCTGAAAGCGGTCGATCGCGTCAACGAGGCGCAGAAGGTGCGCTTCATCGGCAAGCTGGAAAAGCATTTCGGAACTCTGAAGGGGCGCACGATCGCCATCTGGGGGCTGTCGTTCAAGCCGCGTACTGATGACATGCGTGAGGCGCCCGCGATTCCGCTGATCCGCAGGCTGCTCAAGGCCCGCGCAAAGGTGCAGGCGTTCGATCCGCAGGCGTCGAAAGTGGCGCAGGGGATCTTCGGCAAGAAGATCACGCTTGCCCGCAAGAATTACGATGCGCTCAGAGGTGCCGATGCGCTGGTGGTGGCTACGGAGTGGAATGAGTTCCGGGAGCCGGACTTCACCAAGATGCGGAAGTTGATGAAGACGCCGGTGGTCTTCGACGGGCGCAACATCTACAGCCCGAAGCAGATGGCCTCGCTCGGTTTCACTTACTACTCGGTGGGGCGGTAGATGCCGGGACTGAAGGGCATCCTCAGGGATCCGCTCCTTTCGGTAGTGATGCCGGTGTACAACGAACGCTCGACGATCGAAGAGATGATTTCGCGCGTCATGGCCGTTCCCGGCATCCGCATCGAGCTCATCGTGGTGGACGACGGATCGAAGGACGGCACGACGGAGCTGCTGCCGAAGCTGCAGCAGAAGTACGGCTTCAAGCTCTTCCACAAAGAGAACGGCGGCAAAGGATCGGCGCTACGCCTGGGATTCAAGCAGGTCACCGGCGACCTGGTGATTATCCAGGATGCAGACATGGAATATTCCCCGGAGGAATTTCCGGACCTGATCGAGCTGATCTGCCAGGGGCGGGCGGACGTCGTATATGGCTCGCGGTTCCTCGGCCGGCGCCGTGTGTTTCTGTTCACGCACTATCTGGGCAACTGCCTGCTGACGTTCCTCACCAACATCCTGTACAACACGATTCTGACGGACATGGAAACCTGCTACAAGGCGATGCGGGTGGAAGTGCTCCGCTCGTTCGAATTGAAGAGCAACGGGTTTGGCATCGAACCGGAGATTACGGCCAAGATTTTCAAACGCGACTATCGTGTGTACGAGGTGCCGATCACGTACGACGGGCGCGGATACGACGAAGGGAAGAAGATTACCTGGCGCGATGGTGTCGTCGCGCTCTGGGTTCTGCTTAAGTATCGCTTCACCGAGTGAACTCGTTCTTCAGACTTCTCCGGTACGCAAAGCCATATAAGGGCCGCCTGATCTGGGCGGTGGCCGCGATGGTGGTCTACGCCATCGCGTCGGCGCTGCTCGCGGTGCTCATCAAGCCGATCCTCGATCAGGTGCTGCCGACGCGCGATCGGCTCGCCACGATCGCCGCGGCCGTCGTCGGTCTGTACATGGCCAAAGGACTGGGCGGGTATTTCTCCGACTATCTGATGGAGGACGTAGGACAGCGCGTGGTCCGCGACCTCCGCGGCAAGCTCTATAGCCACATCCTGGGCCAGTCTGCCGGGTTCTTCGCACGCCACAGCGTCGGACAGCTGCTCTCGCGCGTGTCGAACGACGTGGCGCAGGTTCAGCGGGCGGTGTCCGAAACGGCCGGCGATCTTCTGCAGGAGTCGCTTGCGCTGGTCGGCTACGCCATCCTGTTGATCTATCTAGATGCGCGACTGGCGCTCGTGTGCATGACGGGCGCACCGCTGGTGGTGTATCCGCTCATCCGGCTGGGACAGCGGATCAGACGCACCGCGCGGCGAAGCCAGGAAGCTCTGGAAACGATGTCGCATGTGGGTGCCGAGACGTTCTCGTCTCACCGCATCGTGAAGGCGTTCGGCGCGGAGGAGCGCGAATCCGCGCGCTTCCGTGCGTCGCTGCAGCAGCTCTACCGCACCAACATGCGCGTGGTGGCGGCCTTGTCGGTCCTTCCGCCGTCGATGGAGCTGCTGGGCGGAATCGGGATGGCGCTCGCGCTCTGGTATGGCAGCGATCAGATTACGGCCGGGCGCCTCACGATCGGTGGCTTCACGTCGTTCATGGCGGCATTGCTGCTGATGTACGCGCCCGCGAAGAAGCTCAGCCGCGTGAATGCGAACCTGCAGCAGACGATTGCGGCCGCCGATCGAATTTTCGAAATGCTCGACACACATACGGAGGTGCTGGAATCGCCGAGCGCGGAGCCGCTGCCCCCGTTCACCTCGCGGATCGAATTCCGCGATGTGAGCTTCGCCTACGAGGACGCGCACCCGCGAGCCACGCTTCGGAGCCTGTCGTTCACGGTTCCCGCGGGGCAGATGGTGGCCATCGTCGGCCGCAGCGGGGCAGGCAAGACGACGCTGGTGAACCTGATCCCACGCTTTTTCGACGTCAGCGCCGGTGCCATTCTGATCGACGGGCGGGATATCCGCGATGTCACGCTGAAGTCGCTGCGTGCGCAGGTGGGGATGGTGACGCAGGAAACGGTGCTCTTCGACGACACGGTGGCCAACAACATCGCGTACGCGTCGGCCGCGGCGACGATGGTGGAAATTGAAGCCGCGGCACGAGCGGCGCACGCGCACGAGTTCATCTCGAGCAGCCCGGACGGGTACCAGACGCGCATCGGGGAGCGAGGGCAGAAATTGTCCGGCGGCCAGCGGCAGCGCATCGCGATTGCCCGCGCGCTCCTGAAGAACGCGCCGATCCTCATTCTGGACGAAGCGACCTCGGCGCTCGACAGCGAAGCCGAGCTCCTTGTTCAGGATGCGCTCTCCACGCTGATGCTGAACCGGACGTCGTTCGTGATTGCGCATCGCCTTTCCACGATCATGAGGGCCGATGCGATCATCGTGCTCGAGCGGGGGAGGATCGTCGAAGTGGGCAGGCACGAAGAGCTGCTGAGCCGCGGGGGTGTGTACTCGGCGTTGTATCAAATGCAGTTGCTGGAGCCGCGGCGCAGCGAAAACAGCGCGCCGGCCACGCGATGATACGCAGCATGACCGGCTTTGCCTCGGCGAGCGGCGAGTGCGAACACGCCACCATCACGGTCACGATTCGCGCCGTCAATCACCGGCATCTCGATCTGCAACTGCGCGTGCCGCAGGCGCTGGCCGACGCCGAGGCGCGCATCCGCGCCGCGGTGCAGCGGAGTATCGGCCGTGGGCGCATCGAGCTCGCGGTCAGCGTGCAGTATCGGCAGACCGCGACCGTCGAGGTGGAATTCAACGAATCGCTCGCCGTCGCCATCGCGGCGGCGCTGGAATCGGCGAGAAGCCGCGGCATCATTCAGGGTGCGCTCAGCGCGGGCGATCTGCTGCGTCTTCCGCAGGCGCTGGCGATTCGCGAGCGTCCCATCGAGCGCGACGAAGCGGTGCTGGCGACGCTCGGCGCCACGCTCGATCGCGTGGTGGAGGATGCGCTCTCGAAACTGGATACCATGCGCATGACGGAAGGCGAGCACCTCAACGCGGATCTCGAAAGCCGGCGGGCGGGCCTGGCGAAATTGCTTGAGGACATCATGGGGGCGGCCGACGAGGGGCGTCTCGACCTTCAGGCGCGGCTCGCGGCGCGCGTGAAGGAGCTGGCATCCGATCTCGGCGCGGATGCGAATGCGATCGCGCAGGAAATCGTCAAGACCGCATCGCGCTCAGACATCAGCGAAGAAACGGCGCGCTTCCGGGCGCACCTGTCTCACTGGCAGGCGCTGGCGGATTCCGCCGAACCGGTCGGACGAAAGCTCGATTTTCTCCTGCAGGAGATGAACCGGGAAATCAACACGATGGGTTCGAAGGCCGACGGCCTGCGCGTCTCCAATCTGATCATTGCTGCCAAGGCCGAGCTCGAGAAAATGCGCGAGCAGGTCCAGAATGTCGAGTAGCTGAGGAACCGTGCTCTTCATCGTGTCTGCGCCCTCCGGCACCGGGAAGACCACTCTGGTGGAGAAGCTCGTGCAGACGACGCCCAATCTCCGCATGTCGCGGTCGTACACGTCGCGGCCGCCGCGCGCCGACGAAAAGAACGGCGTGGACTATAATTTTGTGAGCCGCGATGTGTTCGAACGGATGGTCGCGGCCGGCGAATTTCTCGAGTGGGCCGACGTCTTCGGCAATCTGTACGGCACGGCCGCCGAGGACACTGCCCGCTGCGCAGAGAGCGGCGACGACGTGGTGCTCGTGATCGACGTGCAGGGCGCGCGAAAAGTGCGTGCCCGCGGCTTGCCACACGTGGCCATCTTCGTCCTCCCGCCGTCGTTTCAAGTGTTGGAGCGGCGGCTGCGCGGCCGCAGCAAGGATCAGGAGGACGCCATCAGGCGCCGGCTTCAGGTGGCGCGTGATGAGGTGTCCGCCTTTGCCGAGTACGCCTACGTTGTCATCAACGACGAGGTGGACTCCTGTGTGGAGCGGCTGCGGTCGATCGTCACCGCGGAACGCGCGAAGCTGGACTGCATGCGAAGCCAGGCCGATAAGATTCTGAGAACGTTCTGATGTCTTTGATTGCTCTCGGCGTCGGCGGCGGAATCGGCGCCTATAAGGCTGTCGAGGTGGCGCGCGGGCTGCAGAAGAGCGGCCACGACGTCGTCGCGGTGATGACGCGCAACGCGCGGCGCTTTGTGGGGCCGCTCACCTTCGAAGCGATCACCCGCCACAAGGTGCTCACCGACCAGTTTGCGCCCGGCGCGAACTCGGACATCGAGCACATCTCAATCGCGTCTTCAATCAGTTTGCTGCTGGTCGCGCCGGCGACGGCGAACGTGATCGGCAAGTTCGCCAACGGCATCGCGGACGACTTCCTGTCGTCGTTGTACGTGGCCACGAAGGCGCCGGTGCTGCTGGCGCCGGCGATGAACACCCAGATGCTCGAGAACGCTGCGGTGCAGCGGAATCTCGAACGGCTCGCGGCCGACGGGGTGCGATTTGTGGATCCCGGCTCGGGTTACCTCGCGTGCGGCTGGATTGGCAAAGGACGGCTTGCGGAGCCGTCGGACATCGTGACGGCGGCATCACGGCTGCTGTCGCCGGCTGGACCGCTTCGGGGTTCCCGCGTGCTCGTCACCGCTGGTCCCACTCGCGAGCCGATCGATCCCGTCCGTTTCGTCGGGAATCGGTCGAGCGGCAAGATGGGGTACGCGCTGGCCGGCGCGGCGCGCGCCCGCGGCGCCGCAGTGACTCTCATCTCGGGTCCGACATCCCTTGATCAGATTCCTGGAGTGGAAACCATCGCGGTGACAACCGCGACGGAGATGCGCGACGCCGTGCTTATGCGCGCGGGAGACGCGGATGTGGTGATCATGGCTGCCGCTGTGGCCGATTACATGCCCGCCGCATCGGCAAGCCAGAAGATCCACAAGGGCGAGGATTCGATGACGATTGCGCTGGTCCGTACGCCGGACATCCTCGCCGAGCTCGGCCAGCGAGCGGCCGGCCGGGATCGCCCGCTGCTGGTTGGATTTGCCGCGGAGACCGAAGACGTCATCGGTCAGGCGCGCAAGAAGCTTCACGCAAAAGGCCTCGATCTGATTGTCGCAAACGATGTGTCGCGCGCCGACGCGGGGTTTGAATCCGACGAGAACGAGGTGACGATCGTGTCCGCAGACGGCGAAGAGGTCGTCCCGCTGCAGCCCAAAACCGCCGTGGCCAATCGCGTGCTCGACCGCATCGAATCGATGCTCCGCGCGGCCACGCCAGTCTCCAGGTAGCGGATGGCGGACGCGCGCGATCAGCTTGCCGAACACCTGAAGTTCTTTGGCGAACTCGGCGTCACGGGCTACCGGCGGGAAGCGGAATGGAGCGCCAGAGCGGGGGGCGGACAGCCCACGGCGGCAGAAGCCGAGGAGGACACCCTTCCCGGCATCCGCGCGGATATCGGCGACTGCACGCGATGCAAGCTCTGCAGGCTCGGGCGCAAGCAGATCGTGTTCGGCGTCGGCAATCCGCATGCGGATCTGATGTTTGTTGGCGAGGCGCCGGGACGCGATGAGGACATTCAGGGAGAGCCGTTCGTCGGTCGCGCCGGCCAGAAGCTCACTCAGATCATCGAAGCCATCGGCTTGAAGCGCGAAGACGTCTACATCGCCAACGTGATCAAGTGCCGTCCTCCTGAAAATCGGAACCCCGAACCAGACGAAGTGGATGCCTGCGAGCAGTTCCTGTTCCGCCAGGTCGACGTGGTGAAGCCGCGTGTCATCGTTGCGCTCGGCACGTTCGCCGCGCGGTCGCTGCTGAAGACCGACGCGCCGATTTCCCGCCTGCGCGGGCGCGTGTACGAATATCGAGGCGCCAGCCTGATTCCCACGTTCCATCCCGCGTACCTGCTGCGGAATCCAAACTGCCGCCGGGAGGTCTGGGAGGACATGAAGAAGGCGCGTGCACTTCTCACTGGCGAAAACTAGATCGTGCTCGTTTCCGTTGCGGTCCCTGTCCCATTCCTCGATCTCCTGACGTATCGCGTTCCCCACCACATGATCCCGCCGGTGCGTGGCGCGCGCGTGAGCGTGCCGCTGGGGAAGCGTGTGGTGACAGGGATTGCTGTGGGGAACGTGGAAGCATGGGATCGTGAGCGTGCCGGCACGGAAGACATGCTGAAGGACGTCATCGAAGTCGTCGATGACGAGACGTTTCTGCCGGAGGCGATCGTCGAGTTGGCCCTGTGGGTGGCCGAGTATTACGCGTGCGGTCCGGGGGATGCACTGGCGGCCGCGATGCCGCCTGCAACGGCGTCGAAGACGATTCGCGTCGCGACGTTGACGGCGCAGGGACACGAACCGGAGTTGCCGCTGAAAGGGCGCCAGCGAGAGGCGATCGAGCTGCTCAAGGGCGCGCCGGAGGGCCTAACAACCGTCGCGCTTGCTGCGCGGGGGATCTCGCCCGACGTATTGAAGCGGTTGGCCGTCAAGGGACTGCTGGCGCTGGCGCGCGATCGCGTTGAACGCGATCCGTTCCGTTCGGGTGCGGTCAGCGCCGTCACCACGATCGCGACCGATCGCCTGCTCACCGACGAGCAGCGGCACGCGGTGCAGTCATTACAGGACATGGCCGACGCGCGGAGCTTTGGCGTGGCGCTTCTCCAGGGAGTCACCGGATCGGGCAAGACCGAAGTGTATCTGCGCGTCGCGGCCCGAGTACTGGAACAGGGCCGCAGCGTCCTTCTGCTCGTGCCGGAAATCGCGTTGACCCCGGCCGTCGCCTCCGCGTTCCGCGACACCTTCGGCGATCGAGTGGCCGTGCAGCACAGCGGCCTGTCGTCGGGAGAGCGGTCGGATCAATGGCGCCGGATCCGGCGGGGCGAGGTGCCGGTCGTCATCGGCACGCGGTCGGCCGTGTTTGCGCCGCTAAAAGATCTCGGTCTGATCATCGTGGACGAAGAGCACGACGCGTCCTACAAGCAGGACGAAACGCCGCGTTACCACGGGCGGGACGTCGCCGTGATGCGAGCCAAACAGGAAAACGCGCTGATCGTGCTGGGATCCGCCACGCCGTCGCTCGAAAGCGGACACAACGCGGCGAGCGGGCGCTACCAGCGGATTGTGATGCAGCGGCGCGTGCAGGATCGGCCGCTGGCGGCGGTCGCGATCGTGGACATGCGGCAGGAATACGCTGCGCGTGGCCCCGATGTCATTCTCAGCAGCTGCCTGGAAGCGGCGATCGATGCCAGGATGAACGCGGGCCAGCAGGCGCTGGTGCTGTTGAACCGTCGAGGCCTGGCGACGGCGGTGTTCTGCCGCCAGTGCGGCAGCACGCTCGATTGCCCGAACTGCAGTGTGAGCCTGATCATCCACGCCGACGGGCGGGAGCGGCATCGCGCGCGGTGCCACTACTGCAATCACTCGCTGATCGTCCCCACGGCGTGTCCTAAATGTGCCGGGCCGTACCTGGAACGCCGGGGGTTCGGGACCGAGCGCGTCGCCGCAGAGATCGCGGCGCGCTGGCCCGGAGCCGTCGTCGGCCGCCTCGATCGAGACAGCGTGCGCCGGAAGAACGCGGCGGCTGAGATTCTCAAGTCGATGGCCCTCGGAACACTCGACATCCTGGTCGGCACGCAGATGATTGCCAAGGGGCACGATTTTCCCGGCGTGACGCTCGTCGGCGTGATCTCCGCAGACGTGGGGCTCGGCGTGGCGGACTTCCGCGCCGCGGAGCGCACGTTTCAGCTGCTGACCCAGGTAGCAGGACGCGCAGGGCGCGGATCGGAGCCCGGCGAGGCGATCGTGCAGACGCTGTACCCTGAGCACTACAGCATCCTCCATGCGTGCCGTCAGAATTACGATGCGTTCTTTGCCGACGAACTTCGGTATCGCGAGACGATGCGATATCCGCCGCTGACCGCCCTGGTGAATGTCGTGGTGCGCGCGCGCGACGCGCGTTCCGCGCTGACGGACGCGGGTACGCTGGTTCATCATCTTCGGAGCCGCGCGGAAGCGGGGCAGTTCAGAATTCTGGGGCCGGCACCGGCGCCGGTCGCGAAACTCAAGGGCGAGTATCGCGTGCAGCTATTTCTGAAGGGACGTCATCGCGGCGCCATGCGCGAGGCCGTACTTGCCGCTATCGCTGCCGAACCGGACATGCGTCGCCGGGTGGCAGTCGATATCGATCCCGTCTCGATTCTGTAAGCAACTCAGTACCCAATCATCGGCGCCCGGAGTCCGGGACGATCCGGCTCGCGCGCATGAGGGTGTCCGAGGCCTGCTCCACGATTTGCATCAGTCTCGGCGGATAGTTCGGCTGCTGCGACAGGAAATCGGTGACGACCTTCGCGGCGGCGGGAGAGTTGTGGCCGCTGAGGGCGGCGCGCGTCCATCGCATCGGGAAGAAAATATCGCCGGTGCGCTGAATGCTCTGCAGCAGATCGAGGCTTGGCTTGATGTAGCGCTCGGCGTGAGCCGCGCGCAGCGGGTGGTTCAACGCGGCGAGGGCATCGAGCACCCACGGTTCATGCCGGCGGTTCTCCACGTTCGCAAGGCCGGCGAAGAATTGGTCGCGGACCGCTTCGTCTGGCGACAACGCGGGCATCACAAACGCGAATCGCGCGCGGCGGTCCGGGTTCTGGATACGCGCGAGCTGTTCCTCCAGCAGCTGCGGCGCGCCGGCCACGCCTCGGATGGCGAGCGCCTGAGCCATGGCGATGAAATCAGGCTCGGCAAACGGAAGACCGGCGATCGTGTCCTGTTTGCTCCAGAGACGCCTCAGGTATGCGACGCCTCCGTCGGTCAAGACCATCTGCCTGAAGGCCGCGAAGTAAGACGCCTTCAGGGAGCGTTCCCTGGCGTTCTGGATGCCCGCGCGGAGGACGGCTTCCACCTGTGGGGCAAGCGCCGTGCGATCCGCGTCGGTTATGAAGGTCCAATAGGCCTCATCGAGATATCCGAGCACGAGATCCACGTTCTGCTGCTCGAGTTCCGCGGGCAACGATCGCAGCGCGAGGTCGATGAGCTGTTTCGGTTGCGTGCCGCCCTCGAGCATGTCGTCCCAGAGCGTGATCCACGCGGTCGCGCGTGTGATCGAATGGCCCGTTTCGGGAAGGTGCGCCAGGAAGAACGCCTTGGTCTCCGCATCGAGCCGGAACAGGCCATAGCCCACGCCTTCGCCGTTCGGAAGAATGTAGGAGGGGGCGGGAAGCGACGAATTGATCGGCATCACCGCCCGCTCGCTGCTGAGGTGAAGCGGCGTGATCCGAACGCCGCCGGCGTACCCGAGCGCGATCTGCAGGTGCTGATTCCAGATCAACTGCCGCTTGCGCGGATCCGACTGACTGAACGCGAGGCCGGTCATCTCGTCGGCCTTCCGAGTGACATCGGTCGTGATCGTCGGCCGTCCCGGTTCGTCGACCCACGCGTGACTCCACGCGGCAAGGTTTTCGTCGGTCCGCGCGTCCAGCATGTTGATGAGGTCGGTCCATGTGGCGTTGCGGAACGCAAACCTGTTCAGGTAGTCGCGCAAGCCGTCGCGCAGGTTATCGGGACCGAGGATCTCCTCGAGCTGACGCATGACGATCGGTGCCTTGTCGTAGATGATGTTGCCGTACAGGCTGCCCGCTTCGTTCAGGTTGTCGAGCTGCTGGCGGATCGGATTCGGCGCAGGCGTGCGGTCGATCTCGTAAGCCGGCGGGTAATGCTCGATCAGGAATTTCAGATCGTGGTTGATGTTGGGAAAGGACGGGTTGACGATCTTGGCCGCCATGAAGTTGGCGAAGACTTCCTTGAGCCACACGTCATCGAACCACTTCATCGTCACAAGGTCGCCGAACCACATGTGCGACGTTTCGTGCGCGATGACGTTCGCGCGCGCCAGTTCCTGCTCCTGCGTGGCGGTTTCGTCGAGCAGCAATGAAGAGGCGTTATAGAAAATTGCACCGGCGTGCTCCATCCCGGCGAACTGGAACGAAGGAATCAGCACGAAATCCAGTTTGTCGAAGGAATATGCGCGGCCGGTGTAGTCCTCGAGCCACTTGAGCGCGGACTCGTGCAGGTTGAAGATCGCGTCCCGGTTCCGCGCGACCTTGGCGGGATCGGTCTCGCGGTGAAAGAGGCGGAACACGCGGCCTTCGCGGTCCGATCGCTCGATGCTGAATCTGCCGGCGGCGAATCCGTAGAGGTAGGTGGGCAGCGGTTGCGTGGCCGCGAAATGCATCACCGTGCGGCCGCTTTGGGTCTGCCGGTCCCGTTCAAAACCGTTGGCGACGGCTTCCCAGCCGGCCGGTACCTCAAGCGTGAGGGTCAGCGCGCCTTTCAGGTCTGGCTGATCGAAGCAGGGGAACGTCTGGGACGCGCGCGCCGGCACGAAGAGCGAATACAGAAAGTCGTCGTTGCGGTTCAGGGGCGCATCGCCGCCGATGAAGTCGATCGTGAGCTGGTTCTCACCCTCGCGCAGCGACGTCGGGGGAATCACCAGGTGACCGTGGGATGCGCTGATGGAAATCGTCTGGCTGCCGGAGGACAGCGAAGAGACGTGGTCCGCCGACTGTGCGAAGTCCACCAGCAGCGGCAGCGACGCATCGGCGAGCCGAAATGAAATCGTTTCGTGCCCGCGGATCGCCTCTTCCTTGCGTTCGGGGATCGTGAGCGACAGCGCGTAGCGCAGGTCGCTGATATTCGCGGCGCGGTTCTGCGCCAGCGGGAGCGAGACGCCGTCAGTGGGAATCACGGGCTCCAGCCTCTGGTGCCGACGCCCCCGCACCATCCACGCCACGACCACCACAGACGCGACCACCGCGAGGAGACCCAGGACGAGATACGATCGGCGTGACAATCGCTGCAGATGATAACCCGTCGCCGGGCAATCCGGACCGTTCTCCTGATCGTCGTTGCGGCGCTGACCGCGAACCTGATTCGCGGCCGCTTCCTTCGCTCCGCGCCTGTCCCGCATCAACCGGTCATCCGTTTCGCGATGCCGCTCTCGCCGGATCGTGCGCTGGACAGTTTTGCGGTCTCGCCGGACGGGAACACGATCGCGTATGCGGCCGAGGCGGCGGACGCGCGGCTTCATCTGTTTGTCCATCCGCTTGCCGGTGGCGCCGATCGCGAGCTTCCTGAGGCCATCGGTGCGCACAACCCGTTTTTCTCTCCCGATAGCGGATCGATCGGCTACTTCTCGCGGGATGCGATCTGGATCGAGCCCACGGGCGGCGGTCCGCCAACGCGTGTCTGCGGTGCGCCTGAAGAAAGCGCGGGCGCGACGTGGACGGATGATGGGCGGATAGTCTTTGCGCCGCTTGAAGGGGCGGGGCTGATGGCGGTCGTCAGCGGCGGTGGAACCCCCGTGGCGCTGACGACGCTCAGCAAGCGCGATTCGGAGCTGGCACATGGATGGCCGCACGCATTGCCCGGCGGAGCGGTGCTCTTCACCGTCGCGCAGCGTGGCCGCGATCCACATCTGGAAACGCTCTCCGCGCGCGGCGCGCGCAGCCCGCGGCTGGCGCCGGCCATCGGCCAGGCGGCATTCGTTTCGGCCGGCTTCATCGTTTACAGCTATCTCGGCGATTTATACGCGTTGCCGTTCGACCTCGACGGGCTGAAAGCGACCGGCGTGCCGATCCAGTTTGCGAAAGGAGTACAGACCTCTTCAGGATTCGGCCAACTGGGCCAGTCAGGGTTCGCGATGTCGCGCCAGGGAATGCTGGCATGGGTGCGCGCCACTCCGGACGATGCCAACAGTGAGCTGGTGACCGTGGATGCCGCGGGCAGGACGGTGCCGCTCAAGGCGGCGCCCGCCGCGTACCAGACGCCGCGGATTTCGCCGGACGGCCGCTACATCGCGGTTGCCGCGCGGGCGGGGTTGATGACGCGCGACTTGCTCGTGCTGAACCGCGGAGGAGACAAAGTGGTGGCCACGCTGCGCGGCGGCGATCATCAGTCGCCGGCATGGATGCCCGACGGTCGGCTGTCATTCGCGTCCAACGAATCGGGCAACCAGCGGATCTACGCGACGGCGGATCGCCGGTTCGATCGCCCGGTGACCGTGCGGCCGCTGTTCTCGATGGACGTCACTACGCCACGGAATCCGTCGAGCTGGGTCAGGCAGCCGCCGCTGCTGGCCTTCTACGAAATCGATCCGTTCCGCGCGCGGGACGTGATGATCTACCACGTCGGCGAGGCGGTGCTGCCGATCGCAGCCACGCCGGCGAACGAACGGTCGCCGGTCCTCTCGCCGGACGGCCGGTTCATCGCCTGGGTCTCCGACGCCACCGGCCGCGACGAAATCTACACGAAGGCGATCGACGGGCAGCAGGAGCCCACGCGGGTGTCTACGAGCGGAGGGGGCGAGCCCGTCTGGACGAAAGACGGCCTCATGTACCGCGATGGCGATCGTTTTGTCCGCAACGGCAAGACGGTGCTGGAAGGACGTTTCGAAAAGGATCCGGGCGCGAACGCTGCCGATTACGACGTCGATCCATCGAGCAAGCAGGTACTGTTGCTGAAAAGCGCGCGGCGCCCGGATGAAATCCGGGTGGAGAAGAACTGGCGTCCTACTTCGTGAAGAGCGTGCCGCGGACGTGGATGCTCGGCTGCCTCGCGCTGATCTCGGTCGAACGGGGCGGAATGAGCCGCTCCGGCCTCGCGAACGTCACGCGATACTGATTCGACAGCTCCGCAGAAAGCTGCTGCAGTTTGGCGGCGAGGCTCAGGATCGTCGCAAGCTCTTCGTACCGGCCGCCAGTTTCCTTCGTCATCCGTCCCAGAACGATATCGCGGTCGAGACCGCCGCCAGGACCGAAATCCTCTGCCGGTGCCGGCTGCGGCACGCCCACGACATCCTGCGTCGGCGGCGTGCGTACGAGGAGCGCATGCAGCGACGCGCCGCTGTCGCGAAGCGTCCGGATGACTTCCGAGTAGTGCCGGTAGCTCAACTCGGGACCGGTGCCACTGACTACAACGACGATCGATCGGGTATTGCTGCGCCGTGAGAGCCCTTCGGCGGCTTCAGCGATCCCGTCGAGCGCGTAGTTGCCCGCCTCATAGGCCACAAGCCGATTGGCGCTTTGCAGCAGCGCGGCATGATCGGCGGTGTAGTTCACGACGATCGTCGGCCGCTCGGCCAGCGTGAACAGCGCGAGCTGTACTCCGGGGCGCAAGCTGGTGACAAAGGTTGAAACGGCCTTCCGAAGGTCCGGAAGCTTGTCGCGCATCGACACGCTGTTGTCGATCAGGAGCGCCACCTGAAGCGGGTCGGAATCTTTCTGGACGTTGAGGATTTCTCTGGCCTGGCCGTCTTCGCGAACGACGATATCCTTGGCGGTGACGTTGGGGATCGGGGCGCCCTTGTCATCGACGACGCTGGCGTAAATCACGCGCTCGTTCACCTGAGCGCTCACGGGAAGCGCGCACAGCAACACCAGGGAAGCGGCAGCCACTCCCTGTTTCTTCATTGGCGCTCTTTCGCCGTCTTGAGCAGCATGCCGCGCGCCCGTACGTTCGCGTTCCGCGAGAAGATCTCTGTTTTCTTTGGCGGGATCAGCCGTGCCGGCCGCGCGAACGTGATCTTGTACTGGCTGGAAATCTCTTTGGCCAGCTGCGCGGCCTTGGCGGGCAGCGCCATCGCGGAGAGTACGATCTCGTTACGGCCGCCGGTCTCCGATGTCGCCTTGCTCAACACCATCTCCAGGCGGTGACTCATCGTGTCCGGCCCGAGCCGCAGGATATTGAGCATCGCGCCCGAGAAGACAAACGACGCCGGGACCTCCTGCGATTCCGAATAGCTGAGATCGTCAGGACCGGTGATGACGACCATCACGGAACGAGTGTCCGGCCTTCGCTCCAGCTCCACCGACATCTCGTTGATTCCGTCCAGAAGCATATTTCCGGATCCCGGTTCGACGAACAGGTTGTCGATGCTTTTCTTCAAGGCGGCATGGTCGGCAGTAAACGGCACGCGGACTGTTGGCCGGGCCCCGAGCGTGATCAATTCGATCTGCACGTCCGATCGCATGTTGTCGACGAAGGCGGCGAGCGCCCACCGCAGCTCCAGCAGGTCGTCGCGCCGCGGTGCGCTGTTGTCCACCATCAACGAAACCTGCAGCGGATCGAGGTCCGCGACGACGCTCAGGATTTCCCGAGCCTGGCCATCTTCCCGGATGATGAAATCCTTTTCCGTCAGTCCGGTGATTGCCGCGCCGTTCTTGTCGACCGCGCTCGCGTAGAAAACACGCTGGTCCGCCTGCGCAAAGACGGGGTGTCCGACGCCGAGGAGCAGCGCAAGCGCAACGCCGAGCGTCGAATATGGCTTCATTCTTCAAGTATACTTTTTCCGCACGGGCCACAGGAATGAACCGCGCGCGCTCAGGACGTAGGTATGTGCTGGTACTGGCGGCGCTTGCCGCCCTCGGCACATGGCGGGGGCTGGCACAAACGGCGCCGACGGGGGCGTTTGCGCGGCAGATCCGCGAGCTTTCCGAACCGGGCGGCTCTTTCGACACCGACAATCTCATCTCAAACGAACGTTCTTATCTGCACGTGATTCCCGGCCTGAAACGTACGGGGCCGTCGGAGGGCGCCTACATCGGCGTGGGACCCGAGCAGAACTTCTCGTACATCGCGGCGGTCCGGCCGGCCGTGGCCTACATCATCGATGTGCGGCGCGACAACCTGCTGCTGCAGCTCCTATTCAAGGCGCTGTTCGAGATATCGGAAACGCGTGCCGATTACCTGGCGCATCTGTTCGGGAAGAGGGTCCGCGCCCCAGCAGGCGACAGAGGCGCGGATTCGCTCGAGCGGCTTGCCGCGCAGATCGATTCTGCGCCGGCCGATGACGGGAAGGCGCTCGAAAAGGAGATCTCGGCGCGGATTGCCACCTTCGGGGTGCCGTTATCGGAGCAGGACCGGAAGACCATTCAACGGTTCCATCAGACCTTCATCGACAGCGGACTGTCTTTGAAATTCCAGAGTTACGGCCGGGCGCCTCGAAGCTACTATCCGAGCTACCGCGATCTGCTCCTCGAGACCGATCCCACCGGGAGGCAGGCGAACTTTCTTGCGTCCGAAGACGATTACCAGCTCATACGCGGCATGCAGATGCGTGACGCGATCGTGCCGGTCGTCGGCGATCTGGCAGGACCGACCGCCCTTGCCGCGATCGGACGCGCGATCCGCCAGCGGGGCGAGACCGTCTCCGCGTTCTACGTATCAAATGTCGAGTTGTACTTGTTTCAGAATGGCGTGTTCCCGAAGTTTGCCGAGACGGTCTCGATGCTGCCGCACTCGAGCCGCAGCCTGCTGATCCGGTCGGTGTTCAACGGGCCTGGCATCTGGCCGATGCCAGAGGCGCGACCCGGCTACGTGTCGGTGTCTCTGCTGGTTCGCCTCGACGACTTCATTGCGGACTACCACGCGCGCCGCTATCTCAATTACTCGGATCTCATCACCACCAGGCATTGAGCACCGGCGGACCCAGCCTTACTTAATCAGCTCTATCGGTGCGTACGTGAAGCACAGAACGAAAATCAGGGCGGCGGCTGCGGCCAGCAGCACGCGCGTGCGATCGAGCGGCTGATCCTCATCGATCGTTCGCGGATGGTGCGGCCCCATCGTCAGCGTCATCGCCACCATCAGCACCGTCCACACCAGCCAGCTCGTTGAAAAGAAGGTGAGTCCCACCGCGATGCAGATCGCGGCGATCGTGACCTTGGACGATCGACGGCCGAACACCGAATACATGATGTGGCCCCCGTCCAGCTGGCCGATCGGAAACAGATTGAGCGCGGTGGCTAGCAATCCAAACCACGCGGCAAACGCCATCGGATGGAGATTCAACGAGTAGCCGTCGGGAATGTGTCCCCAGATCAGATACTCGGCGATTTTGAACAGCAGCGGCTCGCCGAGGTTGACGCCGTCGAAATTAGGCGGCACTTTGGCGACGTGCGACATCGCGACGCCGATGAACAGCGCCGGGACGGCGAACACGAACCCCGCGAACGGGCCTCCAGCGCCGATGTCGAACAGCGCGCGCTTGGTGGGAATCGGCTCGCGAATACGGATGAAGGCGCCGAGCGTGCCGGTGAGCACGAGCGGCATCGGAATGAAAAAGGGCAGCGACGCGTCCACCTGATAGTATCGGCACGCGAGGTAATGCCCGAGCTCATGTGCGCCCAGAATGACCAGGATCGTGCAGCTGTACCAGAGTCCGCCGAGGACCGAAGGCAGCAGCCCGATCGTCCGCGGATCGATAGATCGCGTGTAATCAGCAAGATACGCGAAATAGTGGTCCACTCCGACGATCGTGGTCGTGACGATCGTGGCGGCGAGCAGCACGGCGTGCAGCCACCGCGCGTCCTGGAATTTTTTTGGGGGTTGGAAGTTGGGGTACAACCGCTTAAGTGATGTTCTGCAGGTCTTTACCCGGCTTGAATCGAATCGTGCGGCCGGGCGGGATTCGGACTTCTTTGCCCGTGCGAGGGTTACGCCCGATGCCGCGCTTGCGAGGCTTCACCTGGAAGACGCCGAATCCGCGGAGCTCGATTCGTTCGCCGCGCTGCATGGAAAGCCGCATCGCATCAAAGACCGCATCGACCGCCACCTCGGCCTTGACCTTGGTGATGTCGGCGATCTTGGAGACCTCGTTCACGATATCGACTTTGATCATGCTTAGGCTCTCCTGTGGGCTGGTAAGATATTAAGAAACAGTGACTTACGCTGTCAAGGCCCTCGCTAAGTTAGTGTAGCGCTACCACCCTGTGGCCAAAAATCTCCCTGCCGTCGTCCTCGTCGGGCGCCCGAATGTCGGGAAATCGACACTTTTTAACCGCATTACCGGCCATCGGCGCGCCATCGTCTCCCCTGTAGCGGGGACCACGAGGGACCTGATCGAGCACGAAGCCGGATGGCGAGGCGCCTCGTTCACGATGGCCGACACCGCCGGGCTTTTCGGCCGCAGCGAAGACCCCCTTCAGGCGCTCGTGGTGGAACACGGAAAGCGCGCGTTCGCCGGCGCGGACGTCTTCATCTTCGTCGTCGATGGCCGGGAAGGGCTGGTGCCCGGCGATCAGGAGATCGCCTCCGCGCTTCGGGTGGCCGGCAAGCCGGTTATCGTGGCCATCAACAAGACCGATGACCGGCGCGCGCGCGCCGGAGCGTTGGACTTCTACGAGTTGGGCTTCGAACCGGTGGTGGAAATCTCCGCGGAGCACGGCCAGGGGACCGGAGACCTGCTCGATGAAGTGCTCAAACGTCTCCCCGAGCGGGGCAAGGACGAAGAGACGCCCGGACCCAGCGAGCCGAACATCGCGATTGTCGGGCGTCCGAACGTCGGCAAGTCATCGCTCGTCAATCGGATACTGCGCGAAGAACGAGTTCTCGTCAGCGACGTGGCCGGGACGACAAGGGATGCGGTGGAGGCGACCTTCGCGTGGCATCGACGGCAGTTTCGGATTGTGGATACGGCCGGCATCCGCCGTCCCGGACGTGTGGCGCGGTCGGGCGCTGTTGAAAGCGTCAGCGTCCTTGGGGCTCGTCGTGCCATCGGCGCTGCCGACATCGTCGTGCTCGTCATCGACGCCACCCAGGGTGCTGCCGACCAGGATGGCGCCATCGCCGGCGAGGCGGAGCGGTCCGGCCGCAGCATCATCATGGCCGTGAACAAGTGGGACCTCGTAAAAGGCCAGGGGCAGGATTTTGCCGAGACATTCGACGATCGCCTGCGGTTCCAGCTGAAGTTTCTCGAATTCGCGCCCATCCTCCACATATCCGCCATGACGGGGGAGCGAACGCCGAAGCTGCTGGAGCTGATCGATCGGGTGCTGCGCGAGCGGGCGTATCGGGTGCCCACGCCGGAGCTGAATCGATTCATCAGAGAGATTACCGAGGCCAACCCGCCGCCGAGCCCGGGGCGCACCGCCGTCAGAATCCTCTACGCCGCCCAGGTGGGCTCGTCGCCCCCCACGTTTGCGCTGTTCACCAACGTGGCGACGGAGTTTCATTTCTCGTACGAACGGTTTCTCACCAACCAGATTCGCAGGAAGTTCGGGTTTCTGGGCACGCCGATCCGCCTTCAGATCCGCCGCCGCAAGCGAAAGCCCTGATATAATTCGCGCCGAAACCCGTGGCCGAGCTGGAGATTCCCAAGCGCGCCCTGTTCAAGTCGTCCGAGGTCTGCGAGATCGCTGCGGTGCAGCCGTATGTGCTGCGGTCGTGGGAGAGCGAGTTTCCGGATCTGGGCGTGTCGAAGGGGAATGGCGGGCCACGCGTGTACCGCCGGGCAGACGTCGAGCGTGTGCTCCGAATCAAGCAGCTGGTGTTTTCCGATGGGTTGACGCTGGCCGGTGTGCGACGCCGCATTGAAGAGGAAATGCCCGCACAGCTCGAGGAGGAGGTTCACCCGCCGCCGCGAGAGCGGGTGAAGGAGCCTGCCTCCGCTGTGGGGCGGCACGCGCGCGAGCGGCTTGCTATAGTGAAGACCGGACTGCGATCGATCCTCGAACTCCTGTCCGCGCGTCCGGACGAGGCGCGAGTCGCGCGTTTCTCGCGTGCCAGATCGGCGCGCGCGAAGGCCAAACCCGCTTCAAAAGTTCGCCGCGCCGCAAAGCCCTCCCGAAAAAGCCGCCGCAAGTAAGTTGGCCCCTGCGTTGCAATACCAATACACAGGGGGACCGCATGAGACGCATTTATTTAGCGACCTTGCTCGGCGCGCTTCTGCCGGTTGCCTTCGCCATGACCGCACCCACGCGAGTTCAGGCCAAAGGCAACGATTCAGATGATCAAATGATCACCCTCAGCGGATGCGTTCAGGGGTACACGCAGGGCGGCTATTTCTTGAGTGATTCGAAAGACTTCAAGAACGGAAAGCCGAAGCATTACCTCCTGATCAACGACAACGACGAGGTGAAAACCCACACCGGCAAGTGGGTGGAAGTGGTCGGCTGGCCAGCCGAGATTGGATGGGTCGCCTCGATCAAGACGCCCGACAACCGGAAGCTGAAGACCGCCGCTGTTTTTGGTGTGGATGCGGTGACCGTCGTCCGTGAGTCGTGCAGCTGAGACGACGAAGAATAAAGACCCGGTCCCCGATGAAGGGACCGGGCCCTGGAAAGCCTACTTGCCGACCCCAAACACGATACCGGCAACCGCGCGCCAGCCGTTGACGGCATCGCCGCCGAGTGCTTCGCCGCCGCTCTTGGCGTTGATGCGCACGTAGTCAACTCCGCCGCGGAAACCGACCTTGGATCCCTTCGGCATGATGTTGACGCCGCCGCCGACGATCACTGCCAAATCGTTCTCCGATCCAGAAAACCCGCTGGCGGACACTCCGACATGGGCCAACCCTACAAGCACCTGCCCGAATGGTTGGACCATCATGTCGTTCTTGGCGGAGTGTACGCGGACGCCGCCCACGAATTCATGGACCTTGATCTTGAAGTCCTGGCCACCCTCATTGTCGGTCTTGTAGTTCCCTCCGACATCACCCACGACCGCTACCATCGGGTGCACGTCGAACGCGGCGTCGGCGTACCATCCGGCGGGGAACTTTGTCATGGAGCTGTCGCCAGCCGATTTGCCGGCAAAATACTGATAGCCGCCTGAGACCTGCACCGGCTTGTCCTGCGCGTGCGCCGGCGCGGCGATACCAAGAACCGTCAACATCATGGCCAACAGACCGAACGAGCGATACATCCTCTGCACTAAAGCCTACCTATCTGTCCGCTGAGTAAAGCCTCACCTTCATCCCGCGGCTGGATGAACGAGGTTGCAACGTGCGTTTCAGAGGGGTACTACGTCGGGGACCTTTGAAGCGCCGTCGGCCCTCCCAATCGTCAAGGGGTTTTTCAATGGGCGACGCGATTATCCCCAAAAACAGGGGGGAAATGCAACTCAGGGTCTGTCTGACGGACGCTGATGGGATCGGCGTCGGGGTCGCTGTTGCCGCTCGGACGGGTGTAGGCGGCGGCCGCAACCGCCTTCTCGGTGGCCGAGAACTGCACGGGTTCGGAGCACTTCGTGGCGACGATGTTCCCGGAGGCCATGATGCCGGACGCGGTATGCCAGAACCCGAGCGCGTGGCCGACTTCGTGTGCGGCGACGCCGGGGATTGTGCGGCCGCCCGGGCATGAACGGCCGCAAGGCAAGCCGGTGGTTGAGCGCTCGTCGAGATTCAAGTCGATGTGGCCGGGATCGAGTCCGACGATTGACTGGCCGCACCAGGTGACGTCAGAGCGATCGACGAACGCGATGGTGACGTAACCAGGCTGGTCGGCTCGAGGAGTGCCTACTTCGACTTGTGGTGGCCCCGTGAAGGGGCTCATCTGCGTAAAGGCGGCCGCAATACCCGCCTTCACGCGCCGGATCTCTTCGTCGGTGACCTCCGCGGAGCGGCTGATGTAGAACTTCGGCGGCACGTTCCACTTTTCCCACGCTTTCAGGTTGTTCGGCGAATCGAGGCCGTCATAGACCTGATCGCGAAAGTTTGTCGCGCTGAAGACGCGGAGCTGGAGCATTTCAATCCGCGGTGCCGTTGCGCTTGGAGTGACGTCGGTTTCGCGCGTCAGAAAACCCGCGGCGGTGATAGTCACATGTTGCGCGCGGCCGCCGCTGCCGCTCAGCGTGAAGGTGCCCGCGTCGTCGCTCGTGGTGTTGTTGATCCGGGCGCCGGGGATCGGATCGCCGCTCTGGGCGTTCACGACCGTGCCGGTGAGGCTCCAGCCGCGCGATGCGCGAGCGGGGTGCGGGGTGATAGGCGTCGGCATGATCCCGCCGCAGCCGGCCACGAACAGCAGTAGGAACAGCGCCGCCCGCGTCATGTGTGGATTCTTCGCAAAAAACTTGTCGGGATGGCAGGATTCCAGCCTGCTATTTCATTGTATTACGGCGCTTTCTCGCTTCCAATCCGTTTTCGACGAAGTCTTTGCACGGATCAAACATCAGAACGAATACTTCACAGCGAGCTGCACGAGCCTCGGCGCGTCGGCCTGCACAACCTGTCCGAACGTGGAGCTGGCGATGTTTCCGTCAACGGCGCCGGCGCCGAAGAAATTGGTCTGGTTGAAGACGTTGAACATCTCGAGGCGGAGCTGGAGCATCTGCGCGCGCACGAGCCGGACGTTCTTGATCAACGTCAAGTCGGTGTTGAACATGCCCGGACCATAGAAGAAGCGGCGAGGCGCGTTACCGAGCTGTCCCAGCGCGGGAATCGAGAAGCACGCAGGATTGAATGCCGGCCCCTTTGTGGGATCGTGATTCAGCTGTAGATCGCAGCCGGGTGTGTAGTCCGGCGTGTCCAGCAGATGGTTGTTCACGCCGTTGCCGAAGGTCCCGAGCAGCGATGAATCCGTATCGTTGTAGAGCGTGACCGGCAGGCCGCTGCTCACACGCGTGATGCCGGACAGCGTCCACCCGCTCGTCCACCCGTTGTTCTTCTTGAACATCCGCTCGAGCGGCAGGTCGACGTTGTAGCTTGCCGTGAAGTTGTGGCGAATGTCGAACGATGAAGGCGCCCACGTGGCTTCCGGATCGAACGGGTTGATCTGCTCCCCGATGAACGACGAAGTGTCGCGCGATTTGCCGAGCGTGTAGGCCAGCAGGAATCCCGCCCGCGCGCCGTTGTATCGAAGATCGGTCTCGAACGCGTTGTAGAGCGACTTTCCGATCGTGCGCTGCGCCGTGATGCTGCCGAAATCCGGCGCGAACGGCCGCGTGCCGTTGATGACGGTGCCGTCCGCCCGGGTAAAGATGCCGTTCTCCGAGAACGGACCGCACGTGGCGCTGCCTGGCGCCACCTGGCTCAAATCGCTCACGCTCAGACAAAGCGCGGAATTGCCGGGATTGGTTGGCTGGACGACGAGGATGTTGCGACCCTGGCTGCCGACGTAGCTGAAGGAGGCCACGAGCCCTTTGCCGAGCTGGCGATCGAACGAGGCCATGTAGTTGCGCGTGTGCGGCACATCGTTGTCGTGGTAGTAGTACGGATCTCCATTGACAGGCAGCAGGCGCGACCAGTCGACGAAGCCGGGTTTCGACGGCGACGCGTCGAGCGGCGCAGGCGTGTGTGGGAACGGCTGGCCGTTGTTCGCCCCGTCGGCCGCGGTGATAAACGGGGTATCGAAGAGCGGCGGCGCGGGGCTCAAATAATTTTCGCCGTACGGCGGAATGCTGTACATGATGCCGCCAGACAAGCCCGGGATCGCCGTATAGAAGACGCCGAAGCTCGCACGCAGGCTGCTTTGGCCCCGGTCCCCGAAGATCGTCTTCAACATGCCGCTCGAGAACGATGGCGCGTACGCCACGCCGATGCGTGGTGAAAATTTGTTGCGCGCCGGTGAGAGTGTCCGAGGGATGCCCTCGTCGCCGGGATACACGAACCCTTCCGGTCCATCCGGATACACCACCGATTGCCGGCCCGGAATGAACGTCTGGATCTGGTTGTACTTGTCGTACCACGGCTGCATGTACTCGTACCGGACGCCGTAGTTCACCGTGAGCGCCGATCCGATCCGCCAGCTGTCCTGCGCAAACATGCCCGCGTAGCGATTGCGCAGGAAGAACGGCGTGCCCGCCGCCTGGATGTAGCCGCTCGGAACGCCGAGCAGGAAATCCGCGAAATCGGATCCCGTCTCCGTTCCTGTGAACGAGAACGTGCCGTTGAACTGCGCGTTCGGGTCGATGTTGACTTGCGCGTACTCGAAGTCTCCGCCGACGCGGAGCGTGTGCCCGCCGAACACCTTCGAGACGTTGTCGCTCCAGTGCCAGGTGCTGTTCAGCTGTTTCACGCCGGTCGTGGTGACGCCGAACACGAACTTGTTGAACGCCACGTTCTCGACGCCTTCGAATTGCGGCGCCTGGACGACGATGCCCGGCGTGCCGGGGCCCGTGACAAAACCTTGTGACGCGATCGACACGCCCAACCCGCCACTCGGGTGACCGATGTCGTTCGCGTTCCGCATGTAGCTGAAGTGAAATTCATTCACCAGGTTCGACTTCAAGACCTTGTTGCTGCCGAGCGTGTAGAGCTGCGCGCGGCCGATTGTCAACGCGTCGAATCCCGGGACCGTCGCGCCACCCTGCTGCGTTGGATAAGGGTTGTCGAGACGGTAGTCGTCGATGAAGTAGTAGCCGGAGAGCAGTCCAATGCGCGTGTTGGCATCCACGCGGCCCGAGCCCTTGTCATCGCGAACGGTTTGAGGAAACGCACCGGTCGAGAACTGGTTGGCGCCGCTGTTCGGCGTGGGAATGTACTGCAGCAGGTGTGGCGCCGGCGCGGAGAAGGCTCTGGCCGGGATGACGCCGCTCGGAAACACGCACTGCGACGTGCTCGCGCATCCCGGCGCGTAGTACGGCTCGCCCGGCGTCACCGGATAACCCAACCGCGTCGAAAGCAGATTCGCCCTTTCCAGCACATTGGGATCCTAAGCTTAGAATTCCACGTGGACAAGTTGTCG
>JADMIO011631488.1_pt1 | contig 117082 bp, 127 predicted proteins | sample 8958161 | NCBI WGS metagenome assembly JADMIO01 (sample SAMN16585339, study PRJNA669376) | soil metagenome | isolation source: Crop rotation soil | place: USA: Cullars Rotation, Alabama | collected 2011 | reverse complement strand
CGCGACAACTTGTCCACGTGGAATTCTAAGCTTAGGATCCCAATGTGCTGGAAAGATGGATTCTGGGAGCGGTTGAAGGCTCGGACTACGGCGAGACCGCAGAGTTCTCGGAAAACAGCTTCGTGGGAGTCTGGAGCATCTATGACAACGGCGATGTCGCGCCTCACTGGACGATTGGCGGTCCGCGCGGTGTACTGCGTCAGGCGCGGGCTGTCGCCCTTGATGTGAAGCACAAGGAGGTAATCATCTCAGATAAGCAAATGAATGGCGTGATTACGTTCTCGTTCCCGGAGATCTTCTGAGGCAGGAGCAATCTGCGGCCGATTATGTGCCGCAGCGAAAATCATACTGGAAGCCGTTCACCCGGCCAAAGGTCGGTCGAAGCATCGGTCTTGGACATATATCTCGAACCAGCCTACGGGATTGTTCATCAGATCCTTTGGCCGAAGATCGCCGCTACTGAAGGTTGCCCTCTGTCGGGCAGTCCGATTCAAAATGAATCTGTGCTCCAACCCAAAACTCTTCCTGCTCAAACACGGCTAAAAAGGCGTCGTGAGCGATTTGAGATAACATTCCGCTCGCGATGGCGGAAGGGTCTATGAACACCGTATACCCATCCTTAGCGTCAAATCCATTGGGAACCGCGGCCCATTGAAGAGGCATTATGCATCCAGTCCGATAGGCGTGGACTTGAAGCTCGATGATAGTGATTTTGCCATCGAGACCGCCGTTGTAGTTATTCGCTTGACCTTTTGCAAGGTATAAATCTTGCATCGCGTGATCAAAAGAGCTGTCGTATTCATTCAGATGGATACCATGACCGAAGTGCATAACTTGAAGACGATGAACTGGTGTTGGCATGATGAGCGGGAGAACCAGAAGATTAAAGAAAAGTAAGCTGCTCATGGCCAGGATATCCTCCACCAGAACATGACGCAGGTGAGGTGCCAAACCATTTCTGTTTAGGGTTCTTATGGTTAAGGCATTTTGCCGAAGCCGATGACGACACGGCTGGTCGGGCATGTACTTTTTGTTGGTACTCGATTACCACTGCTGGGTCGCGCACATTTATTCAGCCACTCTCCGCATTCCAGCCAGTTTTATTCGCGTCACAACCCTGCGGCATGCGTACTAGGCCCCGCAACTGATGTGGATAAGATTGTGGAAAAGTGCCCTGAAGGTGGACCTAATCGCAACGTGCAGTTCCACTTGTAGCTGATTGAACGGATATGCAGCAGCAAGCGAAATCGGCGCTATGTTGCTGAACAATAAGCCGTTGAAGTTTGACAGGGAGTTTTCACAGGTGCCGATACAGACTGCGGAGTTCAATGCAATAGCAGGAGAGGCAGTAATCCACACCTAGTTTTGTGACGAGGCACGTCCCTGCAGCGGTAACATTGTTTGCACATTGATCACATCGGGTGTCGTGCTGCTAACTGCAGCCATTCGAAAAACCACACACCAACTCGACTTGACCAAGGTTGTACAGGTCCTGGCATCACGTTCTTTAATTCCTGTAACCACCCGTCGCCTTTATTTGATTACCAGCCCGGTGATGTAAAGCACCAGCATTCCTGTAACGATGCCCCCGCAAACTGTTAGAGGCATCTTGTGGTTTGCTGTGTCCTTCCAGATCATCTGCTTTCCAATCTCATGTGCCACCTGGAAAACAGCGCCGGCGCCAATTGCAAGGAACAGTACCGAAAGCGGTTGCGAGTAAACCAGTCCTCCAATCCAAGTGCCTGCGATAGCAGGCCCGCCGCCAATCAATCCGAGCAGCGCTAGCGTGCGAATCTTGGGACTGTCTCTCAAGATGGGGACAATGATGCCGAGTCCTTCGGTAATGTTTTGGAGGATAAAACCGATTACAAGGAAGGTTCCTAATGAGGCAGCTCCGACGGCGTAGGCCGCGCCGATGGCTAGCCCCTCGCCCAAGTTGTGCAGCCCTATCCCCACGGCGATCATTGTGGCGAAACTCATTCGTTGGCTGGTTTCGCTGCGACCGATGCTCATTTGATAGCTGCTAATGGCATTCAGCAGCAGGAATGTTCCGATGATTCCAACGGCTATCAGGCCGGTTCCCTGGAAGGCATTGCTCAATGCCGCCCCTGTCTCCAGGGCCTCATTCGCGGCATCGATCCCAAGGTAAATCAGCAGACCCACCGTAGCTGCCATCAAAAACATCATCGCGCGGCGGCCGAGCCGTTTCAGCGCCGGAAGCCAGAACATCCCAAGCATTACAGGAATAATGCCGACGTATAGCCCGATGAGCGTGAAACTCCACAGCGTCGCCGCGGACGCGGGGGCGGTCGTCGTCGCCACCGGGATCGAGAGATGAAACGGAACCGAATTGCCGGAGAAGACCGTGATTTCGTAGGCTTCTCCTTCGACCCAATGGTAATTGAGAGTAATGACGGCGCTGCTCAGGCGCGGCACGGTCGAACCCGGCGAAATAGCGTATGGCCACGTCGCCTCATTGATGTTGATCTGGGAGACTGTGATTTCCTTCGGGCTGGTATTGCGCAGATGCAGCTGGATTTCTCCGGGCCTCAGGATCGTTCGCCCAAACTGCACGCTTTCTATCGGCACTACAGGCTTGATATTCAAACCGGCGCCGTTCGTGACTACGAACACTCCCACCACTGCCGCCAGCAGCAGGACAGGGATGCAGAAGAGCAGGATCGTTTGTAGAGCGGGTTTTGTCGGTCCAACCGTCGCCTGAATATCCAAGGTAGTCATCGGCTAGCCCGCCACTTCAAATACGCCGGTCCAGCCCAGTTCGGCGAACTCTGTTTTGTGAGCATGGAACATGTACCGGCCAGGATATTTGTACCGAAATTCCAGAATCCCTCGCTGGCCCTGCATCAGGGCGATTGTGTCGGTGAACTCATTCGGCTGCAAGCTTGTGCCCGTCGGATAATAATGGAAGAAATTGGCGTGCAGATGAAAAGAATTGATTGGATCAAACTCCAGGATATTGACCAAATAAATGCGGACTAGCTCGCCGACTTTGATGCGAATTGGGTTCTTGCCGTGATCGTAGTGGAACGGAATACCGTTCACCACATAAAAGTCGTTCTTGCCGTCGAAATCGACGTCATAGCCGCTCATGACCATGAGGAACTCGTGGTCGGCCTTCGGTCGTCCTTCCTTCGGGTCAATGAGAAATGCTCCGTAAAGCCCTTTTGCAATGTGCTTGGCCAGCGGCGAGGTATGACAATGGTACAGATGCAGACCGAATGGCTCGGCATCAAACTCATAAGTGTAATTCTCGCCGGGTCCGACTACCCCCGAAGCGGCGTCGAACACCCCGTCCATGTTGCCCGGATGAATGCCGTGAAAATGGATGCTGTGCTCATGATCGCCGCCGTTAACAAAGTGAATTCGCACCCGGTCGCCTTCCCGCACGCGAATGGTCGGTCCGGGGATGCGCCCGTTATACGTCCAGGCCGCGAACTCCAGTCCGGGAACAATCTCAATGGTTTTGTTCACGGCGACGAACGTATACTCACGCAGGGTCTGTCCATTGGGTAGGCGGCTGAGGGCGCCCACATCAAAATCCGTTAGGATATCCGTCGGAGTAAAGCCGTTCCGGGCATGGTCCACCTCGCCCAGCACCGCAGGCATAAGATGATGGCCGTGGACATGCGGCGTCGGTACATCCGGCCCAGGAGCAGAATTGATCGAAACGCTCATGGCGGCTGCTCCCACCAGGCCGGCGCCGCCCATGCCAGCCTTTAAGAGGCTCCGCCTCGAAATCGCTTTTGCCGGTTCGGCTCTCTTCGAGCCGACTGATTCCCGATTTGGTCTGGTCATCGGCTTATTCATCTCCGGGCGGTAGCTGAGAAGCATTAACCTGCATTAACATTTGAATTTAATATAACTATACACGGCACGCGTTTGTCAACTGGAACCGCACATCCGGCTATTGCAGAGGGAAATATGCGGAAGCGATCCTGGAGCTCGGAGAAAACGGGGAGCACGTGATTGCGGCGCGGCTCGCCGAGTTTCTGAGGATTTCTTCTGCCGCTGTTGGATGGCGCTGAATCCTCTTCAGAAGAGGGGTGCCGCTTCCGCTCTCTGTGACGACATGCCACAGTCCGCCGCAGCGATTGGGGACAGTTGCATTTATCGAGCGTGTGCTGAGCCGATTTGCGACTGGCTTAACAGCTATACGTGTAACGCATGCAACATATGAATAGAATGCATTTGCATTATGTATAACTCTCCGTCAACATTTGTGGGCTATTCGACCGGTCGGGGTAATTTCACGTGGCAGCTCACGTTGAAAAAGACCGCTTGAGTGCATTGGTTGTGGAACTCTGGTTCTTCATCCAGCTTCGATTCCTTCTGGCCTTTTCTGGTGAATCGCGTTAAGAATCATGCCTAAAGTCAACCATGATTTGTCAGTAGAGCCAAGACAGTTAAGGCTTGGATAACGTTACAGTCGTTGCGACGGCGGTCGGCCGGCAAGCGTACCACGGGCCGATGATGACGATGAGCGAAGGGTCAAGCAGCGCCTGCTCAGCGAGAGCGCCATGCTTGATTATATTGAAAGGGCAGAAAAGTCTGACATTGGAATCGGCGTGGCCGAAAGTGTACCTCTTGTTCCTGCTATGGTTACGTCACAAACAACCAAGAAATGAAGCACGGACCAAGTAAGCACTCTGGTAGTGGGCATGTTTCAAATGGACGTCTCAAATTGAGTCAGGGTGGTGGAGGTGAGCGATGTTCCGAACATACTTTTTGTATGTCGTTGTAGGGCTATTCTTGTTTTTGGGCCAAGTCTTTGCTCAGACGAGCGCGGAGCTTTCAGGTGTTGTTAAAGATGAAACCGGAGCCGTCATGCCCGGTGTCAACATTGCTGTGAAGGAAGTGGGAACAGGTGCGACGAGAACGGTCCAAACTGATAGCCAAGGCCGTTATGTCGTCCTCGAGCTAACCCCTGGAAGCTACCAGATAGAAGCTTCGCTGACTGGATTTCAAACGGTCCTACGCAAGGGAATAGAGCTTACGGTCGGTCGACATGCCTTAGTCGATGTCGATATGACAGTCGGCGCTGTTCAGCAACAGGTCGTTGTGACAGGCGAAGCCCCTTTGATTGAGACTACCAGCTCCACCATGGCGGGCCTCGTGAATGACACCCAGATAAAGGACTTGCCGCTGAACGGGCGCAACTTCGTACAACTCTCGCTTTTAGAATCAGGGGTTGTTTGGGCGCGCAATGTTGGCAGCAGCTCTCTTAACGGCAGTGGCGTAAAGATGACCTTCCACGGCGCCCGTCCGGATTACAACAATTTTATGATGGACGGAACGTCCATCAACGGTAACACCTCCTCAATCGGCGGTGCGTCTGACAGCGCCCTAGGGGTGGATACCATTCGAGAATTCCAGGTACTCACGTCAAATTACAGTGCGGAATTTGGACGCTCGGCCGGAGGAATCATAAATATCGTCACAAAATCCGGGACGAACGAATGGCATGGGAGCGCTTTCGAGTTTCTCCGCAACAGCGCCATAGATAGCAGAAATTTCTTCGATCCCGCTTCCGCTCCTCCTTTCAAGCGCAACCAGTTTGGGTTTACCCTGGGCGGTCCCGCGAAGAAAGATAGAACATTTGTGTTTGGAGGTTATGAGGGATTGCGTCAGAGCTTAGGCCAATCGCTTCTGTCGACCGTTCCTACAGCCGCAGCACGATTGGGCAATTTACCCACCGGTGTCGTGACTGTAGAACCCGCTGTAAAACCCTATTTGGACCTATGGCCACTCCCTAACGGTCGCGATTTTGGTGACGGTACAGGGGAGTTCAGGAGATCTGATAAAGACGACACGCGGCAAGATTTCGTTCAAGGTCGCCTCGACCAGAATTTCTCGGATACCGACAGCTTTTTTGTAAGATACACGATTGACGATAGTGTGAGACATACACCCAGGCTGATACCCACGTGGATCCAGAACACTTCCATTCGGAACCAATATGTCACCATACAGGAACGCAAGATCCTTTCACCGACCATGCTCAACACATTTCGACTTGGTTTTAACAGATCAAAGTCGAACTATGTAGAGGAAGCACTGGATTCGCGTATTATGAATCCATCGCTCTTTTTCATCCCGAACTCCTCTACTCCTGGAGTAGGGCCGCTGGGTGTTTCGAGCCTTACAGAAATCGGCTACACTTCGAATTGGCCCCAATTTCGTGTCGACAACGTTTATCAGGTGACAGATACGTTCATGCTTAATAGGGGGCGGCACGCTCTGAAGTTTGGAGCTGACCTCCAGCGCATTCAGAGTAACGAAAACATGAAATTTGAAGCTTCGCTGTATAGCTTTGCCAGCCTCAGAAATTTCCTGGTGGCTCAACCCGCCCAATTCCGGGCTGTTACCGGGGATTCCGACTGGGTTAGAGGATATCGGCAATCCCTAGTCGGATTCTTTGCTCAAGATGATGTGCGCATTCGCCAGAGTTTAACTCTGAACCTGGGTGTGCGGTGGGAATTCAGCACCAATCCGACTGAGGTCAATGGCAAGGCATCTCATATAAATAACCCCCTCGTGGACACTACCGTCGTGGTTGGCAATCCCTGGGTGAAACTACCGAAGGACATCATTGCGCCGCGATTTGGTTTTGCCTGGACGCCCTTTGGAAATGGCAAAACCTCGATTCGAGGTGGATTTGGTCTTTTTCATGAGGCCGTTCTCCGGTACTACTATTCAGATAGCCGGATCTTACCGCCGTTCATTCGAACTATCTCAGGAACCGCACCGGCAGTTACATTTCCTCATCCTACGGTCGACCCGAATGCGCCCACTCCCAAGATTCAGCCTATGCCGTATGAGGGTTTCAAAACACCATATACCATGCAGTACAACTTAGCTGTTCAGAGCGAATTGATGCTAGGCACTGTGCTGACTCTTGGATTTGTGGGCTCTCGCGGACTGCATATTTCCTTCAATCGGGACTTGAACAATGCCCTGCCGACCATTTTGCCCGACGGACGGTTCTTTCATGGACCAGGCTTACAGCGGCGGAATCCGGCATGGGGCGAGCAACGTTACAAAGACTTCAATGGCGACTCGTATTACCATGCGTTCCAAATGTCGTTGCGTCGTCCGATGAGCCATGGTCTGCAGGTCCAAGGTTCATATACCTTTTCAAGATCAGTGGATACCTCGTCCGTTCAGAGTGCTATCCCGACCCAGAATCCAGACGATGTAGCCGCGGAGCGAGGGCTTTCGGACTTTGATGCGCGACATGTATTTACATCCAACTTCATCTACGATTTACCGTTCCAGAATCTTACCGGAGTTTCTCGCTGGCTAATTGGTGGCTGGGAGCTCAACGGAATTGTCTCGCTGAGTACCGGAATGCCGTTTACCGTTACCGAGAGTGCTGGTCTCGATATTGATCGAGATCGTGTCGTAGGCAACACGAATCGGCCGAATCTGATATCAGGAAAGACCAATAACCCGGTTCTCGGGGGGCCGGATCGGTACTTTGACACCAGTTCGTTTGAACTGCAGCAAGCCGGCTTCTATGGTAACTTGGGGAGAAATACCGTCATTGGGCCTGGATTAGCGACATTGGATGCGGGCCTACAAAAGCGCTTTCCGTTACGCGAGAAGGTTGACCTGCAATTTCGATCGGAAGCCTTCAATTTGTTGAATCGCCCCAATTTTGCGCTGCCGACATCGCTTGTTTTTACGGCCCTCAATGGGATTCCGAATGGCAGTGCTGGCAGAATTAGGAGCACTGTGACAACGTCAAGACAGCTTCAGTTTAGTTTGAAGCTAACCTTCTGACGCATTCTGATAAACGACGGGCATTCGTTTTCTTGCCGCCAACCGCAAATCTCGCGCCGGACAAAAGCCGGCGCGCTTAGGGAGAAGTTATGCAATACAGATTCCGATACTGCATCCTTGTTATAGCAATATTGTGCATGGCGGCCACCTTCACCAGCCACGCCAAAGCAGCGGCCGATTTGAAGGACTGTAGTTCCTCAATCGGGCCTATGAAGACCGTAAACGGGCAGGCTGTTGGACCTAAGAAATGCATGATTCTCTCAGACGAAAGTATTAAGAATGTGTCCGGCATTCCCTACCATCGGATAGAGATCGGCGTGACTGGTACTATCGAAGGTTATACGCCGACAGATCCCAACTCGAGATACAGCGGATATTTCAGTGATGTTCCGGAGTTTGCGATTGCGCAGCGGAGTGATTTAGGGCCCTATGGGCACGCAATTTTGAGTTACATGGCGGAAAAGGGAGCCGGAATGACCCTGTTCGTTCCGGAGCGCGCTTCCGATTGGAATGGCAAGATTTATATCCTGGCACATGGGTCAGCTCAGTATCCACCAATCGGCGAGCTGGTACCTCGGAAGCCCGATCAGTTCAACCCGTTCACCGGCAGGAACTCCTTTGCTCCGCTAATGATTGACAAAGGCTATGCAGTCGCGTACACGCGTCGGTCCGGAACCAAGTTCGGATCAAAGGGCGGAACCGAGGTTGCAACATTCGATGATGGCAAGACCTCGGGTGGAAAGGCTTACGATTATCACGTCGGACATCTAAAGGATCTAACTGTGTTGGCTCAAAACTTGGTTCAGGCCAGGCTCGGCCGCAAGCCGACACGAACATATTGGTGGGGACACTCCGCGGGCGCCGCCTTAGGCCATCTAATGAACTATGTTCCAGGTGCGAATGTTGACAGCACCGGAAAGCGGTTGATTGACGGCTTTCTTGACGATGACCCAGGCGGTGGGCTGTATTTACCGGTCATCCAGTTTGCTCGCACGCCAGATACTGATCACGTTACTTATAAGATAGACACGAAGGACCATCTGGTATTTGATGATGCACATAAGCGCAACTTCGGTTATCAAATTGACATAGCTCACGCCGGTTACATGGGCAATGACTATGTGCTGGGTGATTACTTAACAAACAAACGCCAGAACGCACGCATATTGCTTGCTAAGGGACTTAAGGATAAGACTCGTACTTACGAGTTTTTGGAAGTCACTCACGCCGATGCTGGAATGGCCTATCCTTCGCCACACGCCGCCGAGAACATTGATCTGGGCGGTTTCTACAATGCCATCATTGATGTTCTCGACAAATGGGTAGAAAGCGGCGTTGAGCCGCCCCCGACCCGATCTGATGCCTTTGATCTCGGAGATCTGAATCGAGACGGACAAAATGAGAATCCGGCGATCGAGATGCCGGAAGTCGCCTGCCCCCTGGGCATACGTTATGAGTATGCGGGCGATCTCAAGACGCCTGGTCAGATGGGTTTCGCGGCATATCTGCGCGAACCACACCAAGCGCTCAATGCGGATACGGAGCCGATTCCTCCAGACTACAATAAGGATTGGCTGGAACCGCTGGACAGCCGCGGTGTTTTCTTAGATATGAATAAGAATCTAGCTCGCGACACGCGAGACAGCATTGCTCAGGCTTGGCGGCGTAGGCTGACTGCCGGTAAGAAATACGGAACGCTTGCGTATAACGAAACGTTGACACATGCTAAATATGTCAGCTGCGTTACCGCGGTTGCGACCGATCTCATGAAACAACGTCTGTTAAGCCAAGACGCCGCGAATGACTACATAAAGAAGGCTTCTCAGTCTGACATCGGGAATGCGCCTTCCGAAGCGGAACAGTATTTGGCGGTGCCGGTTGGGCAGAAATAGAGCAGCGTGGTGTGTCCGATGTTGTCTCGATGTGACACGGCGCATAGCTACTTAGAGAAGGGATGAAAATGAATTCTGTCAACCAGTCGCTTGTAGTGACGCCGACGGCGCTGGATCAGCTCTACGAACAATTCTCCGACCCAAGAACGCAAGCTCTTCCATACGCGGATCTCCATCGACATTTACTGGCTCTTTTCGAGCGCGGTCGTTTATTTGTTGTCAGCCGGCCCATCGACAAAGATTCCGAGATGCATCCGCTGGTTCGTTGGCAGTTTCGTGGCGGTCTTCCTGAACCTGAGCGGAAGGCGTTTCTGTTCACGCACCCAGCCGATTCAAAGGCTCGCAAATTTCAAGGTTCGGTTTTAGTGGCTGGGCTGGCTGGGAATCGGGAAATTTACTCGATTGGCATGGGTGTACCTCTGTCCAAAATCGGCGAAACGTGGGTACGCGCGATGGCCAATCCGGTTCCGCCGGTGGTCGTCAATGATGCCGTATGCCAGGACATTGTGATTACCGGTGACGCCTTGCTCAAACCGGGAGCAGCGCTGGATTCAATTCCTGTACCGGTCTCGACTCCCGGGTGGGACAATGCCCCGTATTTCAGCGCCGGGCATTTCATCACCAAAGATCCTGACACTGGCGTGCAGAACCTCGGCAACTATCGCGGACAGCTCAAAGATTTGTTGAGAGTCGGCATGAACCCCTCGGTGGAACAGAGGGCCGGAATCTACCTGCATTGGTTGAAATACAAAAAGCTCGGCAAGAAAATGCCCGCCGCGATCGTAGCGGGATGTCCTCCGGCTGTAGCGTATACCTCTGTTCAGAAGGTTGCCGAAGACACGGATGAATTAGCCGTCGCGGGAGGTTTGGTCGGCGCACCGATGCGGGTGACGCGCGCCAGAACGGTAGACTTATTGGTTCCCGCAGAGGCCGAGTGGGTTGTCGAAGGTTATATTGACACCGAATATCTTGAACCGGAGGCCCCGTTCGGCGAATCTCACGGCTATGTGAACCTCTCCGAGTACAACGCGTTCATGGATGTCACCGCGATTACGCACCGCCGCAATCCGGTATTGACCTCATTTATCAGTCAGGTGACTCCGAGCGAATCCAGTTGCATCAAGAGAGTCGCGTATGAACCGATGTTATCGAATCACCTGACGCGTGCTCTGGGAATTCAGGGGATCCAACGCGTTTCGATGCACGAACCGCTGACTAGCGTCACTGCTCTTATCATCATCGTGGTAGATCGCAACATGCCCGAGACGGAAGTCTGGAGGGCGCTGTACGGAGCTTCGCAGATGCACCGCTTTGCGGGCCGGTGGGTCATTGCCGTCAATGAGGATATTGATCCTGAGAACAGCGACGCCATTTGGTGGGCGATCAGCTACCGAGCCCAGGCGCAACATGATTTGAAGGTTCTGGACCGCAAAGACCCGGGTCATGGCCCGCGCGCTCCGCGCGATAACGGCGAACACGCCTCGGTCCTGGTTAACGCCACGCTGAAGGGTAAGTATCCGCCGGTGGCGTTGCCGAAACGGGAGTTTATGGAGCGCGCACGGGAGCTTTGGGGCGAATTAGGCCTGCCGGAGTTTACGCCGCAGGCGCCTTGGCACGGGTATGACCTGGGTTTCTGGCCTGCCATTCACGAAGAGCACGCCAAAATGGCGAGCGAGGGCGATTACTTCAAAATTGGCGAGTGGCTCCGTCAACAACGGAAGAACGATGTCGAGATGAATCAACCGATCGACATCTAAGATTACACTGTAATCACGCCCGCCATCCCGGTTCAGCGACGGTTCACACCGGCAGCGGTTTCCCTCTCGTTTCAGGAAGGAATGGAACAGCACAAAGCGCGAGCAGATAGCTGGCGCTGAAGATCATAGCCGCCGTGCTGAACCCTCCGAGCCTGGAGATAAGAAATCCCGCAAGTACAGGTCCCAGGAATGACACGAAACGGGCCGTGTTGAAGATGAAGCTTACAGCGGTCCCGCGAACCGCAGTAGGGAACAGCTCGGGCGGATAGATCGCCATCCACGAAAACTGGCCTGACGTGAATAGGCCATTGACTGCAATGGCAAGCATCAGTGCGTTAACGCTATGCGCCCACAGGAAAACCAGGGGCGTAGCTATCAATGAACCAGCGAATGCGAGAGCAAGCAGCGTGCGCCTGCCAAATCTGTCGGCGATGAAACCGGCTGCGGTCAATCCGAGAATGCCGGCGAAGGTGTAAATCATGCCCGCTTGGGCGCCGAGCTGCGTTGCATTGGCGGCCGAGTTCCGTTTGGCTATAATTTCCGCGTACGCCGGAATCCAACTGGAAATCGCCCAGTAGCCAACCGTTGTGCCGAATGACATCACCATGCAAAGCAGCGAAAATCGGCGGAGATCTCGGTCCCCGAAAATGGCGGAAACAGTAAATTTGGCTACTAAAGCTTCATCACGCGAGAGGGCTGCTTTGTCGCGGGTCTGAAGCCGTTGCCGCTCCTCGCTTTTTTGCTTCCACGTCTCCGACTCGGCGACATTACGCCGGACGTACAGAACGAAAAAAGCCGGAACAACGCCCAGCAAAAACAGAATCCGCCAAGCACTCTGGCCGCCAGCAGGTTCCAGAAAGTACCAAACGCCTGCCGACAACAACGCGCCCCACCCAAATGCCGACTGCATCAAACTCTGCCCCTTGCTTCGCGCTCGGGCCGGCCAAGTTTCAGCAATCAAGGTTGCACCGGTCGCCCATTCACCACCGAGGCCGAATCCCGTCAAAAATCTGCATACCGCCATCTGCGGCCAGGTAGTCACGAAGGCCGTCACTCCTGTGAAGAGCGCATACACGAGAATCGTGAACATCATGGTTCGCTTGCGTCCCCAGTAGTCGGCTAGGATTCCTCCCAACACGCCTCCCACCGCCCATCCGAGCAAAGTCGCCGAGACGATAATGCCCGCGTACCGTGGCAGGTTCTGCAGTTCTGCCGGTCCGAGCAGTTGACGCAACGCCGGACCCATCACAATGAACAGTGCGTATGTTTCATAGCCATCGAATAGAAATCCAAGGAAAGTGGCGATCAAAACACGCCAGTGGGCGGATTTCAGTTCTCCGTACCAGGGGCTGGTCTTCAGAATCTCGTGAGTAATCGGCATAGTGGTTATGAATTCGGACTTGAATTTTGGGGTTTTAGCGAACCATAATGCAAATGCATTGTTCTAATATACAACATGCGTTACGCACATATTTCGCAAGCCGACCTGAATCTGCTGGCCGGATTCCAAGCTCTTGTTGAGGAGCGCAGCATTACCCTGGCCGCTCGTCGCATGTGTTTGAGCCAGCCGGCCATGAGCCGTGTCTTTGACAGGCTGCAAGGCATGTTCAAAGACCAGCTATTGGTTCGCACTCCCAAAGGGTACGAAGCTACTCGACGGGCGCTGCATATTTATTCGCAATTAGAACGGGTACTTCCACAGCTGGAACATCTTCTGAGAGGAGAAGAATTCGATCCAATTGAGGCGGCTGATCGTTTTCGAATTGCCGCAACCGATCATCTCGCCATAGTCTTATTGCCGAAAATCATGGAGCAACTCGCCAGCACACGAAAGATGGAAATTGAAGTTGTCGCATGGAATGAAGACGTTTTTCACAGGCTCGACACCAATACGCTCGATCTCGTTCTTTGGGTGAACGAAGCGCCTCCAACGCTTCGCACGGCGGCCTTGTACGAGGACGAATTCGTTTGCCTGGTCAGGACGAATCATCCCCTATTGAAGCGTCGGCTGACTCTGAAGCGTTATCTTGAGCACAAGCATCTCGTGGTTTCTCTAACTGACGGCCGCCAGGGTCTGCTCGAATTGGCTCTCCATAAATTAGGACATCGCCGCGACGCTCAACTAAAAGTACCTTACTTCGGCGCCGTTGGGCCAATCATTGAAAGGACGGACATGATCGCAACTTTGCCGAGACGCCTCGCGACCCGCTTGTCAGCCACTTCCAATACATGTATCACGCCGGCGCCAATCGAGTTGCCAACACTAACCCATATTCAGGTTTGGCATCCGCGCGACGATTCAGACCCTGCTCACAAGTGGCTACGGACACTTGTCCAAAGAATTGCGGCAATAGATTGAATATTTGAAATTCCGCCCCGTAAGAAGAGCAAATCTGGCAGGCAGAGCCAACACAATCGGCTTCCCTCAAGGATCAGGCGAGGCGATGCACTTCGGTTGAATCTACCGCCAGCTTGCGGTAATTGATGACGGAAGCCGGTGAAATCCGTCGTTCGTCCTGGAAATTTCAAGCCGGGACACTGCAAACGAGCGGTCGGTTCTGGAGTACAGTAAATGTAAGCCACTTTTCAGGAGGATGCGCTCATGATCACACGCATGATCGTCGTCATAGTTCCTGCCGACAAAGCCGAAGAAGCCGAAAAAATCTGGAAAAAAGAATGTGCGCCGCTCATGATCCAGCAGCCCGGATGCGTCAGTGAGGAGTTCCTCCGCAACAGAGAGAATAAAGGCGAGTTCATTTCACTGCAGCAATGGGAGAGCGCCGAAGCCATTGAGAAATACCGGGCCAGCCCCGCGCATCAGGATATCAAGAAGCATACGCGCGGCCTGATGGGAGTTTCCAACGTAGAAGTGAAGAATTTCGACGTTATCGGATAATGCGGCCGAGGGATGATCGGACGAGTTGGTTGGGAAGCGGTGATTTGCTGCCGGGCAGGAGAAGCGGACCGGATGAAATCCGGTCCGCCGAATTGGTTACAGACACGTAACGTTGGAAGCCTGCAAACCCTTTGGTCCGGAGATCACTTCAAACTCGACCGCCTGACCTTCGTTAAGTGTTTTGTACCCCTCGGCTTGGATGGCCGAGAAGTGCACAAAAATGTCTTCGCCGGATTGGCGTTGGATGAATCCAAACCCTTTGCTGGCGTTGAACCACTTTACAGTACCTTGTTCTTTCACGGTATTCCTCTACTTTACTGAAACTATTTGGAGCGTCTCGGACCCGAAAGGGTTTTTCAAGAGCAACAAACGGACGGAGTATAGCAGAAACCTTGCATTTGCCGCCAGTCAATTTGTTCCACGGTACATCGAGTGGCACAGGGGGGTTATCGCAATCTGCGGCGAAGCAGACCGGTTATTCCGGCGGCGTTCATAAAAACCGTGAAGTCGTGATCGCGCGTGACAAGGTGCATCTGGTGGTCGATGCAGGTTTGCGCGATTAGCGCGTCTCCGAGCCTGGCTTTGCGCCCTTTCGCCAAAACCTTACTCCTGAGATGTCCAGCTCTCTCCCAGTAACCCACAATCGTTTCAATCAGCGGCACTTCGGTCAGCACGGCTGCAACTGCCGGCGGAAGCTTGGGATCACTCAGGAGTTCCGTAAGGACCGCCGGAATCATGACAACTTGCCGCTCTTGCAGCGCATTATCCAGGATTTCGGTGTCTTCGCCGCTGTCGCCCTGCAGAAATGCGATCCATGTGCTTGTGTCGGCTGCGATCATCGGTCTGCTTTCAGGTCCGCCAAGGAGCGCGAAAAGCGAACTTTTCCTTTCAATTGCCGCAATCTCGCGTAGGTCTCCGATGCGGCGACCAACTGCAGTCCTGTCCTGATCGTCTCCGTAATGCCTGCGCCGCTTGCCCGCTGCGCCTTCAGCAGCAAATCAGCCGGCACTTCAACCGTGATTTTGCGAACTGTTCCCATACGGCCGATCATACCATATCGCTGGCCAGTATTCGGTATGGTGCATCTGGACGTTCGGCGTCAAGCGTCTAGGTTGTAGCATGCGAGGTTCGCCTTCAGCCGAAACATGAAACCTGCGAGCAAGCTTGCACGTAGAAATAACTTAAGGGTTTTCGTCCAGGAAGTCATAAAAACCAGACAGTCTGCAGTGCTCTGCCAAGCTGGTGTAAAATAGTCGTTTATCCACTCGCTATTTTTGCGGTCGTATTTATTTGGACGGGTGGACTTATGCTTCGGGCTTGTTGTAGGAGGTCGGTAATGAGAAGGAACAAAGACCGCCGGCAGATCGGCTTCATTGGCGTTTTAGCTGTCGCGGTCTGGTTCGGCGCCGCGCCGGCGGGGCTCGTCGCACAGACGCCCCAAGACCCCCAGGGGTTTCTGAAGAACTATACGATTGGGCCATCCTGGTTCCCTACCATCGCCCGGCCCTACGAGCAGCAGTCCATCGCGCCTGCCGCCGTTGAGAACTCGAAGCGCCTCAGAGATCTCATACATGACGGCAAGCTGGAACTTTCCTTGTCTGACGCTTTGGCATTGGCGCTCGAAAATAATCTCGACATCGCTGTACAGCGCTACCTGGTTCCGATGTCTCAGGCGGACGTGCTTCGAACGCGCGGCGGTCAGGCGGCGCGCGGCGTTCAGGGCGGACTTGTTCCCGGAGGCTTGAGTGCGGGCGCGCTTGGCGCGGGCGTCGGCGCCGCCGCCAGCGGCGGTACGGGCAGCGCAGGAGGCATCACAGGCGGTGGCGGCGCGGTTCAGATTGGACCGGCCGGCACTTTCGATCCGGCCGTCACGTTCAACAGCAGTTGGGACCGCACCAGTTCGCCCTTGAATTCGCTCACCGTCTCCGGCATCCCGACTGTTTCCACCAACAGCACCGCGTTCAGCGGCACCTACGCGCAACTGTTTCCGACCGGCACCAGTTATTTCATCGGCATGTCAGGGCTGCGGCAGAGCTCTACTCAGCAACGCCTGTTGTATAACCCGGCGGTAATTACGCGCTTGACGGTCGGATTCAATCAGCCGCTCTTGAACGGATTCGGCTTCCTCAGCAACGAACGGTTCCTCGTGGTAGCCAGGAACAACGCGCGCACGACTCAGGAAACGTTTCGCCTCCAGGTAGTAAATACGATTGTGCAGGTGGAGAACTTTTACTGGGACCTGGCGCAATTCCAGGAAAACATCAAAGTCGCCACACAGTCTCTTGCCGCGTCGCAAAAGCTTTATGAGGACAATAAAAAACAGGCGGAGATCGGCACCCTGGCTCCGCTGGACGTGGTTGCCGCCGAATCGGAAATGGCGGGGCGGCAGCGCGATTTAATCGTGGCGCGGACCAACGCACAGCTTCAGGAGACTAAACTCAAAAACCTGTTGAGTAAGACGCCCGATCCGGTCGTGGATTCGGCTGCGATTCAGATCACGACGCAGATGCCTGAGCCGCGCGACGTGGATATCCCCAATCTTGACACCGCGCTTCAAACCGCGTTCGACAATCGTCCGGATTTGCGGCAGGCGGAAGGAAATCTTCAGAACCAAAATATCAGCGTCGCCTATACCAGAAACAATCTGTTGCCCGGCTTGAGCACGTTCGGCGAATATGCCGGCTCCGGACTGCAGGGCAATACGACCTTGGTATCCGCCGGCGCTCCCGAGTCGTTGAACCAGATGATCGCCGGAGATTTTCCGGAGTATGCAGGCGGCATAACGCTGAATCTGCCGTTCAGAAACCGCGCGGCGCAGGCTGACAATCTGCGCGCGCAGCTTGAGCAGGGGCAGCTTGAGATTGGGATGCGGCGCACCCGCAACCAGATTTCGCTCGAAGTGCGCCAGGCGATCATCGGCTTGGAACAAGGCAAGGCGCAGGTGGAAGCGGCGCATCAGGCCGTCCGGCTCGCGCAACAGACGCTCGATGCCGAGGAGAAGAAACTCGCGGCAGGCGTCTCGACGTCATACAACGTCATCCTGAGAGAGCGCGACCTGACGACGGCGCAGTACGCTGAGGTGCAGGCGGTGGACGGTTACGCAAAGGCGCTGGTGGAAATGGATCGCGCCATGGGCACAACGCTCGACCGCAACGGCGTGCAGTATATCGACGCCTTGGCCGGCACCGTCTCGAAAACTCCCACGCCGCCGTTCAACGTCCGGGGATTTACAACCGGGGGGCAGGCGGAACCGAAATGATCGTACGCTCGCCTGGTACTCGCGGCTCAATCGCAGGTCGCCGACGCGGAATGCCTTTTCTCGCGTGCGCCTGCGTCGTTATGCTGGCGTTCGCCTATATGGCGCCTCGGCAGTCGGCCGGGGAAGATCAAACGGCCGCCGGCATGCCGGATCTGACCTCCGGACGGAAATCGTTCCCCAACCCGCTGAACGCCTATCGATCCACGAAGTTGCCCGGACCCGACCTGACCAACTCGGCTGCGGTATCGCAACTGGCGCGGGATGGCAAGCTGGAACTATCGGTGTCGCAGCTTGTCGACGCCGTGATGCACAATAATCTCGATATCGAAGTTGCGCGATATTACGGCTACTACTCGCAGACCGATATTTTGCGCGCGAAATCGGGCGCTGCTCCGCGCGGCTCGGCGGCGGTTTCGATCCCCAGCGGTTTGTTCGCGGGCGCGTTGGGCGCCGGTCTGGGAAGCACGGTGGCAGGCGTCGGCAACGCTCAGACTCCCTCGGTCAACAGTAGCGGTCGCGCCGTGAATGTAAACCCGCGCGGCGGTTTTGATGGCGCGATCAGCTTCAACGTCAGCATTGATCAGACCAGCACACCGTTGAACTCGATCGCGATTTCCGGAGTGCGCAATTCACTGACCCATACCACCGCTTTTCAGAGCCGCTATGCGCAGGCCTTTCCGAGCGGCACAACCTTTAGCATCACCTTCAACGCCTTGCGGCAGAGCACGACCCAAAACGTAATCTTCTCTCCGGCATATGTTCCGGCCGGGAACATTGCATTTACGCAGCAACTACTCAACGGGTTTGGCTTTGCCACCAATCGGCGATTCCTTACGGTCGCGACAACCGGGCGTGAAATTGCTCGCGAGGCGTTTCGGCAGCAGGTCTTCACGACCCTGGCGCAGGCTCAAAACAGCTACTGGGACCTGGTCTCGTTTCAGGAAACCGTGCGCGCGGCTGAACAGGCGTTGAAGGTCTCACAGCAGCTCTACGAAAATAATAAGAAGAGCGCGGAAGTCGGCACGCTGGCGCCCCTGGATGTCACGGCCGCCGAGGCGGAAGTCGCAGGCCGGACACGCGATTTGATCATTGCTCAAACAAACCTGAGAAAAGCAGAAGTTCAACTGAAGACTGTATTCAGTAAGAACCTGGATTCGTCACTGGCGGACGCTCAGATTGTGCCTACTGACACGTTGCCCGACCCGAATGACGCCGATATTCCGACGCTCGAAAATGCCTTGGCGGATGCACAGCGCAACCGTCCGGAGTTGCGTCAGGCCGAGGGCAACATCGTGAATTCAGAAGTCGCCGTAAAGTTTTCGCGAGACGCTTTGAAGCCGGTACTGTCGATTTTTGGCCAGCTTTCGTCAACGTCCTTGTATGGCACTCGAACCATTGCGGGAGTGGTTGTTCCAGGTGGCTTGGGCACCGCGTTCTCGCAGTTTACCCATTTCGATTATCCCGGCTATGCCTTCGGGCTGTCACTGAACATTCCGATCAGGAACCGCAGCGCTCAGGCGGACAACCTGCGCGCGCGGCTGGACCAGCGGCAGGGTGAAACGGCGCTGCAACGCACGCGCAACCAGATCGCCCTGGAAGTGCGGAATGCTCTCACCGGAATCATGCAGGCCAAGGCCCAGGTTGAAGCCGCGCGGACAGCCGTTCAGTTCGAAACGCGAACGTTCGAAGCTGAGCAGAAACGGGTTGCGGTCGGCACATCAACGCCGTACAACCTGATCCTGGTACAGCGCGATATGCTGAACGCGCAGCTCGCCGAAGTCCGCGCGCGCGCCACTTACGCCAAAGCCCGCGTTGAGGTGCAGCGCGCCACCGGCACACTTCTTGAGAAGAATCACGTTGATCCGCAGGACGTCCCGCCCGGTCAGATTCCGCGGACGTGAGGTGGTGCCCTGCCGGTGCAGCTTTTTCCCGCCCTGCAGTGACCTTGCGAAACGCGTTTCGAGGTTTTCCGACATCCGGTTCAAGCGAATGTACGCGAGGGGGTGTAGCCTCATCGCTCCAGCGAGACTCGATCCCACCCGCCCGATGTTGCCGCCGCCGCGTATGTGCTCTCCAGAAAAGCATGCAGGGTTGCCTTTGGATCGGCAGACTGGCGAACGTCGTCATACATGAGAATGAACTCGCCAAGCTGCCGGTCGTAGCGGGCGCTCGCGGGCAGAACCGCCGACTCTGCAAACCCTTTCGGCTCAGGAGCAGCGTAAGCGTAAAACGCGGGACCGGTGATCGGTCCGCTGCCCGGCCAGAATCCGGCGCTGGAGACCTCGTGGGAATACGCCTCGCGCGTCATGGCATCGGCTCCGGGGCGTTCCGGCGCGCGTCGTCCTGAAAAGCGCGTCACGCACAGGTCAAAGCTTCCCCAAAAGAAATGTACCGGGCTGCATTTTCCGATGAAGCCGGCGCGAAACTCCCGGAGTACCGCGTCAACGCTCAGCAGTATCCGCCAAAGCCTGCGCACCGCGTCCGGATCGTAAGACCGATGCTCAAAATCGTGATCGAAGGCGATCGGCGCCGGTATCTCCACGGGCATCGGCCAAATCTTCACCTCTACATCCAGGTATTCCAGCGTCCGCCGAAATTGATTGTAAAAATCGGCCACGGACGTCGGAACCAGAGGAATGGCAGCCGAGCGGCCGTCGGTTCGCTGAAACAGAAGCTCATGCCGGATGAAGTCGAATTCGATCTGCAGCGTGGCGGCCTCCATATGCATCGGGTGTGTGGTTAAACCGCGTGCAGTCACCTGGAACGTCATGTTCCACCAATGGTTTGTCTTTGGCGTGAGCGCCAAGGCGGTTTTCCCCACCATCTGCATCCACATATGCAACGTGCTGTAGGTGTCCTGCCATGAAGCAAGCGGCAGAGCAGGCCAGGCTTCTTCAGCAGGGGGGCGAGCGAGTTCAGGCTTGGGCACAGGGGTTCCTTTCGGCATGATCCGCGGGGGTCAATAGCTCGTTAAATGCTACGCGCTTGTCGGCCAGGCCGCAACCGATCCAAGGTCCGACGGCCGGGTGTTGCGATCACTTCGAATCAGCGACGCCTTCCTGTACCAAGCCGATTACGTTGCCATCGAAATCCCTGAAATATGCGAGAGTCCCACCCCACGGCATTTTTGTTGGGGCTTGCGTGAACCAAACGCCGCGAGCGGCCAGTTCTCTGTAGCTGTCGGCGATGCTAGGGACTTGGAAGGAGAATCCCGTAAACCGCCCGACGGAATCTCCGTAAGTTCCATCCTCTGACATAAGCTCCACAAGAAGCGTGCAGCCTTCCCCGTCGAAGCCGGCATGGCCCGCCTTGTCGTCCAGCCACAGGCGCTTGAGCTGTAGCATCTCTCCATAGAACCGTATCGCCACGTCGAAATCCCGCACAAACACGCGCGCATATGCCAGTTTCATTGTTATCTCCCGTGCAACACAGTATAGCTACTGCCGGATGCTCTTTGAGTGCTTACCGGTAGCAGGTCAATTGCGTATCACTGCTCGGCAAATACTTCTCGCGTTGACACCTCCCTGTTCGTTACTTATCATCGCATCGAGATGTCAACCCACTCCGGCAAGCGCATTCGCGTGGTCGTCGCCAAGCCTGGCCTTGACGGCCACGATCGCGGAGCTAAAGTGATCGCGCGAGCCTTGCGCGACGCGGGCATGGAAGTTATCTACACGGGCCTGCGACAAACACCGGAGCAAATTGTGAACACAGCCCTGCAGGAAGATGCCGATGTGATCGGGTTGTCGATCTTATCCGGCGCACACACAACGATTGTCCCGCAGTTAATGAAGCTGCTGAAAGAACGAGAGATGAAGGACGTGCTGGTCGTTCTCGGCGGCATCATTCCGGATGCGGACATTGCAACGATGAAGGAACTGGGCGTAGCCGAAATATTCCAGCCCGGAACTTCTCTGGACAGCATCGTGCGCTTCGTTGAAGCGAATGTCCGCGCGGGAGCGTAGCCTCAGCGCTCCAGCGAAACTCGATCCCCACTCCGCTGCAAACACACAAAACAACGCGATTGTGTCGAGATTGCTCCTTAAAATCAGTCGATTGGCAATGATGACAAGGTGCAACAGCACCAAGCAGCGTATAATGTGTCGGTTTGCGTCAGTGCATTCCAGATGAGTTCCTTAGAGCCTTGCGAATGAAAGAGGGAGCGCCGTGAACCTGCGTCTACATGAGATTGGAGCGCTATATTTTCGAAATTTGAGTTGCGGCAACCGGGCAGGGGCCAGCAGAACCGGAGCCAGTCCATTTCTCGTTGCAGCCGCGAGCATCGTGCTACTCGCGCTAATGGTCGCTCCCCAGCAGGTGACCGGACAAGACCATCAGCATCCTGCGCCTGCGGCGAATGGATCCGCCGCTGCAACTCCCGAATTGCTCCGAGTTAACCGCGGACGGTATCGGATTCGCGCGACTCAGGTGCAAACTGGGCCCAGGCTCGACGGCTCCCTGGACGACGATGTTTGGAAGAACGCTGCAAAGATAGATGGTTTCGTGCAGCAGGAACCTCAGGAGGGCGCGCCGACAAGCGAGCGCACCGAGGTGCGGGTTCTTTACGATCAACACCACATCTACATAGGCGTATATGCATTCGATTCAGACCCTAGCGGCATCATCGCGACGGAGATGCATCGCGACTCCGATCGAATTCTTGAAGAAGACAATTTTCAGGTCATCTTCGATACGTTCAATGATTACCGGTCCGGCTATATGTTCGTCACCAGTCCACTAGGAGCCAAGCTGGAGCAGCAAATTTTCGAGGAGGGACAGAGCGGCGGGCGAGGCAGCAACTCGAATATCAATAAGAACTGGGATGGCGTTTGGGATGTGGCGGCGCGCCGGACCCCGGAAGGCTGGACGGCCGAGATTGCCATTCCCAGCACCACAATGCGCTTCGGAAAAAGTGCGGAACAGGAGTGGGGCATCAATTTCGAACGCAACATCAGGCGGAAGAACGAGCAGGTGTTCTGGGCGCCCATTCCGAAAGCGTATTCGCTTACACGCGTCAGCCTCGCCGGCACCCTCGAAGGCGTGCATGACCTTGACCAGGGATTGGATCTGCGCATCAAGCCGTTCGTCAGCACCGGCTACGGCTTCAAGAGCTTCCGGAACGCGCCGAACTCGAACAAATGGCTGCGTGACAGCGGCCTCGATTTGAAATACGGCCTGACTTCCGGACTGAACCTGGATGTGACGGTCAATACGGATTTCGCGCAGGCGGAGGTGGATGAACAGCAGATAAACCTTACCCGGTTCGCTCTCGTGTTTCCGGAAAAACGGGATTTCTTTCTGGAGAACGCGGGTCTTTTTAACGTCGGAATGTCGAGTGGCGAAGAATCGGCGGACCTGTTCTTCAGCAGGCGCATCGGCCTCTCAGACGCGGGACAGCCGATTCCGATCATTGCCGGAACCCGCCTGACCGGCAAGGTCGGCCCGAACAGCATCGCGTTGATGGATATCCAGACCGACAGAGAGTTCGGCATTCCCGGAGCTAACTTTTTCGTCTCACGCTACAGCCGGGACATCTTGGCTCGCTCGCGAATCGGCGGACTTTTTATCAATAAAGAAGCCAGCGACCACTCCCGGTTCAATCGCACGATGGCGCTCGATACGAACCTGGCGCTGAATCGGAATCTCACGATCAACTCTTTCGTGGCGAAGACGTCAACGTCGGGCAGGAGCCAGGGCGACATGGCCTATTTCGCTCGCGTCGGCTGGCGGAGTCCTTCTTGGGACAACTATGTGCACTTCATGGACCTCCAGGACAACTTCAACCCCGAAGTAGGATTTATCCCGCGCACCGGCATTCGCACCGCCAAGGCTAAATTCGGACCTACTCCACGTCCCGGAAAGTTTCACATTCGTCTTATGGAACCAATGCTGGTGTTCACCTATACGATGGACCAGAATAACCAGCTCGTGAGCCGCCGCATTCATCACATGGTCGCCTTCAATTTTGACGATGGAACTTATGTGAACTTCATTTTGAACAGGGACCTGGAACGTCTCGATAAGCCATTCAACATCCGCAGCAATGTATCCATTCTTCCTGGAACGTACCGGTTTCACTCCTTTACGATGCAGGTCAAATCAAACCCGGCCAAGCGTCTGTATGCCTTCGCGGACTACATTCCGCAGACGTTTTACGGTGGTGATCGGAAGGACTACAAGGTCGGTACAGGAGTCCGCGCGACACGGCAATTCTCCGCCGAGCTGGAATACCGGAGAAACGATGTTGACCTGCCGGTGGGAGAGTTTGAGGCAAACCTCGGCATCGCGCGGGTGGACTACGCCATTTCGCCCAAAATGACGCTTCGCAGCCTGGTCCAATACAACTCGTCCACACACGAAACGAGCACCAGCGTCCGGTTCAATTGGATTTACCGTGCGGGCAGCGACATCTACCTGGTATTCAATGATCTCCGCGCTGATCTGACCGCAAACATGCCGCGAGACCGCCAGATCGTGCTCAAGTGGAATTACCTTCTCGCGAAGTGAGGGGGAAATGGCGGCTTTTGTCTCTTGCTCTCCCCAGGTGGCTGTTCACAGCCGGCGCATATTACTGCCGAGTCTGTGATTTCGCGAAGCCGCAACGCACATCGAGCCGTCTACCTATTTGAGCGATGTTCCTGCGGTAGGACTAAGGTTGAGTATGCGGCGGCGGTGGGAATCCTCATTGAGGAGCAGTTCAACGTATACCCTTGGGGCGTGTGAAGACACCGGAATCGACGGTCTGACCAGCTCGCGAGATCGCGTTGAAATACATCTGATCCCCGCTGATCTCGGCAGCCATAAATGCCAGATCAGTATCGAACCCTTTCGCCGTAATACCTGAGTCTCGATCAATGTTGCCTCGGCGGAGTTGGCCTCCCGATCCCACGACAAAATAGGTAATTCCCTTTTGCGGTTTCATACGCTCATAGAAATGGTCGTGGCCATTTAGAACAACGCTCACGTTGTACTTTAGAAACAAGGGTTCGAGCACTTCGCGCAATCGCCGGTCCGATCCGTGCCGGTCACCTGACGAGTACAATGGGTGATGAAAGAACACGATCTTCCAATCGTCATTCGAGGCGGCAAGCTCTTTCTCCAGCCAGCCGATCTGCTCCGGCTCAGGATACGTGCTCTCGAACGCGAAGAATCGTATATTGGGCTTAGGGCTGAAGGCGTAGTATAGCTTCCCTTGCATGTTAAAGAGTTTGTAGAAGCGCTGTTCGCGCGCGTCGTGGTTGCCCAGCGATGCGTAGAACTTCACGCCGGCCCCCAGCAGCGATTTGTAGGGGATCTCGAACTTTTTCTGAAAATCTTGCGGCCTCTCCGCTCCATAAAGATTGTCTCCAACCAGGACCACAAGATCGTACTTGAACCGCGCGCGAAGCTTGGCCATCTGCTCCGCCAGTTCGTACTGAGGCCGCTCACCGGTGCCGAAGTCGCCGAGGACAGCAAACTTTAGCGATCCTTCGATGTTCGGCAGCGGTGACGCCGTTTGGACAGCCGCCTGCGAAGCCCGGACGATTGTGGTAAACGCTGGGAGGGTGCTTTTCCGGCTACCGGACCCGATACAAACTAGGATGATGAGGACGGTAGCGGAAGCCAACCGCGGTATGCGCATGGCTGATTCATCCAATTATTTCGGCAGTACGTCTTCGATATAATCCGCGATGACGTGCGCACGCACGTCCAGCAGAATCAACGAATCGCCAATGAATCGATATTCAAGATCTTCGGTCAACTCGGGTAACCCCTGAAGAACCTGTGGCGGAACGGTCGTCAGCGGAACGGTGTCGGGATAGCGGCCGTTTACGGTAAGTTTGGCCGCTGACGGCGCAGCTTGGCTCTCGTCCATAATTGATGCCTTCAACTGCTTTCCGTCCGGTCCTCCAAACGTGCTCGCAAGTAGGCGTTTGATGACGGGCTGCGCCTCTACAGTGAAAATGTCACCCGGCTTGGCGCCGGCTCGCGCCTCGCGCATCCGTTTTTCCAGTGCGCGCTGATTCTGATCGATCTGCTGTGGTGTGGCTTCCTTAGGCAGCTTCGGTAGTTTTCGCTCGATCTCGTTGCGCAGGTCCACGTATTCTTTCAGACGGTCAACCATAGTCGCAAGTGCCTTGGCATCCGCTGCCGTCAGCGGCCCGACCACACGCTCGGTTGGCGGTGCGGATGTCGGCGAGGCGGACGTGGCCCGAGGCGCTGGCGGCTGCTCGCTGCGGGAGCAAGCGCTGAACGTGAGGATGGCCGCGATGAAACCTAGCAAGGCGGGCGAATCCGAGCACCAGGCTTGTCTTTGGAAAGAGTCCATCTCTTCAGAACCAGCGTTTATTTTCACCCAGAATTCCCTTTTGCGCCCTAGCCGGAGTCAATAACGCATCTTCGCGATAGCTGATGCCCGTCTGAGGATGTCTGACCACCCACACGCGATTGTGATCTAGACTGCGTAATTCGTTTGTAGGCTTCCCCACGAACATTCTCGACGGGTCCTTGGACTGCCGGGGCGGTATAATTAGGGAAACTCCGCCGCGGGAGGATCGATTCTTATGGGCGATCGGAGCAGACAAGGTGAACGGGGCAGCACCTCCTTGCGGGTGCAGATACTTCTTGCGTTGGCACTGATCGTTGTGGTGTTCTCGGGGTTCCTCATAAATCAGAGATTTCAACACCTGCAACAACAAGTCACGACTCTCGAGGAACAATCGCAGGAAGCAGCCAAGAGGGCTTGGGATGCGTCGGAGCATTCTCAAGTGGCAGCAGCTCGCGCCACGAAGGCGGAACAGAATGCCCAAGAGGCCGCTATAGGCAGGGCGAAAGCTGAGAAAGCCAGCCTCGACGCTGCTGACGAAGCAGCTCTAGCTCGGCAACAGGCACAGGTGGCAAGCCAACAAGCGCAAACGGCACGCGAGGAAGCCGCCAACCTGCGCGAGCGCCGGGAAGCAGAGATCGAAAACATGCAGCAAGCTCTCAGTAAGATCGCCGAAACAGAACGAACTCCGCTCGGCCTGGTCGTGCGACTAGGCAGCGATTCCATCCGTTTCGATTTTGACAAAGCCGTCATTCGCCCAGCGGACCGCGAAATATTGAGCCGCATAGCCGGAATTCTGCTGGCCTCCTATGGATTTCGCATTCAGGTCTACGGGCATACCGATGACGTTGGAACCGCGCAATACAACCAGGAACTTTCCGAACGCCGCGCGGAAGCTGTACATCGCTATTTTCTCGACGCCGGGATTGACCCCCAAATAATCTCGGCACAAGGATATGGAAAGTCGAGCCCCCGTGTGTCCGGAACCAGTTCAGAAGCTCGATCCAGGAATCGCCGCGTCGAAATCGGAATTGTCGATACAGTGATCGATTACAACGGTGAAGTGGCGCGCAGCACTCCCTAAGCTTCATCTGCCAATATCCTCATTCCGAACGAGCCACCGCCATTAGCGAACATTAGCGAACATTAGGGATCGAGGCAGCGATGGAGGCGCAGTATCGGTCCGCACCGCGCCGGCTTGGCGACTATCCTCCTAGCCCACCTGAACGTGAGAGTGTACTCGGCCGTCGTTGTGAGAAGATGAAGCAAAGAGGCTCGGCTCGGCAGTCGAATCAATATATGAAGCCTAGCGCAGTAGCAAACGGATCGCCGTCAACCAGCCGCGAAATTATTCGCGCGCTGGAAGACAACTGGCGAGCCGAAAAGGAAAGCGCGCGTCTTTATCACGAACTCAGCGAGTCGGAAGCCGACCCGAAACGCAAAGCGATCCTGCGGAAGCTGGCGGATGCCGAGGAGCAGCACGCCGCCCGCTGGGAAAAACGGCTGTCGGAGCTGGGAGTCACCGTCGGGTTGCCGGAAGACGGGCTGGGCAGCCGAATATCGCGCTGGTTCAATCGTAACGTTGGGACCGATATCGCCATCCAGCGCCTGGAAGCCGCCGAGGAGCGGCACAAGTCGCACTACGAAGCGCAGGGCGCTTCCGTGTTGGGTCCGGACGCGGCCGCTTGCTCCATTCTCCACGACATAGCAAAAGAGGAAAAGGCGCACGCGCACGTCTTGCAGAACCTCGCCCCGATGCTGGGGCCGCGCACCGCGCTCGATGTGATGCTCAAGCGCGAGCACTGGCACCGGCACAGCGGCTCGTGGATCGCCGACTCCATATACGGCGTGAATGACGGTCTGGGAGCCGTGTTCGGAATCGTCTCCGGCGTCGCGGGCGCGACAGAAAATCAGCAACACTACGTCTTGATTTCAGGCTTGGCCGGAATGATTGCATCGTCGCTCTCGATGGGCGCGGGGGCATACCTCGCCGGCAAGAGCCAGCGCGAAGTGTACGAGGCGGAAATCTCCCGCGAACGCCGCGAAGTGGAGGACGACCCGCAGGAAGAGATCGAAGAGATGGCGCTGTTCTACCAGCTACAGGGTTTTGAAGAAGACGAGGCGCGCCGGGCCGCCGAGCGCCTGAGCCAGAATCCCGACGAAATGCTTCAGGCCATGGCGCACAGCGAACTCGGGCTATCGGAGAAACGTTTTCCGAATCCGTGGAAATCGAGCGCCTCGGCCGCAATATCAACTGCCATCGGCGCGTTCATCCCGATCATTCCATTTTTCTTCCTGACGGGTTTCTCGGCCGTGCTGGTCGCATTTGCGGTCAGCATTGTGGCGCACTTTGCAGTCGGCGCGGCGAAATCGCTGCTGACAACGCGCAATTGGTTCGAGTCGGGGATGGAGATGACGATCGTCGGCGTTATTGAAGCGGCTGTTACTTATGGGCTGGGGTTGTTGTTTGCCGGCGCAGTGTAGGCTGTTTAGTTAGCGGCGGATCAGTTCGAAATCCGATGCAAGTGCACCGTTTCAAATCCCGCAGCCAACTCCAGAAGCTGTCATTCCGAGCGAGCCGTATAATGCCTACTCCTGGTCGCGACCCTTCGACTTATGCTCGGGGCCGTGAGCTTGTCCGGGCGAGGAATCTGCTTTTGGCGTTTTTAATAACGCATCAAAAGAACACGCTCGAAAGGAATACTTGCATGCAGCAGGTCATGGCGACACTCCGAATCACGAACTATGCTCGAAGCAAGGAGTTCTACACTGCCGCTTTGGGATTCCAAATCGATTGGGAGCATCGCTTCAAGCCGCACTTTCCGGTGTTTATGCAGGTGTCGCGCGAAGGGCTGGCGTTTTATCTGACCGAGCATTCAGGAGATTGCCCCGCCGGAGGCTTGCTCCACCTGTACGTTCCGGATGTGGACGCGTGGTACGTCCGAGCGCAGGAGAAGGGCATTGAAGTGCGCGAACAGCCGAATGAGAGCCTGCAGGGCTTGCGCACCATGACAATCATTGACCCGGACGGCAACAAGCTGCGGATTTGCACCCGGCTGTCGGATTGGAAACGGTGACGCGAGGCGGGACCTCGCGGAGATCACGAGTTGTGTTGGGTGATGCCACCGGCGGGGACGACCAGGAAGTTAGTGACCGTTTCCTTGCCTGCCCTGAATGAACCGATCGATATTACCGATCAGTGAATCAAGACTTGCCTGCGTGATCCGCTGCGCATCGGCTAATTGGATAACGGCAGACGCGATATGATTAACGGTATCGGTCAACTGCTCAAAACGGCGTTCCCAATTCCGCTCGTTGAGCTCGATGAGTCTTTGTGTAACGAGTTGCGCGTCTCGCAGTTCGTTGAGTCTACCTACCCATTCATGGTCTGACATAGTCGTTTTTGGGCGGCAAGGCGTTTCTATTTCGCGACAATCTTCGCCACTACGTCCTGAGCCATCTTTTGACTCATCGCGCAGCTCGTGTCGTTGATGCGGCATTGCGCAAGCGTCAACCCGCAGCCGCACGTGCAGCCTTGCTCATTCAGCTGGCGCAATGCGGCTTTCTTTTGCTCGGCATTCAGCTTCGAGAAATCAACTCCGGGAAGCTCGGTCGCATTCTTTGCGTTCGAGAGCAGCACCTGCCCTTGATCTTCGAATGTCTCGATTTTAGCCTGCACCGGCATCTGCAATAAGGCGCGAATCTCCGCGTCATAAAGAGCCGGATTCCGCAGGCCGATGTGCTTCTGAACGATCCGGCCGTCAGGATCGACGACGAACGAAGTCGGCAATCCCATGATTCCGCCAAACTTCGACTCCAGTTCCTGCGAGGCCACCGCGACGGGATAGTTCATCCCCGTCTCTTTCACGAATTTGCGGACAGAGTCCGCGGAACTGTCGTCGCTCGACAACATCCCGATCATCTGAAGCTTGCCTTGGTACTTGTTCTGCAGCATGACGAGATCGGGAATCTCCTCTTTGCATGGGCCGCACCATGTTGCCCAAAAATTAATGACCACCACTTTGCCGCGCCAATCTGCCGGTGTGATCGTGTTGCCGTCCAGGTCTTTCACCGTGAAGTTGGGAACCGGGCCGGGATTCTTGACGAAGCGGATGGTTTCAACACCGTCAGCCGGGGCGGCACCGGATTCGGCGTTGCCGGACGCTACGGCGACCGGCGTATTCGCCTCGCGCGACGTAAAGCGATGAATATCCCGCGTGCCAATCAGGATGAGTCCGCCAAGGACCAGAACAATTCCAACGATCAGGATTATTTTTGTCATTTGCTGCTTCCGATGGGCCGGTCAGGATGGCCGCGATGCGTCAATGGCATTATACGACACCAGCGGCGTCCGGCGGGGAACGTCGAACGCTATGCCGCTGTTTTGTGCCGCAGAACCCTGGCGATTTTGCGGAGGTCGTCGATGAAACGCGCCATTTCGGCGTGGCGGGTATCGTCATCGGGAGCGCGGAGGATTGCCGACGGGTGTACCGTCGCCATGACGTGCGGCGCAAGCGGCGATTCCACGAATTCGCCGCGTTGGGTGCTCACGCGAAACTGCTTTCCGAGCAGCGCCTGCGCCGCCGTTGCTCCCAGGCAGACGATGACCTGCGGTTTGATCGCGGCGATCTCCGCGTCCAGCCACGGCCGGCAGGCGGTAATCTCAATAGAGTTCGGTTTAGCGTGGATGCGGCGCTTGCCGCGCGGCTCCCACTTGAAGTGCTTCACGACATTGGTCACGTACGCCACACTGCGATCAATGCCCGCGGTTTCGAGCGCCTTGTCGAGCAGGCGTCCGGCGGGACCGACAAACGGTTTCCCTGCCAGGTCTTCCTCATTGCCCGGCTGCTCCCCCACAAATAGAATGCGCGCGCGATTGCCGCCCTCGCCGAAAACTGTCTGCGTGCCGCGCTTCCACAGATCGCACGCCCGGCACCCGGCGGCAGCTTCGCGCAGCGATTGCAGATCTGTAGTGGCGGGGACGAGCGGGGCGGCCGTACGTTCAATCTGTTTTACACGTGCCATAAACGTTAGATGTAATTAGTGGCGCGGCGGAATCACGATCGCGAGTGTAATACAGCGGCGTCATGCGCTCAGTCGACTCGGCGGTATCGCGCTCGATACGTATAGATGATGGTCAAGATGGGAACCGACAAGAGCACTCCCCAGAAGCTCAGCACCGTTCCCAGCACAATCGGCGTCAATACCGACACCCAAAATGGGACTGTCGCAGTGCGCTTTGCGAAGTAGGGCTGTAGGAGAAACGCATCCGTGACGGAGATGACCGCGTATAGGAGCAAAACGTAAACCAATCGCTCAAAGCCGCCGCTGAGTGCTCCGGCGATTGCGGGGCCGGGCAGGGCCAGGAGCGCGCCAAAATATGGAATGAATTGCAGCAGCGCTGCCAGGATCGCCCATAACGGTGCAAAGGGCACATGAAATAGCAGCAAACCAATCAGCCACAGGATTCCAATAGCCAAAGCATCATAAGCCTGCGCCAGCAGCCAGCGCTTCAACGCTACTGAGGTGACGGCGAAATGTTCTCGCAATATCATTACAACCAGCATAAAAGAGGGCTTGGGCATCGGCAACTCGGTAGATATTGACAGGACCAGCGCCTCTATGTAACATTTCAGTTACGCGAAATAAAAGCGAAAATTATGCCGCCATCAGGACCATTGAAAGCGCAACTGGAATCGGCACTCGGCCGGCCGGTGTTTACGGTGAACGCCCGGCCCGCGCCGGAGATCGTCTCAACCGGCATTGCCGGCATTGATGCCGCATTCGGCGGCCTGCCGCGCGGAATGATTACGGAGATCGCTGGCCCGGCCTGTTCCGGCAGGACCACACTGCTGCACTCGATCCTTGCCGCCGCGACCACACGGGGCGAGGCTTGCGCGTTGGTGGACGCGAGTGACGCCTTTGACCCTGCGTCGGCCGCGCAGGCCGGCATGGATTTCCATCAACTGCTGTGGATTCGTTGCGCCGCCCATAAACAGAATGCGCTGCGCGTAACCGACCTGCTGCTGCAAAGCGGCGGCACGCGCCCCAGCACATCGGAATGCGCGGGAGCGCCCGGCGGCTGGGGAATGATTGTGCTCGATCTTGCGGACATTGATCCGAAGGATGCGCGCCGCATTCCGCTGAATGCCTGGTATCGCTTCCGGCTGGCCGTGGAAAATACGCCCACGGTTTTCCTCGTCATCGGGCAGGAAGCATACGCGGGATCCTGCTCGGCCCTGGTGCTTGAGACCGGCAAAATCGGAGTGCAATGGCACGGTAATTTATTCGCCGGCGCGGCATACGAGGCGTCGCGGCGCAAACCGCCCGGCCGCGTCAGCGCGGCCTTCGAGAGCGGAAATCAAATCGTGGCACGGTTCGCATAACACCTATTCTCCAAGCGGTGTCATCCCGAGCGAAGCCGAGGGATCTGCTTTTGACTTCCACTGTGATGTTTGCCTGCATCCACATTTCGCAACCTGCTGCAGCGGCATCGCCGCCGATTGCGAGACGCTTGATAAATCTTGCATTCGCCTTTTCGCCGCGCGTGGAACTGGTAAGCCCCGACAACCAGGGCATCGCTGCCGTGATTGACATTACAGGTCTCGATCGCTTGTTCGGTTCCGCGCCGCAGTTGGCGGCAAAGATCGAGCAGCGTGCGCGCGAGTGGGGTGCTGAAGTGAATGTTGGTATCGCTTCAAACATGGACGCGGCGGTGTGCGCGGCCGGCGGTTATGCGGGGATCACCATCATCCCGCCGGGCCAGGAGGCCCATCGCTTGAGCGCGCTGCCGCTCGCTCTGCTCTCCTCGGACGAACAACTTCGGGAAACGTGGCAGCTCTGGGGCCTGAAAACATTCGGCGATTTTGCCGCGCTGCCGGAGAACGGCGTCGCCGAGCGATTAGGCGATGGCGGAACAAAGCTGCACAGGATAGCGTGCGGCGCGGAGTCGCGTGCGCTGATCCCCTTCATTCCCGCCGCCACATACGAAACGCATCAGGAACTCGAATGCGCGGTCGAGCTGCTCGACCCGCTATGTTTCATCCTGGCGAGTCTGCTGAATCAGGTGTGTGCCGCGCTGGAAGCTCGCGGGCTTGCCGTTGGGGAATTGAGTCTGCGGTTGAAGCTGGACAACACTGCCGGTGAGGCCGGCGATATCGGAAGCGGCAGTGCGGAAAACAAGTTCGAGCGCCGCCTGACTTTTCCTGTTCCGCTGCTCAATGCGCACGCGCTGTTAAAACTGTTGCGGCTGGATTTGGAAGCGCACCCGCCGCATGCTCCTATCGTCGCTGTGTGGCTTCGCGCCGAACCCGCGCAGCCGCGCGTGACGCAGAACAGCCTGTTCATTCCTCCTGCGCCGGAAGCGGCAAAGCTGGAGATCACGCTGGCGCGCATCATTAAATTGGTCGGCCTAGAAAATGCAGGCTCGCCTGAACTGCTGAATACGCACCGGCCCGGCATGTTCGCCGTGCGGCCCTTCCGCTTGCGGCAGGCGAATAGCAAACAGCGGCGACAATCACATAATGCCGCCAATACAAAAACACAGTCCATCGCCTCTGATGAATTCAGCAACTCATCGGAACGGCGTAATGGCACGGCTACACGGATTCCCGAAAAAAGTTTTGATGATGTCATTCTGAGCGAAGCGAAGAATCTGCTTTCTGTATTGCCGTCGTCCTTGCGCGCCTTCCGCCCACCGGTGCCGGCCGAAGTGGTGTGCGACAACAACCGGCCGCTGCACGTAAGCGCACGCGACATTCGCGGCAAGGTGATGGCGCGTGCAGGCCCGTGGCGAACCTCCGGCGACTGGTGGACCGGCGAGCCTTGGGACCGCGACGAGTGGGACGTGGAGATTCAAATGTCCGTCCGCGCGCCAGAGCAGAGCCGCGACTGTAAAGGAGCGGTTCAGGCGAGGCAACGAAGCTTGCATTTGGCTGTGCCCGCCATGGATCGTGACACGCTGCTCTGCCGCATTTATCGCGATAGGACAAGCAATGCGTGGTACGTGGAGGGAAGGTATGACTGACTCGACCATAAAAATAAATTTGAATTGCTATCCACACTACCCTAATTGGTGCTGTCATCCTGAGCGCAGCGAAGCATCTGGTTTCTATACCGTTACACACGAAACCAACAGATTCTTCGCTGCGCTCAGGAATGACAGCATCTTCAGGGTGCGTGGGTTCGCAAAGACGGTGTCATTCTCCGGCCCGGATTTTTGAGCGGAAGAATCTGTTCGTCTCGTCCAGAGTTGAACTGGGACGGCGGCTTTCTTTTGACTTTGTATGTACCTCGAACTCCATTCCCGTTCCGCTTTCAGCTTCCTACGCGGGGGGTCATTGCCGGAAGATCTGGCCGCGGTGTGCGCGGACATGCACATGCCCAGCATGGCGCTGCTCGATCGCGATGGCGTATACGGCACGGCACGATTCCACTTAGCCGCGCAGAAGCTTGGGATCAAAGCACACATCGGCGTTGAGGTCACGCTGCAGGATGGCAGCGTGCTCCCGTTGCTGGTTCAGAACCGCAGGGGTTACCAGAACCTGTGCCAGTTGATCACGCAAACGAAGCTGCGCTCGCCAAAACATTTGAACGAGGCAGCCACGGCAAAAGCGGAGCGGTGCCGTGGGAACTTTCGAGACGAACCCACGGCACAGCAGTTTTCTAAGCGCGTCCCGATCGGAGCGCGCCACCAGACGTGTCGGGATTATCCCACCGCGATATCGTATGAAGAATTAGAGCAGTACGCGGAAGGCCTGATCGCGCTTACAGGAGGCGCGGACGGACCGGTGGCGCGACTGTTAACACAACCGCTCGCTGACAGCCTCGCTCCCGCGCATCAGAATGCACCGGCGGCCCCCGGTCGCGGCTCTGATTCCGGCTTTGATACCGCACTCGAAACGGCACAGCGTCTCGTCAACATTTTCGGCGCGTGCAACGTTTACGCCGAGCTGCAGCGGCATTATCACCGCGATGAGGAAGCACGCAATCAGGCCGTCATGGAAATTGCGCGGCATCTACATTTGCCGCTGCTGGCAACGAACGGCGTCTGCCATGCGCGCCGCGAGCAAAGACAAATCCTCGATGTCTTCACATGCATCCGCAACCACGTTCCTATCCAGGATGCCGGGCGGCTGCTGGCGCGCAATTCCGAGCGGCATTTGAAATCGGCGGCGGAGATGGCGCGACTGTTCAGCGACCTGCCTGCCGCGGTCGCGAATACCGCCGAACTGTCATCACGATTGGACTTCACGCTGGCCGATCTCGGCTACCAGTTCCCGCAATATCCCACGCCGGATGGCAAGCCGATGATCAACTTTCTGCGCGAGCGAACATGGGCGGGCGCGCGCAATCGCTACGGTGATCTCAGCAAGAGTTCGCGCGAATACCAGCAGATCGAGCGCGAGCTGGCGCTGATCGACAAGCTAAACTTGGCGGGTTATTTCCTGATCGTCTGGGACATTGTCGAGTTCTGCCGCGCGGAGGGAATTCTGGTGCAGGGGCGCGGCTCGGCGGCCAACAGCGCTGTGTGTTACTCGCTGGGAATTACAGCCGTCGATCCGGTCGGCATGGGTCTGCTGTTCGAGCGGTTCCTGTCGGAGCAGCGCGGCGAATGGCCGGACATTGATCTCGACCTGCCCAGCGGCGACCGCCGCGAGCGCGTCATTCAGTATGTGTACAAGCGCTACGGCACACACGGCGCGGCGATGACGGCGAACGTCATCACGTATCGCGGCCGCTCCGCATCGCGCGAGATCGGCAAAGTGCTGGGGTTCGATGAAGCGACGGTTAGCCGGCTGGCCGGCCTGGTGCGCGCCTGGGAGTGGCATGATCCGAAGGACACGCCGGAGCGCCAGTTCCGCGATGCCGGGCTCGATGTTGGCAATCCGCTGATCAAGAAATTCTTTGAGCTGTACATAGCCGTGCAGGACCTGCCGCGCCATTTGGGCCAGCACTCCGGCGGGCTGGTCATGTGTCAGGGGCGGCTCGATTCCGTGGTGCCGCTCGAGCCGGCTTCGATGCCGGGCCGCGTCGTGGTGCAGTGGGATAAGGACGATTGCGCCGATATGGGCATGATCAAAGTGGACCTGCTCGGGCTCGGCATGATGGCGGTGCTCGAAGACTCGCTCAATATCATCCACGATTCCTATGACGAGCCGGTAGACCTGGCGCACTTGCCGCCCGACGATCCCGCCGTATATACCGCGCTGCAGCAGGCCGATACGGTCGGCATGTTCCAGGTGGAGAGCCGCGCGCAGATGGCCAGCCTGCCGCGCCTGCATCCCGAAAAGTTCTACGACATTGTGGTGCAGGTGGGCATCATCCGGCCGGGTCCGATTGTCGGCAAAATGGTGCATCCGTACCTCAAGCGTCGCCAGGGCAAAGAGCCGCCGGAATGTTTCCATCCATCGCTGGAGCCGGTGCTGAAGCGCACGCTCGGCGTCCCGCTCTTTCAGGAACAGTTGCTGCGCATGGCGATGATTGCCGCCGGATTCACGGGTGGCGAAGCGGAGGACCTGCGCCGCGCCTTCAGCCACAAGCGCTCCGAGGCGCGCATGCGTGAGATTGAAATCAAGCTGCGCCGCGGGATGGACCAGAACGGCATCACCGGTAAGACGCAGGACGCCATCGTGCAGTCGATCACCGCATTCGCGCTGTACGGATTCCCTGAGTCGCACGCGGCAAGCTTTGCGCTGCTGGCGTATGCGAGCGCGTACCTGAAGTGCCATTATCTGGCGGCCTTCACGGCCGCGCTGTTAAACAACGAGCCGATGGGCTTCTACCATCCGTCCACCATTGTGAAGGACGCGCAGCGGCACGGCCTGAAGATCAAGCCCATTGACGTGACCCGCTCGGATTGGTTGTGCACGGTCGAAAGGGAGGTAAGCCCACCTAACTGTGATCCCGAGTCCTTCGGCTGCGCTCAGGATAAACTCCGCGAAGGATCTGCTGTTCACGGTTTATTAAAAGCAGATCCCTCGGCTTCGCTCGCCGCCGCTCGCTTCGCTCGGGATGACACCGTGGTCGGGAGTGCGGGTAAAGTTGGCATCGAAGTTGGTTACGCGTTGCGCATGGGCTTGCTGTATGCGCGGGGAGTGCGCGAGGATGCGGGCCGCGCGATTCTGCGCGAGCGCGACAAGCGGCCGTTCACCGATATCGAAGACCTGACGCGCCGCGTGCCGGAGCTGCGGAAAAACGAAATGACGCGGCTCGCCGAGATCGGCGCGCTGAATTGGATTAGAACGCCGGGTAGCCACGGCACGATTTCCGTGCCGTGGGATTTCTCCGGGAATACCGAAGAATCAACCCACGGCATAAACAACATGCCGTGGCTACCACAATGGGAGAGGGATCAGGCGCAGGCAAATCATCGCCGCAAAGCGCTGTGGCAGGCGCACAGCGCATCGCGGCCCGCGGGTCCGCTGCTGCGTGATCTCGGCGCAAGCGATGATTCCTCGCCGCTCGCGTCCATGGATTACAACGAGCGCATTGAAGCCGATTTTCGCGGTACCGGACTCACGCTGGGCAAGCATCCCATGGCGCTGCGCCGCAACGATCTGCGCCGGATGGGCGTTTCAACGGCAGCGGAGTTGCGAGGCATGCGCCACGGCGCGTTCGTGCGCGCGGCGGGCAGCGTGATTGTGCGGCAGCGGCCGGGCACCGCAAAAGGTTTTGTATTTCTCAGCCTCGAAGACGAGACCGGCATCGCGAACGCCATCGTTACGCCGGACCTGTTCGACCGCTACCGCTTCATCTTGGTTCAGGAGCCGTTCCTGCTCGTCGAGGGCGTCCTGCAAAACATCGACAACGTCGCTTCCGTCAAGGCGAGTAGAGTGCGCCCGCTGAACTTCCATGCCCCCGCCGCCGCTTCTCACGATTTCCATTGACCGTGTTTGGGTGTTCTCCTCATTGGGGAGATACCATGCCTGATAAACAGGGTAAAAACAGGCTTCTGAAATCCGATGTTCTTGGGGGATCGACCCCCAGAACTCTGCCGTGACCGAATGCCTGTTAAATAGGATTGCGAGCAGGCGTAATCATGCATCAAAACTCACTGAGTTAGGCGGCATGATCGGCTGCGGAGAGTTCGACGTGGCGCTGTCCGGTGGATCACGGGGCCGTGAAGGGTCAATTGAGCGCGAGCTCTTCATCGAAAGGGCATGAATGGAGCGGACGCAATCCTCTGGCTGCATACTCCAGCGTTTTTCGAAGGTAGCGCATGAATGAACCTGTGTAGCGATAACGGCGGATACAGCCCTCGATCTGCTTGCGGAGTTCAGCTCCATACCATTGCCATCGAGCCAAAGCTCCATCCCGTTCCATCCAACTGTTGACCGTGTAGGGAACGAGTTCCAGCAATCGCTGCTTCGCCAATCCATTACCTCTTTGGGCGAGTCTAACCAGACGAATGCTGATCAGATCTCGTAAGCGTGTTTCTTCGGGGTCAACGGCCGCTATGAACACATATAGCCGTTCACCATACGGCTTCAAAACGCAATCTATCTCACCAGCATCGACGTAGGCTTTAGGTTTTGCCAGTCGCCTTGGTTTCCAAAGACGCTGGTATTTTAGGTCCAGCGAGGACGTAATCCTGTCCCAATCGATGCCACCGACCTGAGCCCTAACGTGTCGGTGGAAAAACCGATAACAAGCTGGCGCGAATCGTAGAATCCAAGAGCTATTGAAAGCGCTCGGGCACTGCTTCGACAACAACGCATTGAGGACAGAAATCATCCGACGGAATTCAATTCTACGTTCAGACAACGTATTTGCTCCACGGCGCGTTCCCAAGAGCAATCAACAAGCATCGATACTCATGCCGATCGCGTTTCAATGCGATGACCCACCGAAATCGCGGTGCCCGCGGCGCCCAATCCTCAAACGCGCCGGACAGTCTCGCTCTCATTTCCAGTTAAAGCAAGAGAATTCTTGTGGGATGAGCATGCACCAGAAGGTGTTTGAGCGTTGGTAACCTTTCATTCAGGAGTCGTTAACTACTTTGATCACGGATTGCATAGCGGCTCGGACCTGTCTTATTGGGTTTTTGGAACATTTTCGGGGGCGTCCTCATACTTTGGTTCCTTAACTATGTCTGCGCAGTCGTGTTTCTAGGCTCAAGAGTTGGGTGTATCAAGCTCTTCGTTGCCGTCATATACGACCTTGACCGTAATATGCCGCGTCTCGGAGCTAGCAACTTCAAGTTTACCCATCTGCATGATTTTCCCATCCACCCGTTCCCAGACTTCTCTGAGGGCGGCGGCATGTCCCTTCAGTGACAGCTGCAGTGTAGCGCGCACCACCAATTCACCCCACGTACGACCTTCTTTGTCCGCGGGACAGATCTTTTCAATTTCGGTCTTTAGTAAACTGGTGAGGCTTCTATCTTTTTTCGGTCGGCCCTGCGGGTTGCCGCTGGTTCCCTTCTTCCACCGAGTCTTCTCCGGCGGTAATGGCCGACCATGATTATCGTCGCCTCTATTTGACATCATTCTCCCCCTGAATCATTTGATATGCATTCGCGTTCCCGTGCAGCTCGCTTCGTACTTACCAATTCAGTCGTTCTCAAATGGCTCGCCAATTTTCTATGTACCGTGAGCGCAGCATAAGTTCTGTCAACGCGTACACGGCAGCGTCGAGCCGATTGGGAGATGGTGCACCTAGTAACGAGCTGCAGAGCTCGTCTTCCAGTTGAGGGAATTCGCCAACATGATGCACTTTGCCTTGCTCATATAGTGCGGCAATGGGTTCGGCCCGCGTCAATTTGCCACGCGAAGCGGTAATGCTCTTGTACGAGACCGTTTTGTCAATTGTTCGCAAGACTAACTCCACCATGTCGCCGCCCTGGTTCGTTTCCGCGAGAATACAGTCTGCGCGCCAAGTCTGGTAGAGGCTGACCGCGACCCTAGCCCAGCCGTCTGGAGTTGCGCGCAGACTATAGTCACCGAGCACATAGGCATGGTCATCGGTACCCAATCCTACGAGGACAATCCCGGCTTCGTCTGACGTTTGTTTGGAGGTGGTCGACGGATCAATCGCAACAACGATCCGGACTAGTTCAGGCATTTGAAGCACTCGATGTCTCTCTATGGTTTCCCTTTTCCATAGAGCGCCCGGTACCTCCTCAATATCTTCTGCCATTATTTCTTGCCTGAACGAAAGCATGGTCATATCGGCGCGGATGTCTGCCAAAGCCTCACTTGAAATGTGTGGGTTGTCGAAACTGCTGAAATGAAACACGGCCCACCGGCGCGTCGTATCGAGCCGGGCTTTCGCAAAAAGCTTGCTTGCGTGGCGAGGGTCACGTGCCTTGGTTGCTGACCGGGAATGGCGCGACGGTGGTGTATAGATGAAAACAGCATCACCATCTTTGTCGAGCAACATTGGGACGCCGACGTCCTCCCAGGCACTTTCGTCCATTAGCTGAAACTCGTCGAGTATAAGGAGGTCGGCATAATCGCCTCGCAAAGTGTCCGCGTTCCAAGCGGTCTTCACTCTTATCCTTTGATCCGTTCCCTTCAGCTCAATAAACCGTTCCGCCTCGGACTTGTAAAAGATTCCGGTATCGATCAGAGGCATGAGCGCACGTTTCACTTCACTCCAAAATTTGTCACATTGCTCTGCGGTCGGCGCAGCATATAGGACGCGACCGCCACCTAGGAAACGCTCCACGCCCAAAATTGCGGCACCGGCAGTTTTGCCGCTGCGGCGCCCTGCGCAGATCACTTTCCGTTTCGCTGGCGAGCGCAGGAATTCCTGCTGTCGGTGGTGAGGTTTTCGTAAACGTACCTCATATTCACGACTGGCGCTGCACATGTCGCTATGCCTCCATCCTGGGTTCGAGTCCCATGCGCGAAAGCCTTTCCAGCGCGACGGCCACAAACGGTGGCGACAATTCCATAGCAAAACAGATGCGACCAAGGCTTTCGGCCGCTACTAGCTGGGTGCCCGATCCGGCAAAGGGCTCGTAGCACACGTCTCCTCGAACCGTATGCTGCCGCATGGGTATCGCAAAAAGTTCCACGGGTTTTTGAGTCGGATGCTCCGTGGTGTGTCCGGGCATCTGCGTCGGAAACTGCCATACCGAAGATGCATAATCTTTGGCGACGCGCTTTGGTTTACAACCTCGCACCCAGCCAAACAAGCAAGGCTCATGCTGCCACAGAAACCAACTCCGCGTCAGGATTGGGCGGTCCTTAACCCAGACTATTTGTTGGTGAACAAAAGCTCCGTATTTCTCCCAAACGGATTCCAGTAATGCCTGCTTTCGCGAAGCGTGCCACGCATACCATGCTGCATTTGTCGTGATCGCTTCAGCGATCGCAACAGCGATGAATTTCTCGTAGATGTCCGATCCGAGTTCATCACTGTCAACCGCAGTGTATTTATCGACTAACTTTTTGTTTTTGCGCAGCTTCAACTCGCGTTTGGCATGCCATTTGTGCGCGTGATTAGTGCCGTCGTATGACACCAGATACGGAGCGTCAGTAGCGAACAAGCAAGCTCGCTGACCATTCATCAGCCGTCGAACATCACCAGCATCTGTGCTATTGCCACAGCAAAGTCTGTGGATACCGCCCGGAAATGATACGCTCGGAATGAGCCACGTCTGTCCATGTGTGGTTTGCCACTTCTTTTGCAAAATCGCAGCATTGTCAATAAGTGGGCCGAGATCGTCTTCATCAATTTGGTCCTCAAAACATCCCTCGAAGCCAGTGCCGCCGAGCAATTCATCGGTCGCGAGTTCTTTCAAGATGTTCTGCAGTTCCCCGTCATTCCAGCCGCCGAGAATGGTGGTCTGGTTATCAGCGAGCAAATATGCTTCGGCCTCGGTTTCGTTTTCAAAGCATATTCCCCGTACCACGGGAACGAACCATTCGCCGTTTATTACCTTCACTCGCGCAGGCGGCAGTTCTCCTGCCGCTTTCGCCTTGCGGAGAGACGCCCATCTGCCGTGGCCTGAGACAAGATTTCCTGTCCGATCATTGATGATCATCGGAGAGGTATAACCGAACCGGGTCATCGAAGAAATGACGGCATCGATGACATGTTTTTTGGGATTGCGCCTTGCGGCTTTCAGAACAGATAGTGGCAGATATTCAATACGTAATTCATCAGCAGGTCTGGGATTCATGTGTCCTCCTCCTTATGCTTTACCAGGAGGACACCGAGGCAGTATAACCCCAAAAAATCGACCGATCGTGTATAGATATTTCGGATTAATTGTGAGACAGTCGTGCTTGCTCAAAAATCTTACCGAGGGCGGAGTTTTGCCGACGATATTTCTTTGGCAGGGCCTCCATCGCGATGTTTACAAACTCGAAGAACCGTCCTTTGTAAACGTGGCCGGAAGATGCTGTGTATCGATCTTTCGTATAACAGCCTTTACCTCCAGCCTGACGGAAGATGACCTGAAGGCTCCTGATGAGAGGAATGATTTCGGGATCGGTTTTCCGACCACTAATTCCAGTCGATATCTTCTCTGCCGCCGTTCGGCTTCCTACTGCAATGTGGTGCATCGAATGCAGGACGGTTTGAAACAGAGGGGGCGTCAATCTCGCGTAGGAAATCACTAAGTCCTGAATAGCCTCCGTCGTCTCGAACGCACCGGGCTGACAGGGGATCGTGACACCGGTTCGGCTTACCTTCGAAGCGGATACTTCGAGTAGGTGCGCCAAAGAGCGCGCATGTTTTGCAATACTCAACAGACGCTTTTTGATTTGAGCATTTGGTCTGGGTCGTATATGACGGAAGCGCGTTTCTTCTATATAGTGATCCAGTACTTCCGTAATACGAACGCGAAGTTCGGTCGATAATTTACAGCCGCACCGTTCCATCCGTTGAAATTGTTCGTCAGCAACGATCGCTTGCTCAACCATCGTTGTAAATCCGATCATCCATTCTCCTTGCGCCGACAGCCGATCGAATTTATCGCATTGGTTTTGAAGTGTCAAAATAGCTAAACGCCGCGTACGCTGCTGGGCACCAATTGCGCTCAGAAGAATAGCCGGGGCAAATTCTTTCAGTCTGGCAGCTCCGATCGTTGCCCCAAGAAGCAGTCGGCATTCAGCCGTCCGGGTGTACCCGTACATCGATGTAGGCAAGGTGTTAATCAACTTCTCGTCGGACCTGGAAGGATGTCGGTCATTCGGGCCGGACAGCATTGGCTGGCAGCCGTCTTGTGGTGCAACCGGGTTGCACAAATTTGAATTTACCATTCGGTATATAGATGCTCGCAGTGCGCCAGTTTCTGTATCCGTGGCGGCTGATGTTTCATTCTTCGCCCAATTCTGCGCGATGGACTCGCCTGTTTGTTGCTGGTCGCTGCCTACCCCACCGTTCCACAAGAGTCGCTTCCAAATAATTCGTCACCGACCGATTTGCCCTTTCGCTTCATCCGCCCATTTGGTTGAAGTCGGCAGATGCCCGCAAATTCAACGTCGCATTCCTTTCGCATTTGGCCTTCCTACCGGCTTGACAGGTTAGACAGAGCGCCCGCCGAAGTCAAGGTAAATACCTTTTATTTCAATACCCTTTATCCTTGATGCTGTAGCGCACCTGACGGGACAGTCCCGTCACATTGAATAAGGAGAACTGCTATGCACAATAGACGCAAACAGCCGACTTGACTGCGGCGAATCTTCGCCTCGCAAAGCAAAAACGGGGGTCAACCCAGCAGCCGACAGCGAGAAACGCTTTCCGCCTTGTCCAGCCAGTATCAACTCTCGCTGGCGTTAGGCGACCTGCTACCATTCGACTGGTCCGAACCGCAAGAACAAGGCGCTTCAGATCATGGCTGATGATGTCGAGTGGCAGGTTTCCTAAATGTCGGGTTCTCAACCAAAGTTGAACCAGCAATTCGACTCCGAGCTTCCAGACGCATACCCGTGCGTTCACTTGGCCGCCGTGTTTACCCAACATGCGCAAAACGTTTTGCATCGGCCATAGCACGTTCCAAAGATTGGGAGGTTGTGAATGCCGCGATCCCGATACTAAGTTTCAATGTAAAACCCGGTACCAAGGCGCTCTGATTCCAGGTTTCTGTTTGCTTGCAGAACCGTTCCTTGACGAACGTGGCTCCATCGCTATCCGTGTCCACGAGCACGACAAGGAACTCTTCTCCAGCAAGGCGGATCACATAATCGCAACCGCGCACCGAACGCTTCAAAATGGAGGCGGTTTCAGCTAGGATCAAGTCCCCTACGAGATGCCCGCGCCGGACGCTTGGCCCTCTCGATTCGGTGATGCCAACGTAGATGAATGTAATTGCGGCCCCGGTCCGGTCCGCTCGCTTAAGCTCTTTGGTGATAATTGTTTCCAGCGCGCAGCTATTAAACGCTTGAGTTACGTGATCCAGCCAGCCGGGCGCGTGACTGAGTTCGTGCTGAACCGCCATATTGATAGCGTCGTAGCGACTCTTTTTTATCTGTTTCTGTTGTCGACAAAAATACGCGATAGTACAGATGATCAGCAACAGAGAGGCTAGCACCGCCTCTGCAGACACTTCAGTTTGTATGACGAAAGAGGGTTGTCCCAAAAACACAGCAGGATAAATGATGAAAGGTAGGCCGATGGCAAGGATCGCCAAGATGCTGAAAACAAGAATCCACAATTGCCAATCTTGCCTATCAACCGTGGCTAAATCGCTGTGAAGGCGCCGCGTGAAGTCCGGACTCTCTTCCGGCATCTGATCCTCAAATGATTGGCGTTCTGCGCACCGCAGAGTGCTCGCCTAGCGTAATCGATGCACTTCTTTTATATCGGATGGCTTCGAATTCTGTTAACTATTTTGATTCGAAATCCGTGGGGACGGCGATCAGCATAAAAAGCCCCCGTTCAGTGACTGAATGATTGTTGTCGTAATCGGCCCAACCGCTATCCTTGCCCATCAAAAATGTACCATCGTGGCGACCAGATGGCCTTGACCGGTAGTGGTGCTTTAGCGCCACGCTACGACCCCACTACCCTTTTGACCGATTCTGTTGACACGAATGGCAGGAAGTGAGCGACTAAGCAGCATGGATCTATCGGCAACCTTTCTAGACACCACTTTCAGAGCGCCAAAAGGGCTCTGCTATCGCCCGATCGCTCGGGAAAAGGGCACCTAAAGGCACCCCCAGATCATGGCGATAGTCGACTGCCACGGATCACGATCCGGCGGGACCATATGGATTGCCTCAAATAGCCTAGACCACGCTGCTCATGTTACCAAGCAAAAACCGTTTACACAGCGTCTTCAGCTACTAATGGGGACAGAATGCAGGGTCTCCGCCTCTTTCAGCACGTCGGCGGACATTCTAGCGGACCAATTCCTTTCGGAGAGCGTATGGCGGAAAGCAAAAGCGGCTCACAGTTTCAAAAATCTGGGAGTTTGCATGAGCGAGAATTATTAGAGCACCTGCCACAGGTCAGACTAATTGCTATGAGAATTCGTGATCGGTTTAAGCCGAATGCCGAATTCGAAGACTTGGTGAGCTATGGCACAATCGGATTAATCGGGGCTTTGAGCCGCTTCGATGCCTCGCGTGGTATTTTGTTCAAAACCTATGCCGACCACCGAATTCGAGGAGCTATCCTGGACGGTTTACGAACCATGAATTGGCTTTCACGGGCGGCTTGTAGGCAGAAGAAGATTTACGCCCATTTGGGTGGGCTCCCGAGCAACGATGAGCGCTACCTTCGTGCACGACATCATCCTCCATTACGTGAAATTGCCTGTAGAGGGGTGGAGTTGGAACTGTTGCAGAAAATCTCTGAAGAAAGTGGGACGCTGCACATCACGGAGCTTGCCGTCACTCCTTCCGCTGTTTACGAGCACAAGGAGCTCTCTGTCCGGTTGGGCCGTGCCGTGTCATACTTGCCAAAACGTGAGCGCCAACTCCTGCAGCTATATTACGGCGAGGAACTCACGATGCGACAAATAGCTGAAATCCTGAATATTCGCCAGAGTCGCGTCTCGCAATTGCACGCGGCAGCAATTAAGAGACTCCGCAATCTCCTCGCTCCGACTGAGCACTCGTTTGCGCCTTCATTAGAAGTGCTCTCATCTGTCGAACACAGGAATTGACCGCTCGGATCTGGCATGCAGGAGCCCCTCAATTCTTGCTCCAACAATATTCGTGTGCATGCAGTCCTTGCTCCCGTTTCGAGTGTGAGCCACGCACAGAATCAGCAATAGTAATGAACAAACCATTTATGCATCGGGAGCACTATGCCGATAAATTTACCAATTTACGGCTCGTCGCATGTTTATGCATGAAATGCAATGTTGAAGAACCTGCTCCGATGGTTAATCCTGGCGATAGTTACCATAATGCTCTCCGGTTGTGGTTCCTTCGAAATTTGGCATGCGAACCGTGCATACCGCAAGGGAGATTACGGGAAGGCATTCAGAATTTGGACCTCTCTAGCCGAGAACGGTGTCCCCGAAGCGCAGCGGGGGTTGGGTATGCTCTATCAGAGTGGCTTAGGAGTGGCGAGAGACCCAACAAAAGCCGCCTGGTGGTACAAAAGTGCCGCCGAGCAAGGAGACGTAATAAGCCAATTAAATTTTGGACTGATGCACGAAACAGGCGACGGAATGCCCACGGATCATATGCAGGCGTTTACCTGGTTCTCATTGGCAGCAGCTCAGGGTAACAGCGCGGCCGAGGCCTATATGAGGTCTGCCAGTGAGAGCTTAACAGTATCTGAAATTTACGAGGCACAACAATTTGTTAAGGTTTGGAAGCCGAAACCGGCAACTACACTTCACTAAAAATCCGTGGTCCACCAATTGCGTTTACCTCTTCGGCCATAATCCTTACAGCTTCTTCGTGAGACAGAGTCTTGCGGTAAGGCCGATCGGTCGTCAGCGAATCAAAGACATCTAGGACGAACATGGGGGAGTTGTAGCACCTACTGAGGGAACGGCCGAAACTCCTTGGGCGGTTCCTAGTGGGCAGGAAAATGCGGAACGGAATAAAGCGGGTGCGAATGCATCAGAATAAGTGTTCCCTAAAACACCGCACCTCTTATAATTGTCGGTCACGGGTCTGGAATCATTCAATAGGAGAGGAATGATGAGAAAAGTGGTCGTCGTTATTGTGTTCACACTGGCATCGTTATTGACAGCGCTCGGCGCAGATGCCCCATCTCTTGGTAAAATTATGGATTTTGACATACACACCGTCGAGGATGAAGTTGTCTCCCTTGCCGAGGCAATGCCCGCCGAGAAGTACGACTTCATTCCTGCCGGCGGAGACTTTAAGGATGGCCGCACTTTCGCTCAACAAATGAAGCACATCGCGGCCATCAATTACTCTGCGGCTTCGGCGGCGCTACAGGAGCCGACCCCAATTGAGGTGGGCGCAGACGAAAACGGTCCGGTATCTATCAAGGGAAAAGACGGTATTCTGAAGTTTTTGAAAGACTCTTACGTCTATGCGCACAAAGCCGCTCTGAGCTTGACGGACACCAATTGTAGAGAACCAATCAAGTCTCCATTCGGCAGTGGTAGCGTGCCACGCATTTGGGCGGTGTCAGCCGTGGTGTGGCATAGCTATGACCACTATGGGCAGTCTGTTATTTATTCGCGCATGAACGGGATTGTCCCGCCTGCGAGTCAAGCGCAGAAATAGCGATTGTGTCGGTTGGGACAAGATCGTCGGTATAGGCTTGACGCGACACTCAATCCAATTGCAGCGACACCACCATAGCCCCGCGATCCTGGACTATCATTGGCTCAGCTAGCAATTGTCGCGTTCCGGTCTACTGATCGCGCTTTCTTGACGCCGCGTGGGAGGTTGTAGGCGATCAACAACCGAGCAGGGAAGTTCGAAGAGTCTAACGGGAGTTGAGCACATGCTTGTTCAGTGTTCTGAATGCAAAAGCGGGAATCTCATTGACGATGAAGAATTGGCGGGCGTCGCCCAGCTTCGAGTTAGGTGCGCCACATGCCGGGCATTTTTTGTAGTGGATGTTCCGAAGAAGACAGTACCCACCGAACCTACTGATATCAGCAAAACAGAAAAGCAGGACACCAAGACCGCAGCCGGAGCGCATCTCAAACTTCCTATGGGGAAAACTGTCTCATTAGTGGTCATGCAAGGTGCGCTGAAGGGGGAAGTCTTCAGGCTTTCCAAGCCCCAGGTATCGATCGGGCGAAGTGCAGCCGATGTGGTTATCAATGACCCGGAAATATCTGCTAGTCATTGCGTGTTGGAAGTTCGGGAGGAGGTTGCGGAGTTAAGGGACACAGGAAGTACTAACGGAACGTTTGTCGATGGGGAGCAAATAGAGCGTCATCAACTGAAGCATCTCAGTGAATTCCGCATTGGAGGAACTACCCTCATGTTCGTGGTGACGAAATTTCAGTAACAGGAAAAGTCATTAGAGAACATTCAGTGCTGGGAGTTGAGCGACACCATGAGTCCGTGAGAGGCTCGTTAGCGAAATGGAGCCGATTCTCGAGCGATGCGGTCTTCCTGGGCAACTGAGCGCGGCGCGCGTTTACCTTGCTAGACGCTAATTGGGCACTGCATAGATGCCGTCAACATCTTGGGCCGTGTTGATTATTGTAATGCTAAGAACGCTGCGTTCGAACGCATGCGGGCTGCTGTCGCCATCGTTAGGTTGATTTGTGAAAGAAAACATAGTTCTAACGAAGCGGCTAAGTTGAACTGATGGTGAAGGTCACAGTGGCTGCGTATGTGCCAGTTTTATAGACAGGGTCGTTGGTAAGAGTCCACGCAACAGAATTGCTACCCGTTCCAGCCACTGTCGAGTGCGCGTCTGCCCCGAATGTCGCGATTGATGTGGAAGACGTAGTAGAAGCAGTTTGAGAACCCGTACATGCAGTACCCGGCGTTGCGACTGTGCATGAATAGACCAGGGCATCACCGGCTGAGGGAGGCGTGGCAACCGATGGCCCACCGGAACCCGAGAAGTCTGATGTTACTTGCGCCGTGATCGTTCCTGTACCGGTACCCTGGCTAGTGCGAATCTTATAGGTGAAATTTGTTGTTCCCGTATAATTATTGAAAACCGTACCAGTCGTCGTTAGTGACGTTGTCGGCGTGTCGATGCGCAGGGCTGCCTCACTTGCTACGGTGATCGACACGGAAGTGGTGCCCGTTGCCGCGAACTGGGCGAATGTGTTGATATTGGCAAAAAGGCCGAGTAGTATCGCCGCAGCTAGAATCTTGACTGCTGAACTCCATATCTTCATCCGAACGTGCTCCTAATCGAAAATAGTTTGTTGCCCGCGTAAATCCGCTCACGAACCACTGAGAGCACGTTCTTGTCCGAAATGGGCCCTAAATACCGTAGTTCAGATAAATAGATGCAACTAAGGCGCTTATCAATGTCCAGGCTCTTCGGTGAAGTTTAACAAGAGGTCGCTGATTTAGAATTCTGACAAAACTCGACACGTCGTGCCGACATAAAATGGCGGGCTGTTGACGTGTAAATATCGCAAGATGAATTACTTGCCTATCTTTTGATTTGATCCAACGCCGAGCCTGGTAGCTGATTGGTAGGGCCAAATCATGAAAGGCGCTAGATCATCTGGCGCCACACGGCTCAAATTGAGGTCATCCGATCAGTCCGTCGATTCAATAGTAACGATTATGTACATGCGACTAAAGTGCGGCAGGAACGCTGCAGGGTCTCTCCTGCAGGACGGCTAGTCCCTTTGCTTATAGACGCCGATCATCTGGTCGATAAAAGAGAAAGTTTCGAATTCAGATCGGGGGCGGCATGAGGAAAACGGTGCTGGTAGTGGACGACGAGCCTGCGAACCGTGCGCTATTGGAAGCTATTTTGGAAGAACACTCTTATGACGTTGCTACGGCGGCAAACGGGAAAGAAGCGCTAAGCCGATTCCTCAGCGTTAAACCAGACATCGTCCTGACGGATGCTAACATGCCGGAACTCGATGGTTTTGAGGTATGCCGCCACCTCAAGGGCAATTCAGATACGCGTTTGACGCCTGTAGTGTTGGTCACTGGACTGGCCGATTCCGCCAGCCGTATTCGAGGGATTGATGCTGGGGCAGATGACTTCTTGAACAAGCCGATTGATCAGAGCGAACTTCTCGCCAGAGTGGACGCCTTGCTGAAAGTTAAGGATTATACCGACGACCTGGATGACGTTGAAACTGTCATTCTTGCTTTGGCGAGCGCCATTGAAGCCAGGGATCCATACACCGAAGGCCACTGCGAGCGGCTTTCCGATTATGGGTCGATGATCGCAGAACGCATGAAACTTTCCGATGAGGAGATTACGGCCTTACGGCGAGCAGGCACTCTCCATGATATTGGCAAAATAGCCGTGCCGGATTCGATCCTCCTCAAAAAAGGTCCGATGACACCGGAAGAGCGGTTCATCATGCAGCAACATTCGGAGATCGGAGAGCGGATTTGCGCGCCGATTAAGGCGTTTCGTCTTGTGACGCCCATCATTCGACATCACCATGAGAGGTTAGATGGCAGCGGCTATCCCGATGGGCTGAAGGGCGATGAAATTCCCCTGACGGTGCGAATCATGTCCATGGTGGATGTCTTTGACTCGCTTACTACGGAACGGACGTACCGCAAGACCTTGACCGATCATGACGCCCTAGAAATCATAGCGGAAGAGGTAAATCGCGGATGGTGGGACCCGACGATTTTTTCCGAATTACGCGACATGGTACATGACGTTCGGGGGTGAGGCGGAAATCGCTGCGACCCCCACCCAGGTGGCGCACCATGTTGGGCTGGTAACCGAACACTCGAGCCACTTCCCTTCTTTACGAAGCGCTGCTCTCGTTTTTGTATGCTCCAGCCTGAGAACATGCGCAGTCAACAACGCAAAGCAACTGTCCTGCCGTCGTTTCAGGGTTTCTCGGCAACAATCCCGCAGAGGTCAAGGCGACATGAAACTAGATGACGTTGTCGAAAGACGCTATTACAAACGCTACCTAGTGCCGGCTGAGGCGGAGTTTGGTGGGATTCCCGTGGAGGTGAGCAACCTCGGTTTTATGGGAATGCAGGTTCGGTGCGATCACGAGTTGCCATTCGGCACGATAGGCAAGGTCTGCTTCGCTGTTCGGGGTTATGAAACCAAGTTTGAGACTACTGCAGAGATTGTGTGCGCGGGGCGCGGCGTTGTCTCAATCAAATTTCTGCAGAAGCCGGCACACATTGAATACTTAATCAGGTGGTTAGTGTCTGAGAACTACCCCTGGATCGGGGTGGAACTGTTCGAATGGTCGCAAACAATGTAATCGAAACACCTGATTTTGGCGGATGAAAATGAGCGATTCGGGATTTGCGAATCCAGGCCGTTGCAACAGGGTTTTTGGCGGATCAACCATCGATAGTATCGTCCCTGGATCGTGGTGCGGCACGCACTATTCGGGTACAATGGGAAAACTTTGATCAGGGCGGAATGCGAGCATGTCGGACGAGAACCTGGGTTTCTCGCGCCAACTTCATGATTCGTTGGCTGCGGTGGATAAACGGGATTGGGAACTCTGGTTCCTTGTTATCACTATCCTAGCCATCCTTACCCTCGGGCTTGCCTGCGTTGTTTATCCCGCCGTCTTCCTGGGCCAGACTTCATTTGACATATACAGCCCAATATCAGCTCCAGCGGTATTAGCGACCGTCGTGTTCTTCGGGATTTCGTTCACCTACTTCGTCCGCGCCCGCAGAGAATTACAGAAACGCCGGCATGGTTCCATCAATGCAGTGGTCCAGTACCAAATCGATAATGCCCCTGGCCTTTTGGACAACCGCACGCAAGTATTCCCCCGTTCGGCGTTGCAGCCCTTAATCGAAAAGGAAATCCAGCGCGTCAAGCGGAAACAATCCGTTCTCACCATCCTCTATGCCGACATAGAAAACTTGAGAACGCTCACTGCCCGAGTCGGTCATCTGACGGGCGATTTAGTTTTAGCGGAAGTTGCGGCTATCTTGAAGCGATCTGTACGCGGTTGTGATTTCATTGTCCGCTTAGAAGCAGCAGAGTTTCTTGTCCTCTTGGTGGAAACAGACTCCGTCGGCGGTAATGCTGTGAAGAGCCGAATCCACAGCCAAATAACGGTATGGAATGCAAGCGGCTTGGTTCAGGATTTCAGTTTAGTGGTCAATATCGGCATGGCAACGTTCGATGGGAATCGGCAGTTTGATGCCGTTATCCGCGACGCAAAAGCAAAGACGACTTCGACAATCGCTGAATAGTTCCGGGCCGTACTCCTCGTTGAAATCACAGTCTCGTCAGGAAGCGATGCGAGCGCCTTCTCAATCGTCGGATTTGCAGAAAGGAGACGCTATCATTGCGGGAGCGCAGTTGGGCGCTGCCGCTGCTTTTGATGGTGAGAGAAAGGTAGCCCGTCGAGCTTTAGCTCGTAGTGGGATTCAGGACCTGCGCTTAATTTCTCAGTTTGCAGCAGGAGTATCGGCGAGCCGTGTTCACAGCAGTCCTGCTTCGGTGATTCGCCCATGCAGACTGATAAACTTGTGTAGCGCGCTTCGCTGACTCTCATTGAGTTCGCAAAATTCAATGCCCATTCGGAGGTTTGGCTCAACCCATACCACCAGCCCTTGAACTTCGATTAGTGTTCCGGGAGGATATGGCGGAAGATTCAGGCGTATGCGAAGTTCCGTCCCCTTGCAGAATGTCACCGAGCTATCAAGGGACAGGCCATTGTTCCCTATATCCCTGGAAGGGCCAATGCTGTAGTAACCGTTGGCAGCAGTTTCCACGTGCGTCACGAGAGCTACGCGCTGACACTGCCTCCGGTTCCGGGTGGCTGCAGAACTCACCGCCGATACAAATGCTTGTCCTGTGCTAGTGTTGGGGCGAAGTTTCGGCGCCATTGGAGCTTTATCGGCTGAACAACCACCGCTGTTAAGAGTTTCTCCATGATCGGACATTGATTTGGGATGGCAGCCGACTGGGAAAGCGCCTGGGATTTCAACGTCTTTTAATAATTGCTATCGAACCCATATCTGACTGAAAGACCAGTTGCAAGAACCGGCGAAAGAATAACGCCTTGCCCGTCAACCTGCCATGCTGGAACGAAAAGCTTATTGTCCCGACTGGAAAGGAATGGATCGAGATGAGGATTCCCTTAATTTGTCACGCGGGCCGCTGCGGGGCACAAGTTCGAATGCGGCCCGTGTGTTCTTCTAGTGGGAATTCGATTATTCGTCTTCAGCGCGCTTAGAACTCGCCCAAATGAGTGTTCTTGGCGCAGTGGCTATTATTGCATACCGCCATTCAGAATGATCATCGCGGCAAATAAAGCCAATACACAAGCAAGCAGCAGCGCCCATACTTTCATTTTCGGGCGCACCGTTCGGTGTTTTCCCATTTGGCTATCCCCGTTGTACGTGTGTGTGGATTGTATCGGCATCTACAGCCACTGAAGCGATATCTTTTAGCCAATCGTCTGGACGGGCCGTAAAATGCGCCCTCGTAGGGTAGCCCTGATATGCTACGGTTGTGGCATGAGTCGACCGCTTAGTTTCGCAGCCAAATTCCTTCTATGCCTTGGCGGCAGCATCACCGTCGACATGATCTGGGATCTTACCGGATTTTGGGCTCTTGTGGGTCGGGATTGGTTTTGGTGGGAGCCATTGGTAATCGCGGGGTACTGGATCGGTTCCGCGCTATTCTATGCAACGGTTTTTCATTACATGTTTCGGCCCAGCCGTCCGCCAGAAGATTTCGACTTCGACGATGATTGACCGCGCTTGCGATGCTGAGGCAGAGCAAATCCGACCCATATTCACGGCAGCGAGCGTTAAGAAAGTCCTGCGACGTGAAGGCACTTCCGTAGTACGTGGCGACGTTGCTGTTAATGTATGTTCCGCCGCGTAAGTTCTACTGTTCAACAATGATTTGGGAAGCGTCAATGGTCCCATCCGTCGAGGTCAAGCGTACTCGAATTGGTCCGGGTTCGGCGTGTTGGATCAAAACTGAATAGCGACCGCTGCCGCTGGCCTGAAATAGTTGCCTTACAGGCACTGCATCTGCACCCGCCGTATCATACTCCCACAAGTAAGCGGTTGTTCCGGGGGTGAGGCGAACGGTGAAATCAACGAGAATAGAAGACGTAGCGAGTGTTGCCTGAATTTTAGCTTCGGGCTGAATAGTCAACGCCAGAGTGCTGCGCCCCACATCCGAGGCTGCGTACGCGTTTAGCGCAGACATGAGTATCAATATCGAGCAGAGACAGCGTCCAGCGATCGAGTTTTTCGTCGGCTTGATCATTGTCCCTCCTCATTTTTTCCGGCGCTTTCCTAACTTCGCATAATGTACTAGCAGTTCTAGGACCGTTATCAATAGGGCTCTGGTACTAGCGCTTGCATATGCCGGATTCAGAAGACCGCACTAATCCGGCTGGCATGAAGGCGCTTTAGTTATGCCTTTAATTACAAGACATTACAGCCTCTGTTAGATTGAGGAAAGTAACTGAAATAGTTATAACCTTGAGGTTGACGTGCGCGAATATCAGCATTGAACGCCGATTCAGCCGAGCGAAATAACGCAGCACGAGCGTTGCTTTCGTAGAACTGCCACGAACCAGTGGAAAAGATTTCTAAGGAACAATGTATTTCGCTATTCTCATTTGGGCCAGCTTCGGGATGGCTAGGTTGATCGCGTTCTGTTCGCACTGGGGGTTTTGCAACGGATTTCTGTAATCCGGTGCGGGGGGACGAGAAGGGTGGGGTGGAAGGCGAAGCGGGGTATTTTCGCCGGAACCATCTGGTGCCGGTTCCGGCGGTAGATAGTTTGGAGGAGTTGAACGAGCATCTGCTAGACGGGTGCAGCGCGGACGAAGACCGTAGGATTGCGGGGAAGACGCGGCCGGTGGGCGAAGCGATGCGGATCGAGCGCGAACTCTGGTTTTACGCTGATGAATCGGCTTAGCGCTTCTTTTCCGTTTTCCGCCGGTAGCAACGTCTAAGAGTGTTCTTCCAAAATAGCTTCCAATAGCGCACGATTCGCAGGCTCGTCGTCCACTACCAGCACGGTTTTTCTCATGCCGCCCCCGATCTGAATTCGAATCTTTCTCTTCTATCGGTCAGATAATCCACGTCTATAAGTACCGGGCATTCACCCAGGCTGTTCCGCAGATACAGGATCCGAGACCAACATTGCAGCGATTCTGCCGCACTTCAATTGCCAGTAGTGACGGTCACTATTGAATCGATGGAGTGATCCGATGACCTCAATTTAAGCCGCGTGGCGCCAGATGATCTAATGCCCTTGGGGTTTCGGATCGGCACAGAATACAGCCCGCTTTGGCTCGTTCTAAACACCGGCTCCGCACTTTCCGGATCGGGAGCAGTTTCCGTGGTGTCCATTTCTAGCAATACATCCACCGTTGTACCTGGATGAAGCCGGACCGCTAGAGTCATGAGAATGATTCCGTTACCTTCAATGCGCACGTCCATACGAGCCTCTGGCTTGACGTTGACGAGTACCGCTAAGGACGTCTGTCCAAAGCACTGAACCGTGGCAAAGAGTATCCATACCAATATTCTGTCGGGCCGTATCCACTCGCCTAATTTCATCTAGAAATCAGATCGGCAAAACAGAGAAAGCGCAACAGCTCGGAGTTATACCGGTTTGGTCTTGGTCGTGACAGGTGCCGTCTGGAACGGCAAAGTTCCCCGAATGGGGCACCTCAAGAAGAGCTGAAGGGAATATTGGGGAAAATGATCGTCACAATTCGCTTAAGCGGCACAAGGTGACTTCACCATCCGCTCATAACTCAGTCTGTGGTGCTCACAGACACGAAGCATCTGTTCGAATAGATGCGCGCTTATCGTGATAGTCCGCGCCTCATCGAGCAATTCATGGTCACGCGGTTCTTCGAAGTTGAGTTCAATCGGGGTCAAAGTAATTTCCTCACAATCCGGCAGGCGTAGTCGCAAATTTTATTAAAAAACATACCGAAGGCCAAGCTATGAGCCTTTTTAGGTACCTATCACCTTCATGTAATTGACGAAGTCTGTACTCTGTAAAGATAAGAAAAAACGCGACTTATCGCTACTTTTATGGCTGCCAAGTTCGAGGCTAGTAAAAAAAGCCTTGCTCAGGGAGGTAAGCAGAACATCAAAACTCATCCGGCTTGGCGACATCGACGCTTATGGTGTCGAAGGTTAGGACTGCGAGTCTGCATGAGAGTTCTTCTTGATGAAAAGACCGGGGCGTTGACTGTCGCATTCGTCGGCTCCGACGAACCTACGTATCCGGTTGTGGGACCCGATGGGGTTGTTCTACAAATCGGATTAACTTCCGGCAGAATACTCGGTTGCCATATCGGACGGGCGCGGTGTATTGGGTCTCCCTCGTTACAGGACCTCTTGAAGCTAGTATCAGCTCCCGCAGATGAAAAGCCAAAAGTGTGTGACGGCTTCTCCGCATTGAAGACGCAGCGCATCTTCTCGCAGCGACAATCAATTTTGGCCCTTCCCGTATGTAGAGAAAGCGCCGAACGGAAACTTTTACCTTTCCGGCCACCTCGAACATGATTTGGACACTTCGCAAAAGGTAGGGCCTGCGTTCGCTGCCTGAAATGCTACGTTTGTGGCATGAGTCGGCGGCTTAGTTTCACAGCAAATTCCTTATACGCCTCGGCGGTAGCATCACCGTCGACATGATCTCGGAACTTACCGGATTTTGGGCTCTAGCAGTTTGTTGAAAATTTATTTCCCGAGAACTTTTTGATGATGGGGAGCGTCTATTCTCTGTTCGAACATTGAAAGGCGGGAGGAGCCGATGCGAGGAGAAGACGCGAAACAGGAAGGGATGTTCAGTTACGTATCGCCGGAGAAGCGGGTGCCGCCGGATCATCCGTTGCGTCCCGTGCGAGAGATGGTGGATGGCATCTTGCAAGAGATGTCGCTGCGTTTTGCGGGGCTGTACTCGGATCGGGGCCGTCCGTCGATCGCTCCGCGGCGGTTGCTGCGTGCGCTGCTGTTGCAGATCTTCTACTCGGTGCGGAGCGAGCGATGCTGATGGAGCAGTTGGACTACAACCTGCTGTTCCGCTGGTTCGTGGGGATGGAGATGGACGAAGAGGTGTGGGACCACGCGGTGTTCAGCAAGAACCGGGAGCGGCTGCTGAACCACGAAGTGGCCGAAGTGTTCTTTGACCGCGTGCTGAAGCAGGCCAAGCCGTATCTGTCGGACGAACACTTCACGGTGGACGGGACGCAGATGAAGGCCTGGGCCAGCCAGAAGAGTTTTCGTCCCAAGGACGAAGCGGGCTCGGGCGGGGTGCCTCGGGAATCGGACTTTCACGGCGAACACAGAAGCAACGAAACGCACCGGTCCACAACGGACCCGGACTGCCGGGTTGTATAAGAAGTCGAAGGGAGCCGAGGCCAAGCTGAGCTATCTGGGTCATGTGCTGATGGAGAACCGCAACGGCTTGCTGGTACGGACGATGGTGACGCAGGCCGATGGCACGGCGGAGCGCGACGCGGCACTTCTGATGGCTTCGAAGATTCCCGGGAACCAAGCCATCACACTGGGAGGAGACAAGAACTACGACACACGCGACTTTGTCGATACTCTGCGCGAGATGAACGTCACGCCGCACGTGGCGCGGAACGAAAAGCGGCCGGGGCGGGAGCGCCATCGACGCGCGGACGACGCGCCATCCCGGATATGACATCAGCCAGCGGAAGCGCAAGCGGGTTGAACAATCGTTCGGCTGGAATGAAGATGATCGGCCTGCTGAGAAAGGTGAAGCTGCGAGGCATTCAAAAGGTCAGTTGGTGGTTTACCTTCGTCGGAGCAGCTTACAATCTGATCCGGTTGCGGAGACTACGAGCGGACGCAGTAGCATGAGCAAAGCAGAAACGCGTCGTCTCCAATGCTCCCGCGAGCCCGTTACAGACCGTTGCGATTCCTCACGGAAGTTCTCTTTTCCCTCGTTTTAAACTGACTCGAACCCATTTTGTAAATGAAAACCGTCGTCAAGTCGAATATTTCAATGATCTGTTAGTGGGTCGGGATTGGTTTTTGGTGGGAGCCATTGGTGATCGCGGGGTAGGTTCCGCGCTATTCTATGCAACGATTTTTCATCACATGTTTCGGCCTTGCCGTCCGCCAGAGGATTTCGACTCGACGATGATTGACTGCGCTCGTATGTCAGTCAGGAAGTTAACGGTGTATCTGGACGCCGCTAGAGACCCGCGATCATGAACTTTTCGATGTGCTGACCATTTCCCGCAACTCGGCAAAAACACCTGGGTCCCACCAGCCGCGTTCAACCTCCCCTGCGATAATCGCAAGCGCCTCATCATGCGAGAGAGTCTTGCGATATGTCCGCTCGGTTGTCAGCGAGTCGAACACGTCTACGACCGACATGATTCGCACAGTCAAAGGGATTCGGTCGCCTTTCAATCCGTCGGGATATCCGCTTCCATCCAATTTTTCGTGATGATGTCGGATTATAGGCGTGACAAGACGAAAGGCCTTGATTGGGGCACAGAGTTGCTCCCCTATGACCGAGTGCTGTTGCATAATGACGCGCTCTTCAGGCGTCATCGGCCCCGTCTTCAGAAGAATGGAATCCGGCACAGATATTTTGCCGATGTCGTGTAAGATGCCAGCTCTCTTTAGCGCTGTAATGTGATCTGTGGAAAGCTTCATGCGATCCCCAATCCTCGACCCATAATCCGAGAGCCGCTCGCAGTGGCCCTGCGTATACGGATCTCTCGCTTCAATGCTGTGCGCCAGGGCCATAATGACGACCTCGATATTATCCAGCTCGTCCGTAAAGCCCTTCAATTTGATTAATGCTCCGACTCTAGCTAGGAGTTCGCTCTGATCGACCGGTTTATTCAGAAAGTCATCAGCGCCGACTTCAATGCCTCGAAGGCGGCTGGCGCTGTCATGTAAGCCCGTTACTAAAACGACAGGTGTGAAACGCGTATCCGGATTGTTCTTGAGCCGCCGGCACAATTCAAAACCGTCGAGTTCCGGCATGCTGACGTCCGTCAAAACAATATCGGGTTCAACTGTTTTAAATTGGCTAAGCGCCTCTTGGCCATTCGACGCTGTAGCCACTGAATAGGAATGACACTCCAACATCGCTTCCAATAGGGCGAGATTTGCAGGTTCATCATCTACGACTAGCACATTTCGCCGCATGTACCCCCCAACCATTGAATATGTACAATCACTCTCCTATCGTCCGATTAATAGTGATCTCCACAAGGATAAGTCTCTTTCCATGCCGCCAAGATCAGCGTGGGAGTAGGCTCCCTAAGGCGGTCTGCATGCGTTTCGAGCCAATGAATTACACTGCCGTGTAGCTCCTGGAGACCAACACCAGTTTTGGGAAAGCACGCGGGACTATTCGGAAGGCTCAATCGACTCAAGAAGCCGTATATGTAGCCTTTGCAAAATTGCTCTGCGATCAGTTTGCCTTCACCCGGCCTGCGTCCTGAGGTCTGGCAGTTCTGTAGGAAATCGCGTCCAGTGTCGAGAACGACTTCACTGGTTTGTTGTCCCAAGCCGAATCCGTTTGCTGCCAAGAATAGCATGCAGATCACACGCAGAACGAGCAACAGACGGGCGATATTACGGGAACAGAACTCTTTTAGATACATTGATCGTTCCGTCATCCTGACCTGCACCCCTAATTCGCCCAATAGCCCATACGAACTCTTAACCCATCTCCTCCGTAGCGGGGATGGGGGTGCGGGGCAAGGGGTCGGCGTTTGAGACCTCTTGCCCCGCTTCAGCCACATACAATTGCTGCTCATTCATCTTCGACCCAGCAAACTGCTTCGGTGTTCGATATCCCAAGCTGCTGTGCGGGCGCTCGCAGTTATATTCCTCGCGCCAGGCCGCGATTTTTCGCCGCGCATCCCACAGATTCCAGAACCAGCTCACGTTCAGAAACTCATCGCGCAACCGCCCTTGAAAACTCTCGGCCTTGGCGTTCTGTGTCGGCTTGCCCGGTTGAATGTGTACCAATTCGATCCGCCGCTCGACACTCCAGGCCAGAAACTGCCGACTGGTTAGTTCCGGTCCATTGTTCCATTCGAATCGTCTGGGGTTTCATTCGCGCTGTGATCACAGCATCCAGAACTCGGCTCACCCGCTGACTCGCAAACGACGTGTCCGCCTCCAGCGCCAGGCATTCCCGCGTGTAGCCGTCCACCACAGTAAATATCCGAAAGCTCCTGCCATTGCTCATTCGATCGTGTATGAAGTCCACCACCCACTGTTGATTCGCTGCCGTCAGCACCTCGGCAGGCCGGCCCTGCCGCAACAGCCGCTTCCGCTTCCTGCGCTTCACGCTCAACCCCGCTGCACGATACACCCGGAACACCCGCTTGTGATTCACATGCGCTCCATCGCGCTCCAGCAGCACCACCAGTCGTCGGTATCCATAGCGCGGTTTCTCTTGTGCCAACGCCACCAGCCGCTCCCGCAATGCGGCATCACGCCCCATGTCTCGTTCGTGTCGATAGGTGGATCGCGGAATCTGGGCCAGCTCGCAAGCCCTGCGCACGCTCACGTTGAAGCTCGCCACTAAATGCCCGGCGTCGCTCCGCCCCACTTCCCGTTGTGCTCTTATGCCCGCGAGCTGTATCCGTTTTTTGCGATCAGCACCTTCAGCATATCTTTGTCCAGGCTGAGGTCCGCGACCAGCTTCTTCAACCGCACATTCTCGTCCCGCAGCGACCTCAGTTCCTCCGCCTCGCTCACTTCCAGTCCTCCGTACTTCGCTTTCCAGGCGTAGATCGTGTGCTTCGACACGCCCACCTCACGAGCTACCTCCTCCACCTTCCGTCCCGCCTCTACCTGCTTCAGCACTCCGATGATCTGCTCCGTACTCATCCGCTTCGACATCTGCTTCCCCTTTCCTTCGTCCGAAATCATACGTCACTTCGGGCGATTACAGGGGTGCAGGTCAATCCAATCTCAAGATTAAACGAATTTCTCTGCCCCTTTGCACCGGCAGCAATATTGCATAATTTCCACTTCGATTCGTTTGAAAGACTCGCGCGGCATTCGCGTTCCCCACATCGTGCCGCAACAATGACGCAGTCGAGCCGGCATTCAATCGAACAGAGACGTCGGCCCGAACGGATCGTTCGTCAGCGACAAGTGCCTGTAGTTTGGCCTCCGGCCGGACAGTAAGCTGCAACGTATTCTGCACCTGCTCGGACGCCGCGATTGCATTGGCCGGGCTCAGTAGAACGATGCACAGACATACAGCACGGACCATGTACACGCACCTCCGCCGTGTTGCGATACTTACCTCGACCATACCCAAGCCCGAGAGAATGCCAAGCAAAACTTTTCCCCTGCGCTCTATACAACGCAAGTGCTGCCGTGACGCAACCTTTCATTGATCGGGCAATTAGCAAGATTTTGAAACTCGGACTTTTCCAAGCACGGTGCGCCGCAAAAAAGGTTTATCAAAGAACTTCGTGACGATTAGCAATGATGAACCTTCGATAACGGCTCGGACCCAGAATTCCAAAATCTTGCTATCCCTGACATTCTCTACCGCTTATCCTTGTAAGGGAGGTTCAGGCTGAGTTCAGGCTGCACGCAGAATGTCAGAAGCGCAGAAGGCTCTCCACGAGTACCTTATTATCAAACGTTCTGACCCTGAACGCTTTAACCAGCCAACTTCCGCTTTTGCGACGAACCAGTATTTCGTAGTGCTCAAGCGCCACCACGCGCCGATATGGCTAGTGAACACTCAGAACAAAACCTGTTACCCGGATAAATCCCAGTCCTGTGCACCGCTTAATCCACAGAAAGTACTATTTACAGAGCAAGATTTTGATAACATGATTATCGTATGAATGGCGAGGACCTAAATGCGGTCTCGCAACAGAAGCCAGTCGTCTTGCGCCAACCTCGAGCAGCGCGCGGCGTCTGCGGAACGCAACAACGAAGTACTTCACGGCAATGCCGTCTGCGCAAAAAGTATTCAACCGACGCCTGAGCACAAATAGGCTAGCAAATCCCGGAGTTCCGATGGAATCTACGGCTAACAATCAGAAGCAGCAATTAAAGGAAAACTCGGCGGCTTTCCTAGAACAGTGTGTTAAGAAGATTCTTAAACTTCGCGGCATGCGAGACATCTTCTTTCGCGTCGTACCTCCGGCGGCGGCAGACCGTCCCTATGCGGTGATACTTGAAAAGGGCGCAGCTACCGAACAGGTATTCATTCCTCAAAAGGATGTCGCCCGTTCGGAGTCAACCGGAACAGATATTTTCCTCTCGACTGATATACGCACCGGACTTCGCCATTTAGAAAAGCGTACCGCCAGTAAGGGGCGGTTGCACTTTTGACGCCGGTCCGTTCGGATATCAGCTTGATGTCGCAGTCACTGCGGCGATGTACTGCCAACCTGGCCATAACATGGAACAAATTACAGATAAAAAGCTGTGATGGACCAGAGATGACACTGTTCGCGATACTTAGGGCGAATATTTGAATTTGCTGTTTTGATGTTTGAAACGTTTCGAATATCACTGGTATTCGCGATGATGTGCGCTACAATTCCCCGATAGTAGTCTCCTGGCATCCAGAAGAAACGTGGTGAGATGTTGAGAGAGATTGCCCGATCGATTCGCTGCCAAAACCACGGGCGAGCTTCGAATGAAGCCGGGCAGGGAGCACTTGGCAAATCCGTGCTGCTGCAAACAGGTGCGTCGGTATGGCTACGAAAGCCATTCAGCGTGGAGTCGGTAAGGGTGGGCCGTGAGGGATCGTGGAGGAATTCAACAGAACGGATTAGTCGACGAGCTTTATACTTACGAACATAGTTCCCGGCACGGAAATTCCTCCCATGTTCAAAGCCGTGGCGGAGCTGCAGGAACAAAGGAGGCACGACGCAACCGGCAGGGAGTGTTTGGATCGCGCAGTCGTCGAATTTTGCAGCAGATCCTGTTTGTTGTTGCTACGCTCGCTGCGATTCGCTACCTTGCTTGGCGTGTTTGCTGTTCTGTCAGTTCTGCGACGCTATGGTTCTTTGTTCTCTTTTTGGTAGCGGAACTGTTGGCGTTTTTCGAAGCCGCATTTTTATATTTTACTGCATGGAATCCTACGCATCATAGGTTTCGTCCACCACTTCCCGATCGCACGGTAGATATTTTCATCACCACATATAACGAACCTGTTTATCTAGTACGGGAAACGGCACTCTGCTCGATGCACATCCGGTATCCGCATAAAACATACATTCTGGACGATGGCGACCGGCCTGAAATGAAGCAATTGGCTGACGAACTCGGCTGTTTCTATATTAGCCGCACATCTCGGTCCGACGCCAAAGCGGGAAACCTGAATAATGCGCTTTTCGGGTCGACGGATGGCGAATTCATCGTCCTGCTAGATGCGGATCACGTTCCAACGCCAGATCTGATTGACAGCACCCTTGGACTCTTTGCCGATCCGAGAGTTGCGGTTGTACAGACGCCGCAAGACTTCTACAACCTAGATTCCTTTCAGCATCAGACGGACTGGAAACAAGAGTACTCCTGGCAACAGCAAGAACTGTTCTTTTCCGTTATTCAACCCGGCAAAGATTACTGGAATGCCGCTCTCTTCTGCGGAAGTCCAGCAATCGCTCGTAGATCCGCTTTGAAAGCTGTAGGAGGATTTGCAACAGGAACTGTCACAGAAGACTTTCATACCAGTGTTCGATTGCAAGCTCTCGGATATCGTGTCGTTTATTTTAATTGTACGGTAGCACGCGGTCTCGCACCTCAAACCTTTGGATTTTTCTCAAGTCAGTGGCTCCGCTGGGGACAGGGGGCGATGCAAATCCTGCGCCAGGAAAAGCCGCTATCGAAAGAGGGGCTTTCACTACCGCAGAAGCTCTGTTTCTTTTCGTCTGTATATTTCTACTGGATGTCATATCAGAAACTCATTTATCTATTCACGCCCCTATTTTCGGCGCTCACTGGGGTGTTTCCGTTGCAGGCGAGCGTCGGCACCTTTTGGCTGTATTTTGGGCCGTATTTCGCGCTCAATCTTGCCGCTTCCGTTTCCGTTTTTCGCGACTTCAAGAGCTTATTCTTGTCTGAGCAATTCACCATGATCAAACTCCACGTCATGTTGAAGACTGTTTTCGGATTGCGCAAAGGGGAACGGAAGTTTGTTGTGACTCCCAAAACACATGGCGCCGGATCCCGCTGGCTGGAAGTCTGGCCACAGTTGTTGATTTTAATCTTTGCCTGCGTGGCCATAGTCGTCGGTTTCACGCGCCTTTCACGTGTAACCGCTTTCAGCCTTTGGGCCACAGCATTCAGCCTATTTTGGGCGTTTTACTTTTTGGCGATAACATGGCCGATCGTTCGTCGTGCGCTCAGGAAGAGGGAAGCTCGCGCGGCGTATCGTTTCGATCAGGGGCTGAATGTGACGGTCGTCTTTGAAACGATCGGCGATGGTTCTGTTCCACCAGAGAAATCCTTTGCGCGAAACATGAATCGGCTTGGCCTGTCCATAACTCTTCCTTATGCGATTCCCATTGGATCCTTGCTGAGAATGGAAATCCAACTGCCCGACACCCCCATTCATGCTATTGGAAAGGTCATGCGCAACGATGATTTAAACTTGAATAGCCAGGTTAAACGGGTAATGAATGGCATCAAATTTGAACAAATCGAGGTCGCTGAGCAGGATGCCATCTCTCGTTACTTGTTTACCGAGATTGCTCCGAAAAAGGGGCAACTGCTACACCTTACTTCGTCGACGCAGGAAGATGAGGACACAATAACCCGCACATGAAAATAGATTTCGTGTTTTGTGCAACTCCCAAGCAAGTTCGATATTCAGCGGCAATCATTTGTGCATGTTTATTCTGGGTTGCGACTTCTTGTGCCCAGTCGTCCGAATTCGTATCGCGAGGGAATGCCCTGTTGGGTGAAGGCAAGCCGCAAGAAGCACTGGATCAATTCAAAGCCGCCCTGTCCGTGGATCCCCGAAGCAGCGACGCTTTCCGAGGGATCGGCAAAGCGCAAGAGTGGTTGGGTAAATGGTCGGACGCTGAAAAGGCATATCACGCAGTTGTAGACCAGGAGCCGAACGACTTGGAGAGTTGGTTTGCTCTCGGTCGTATCTATAGCTGGAACGGGGAACCCGAAGCGTCTTATTCTGCGTTCCAAAAGGCGCTCTCTTTAGATGCTGATAACCTGGAAGTCGAGCGTTCTTATGCGGAAGTCTTGAGTTGGAATCCGGCGCGAAGGCGCGAGAGCGTCGAACGTTATAGGAATATTCTGCAAAGACATGGCGATTCTCTCGAAACGCAGTTGGGACTGGCGCAGGCACTGGCCTGGAGTGGACTCACAGGCGAAGCGGATGGGATTTATAACCACGTTTTGCAAGTAGATCCGACCAGTGTGTCTGCTTTGGTTGGATTGGCAGAAATTGCCCGCTGGCAGTCGCGTTTTTTCAGATCCAGGGAACTGCTCTTGCGAGCTCGGGTACTAGCGCCGGCAGACCACAAAGTAGCACTCGGGTTGGCAGAAACTGAGGTCGGCATGGGTCGATATGATCTTGCAATGGAATTCGCTAAAGAGCTCGGCTCCTCCGATCAACCGGATTCAGCTCGCCTGCAGGAGACAATTCGCAATGCCACTCGGCCATTTGTGCAATTCGGATATTCACGACGTGAGGACCGTCGGAGCACTGCTGACGATCGCGTAAATTCAGATGGTTTACTGACGGTTGTTTCATATCCTGTGACGCGACAGACCAGGTTGCAGATTCTGTATCAGCCTGTCATCTATCGTTCTGAAAGTCTGACTCGCAGTGCCGCGGAATACGCACTCAAATGGGGGACGGCCGAAAACGCTTCATTTGGATACCGCGCTGAAGTCACCGCCCATACCTCGCCTGGAGCCGCTGCTAACTTCGGTGGCAGCCTGTCGATGGCCTCTCAACTCAGTGACGCCGTCCGGCTGGACTTCGGCGTTGAGCGGAAACTTGTTACGGAATCCCTCCAATCCAGCATTGGCACCGAGTTCAATGGAATTTTCACCGGGCAGGTCTATTCAAACCGCGCCTCTCTGGGTTCCAGCCTTCGGAATTCCGCCGTGTCGCTGGATTTATACAGCAACATAAGCGGAGGCTATTATCAAGGGCGAAATCTTGATCAGAACTGGCAAGGTCAGCTCGATGCCGGAATTGGTAGGAGTTTCCGCATTAACCAGCCATATTTGAGATTGGGATACGGTATGACTGCGTTCCACTTCGATCAGGATCAGGGTTCCCTTCCAGGGACTGGTATCCCCGTCCGGCGCGCAGGCGGATACTTCAGCCCCAACTGGTTTGTTAATAATTTTGGAACTGTTGGCCTCAATGGAAAAATCAATGGGGACGTCCAGTGGTCGTTGGATGGCACTCTTGGTATTCAGCAGGTGTACGATCACTCCAGCGGTCGCGACAGGCGTATGAGCAGTTCCTTCCACGCCGGGTTGAGTTTGCCGACCAACAAACATCACGAAGTAACTGTCTCGTATGATTTTGCCAATGTGGGCAGTGCGTTTCAACGAAACCTATTTGGTGTAGCCTGGAAAGGCTATTTTTAGAGTTTGGGCTGACCTGCGAGTGGAGCACGCCTGTGCAGCAAATTCCAGTACCTACTTAATGATGGAGGTAGGAAACGAAAATTTCCAGTGCTGCCGCAAATACCAGCGCCCAAAAATTGATCCGTTTACGCCATCGTTTCCGTCGATGGGTGCTCGCCGCCAGTCATAGGTAAGATTTAATGGCGCGCGAGAACCCGCCAATGCTCCCCGAATGCCAGCGGACGTCGCACCCGCCACATCCATTTCAGGATGGTCGCCAACGAAACAGCTCTGATCAGGGCGGATAACCAAGTTGTTCAAGAGCAATCTTGAATATTCCCAATGTCCGGTTTGCGTACTCCGACCGTCTCTGAGATGACGACCGCATCGAAGTAAGCCGTGACACCGAGAGCGTCAATTGTTCTGGGTTGGATTGCTTCCGTGCGGTTGGTAATAACAAGGCCGAGACGCTTGCCACGCCTTCGCAGTTCGGCCAGTGTGAACTTGGTACCAACACACCGAGTGGCACCAAAGGTATCAAGGCAGCTCGCTAATCAGCACTGACCGAATAGATATCTCGCCTCGTGCTTGTTTACCCCATTTGCCTTTATCAAACGTTGCGGTACCGTCAAGAAGCATATTTAGGCAATCCACGAAAGCTGAGATTTCTTCTTCTGGCGTGTGGGGGCGGTGTTCCAAAACGACATCTGCCATCGCCTGCCCCAACTTCATCTCGCTGGCCCATCCCTTACGTCGATACCACGCGGTGGTATCCTCCCTTAGGTTTGGGTCGTCAATTAGCAATATCGCCTCGAAATAGTAGATTGCCAGCGTTTGGTGGGCACTCTCTGGTGGCAAGTCAGCTTGGAAACTGTCTCGCTTGATCGCCTCTTGGCCATCTCCGGGTCAGGCTTAAAGCCCATCTTGCGAATTGCCGGATAGAAAATCCAATGTTCGATTGAGTCCTTTATCGTTAGCGTAGCCCACCCAAGAAATTCCGGTGAAACGTTTGGGGAAACAAAATACACCGCTGGAAACCCCAGAGATTTCAGCTTGAGGTGCATCAGTTCATGGATCACTTTTTCTTCGGAGCGACCAGGGGGAGAGAGGCTAATCCACGGCGTGCCATCCGCGTCGATTCCAGACTGTCCGTATCCGCTTTTCGTGAAGTCAAGAGTGCGCTCTTGAATGGCCTTGCCGTAATACTCCTCTACTTCGTTCCAAAGCTTTAGCGTCTGAGGGGAAAGCTCAAGACCGAAGCCTTTTTGCTTCTGGCCATGTGCTGCGCTGACTGCGGCGGTCACAAATAACAGGACCATCAACGTTGCAGCGCGATTGATTACCATTTGTATTGCTCGATGAACGATAGGATGGTCTGTTGCCGTGGGGACTAACCCGCTATTCGCAAGAAGCCAAGGCATTGTTGCTAGCGTTTGTCGGCGCAGCGATATCGGTAGCTGGAGAATTCTGGCACGCCTACTCTCATTTTCATTTGAACACTCGGTGGGGACCACTCGCAGGAACTATGTCCGAAGGAGCGACTCTGCGGTCCGGCAAAAACATCAGCGCCAGGCAGCGTAGTCGGAACGGCGCTTGCGAGTGCGGACTCCGGTCGTTAACCTTTTGCCTTGGTGCTTCCTTTCGCTCTCAGCACCGCCCACCGCTTCTTCTGGGCTTCCGCAATTTTCCGCCTCCCCGCTGCGGACATCTTGCGACGACCACGCTTCGGGGCGGTGCCTTTCGGGGTTGATGCGCTGTTCGAGCGTGCGCCGTGGATTCGTCTGAGCATTCGGATTGCGTCTTGGATGCTCTTCTCTTCTCTTTCGAGTTCGCGGATTGCTGCTTCTATTCCCATCGATGGCATTTGTGAGGCTCCCTCTTAGTATGTGGGTGGCTGCTACGGTCCGACATTATCACGGCAGTACTCTGCTAACAACCTGCATGGGAGGTGTTCGTATTGATTGCGAAGAGATGGTGTTCAAGGAAACGGAGCGCCGGGAACGACCGGACATTCTGACATACATGCGATCTGGTGGCGCCCAAAAACAAATATTTTGATTTTCCCTTGAATCCGCCCCTCCAAAACCCACAAAACCTCTCCGGTCGCATTCAATAATACAAATCCCCCTTCAAGCGCCGAACTTCGAAGACCGAAAAATCCCCCGGGGCGGGTCGTATAGATGGGTGCCGGGTCTCAGCGGGCCGGGAACCCCCTCCCGTGGGTGGGGGTGGTCGCAGTACTAGTCCCACTGAAAATCGGGACCTTCGATTGATTGGCGAGCATGCAGCCAGGACCTACACTGCTTGTATGAACACGCAATCGAACATGATCCTGTTCTGCGCCTTATTGGTCTCGTCAAAGAAGGGATTGCCGCTTGATGAAGTTCTCCGCTCTCTGCCTGGTTCCAGTCCCCTGCGCGACAGATTGACCAATTCCACAAGCGGTGCCTTAGCGTCTGCGTAGCTCCATGTGGCGAAAGTCCGCTGCAATCAATCGAGCCAGCCGTAATCCTGCCACCGATCAATTCATTTCCAGACCCCTATGCGGAAAACCCCATTTCCAGACGAACGGGACCGCGTTGATTCTCTTAGCTGTGCGAAAACCACTCGTTTGTTGAACGCTGCCTCGCTCTCCGCAGCATCCAATTACCGATATCTACAGGAGCGAACACATGGCAATTATCCCCAAGGTTCGTCGGCGTCCTCAGTTTGTAACCTCGTTCATTCTTACCGAGTTTGACCTGGCTGAAACAATGCTTCAGATGGCCATCGACCGGATACTCAGCGGTGAAGGCTCTATCGAAGCAGAACGGCGCGCCGCGTGCGCTTTCACACCCATGGAGCGCTTGCCGAGTGAGCATGGCGACGCAATATGTCAAAGCGATCTGGACGGCATCCAGGAGAGGCACACCTTGTTGCGAGCCACCCTTGACACTCTGTGATCCCCAGCGTTACTGAATTGTCTTGCTTAGCGGGACCGCGCCTCAAACGCCGTATCAATCTCCGATATCAGCCGCAGCAAGTCATTCTTACGAACTTTGTACGAAGAGTCTCAGCCGACGAAGGGATATTAGGGAACAGGTTTGCTATTTTTGATCGATGCTCGGAACTTGCCAAGGCCCACGGCTAACCGGCCAGCATCTTCTTCAGCCGCTTCTTGAGCACCGCTTCATTCGGTCCCCTTGCCGCCGTCCACCCATTCCCTGAGCTTCTTCACTGAAACGGTGAGGGTGACGCTGGAGCGGACCTCGACCTCCAGCTTGGGCGCGATACCTGGTTCGCAGTCGTGGGACCTGAAGACCTTCAGCGCGAAAAGTATCAGGCAGGCGGGTCCTTCTGCCGCGTGGCAGCAACGCCACCCACGATTCCCAGCCCAAGGAGGACGATCACACCGACCACGATCCAGTGTTGCGGAACATGCAACAGCACAGCGCCGTACGTAAGTCCCCCGATCAGGATGAGAAATCCCACCAGGTAAATTGCAAAAGACATGAAGCCCTCCTTTGATTGAGCTACCGGGCCAGCGTACAGGCCGACACCCGATTGCGCTGTGCACTAGTGAACAGACGAATCGAATTGGCCGCCGTTAGGATAGTCAATTAGGTAACGAGCAGCAGGTGAGCACAAGGACTGCCTGTTTATACGTCGCACCGATAGGAGGGAAATTTGTCACAGAAGAACGGAGACCGCGCCAAGTTTAATCGCGGCCGAAAAGCCAAAATTGCACGCCGGGCAGCGTCTCGAAAATTACGGGAAAGCCGTTGATCGCTTCGAGATTCTCAGCCATTTGGCCAGTAGTCAAATCATGAAACAAGAAGAGATTCTTCCCGTCTTTACGACGGGCTTTATGGCGGACGTGCGTATCATTGGGAATCACCTTCGCCTGTTCGTCCACGTCGACCACGATGAATGGGTCAGTTCGGTGTTTGACGTTCCTGGTTGTCAGTGGATTTGCAAAAACAGTTGTGCTGACAATGTGTGCCGAGCGAAGGCCGCTGCGGAGGATGTTGTCCGTGGTGCTCTCCCGGGGAGATATCCGATTCAGTGGCTCGCACGCAACTGATGCTTAAATATGATTAACCAAGCAGGTTCGAGGCCTGATGCCGCCTTTCTGTCTGCCGATCTGCAAGTCGCTGAAACATTCTTGGCGGTAGCCGAGGGCAGGAAGATTAAAGGGCAGGATATAACAAGTACGGTAATGCGGGTGCAGAAGGCCCTCGAAGCCGTTGAGCTCTTGCTCGCTCAATTCGGCAGCCGTTACAGCGACCATCAGCGCGGCAGTGTTGCGACAGCCGTGGTGTTGCTACGGAAGCGGCTCTCCACGCTTTGAGAGCTCCGGGTGGTAGGGTTGCGGGATTCTCTCGCTGGTCGCCTCACTTCCACAGCCCCCGCCCCTGCTCCCGCGCCTCGTACTCATACATCCTGAACTGCTCCAGATATCGGAATGGGAACCGCGTGTATGCGCGCCCGTATCCCTGCTTCCCGCTTTCGGCGTTTAGAAAGAAGCTGGCGGAACTTATTCGCATTCGGCCTCTTCAGTTCTGCCTGTTTCTTGCGGCGTTCATCGGGACCGACGGAATGGAGAACATGATGTTCAGGCGATCAGACGGCCAATGCTGCCACAGGGCCGACCGAGAGTGTATAGCGGCATATGCTGTAATTGGGAGCATGTTGCTTCGCCGACCGACTCCATATTTTTCCATACTGGGGACCGCATGGTCGGCTAGGTCACGAGTCTAAAACGCGCCACTGCTAAGTCTTGGTCCGGGTGGGTGCATGACCAATCCATGCACTCTTGGCAGAGCCATACGGCAGCACTGTCGTGTCCGAACGATTGGTTGCACTCTGATACTCGTTCACAACATCCGCAAACTTCCAGCGACATTACATTGCTGTGGACGTTCCGCCGAAGGGTGATTAGCTCTTGATATTCTGCTAGTGCCATCTCCATGACAGCCTCCCGGTCACTGGCGCGTGCACTGTTCCGTGCCTTGAGCAGCGCATCGTTCATTAACTCAGATGACGATTGTGGCGGTTCACGTTGCTTTGTGGGTGAGTTCCTTCCTACGCACTTCGTGTGGATACCTTGCTAATGTCCGGTACAATGAACTCTATGACAATCCCCCGGCGTCCAGAATCAACACTCGAAAACATGCCCGATCTGACTGACGAAAAACTGCGGACGATTGTCGCAGCGGTTCGCTGCCCGGACCACGGCAAGGCTCCCGGACTGCTCAAGGTGGAAGACAACTGGCAAATTCGAGGATGCTGCAAGCAGGTGGTTGCGGTCGCAACTCAAGCGGTTCAGAACGCAATTATCAAAGCTTAATCGTGTGCAAGTAGTCCAAAAAGCGAAAGGGCTGCTCACTCGACCAGCCCCGACGAGCTTTCCCGAAGTTCGTCGCCGGCGTTCCCCGAAGCACCTCACCTCTGAACCAAGTTCAGAGTAAATCTGGTTGTTGATGCTGGAAATAGACCGAAGGTAACTTTCTAGCGGGACGTTTGGGCTACCACGTTGCGGTTATGTCGCGCACCTGTTCAATCATTGGAAAAACCTTGCTCAACAATCAGAAGTCTGCGTGGACTTCTGCTCAACGAAATGTTCTAGAACTCGGTGTGCAAAGTCTTCCCATCCCTCAGCGGACAACGCTATTGGACGCACCTGACGGACACTGTTGATGGCGTCATCAATCGGAAGTTTGTTTGTGACGACGAGGAAGTACGACAAAAACAGTCCTGTCCGGTCCTTGCCGCCTGAGCAATGCACGACCACTTTTCGTCCGTCGCCCAACTGCGCGGCGACAAAATCATACGCTTTGGGCAAAGCCCTAATACAATGCTCAAGGTCGCCAGATTCGGGCGGAGCCTTGTCGGACAATGGCACGCAAAGGTGGGCAATCCCGGCGTTGGCAAGCGCCTCGCTGTCACACTTTGAGCCATTGTTGACTGAGAGAATTGCCCCTATTCCACCCTCCCGGAGCGCGGCTGCGTCCCATGGTTCGGCATCCGGTCCGGGACGGCCACCAAGCTTTTCTGGAATGAGCCAAAAACATTTTTCCATTACAACCCCCTCGGCGCTATTTCACGTTGCGTAAGAGCTTCTCGACGAAGCTTTCAGGGAAAAACAACTCCCGCGTTGATTGAAGCTCAGAAACCGTCCACGACTTCAAATGCCATTCATGTCGAAGAAAATGTGTATCAACGCTCCGCTCCTATCAGAATTCAACCGCCTGGACATGTCAGCCAAATAGATTAGTCTCGGATGCAACCTGTTCTACAGCCGGATACAGAAGTTCCGGCGAATCGTTTTTGGGCCAATTCACCTTTGTCGAAACGGGATACATCTCGAAGAGGGAATCGGAGAGCAATTGGGAGCGAACTCAACAGCCGTTCCGTTTTGCTGGCCTCGGTGGTGAGCCACGCGGTTTCCTGCTCTGCCGTGAGTATTACAGGCATACGGTTATGAATTTGGGCCATGAAACTGGTTGAAGCCGTCGTGAGTATGGCGAATGAGCGCAAGTCAATTCCATCAGCAGCTTTCCAGGTATCGTAAAGACCTGCGAACGCGAACAGCCCACCATCCTTGCGCCGGATATGGTGCGGGACCTTCCCTCTGACTTCCTTCTTCCATTCGTAGAAGCCGCAGGCCGGAATTAGGCAGCGGCCAAACCGAATCGGCTGACGAAAAGAGGGCTTGCTGAGAATACCTTCGATTCTCGCATTGATGGAGATGTTTTTCGGCTCTTTCGACCAGGATGGAACGAGGCCCCACTGCATGGGTAGGAGATGAGCGGGTTCCTCCGAAACGATGACAGGCATGGTCTGCTCCGGGCAGACGTTGAACCGTGGCTTCGGCTCAATGTCAGCCGTCTGAATTCCGAAGCGTTCTCGGATTTCTTCAGTTCGGGATAGAGTGTATCGTCCGCACATCGTGGTGGCCTATCTTCCGCCAATCTGATTCCACATGGAGATTTCGAGAGGCTCCGCCAACAGTTCTTCCGTACTCCCCAAGAATGCTTTCAAATGGGTCGTGGCGAGGTGGGCATCGAGAGCTTGGCGCGAAGTCCAGTTCTCATAGAAGAGAACTGCCCAGGGTAGTCTGCGGACTCATGTAGGTCATAATTGACACACCCCTCTTCCGAGCGTGGGGCTTAGCAGACCCAAAAGGTTTTCTCCGAGGTCCGCTTCTTTGCCGGGTTTCGCTTTGTATCGAGCGATTACAGTCAACGTTGGACTCAGTTCCATCGTGGATTCCTAAGCTCTTCAGCAACCATCCTTCATAGAGTTGTGTTCCCTGCTTACGCTTCGTTTGACACGTTGAAATGATACCCGCGATGCTGGTCCGTAGGAGCAGCCGAGTTGGAAGTGAATACTCCTATAAACGATGTTAACGTCATCTGATTGAATAGGCTAATGGAGGTCAACCATGACATCAGTGTGGTGGCGGGTAATACAGGGGGTGGTGGCGATTTTCTTGATTATTTGGCTATTGCGAATCTCTGGAATAGACATTTTTAATTGAGCGTCTGTTGGTGTTGCGCGGAATTCTATATCAGATTTACTCCCGCTTCACGTCCTTGGGCACCTTGTCCTCCCGCAGCCCAACAAATCTGGTGTGGCGAAGGTGATTGTCACGAGTCCATTCAACAAACTCGAACTGGCCGACGAGCTTGGGCTTCAGCCAACGACATTCGGCCATCTTCGCAGCATTCAAGCCTACACCCCAGCGTCCAGCTTTCTTCTCTGGCAGATTTGCAAACGGGCATTCTTTGGTTTCGAGCGGCTTCAGTTTCTTGAACAACTCGGCCCGGAGGGCTGGCGTGAAACCGTTACGGGTTCGTGCGGCATACATCAGCTTCGGCCCGTCATAATACCCAATGACCATGGCGTCGAAGTTCTTAGCCGATGGCGTATAGCCGCCGATGACGAACTCCTGCCCCTGGTTGACTCGCATCTTCTGCCAAGCGCCGGAGCGTTCACCGGGTTCGTATCTGCTGTTGCGGCGCTTCGCTATTAGACCCTCTAGACCCTGAGCCTTGACGGAATGAATCAGGTCTTTCAGGCTCGCCTTCAACTCTGGCGAATACCGAATCGGCTCCGCCATTTTGGGAAAGACGTGCTTCTCCAGAAGCTCGCGTCTCCTTGTGAGAGACTCCCCCATGACATCTCGGCCTTTCAGCACGAGCACATCAAAGATGAAGTAGTGAAGTGGCGCTGCGGATGAGCCATAGTTCTGGAGCAAGTTGAAGGAGGGTCGGCCCTCGGCGTCGAGCGCGACTATCTCACCATCAATAACTGTGTCGTCCGGGAGCTTGGCGAGAGCCTTCACGAGGGGCAGATACCGCTGCGAGAAGTCGTTGTCATTGCGGGAGCGCAATTGAACGGTGCCGCCGCTCTTGATGGCGAGTGCACGGAAGCCGTCAAGTTTTAGCTCATACAGCCATTCGGGGCCTTCGGGGAGCTTCTCGGTTCGGAGCAGAAGCATGGGAGGAATGAAGCGAACTTTCGCGTTCTGCCGCATGGATTAGTCCCCAGAACCTCGCTTTTTCCTCTTCCAGACATGTAGACCGCTGGCGACGGTAATTGCTACGAGGATGAAATGGAAAACGAGCGTCTGTTGTGTCCAACTAGCCATTTGCTGAGCACTAGCACCGAGCGCATCCGGACGGTTGTTTAGTAGCAGGTGATAGAACTTATTTTTTACCCCGTTCCAGCCGGAGTCTGCGAAAGCGAACCCGTAGACCAGCAAGAACAATGAATTCACTAGCAGCATCGTCCAAAACAAAAATGCAACAAGTCCACCGACTATGCGTTCCACGTTCACGTCTGCAGTCACCTTCGTCTATTTTATACGGTAGCAGCGGACGATGGAATTCGCCGAGCACGAGACGAGGGTATGGACCTTGAGCTAAAGCAGTCCCGCGTCAGTGATTCGGCTTGGAGGCCGATAAACTTGTCTAGTGCGCTTCGCTGGTCTTCGCTGACATCAACGAAAAGCAATGCCCATTCTGGCGTTGGGCTTTGCCCAGACCACTTTTGCTTATGTCTCTGGAGTAGCCGACACTGTGACAGCCGTTGGCGAGAGTTTCTACGTGGGTTACTTCGGCAGTTTCAGTGTGCCAGCGACTACTTCCTTTAGCGTCTCAACCAAAAATACGTGCTCTCGCTTCAGAACTCGTGCAGCCAAGGTGGACACGTCGTCGCCCGATAACACAGGTACTCTTGTTTGAGTCAGAATCTGGCCGTGGTCGTAGGCTTCATCGACTAAATGGATGGTGATGCCCGTCTCTGAATCACCGGAAGCAAGCACAGCCGCGTGGACCTTATCGCCATACATGCCCTGCCCACCGAAGTTCGGCAAGTTCGTCGGCGTCCTCAGTTTATAACCTCGTTCACCCTTGCCGAGCTGGCCATGGCTGAAACAATGCTTCAGATGGCCATCGCGGATACTCAGCGGTGAAGGCTCTATCGAAGCAGAACAGCGCCTCGCGTGCGCCTTCACAACCATAGAGAGCTTGCCGAGTGAGCATGGCGACGCAATATTGTTAAAGCGATCTGGACGGCATCAAGTGATTCGCAATCTGCTGGGCTAATTCACTGTTCAATCCACACCTCGGTACCGTGCCCGCATGGTTTCATCCCTCGTTGCGCTCTCCCTGCCGATTCTCACGAGCTACATCGCGCAAATCACTGGCCCAACCATCTCATTGAACAAAGAGCCTTGTGAGCTATTGGGCAATAGCTCTACGCCCTGTACTTTGCATCGGAGAAAGAATTGGAGGCGGCCATGCACACATGCAAGACGCAGGATTCGATGAGGTTCTGGTTCGCGAGCTGGAAGAGCTAGAACGGATTTACAGCCGCGTTGCAACCGCCAACCCACCGAAACCGCAGAGGAGATTAAAATCCGCCTTACGGGAAGAGATGGAGGCATTGCAGAGCGAATTGGGTATACGTACGATCTTACGCCTAAAGCGGGAAATATCACTGCATCAACTGAACGCAGACGAATCCGAGATACAGTATCGATTCGCCTACACCTGATATCGGTTGCTAAGAAAGAACACCTTGCAACCGATATCAGCAGAGCCGGCATTTCGTTTTGTGCATCCGCCGAGCCTGGCTAGATCGTGAATGGGAGGGACAGATCACCCTGCCTCCTGAGATGTGTGAGGGAAATCAGGTGTGCCTATCGCTTCGAAAGGTCGCGTCATACGTACCATTCGCACAGCTGACGGGAAATTCGGAGTCGCGGTCAAGGTCGATTCCTACTTGATTTCGGGCCAATAGCGGCCGCAAAAGCACGTACAGAACTCGTCTGAATGACCATTCCAGAGAGCTAATGAAAAATCCGCTTCAGCATTAGCTTGCCCTCTGCTTCCCCCAAAACTCGCGCCCTCATTAAAATAACAACCAACTCGTTCACAACATAGCGCAATTCGTCATCAAGCTTCTGATCGGAAGATGGCGTTTGTTTTTCTTCTTGCTCCTCCATTTCCTCAATAATTTCGCCGCTCAAAGCCCCGACCCATCTCTTTAGAATTTGCAGTTGCTTTGGGTCCACGCTAGTGAATCTAAGTCCCATGCCCATGCCGACCGTGGCGGAAGTCACCTCTGCTTGTGCCTCAAAGGTTTTGTCCTCCTTTTTGAGACACAATCTCACCGCAGTTCCTAAAGGCAATGGACTGCCGGTGTCTATGTAGCATCCTCCCAAACTCACGTCACTGCTGCGAGCCACGTTCTTCGTCCCGCTTTTAATATCCGTGACTTCAGACGTCGTTGTGAACATATAACGGGCATGGCTGCGGCGCTCGGTGTTGATTCGGCGATCGGGACGGACTCCCGGTCCAGCCTCACCCGTCTGCTCACGAAGGTTTTCGTTGGATTCCATTTCAAAGTTGCCCTACCCAGGCCGACTGAATGTACGTCCGAAGAGCAGAGCGAGTCAATACCTGAAGTGCGACCCACCGTGTCGGTTAAGAAGGTCGCCGCATGGCCGGAAGGGCGGATCAAAGGGACCGAATGAAGCGGTGCTCAAGAAGCGGGCACGGACGGCTTGAGCTGACGAAGTTTCGCAATCCAAAGCTGGTCGAGATCGAACCGGCGCTCGCCCCGCCAAACACGTTGGGCCTCCGAAGCGTCATGTTTACAGTCGAAAGCGTCGACGATACTGTCGCCCGCCTGCCCCCCCACGGTGCCGAACTCATCGGCGAGGTGGCGCAGTACGAGGACAAGTACCGGCTGTGCTACATGCGAGGCCCAGCGGGCATCATCGTTGACGACGGGAGTGCACGCGAGGAAGGATTGATGCCGAGGCCCGGCAAATCACCGGCGGTAACACATTTTGTAGTGTTGCTATGGCCGAGCGCCGATAGAATCTGTGACCGAGAATTACATACGGGGCTGCTTCCTCTCTGCGGTCCCGTATCAAACCTGCTGCTGTCTGTGACGCAATGACAAGAAAAAAGTGATGACATGATCTCGCCAGAAGCTAAAACTGCAAGGCTGAAGATGGACGCGGCCCGTCAAGCACTTGAAGACTATGAAACGGCAAACGGTCACGCTTCTACACCGGAACGTGCGAGGCTGAACAAGGAGTTCAACACAGCGGCTGCGGTGTATCTGAATCTGACGAAATGATCAGAGGCACTTTGACTTGAATTCGCTCTGGATCGCAAACGGGCCGTTCTTGTGGACTCAGAAAACAATCGACGGGGCCCCGGATGAAGGGGGCGTTTATGCCATCCTGTCCCTCAACGATAGGATCTACATGGGGCGTGGCGGGATCAGGCACCGGCTAATTGGCCATTGGAACAAGACCAACCCTGGGGACAGATGGATTTGGTCTCAGAAGCCGGTGCGCTGCTGTTGGGAAGTCTGCCCCGATTCCGGCGAACGATTGGCCGAACTCGTGAATGACTACCCGACACTGTGCAACACTCTTCTGCGGTAGGAGGAACTTGTGATGCATGAACACAGTTCGATCGCCGTGGCCGACCGCGACCGTGCGCCAAGACCCCGCTCAACAAGGCGGCAATGACGGAATCGGCATGGACTAAAATTCACCGAAAACCAGAACTGGAATCCGCCAGATCAGGTTCCATCTTGCAACGCAGAATCATTCTGCCGCGACGGTCTCTCAGTAGCTCGGTGTCAGTATGGGAACGGCTCGAAGAATCGCACAGCTGCTAATGAGTGGGCGCTCCTATTTCCAGTTTCCTACTTAATGATGAGATAGGAAACGAGGATTCCAGTGCTGCGGCAAATACTAACGCCCAGAAGTTGATCCGTTTACGCCTTCGTTGCCGTCGATGGTGTTCGCCGCCAGTCATAGGCAAGATTTAATGGCGCGTGAGAACCCGCCAATGCTCCCCGAAATGTCCCCTCGGTTCTGCACTGGCAGCCTCGCACTCGATTCGTGTTCCATCCCCGATACCATTACTAGCCATACGTGTTCAGCCGCCGCTTCTGTCTTGGTGCAATCGTGTGATGCAGGCCAATAATCTCTGCCGGTTAGCTTTCTGCTTTGTGCTTGTCGGTTTAATCGGTTTTTCTTCTACCATGTCCGGAGGTGTGAGGTCAGATGCCGCATACAGGTTTTATTACAATAAGATTACGCGTCTTCTCGGGCATGCTGCGCCGGCGCATCTTCATCTTGTCGCTGAAAAGGGCGTACACTTTTTGCTCTTTTTTCCGCTTGGATTCTGGATATATAAGACCTCGGCTCTTTCCAACTTCCGAAGGTTGTGGCCATCAATAGTCGTATGTGTAGCGGTTGGCATCGCTTCGGAGTGCATCCAGCGGTTTACGGGTCGAGATCCTCTGGTTGATGACGCGGTTCTAAATGCGTGCAGTGGAATATTCGGGGCGTTCATCGCAATGAGGGCACGCAGCAAGACTGATTTGCCAGGATGCAGTTCACCCGATGGCGTGCAAACGAGGTGTCCGCTTCCAGCAAAACATTCCCGCGCCTAGCCGTCTAGCCACCGCACCACATCTTCGATCCGTTCGGAATTCAAATCCACACATTCCGATATCTTTGATGCGTATATCGAAATCGTCCCAATCGGCTGGGTGCTTCTCAAGGTTACATCTAAAGACTGCTTGTAGAGTTTGCATAGCGACTTTGGAGCGGCTCAAAGTCTGAAGGTTCTGAATTAGACTTAGGGCAGTGGTGTGGCTGTCTTTGATGTTCGAACGGCGGACGCAGCGGTTGGCTCGTGATCCGTTGGCTCCATTCCTGTCGCCGCAATCGAGAATTCCTCCAATCTCCGTGACAGACTGTGCTGTAGAACATCGAGGAAAGGAGCTATGAGCATCGGATTCGTGGAAGCGACTGTCGTTCGAGTTAGTGTAATAACTCCGCCATGAACGGGCAGCTGAATACTCCATGCTCGTGCTGCATCAACACGGGAGCCGCATTCGCTGATGAATTTCCGCTCGTGCGTGCGCAGTTCAATGGACTCGAAGCCAAACTGCAGCCCGGCTTGCTGAATCAATTTCCAGCAACTATCTAGATCCGACGCACAGACCAGAGATTTCTCAAATTCTTGCAGGTGGACTTGCCCGTCGATCACATTTTGGAATGTGCCCTGGGAAAACATTCTTCCGGCAACTTCCAGTTCTGCGTAATTGAGCCGTTGTATTCCAATCCAGGCCACCGCGCAGAATAGTACCATTAGGACGCCACCGTAACTGTTCTTTGCGACGCTTTGTAGAAGTGACAGGATGGCTGCGATGCCGCAGACTATGTAGAGTAGGAGAACTGCGCGCTTAGGCGTCATTCCCTTCTCTAGGAGTTGATGGTGGATATGCCGCCGGTCCGGTGAAAAGATCGGCTGGTTACGGAGGAAACGGCGCGCGATCGTCAAGGAGGTTTCCACCAGCGGAAGCGAGAAAGCGATCAGAGGTGCAGTCATGCCGAGCAGTGTCGCTGATTTTTGGCTCCAGATCAGCCCATAACAGCCGAGAAGGAACCCCAATGTCAGGCTACCGCTGTCGCCCAGGAAGATTGAGGCGGGATGAAAGTTGTACCGCAGGAATCCGAAGAGTGCCCCAATCAACGGCACTATTGCAAACAAAAGGGGGGTGTTGTTTTGCAGCAGGCCACCCGTCAGAATTGTCAGTGCAGCCAGCAGTCCTGCTCCTGTCGCCAAGCCATCCATACCATCGATCAAGTTGAACGCATTGGTGCAGGCTACTAGCCATATCAACGTGAGGGGTATTCCAGCGGCGGCACCGAGTGGATGGCCGATGATGTTGTCGAACCGGATTCCAGCCCAGCACGCCAAGCTAGCAGCCGCAAGCTGTCCGCCTAGCTTGTGCCACCAGCGGATCCCTACTATGTCGTCAACAAACCCAACTGCAAAAATCAGGACGGCGGCTGGCATGACCTTACTAATAAAGTGCAACTGATTTGTGATTAGGTCCGCGCCTCGCAAAGGGGAGATCAGCAGCGCGATAAACGCGAGCACATAGGCGAGAATGATTGCGATGCCACCTACCCGGGGTACAGGCTGGGTATGAATTCGCCTCCCGCCGACAGGGTGGTCGAGAATGGCTAAACGTTTGAACCCGTTGCGGACGATGGGAGTCAATATGAGCGAAAGCGCGAATGAGAGAGTGGCAAGAAAGACGAGCGAGTACATGATTTACCGTTGGTCAGCTGTGTTCAATTTCAGTTGATGCTCACCTCTGGCCGCCAGCGTCACATGCTGCGAAACGTTGCCTGTTCGTTCAGAAGTAGCGGATTGCAGAATCTGCCGGGAAGCTTTTTCGGCAGAGAAAAGCTCTTCGAGCAATCGTCGGGAATTCTTCCCCATATTCCGGCGCAGATCAGCATCGTTGGCAAGTGCCAGAGCCGTCCGGTGGAATTCTTGGTCATCTCCGTTGGAGATGCAAAGGCCGGCGGCGTTACGCTCCAAAATGGTGCTGAGATCGTTGCCGGCATTAATGCTTGCAAGCACCGGCATTCCCCAATAGAGGTAGCCGAAAAGCTTGCCCGGCAAGTTATGAGTCTTCAACTGGCGATTTAGGGTAATCAGCCCTACGTCGAATTCAGAAAGCATCGCAAAGTATTCTTGTTGACTGACACTGGGGAGGACCTGGATATTCGTGAGCTGCTCCTTGGTAGCTGCCGAGGCCAATCGTTGCACATCGCTTCCCTCACCGACAACCAGAAAATGGATGTGGGGGTAAGCCGACAGATTCATCGCAAGGCGGAGTATGCATTCCCAATCCTGAGCGAACCCGAGGTTGCCTCCATAGAAGAACACTACTTTGCCAGCAAGTCGGAGGCGACTACGATATTGTGTTTCGGGAAGGCCGGGTTCCTGCAACGCCGCCCAATTATAGAGAACCTCAAGCCGGTAACCGCGATCGGGAAATGCGCGCGCAAAGTACTCTAAATTGGCCGGAGACTGCACCCCAATAATGTCAGCGGCTTCGTACTGTTGAATCTCTCGTCGCCTGAAGTACGCTGAGATGAATCCCTCGCGCAGCACGCCGGCATCGATAGCCCACTGGGGGAAAATATCTCGCAGGATCAGATATGAAGGGCATCGCCAAAGCGCTTTCAATTTGGCGACAAGGCGACCCCAGAAAATTGTCGGGGAGTAGTAAACGATGAGGTCGCATGGATTCTCGTGAAAGAAATTCTTGGCACGTTTCCAAATGGTGATTCCCAATGTTGCTTCGCGAAAGCCGCGCACGGTTTTATGGACGCCCTTGGTGCTTGCCGCTCGCACGCGGACTACGCGGATGCCGTCTTCCACAGTAACGCTAAAGTCATCTTGCACCACTTCCGAAGGCGCCAGCACCGTGGCCTCGTGTCCGCTGCGTGTCATCTCCACCGCGAGATCGTGCACGAGCTTGGCGCCCGATTTCGGGCTTGGGAGATAGGCGTCAATGAGAATCAAAATGCGCATCTCTGAACAGCACCAGTCCGCGTTAGTCTCTGTATCCGTGCTGCGCGGGCTCGGCAACACTGTCGGGACGTGCGGCGCAAAGGGAGTCATATGCCAATACGATTCGCGCTGTCGTTGCCGCGACGTGTTCCGCTAAATATTCTTTCGGCGGCTGCCAGGAACTGCCGCAGCTCGTGACCAGACGCACCAGCTTTAGGATCGTGCCCGGCTCGCAGCCGGCAAGCACGTTCGAGCCACACTCAATGGTTTCCGGCCGCTCGGTAACGTCGCGCACCGTAACATTCGGAACGCCGAAGATACAAGTCTCTTCTTGTACGGTTCCGCTGTCCGTCAGCACGCAAAATGCGGCTTGCTCCAAACGCACAAAATCAAAAAAACCGAATGGCTCCACGAAGCGCAGCCCGGGACGGTCAAGCGCGACTCCGAATTCCCGCACCTTTGAGCGCGTGCGAGGATGCATGGAGCAAATCACGGGATAGCCGTACTCCGCGTGCAGCAGTTCCAGAGCGTCGACGAGATTTCGAAGGCGGTGCGGCACGTCCACATTTTCGGAGCGATGGATGGTGGCCAGGAAGTATTTTTTGTCTTGTAGCTGTAGATCGGAGAGCGCGGTGCTCGCGGCAATGCGGTCCGCGTAATGATCGATGACCTCTTTGATCGGATTGCCCGTGACATAGATCGTGTCGACTGCCAGACCCTCACGCAACAGGTTATAGCGGCTGCGTTCGGTGTACGGCATCAGCACGTTGCTGGTGTGATCGATGATGCGGCGGTTGATCTCCTCCGGAACCCTAAAGTCGTAGCACCGATTTCCTGCCTCCATGTGATACACCGGTATTCCCATGCGGCGTGCCACGATGGTGCTAAGACCGCTGTTGGTGTCGCCGAGCAGCAGCAGCCGGTCCGGACGGTCTTTTTGAAAGACCGCTTCGATCCCGGACAATATCTGCCCAACCTGATCGCCGAAACCGCTGCCCCGCACGCCCAGGTACAAGTCGGGTTCGCGGATGCCCATCTCGCGAAAGAAGAGACCGTTCAGGCGATCGTCGTAATTCTGGCCGGTGTGCACCAGAGTATGCTCGGCATTCTGATCGAGCAATTTGATGACGAGGCTGAGGCGGATAATCTCCGGGCGCGTGCCCAGGACGGTGACAATTTTCACCGCAGGACCTCCTCGCGCGGCTGCTCGCTGTTGTCTTCCATCATCAAACCGCGGCTCTCCAGTACTTCGACAACCTGTTGCAGCGGCATAACCGCATCCGCCGAACTGTATTCCTTCAATAAGCAGCGCGGCTGCTCGGAGCCGTTTCGCAGCTCGGGAAGCATCGGCATGATCGCATAGTAATTGCCGCGTTCCACGGTGCGGTACGATTCCTCATCGCTCACAAGAATTTCATCGATCTTTTCACCCGGTCGAATGCCGGTAATCTTGATCTCAATTTTCCGATCATCAATCAACGCCTTGGCGACGTCAACGATGCGCGCGGACGGAAGCCTGGGGATGTACGTCTCTCCGGGCAAACCCGTTTGAACAGCGGCAAAGATGGTGTCCACCGCGTCCTCCAGGCTGAGGAGGAAACGCGTCATATCCGGAGTTGTAATTGTCAGCGGTCCGCCGCTGCGTATTTGATCCTGAAAAAGCGGTATGACAGAACCACGTGAAGCAAGAACGTTCCCGTACCGAACGCACACGAACCTCGTGCCGCCACAGCGCATATTTGCCTGGATGAACAGACGCTCCTGGATGGCTTTAGTCATGCCCATGGCGTTAACAGGTTTGCACGCCTTATCGGTGGAAACGCCGACCACCGTTTCGATTCGCGTCCCGTGCTGCTGAATCGCGCGGACAATATTCTCAGGCCCCTCAATGTTGGTGCGCACCGCCTCAAATGGAAAGTACTCGCAGGTGGGAACCTGCTTCAGCGCAGCGGCGTTGACAATCATGTCGGCATCGCGCACCACGGCCGCAACCGAGTGGAAGTCCCGCACGTCGCCAATCCGAAATTCCAGCTTCTGCTGAAAATTGCGATAGATGATTTCATCCGTGGCCGCAATCCGATGATGGTAGTCGAGGCGCATCTCATGCTGCTTGGCCTCGTCCCGCGAGAACACGATTATCTTCGCCGGCTCGTCTCCCACCAGGCTCAACAGACGCCTCACCAGGACCTTGCCGAGCGATCCGGTCCCGCCGGTCACCAGAATTCTTTTTCCTTTAAAGCACTTCATGATTCACTGTTCTCCAGATTTCGTATGGCGTTGCATCCGCCGCAAGCTGCGCCGCCAACTGCTCCCATGGCGGACACACATACCCCGTCGCCCTAATAAACTTCTCTCCCGACATGCTCCGATCGCAGAAGAAGCTGTCATCGCGCACGATTTCAACATCAAGCTTGTAAGCCTCGCGCAGCAGCGACAGCAGATCGAATTTCGTGATGGTCCGGCTGGTCACTTGATACAGGCCTGACAAGCCGGCATGCCGCTCGATGAGGTCGCCCACTACTTCACTTAGCCAATTGGTCGTGACTCCCGAATAAAACGCGCGCGTAAAGCCGTTCGCCTTGCGATGATTCTGGCTCAGGAACCACTCCAGGAGCGACGCGCCGTGAAACAGCTCGCGGCCAATGATGGACGTCCGCAATGTCAGACAGCGCGGGCCGGCCACCTCGCCCAGGAACTTCGTGCGCCCGTAAAGATCGCGCGCATCGGCAAAGTCATCCTCGCGATAGCCTCCGGTGTCTCCGCTGAACACGCAGTCCGTGCTGAAGTGGATGAGCCTGCCGTTCCAGCCGCTGCACAACCGCGCAAGCTGGTGCGGAAAAAGCGAGTTGACTGTGATACTGCGCAGCGCATCCGCAGCCTCGTCGCGATGCTTGATGACGCCAATACAGTTCACCACCACGGCCGGCCTGAGTTCGAGCAACGCGCGCTCGACGCCGGTCACGTCCATGGCGTCGAACCCGTGCAGCACGCCAAAGCTGCTGTACAGATCGATCTCGCGGAGCGCCGGATCGCTCGCCCCGGCGCGCACCGCGCAATAGGTTCGCGGGAAGCGCTGCCGGAGCACCTGATACATCTTGTGCCCCAGCATCCCCGTGCCGCCCAGAACCAGAATGTCGCAGTTAGAACCTACGTCCATTCCAAACCTCTAGCTCAACGCCAAAGCCGGAGATGTCATTTCTGCTCCGGCCTCATCCTGGCCAGCTCTGGAACGCGCGGCGCTGCTGCCGTGGCGCCAATCCACATCCGGCATTAACTGCGAGTTGTCGATGCGGTCCTTGTATTTAAGCGCAACATTCAGCAACGAATCGACCAATGAGTCGTTGAGCCAGTGCGGCTCCAAACCCAAGCTCGCCAATTTTGTGTGCTTGGCGTTGTAGTAGTGTTCTTCCGATTCGACGCGGGGATTCGGAATATGCGCGATCTTAACGTCGAGGTTGAACTTAGAACCGGCGGTTTGCACCATCTCGGCGAGTTCCAACACGGAAAATTGTTGCGTGAACTGATTGAACACTCGGAATTCACCGCGAGCGGCGGGGTTCAGGCACGCCAACTCGACACATCGCACGGTGTCGCGAATGTCCAGAAATCCTCTTGTCTGCTTGCCTACGCCGTGAACTGTAAGCTGATGCCCGGCGGCTGCCTGCGCGCAAAACCGGTTCAGCGCCGTCCCGAAGATAGCGTCGTACTGAAAGCGGTTGATTAAATTTTCATCCAGCGCCACCTCTTCCGTCATGGTTCCGTAGACCACACCTTGATTCAGGTCTGTGGCGCGGATACCCCAAACTCTGCAGGAGAACATAATGTTATGGCTGTCATGGACCTTGGTCAGGTGATACAGCGATCCAGGCTGTTTGGGAAACGGCAGAAGGTCCTTGCGGCCGTTGTGGTTGACCTCAATGAAGCCCTCTTCAATATCGATGTTAGGCGTGCCGTATTCGCCCATGGTTCCCAGCTTGACAAGATGGCACTCGGGCGCTAAGTCCTTAATGGCGAAAAGGACGTTCAGGGTTCCCACCACATTGTTTACCTGTGTGAAGACGGCGTGCTGGCGGTCCATCATTGAGTAGGGAGCCGACGGCTGCTCCGCGTAATGAATGACCGCGTCAGGCTGGAAGCGGCGGAAAACAGAGGCGAGAAAATCGTAGGACGTAATATCGCCGACAAATAGCGGGATCTTCTTGCCTGAAACGAGTTCCCATGTTCTCAACCGATGGTGCAGAGACCGAATTGGAGTCAGCGACTGCGTTCCGATCTCATACTCCCACTGCCGTTTCAGAAATCCATCAACAATTCCAATGTGATGGCCCCTGGCTGAAAGGTGCAGGGATGTCGGCCAGCCGCAATATCCATCTCCGCCCAGGACTAATATGTTCATTGCTTCCCCCCTGCCGGAATCACCGGCGTGTGTTCTGTAAAATTGACCACTTCAGCTTCGCCGCGCTCCAAGGCCGTTTGGAACAGCGCGCGATTGCGCGCGACAACCTCAGGGTCTTCGCTGTGGTAAACGCCGTAGGCGCGCGCCGCTTCGGATAATTTGCGGTGTTCTTCCGGCCCCATATCTACGCAGGACTGCAGAGCCTCACGAAACAGCTCCGGGCTGTCGAGTGACAGGTCCCAGCCCACGCTTTCCATCTGAAGATTACGCCACGGGGTGCGGTCGCTAATCAGAATTGGGCATCCTGAGACCAGTGCCTCCAAGATGACATAGCTGAAGTTCTCGCCGTGTGTAGGAAACAGGAAGAGATCATAGCCCGCAAGACTTCGACTGACCTGATCGTGAGAGATGCTGCCGCGGTATTCCACATGAATATTCGCCGGCAAAGCGGCAATGACTGCCCGGCACTCCTGCCAGTAGCTCTCATCTTCGAGCGGGCCATAAATATCGAAATATACTTCCCCGTTCAGACCGTTCAAATATTCAAGAGCGCCCAAGACATTTTTGTTGCGGGCGATCCGGCCGAGAAACACCGCCCGCAGACGTCCCGCTATCTTCCTCGATGTATCTGAAACCAGGTTCGAAGCGGTAATCAGTTGCGGCAGTTCCGACGCTACAAATACCTGCACCCCTTGAGCCGCATTCGATCGAACACCGTTAGCAGCAGCCAATGAACGGGCCGTAACCGTGCGGATGTTCGTGCCAAACTGCCGCCGGATGTCAGCGGCCTCATACTCGCTCGTAGCGTGCCAAATAGCTCCCGCATATACCTTCAGTTTGCGGGCAAGTTGCAGGTACATGCGTTTGCGCTCCGGCTTCAATGCCAGTGCGCCCGGCGCGAACTCGCCGCACGGAGCCACAACAATGCGGCTCGTTTTCAAAAGGCCAAGTACCCGCAACCAGATGGCCAGCATCGAGAACGGACGGCTGAAGAAACTCTTCATGTACAGAACGTCGTGCGGCGTTGTTAAGATGCGGCGCAATACCGCGAAGATATTCCGGCGATCCACATAGCACACCGAAGCCTTGCCTAATGGAACCCACTGATTCCGCGGGACGCCCGGATACGGCCGGCGCTCGCCAATATCGCGATCGGAAGTGAGAATAAGGAAATCGAACTCATCGCCCAGCGCTTCTGTCAGGCCCGCAATGGCGCGCAGAGGTCCGCCGGACTTATATCCGGGCAGATAGTAGTCCATCAGCACCAGAATGGTTGGACGGTTGGGTGTCCCTGTTTTCAATTGCTATTACCGTTAAACGCTTGTCTCGTTCAGCCCTGGGTCCGAAGACTTTGCCGCCGCAAACCGCATTGACGTTGACCTTACCGGAGTCAATACAACAGGTCTGGGTACCGTCACTGGCAGTGAACGCATTCTCGGCAAGGGAGCACACCAGGTCCGGTATATCCAGGACAGCGCCCATACAAATAGGATGTTCAGGTATATATGCAACCCCGTGAAACCCGCGGTCGAAAATAGCCACATCCACGCGAATGGCATGTGTAAATATAAACAAACGTTTAGGAAATTCGGCTTCCTTCTGAAGCGCGCGTATAAAGTGCATACTAGCAGTGCATAAACAAATGAGCCGACCAGCATTTCCGGGACACCAAATTCTAGATAAAGAGTGGTGATGAATGGATACGTGTTGATGGGTCCCAGGTACGACAGACCCGTGTAATTGTACGGGTCGAAATCTATGCTGTAGAGGAGGTTATCTACAGCGCTACCCTGTCCCATCACAGCAAACAGCGGACGTAACATTCCCACGCCGGGTCGGAATTCTGTCCGGTAATTCTCAATCGTCGATACGAAGTTCTCCCAGGGCATCGCTGTGTAGGAATACGTCTGCGCAAGGAACGTGTTTATCGAGTCAAAACCGATATCAATATCGGTCCCAACAACTCGTTGGAAAGAGTCGGTTCCTTGTTGTCCATTGCGCAGAATCTCGTATTGCGACTCCAATAACAGCGCGACTGAGAAAAGAAGGACGACAGCAAAGGAGATATAGGGGTAACGTTTCAGTAATTGTACGGGCGACCAATTCCGCTTGGATTTCGAGACCCCGAATTTCGCGAAATAATACTCGACCATGATGAAAGGAACTAGAACCTGAACAAAATCCGTTCGTGAAAGCTTCAAAATCGTGAGTAAGGGGTAAAGAGCGCTAAGAGCAAGCCACCAAATCTTGTCGCGGTTAGGGCGAACTCTGCCCATCATGTACAACATTGCGGATTCCAGATAAAGAGGCAGCGAAAAGTAGAGTCCCCAACTACGAGTTTCGCGCGTTTTGCCAAATTGATGGTAGGCCGCTCGCGGCAGGGTGGAATCTGAAAGGTAACTGAAGAACGGTACCCCGACTGGATTACGAACAAATTCGTTGTACACGTATGCTGAAACTCCAAAAGCAAACGTGATCATTAGAACCTGTCCGAAACGTTTATTATTTAGTACGGGAAGGAGATCAAAATCCCAACCCCGTTTCACCTCTGCACTTCCGAAGCCGGGATGCCGCCTGCTTAGAATACATGGCACCAACAAAAATACTGAACTTGCAAATACAGCAAGTTGCGCCTCAGAACTCCAAGACCTTTCTAAGACTGATAAGTTGAAGCCGCGCAAGAGTAGCGGTCCGAACCAACCGAAGAACAGAAAGTTAAAGGGAGATAATAAGTCGCCTGTAAGCTTGCGATTGAAAACGAACCAAATTAAAGCGGCAGCGATGCAAAATAGTGCCCAAAGTGATGTTGAGAAAAACATATACGAATCAGTTCCGTCTGTTAACAGTTGCGGTACCAGAAAGTAGGCACCGCTGGAATTTTTCCGATTGCGCGCCTGCGTCGTGGTTTAGCAGTGCGGTGCTCCAGGCGTTTAGCAGCATCTTACTTACATATTCCTTGTCCGACACAAGCCGCAAAATGGCGTCTCGCAACGCTTCAACGTTATCTTCGTCCACAACACAAGCAAACTGGTTCTGCGTGGCGTAGCGCGCGATGTAAGACTCTTTCGGAGCATGCACCAGGATCGGACGTCCCGACACCAGGTATTCGCAGGTCTTTCCGGGGCTTGAGGTGTTGATTAAAACCGGGTGTTCTGTGTTGAATGCTAAGCCCACGAACAAAATATCGGCGGACTTGTGAATCGCCGGCATCTCATGCGGCAACCCTCTGGCAAAAACCACCCTGTCCGATTCGAACAGCCCTTGTGGCTCCAGATAAGATTTCGGATGCGGCGTGTATAGATATAACACTACCTTAGGAGCGGATAACCCATCGACGGCACGTGCAAGATTCGTTAACGCCTTTGCCTGCGCCCAGGCAATCGTGCCGCTATATATGATCTTGAACGGCTCGGCGTGTGCTTGCATGGGCTGCGGCTTATTCGCGAGATCGATTGGAATGGAATTATAGATGACCGTGACCTCGCGGCCGTATTGGGCACGGTAATACTCTGCAAGTCCCTCACACATTGCGGAAATCTGTTCAGCCGATCGGAACAGCCGCGGCTCGAATATTCGGGAAGCCAGCCGAAAAAACCAAAGAAAGTTATTGCCTTTATAAAGGTCATAAAAGTGAACGGCGAATGGCTTGCCGGTAATCTTGTGAAGCAGATAAGTTGAGATCAATGCCGGACCGTGATCGGAAAATGCCAACAAGCAATCAATCTTTTCCTGAGCGATAATCTTTTTGCCGCGCCGGACAATGTTGAGAGGCAGCCAAAATAATGCGATGAAATGGAATACAGACTTTACGGCGCGAAAGCGCTTCAGAAGCCGTTTGCATTTTTGAAACAGGTGTTCGTCACGCTCGGCAACGGTCGTCATCGTCGGCGTGTCGAAATAGAAATATTTCGCCTGTAGCCTCGGCCCGCCCTCAATCGACCTGTTATCCAGACCCACATGGCTCGTTAGAATAGCGAACGAATTCAGCGGAAAGTGCTTCAGAATGTTGTACGCCATGAGCGGAGCGCCGCTAATCGCGGGCGGCGCAGAGCTGCAGATCAGCAGCAGTTTTCTGGTCGCGGTCGATGGCGGCGCGGTTTTCCCCGCTTCGCGGCTATCGGTTAGGCATTCTGGCCCAGCAAAATTAGTCGCCAACTCTGAATCCTCACAGTGATAAAACGGAGATCAGTTACGCAGGGCAATAAGAACCGGCGCAAACTGACGCCCGTTGCGCGCCGCATCCTAACAAGAAGGATGCAGAAGGTACCCGAATATCCAAGAACAGAGGCGACGCCCGCGCCCATGATTCCCCAGGGTCGCAGCATGGCGGCCAGGGAACACACAGTCACAATGAGACCGCACGCTTCCGCAAACAACACACCTCTTGTGTCGCCGACACCCCGCAAAGTTTCTTCGAAAATAATGTTTACTCCGCAGACCACCGCGGCAAAGACGAGAACGAAGGCGACTGGGACCGCCGGCAGGAAAGCTGACCCGAATAGCAGCGGGAGAGCCAGCGGAGTACAAGCAAAGACGATTATTCCAACGCAGCAAGCCGTGAGGGTACCAAGCCGCACTGCCAGCGCAAGCGATGTGGGATCGTGCGACGCAGATACTCCGCTCGAAGCGATCTTCGGGAACAGCACGCCCCCTACGGCGTTCGGCGTCAAAGCAACGGCGCTTGCCCAGGCAACCGCAACCGCGTACATGCCAAGCTCGCGCGGTGGAAGCGCAGAGCCGATGAGAATCTGATCAAGCCGAAGGTTCAATATCTGCGGAACCGCCGCGCCGGCCAACGGCAATCCATAGCGCACCATGGGCACGGCGACCACCTTTATATGCGAAAAAGAGCCTGAAAGCATCTGTTTGCATACAATACCGACCGGAATACATGCAATCGCAAGCACCACGACGTATCCGATAACCAGATGCACTGGATTGCGCACGCCCACTAAATACGCGCCGACTAGAAGAGCGAGCCAGCCGATAGTTGGGAAGAGCCGAACGAGGTTCCAGCGGACCATGTCATTGGTTCCGCGCACAAATGCGGTGGCGACCGACAGGGTCGTACATACAGGAACGGCAAGAACCAGCCAGCGGCTGGCGTGGATCACTTCAGCCGGTTGAGCCTTGAGCAGCAATGGCGTGAGGAAGTACATGCAGGCGAAGAAAAAAGGCGTCGCGGCGATTGGAAGCACGAGGCCGGTCAGCAAGACAGCGCGCGATTTCGTGCGGTCACGCGCCGTGAAGTAAATGGCCGCTTCCGGCAATCCGAGCATGGCAAGAATGCCGACGAGCCAGTAGAGGTTCTGCAGCGCGGCGAGCTCCCCGCGCCCCGTTGGTCCCAGCAGGCGCGCGGCGATAGGGCCGGTAATCAGCCCCGAGCACGCGATTAGCACGTTCGCCGCCAAGGTGATCAAAACATTGGAACTGGACGGGGTTACCGTTCGGAGCGCGCGCCAGCGGCTGCGCAATCCGCCGCGCGGCGAGACATTCCCGGACGCTCCGCTTGGCGGCGTGTTACCTGTCGCGGAGCTTGGCCGTGCGTCAGCAGGCGGATAGGGCTGGGCGGTCAACGGCAACGGTGCTCCCGGATGGTTTGCAGCTTATTGTTGAAAGAAGGCTCGCTCAATTCGTGGTCCGTACAGCGGAGGGGACTGCAAAGCAAAAGATATTCTACCGTATGCCCGAATGCAACGGGAAAAAGACCTGAATTTGGCCCGTAACACCCATGGAACACAGGAAAGATCGATACGAAAACGGGCCGATACCGGCATGCGTTAGGCAAGTTATATAGCAGAGTTATTCATCCCCTTCGAACACGCGTGGCCAATTAAAATCTGCCACAACGTGAGTATTTTTTAATCGCGAGCGGGATAGTCAACTTCCATGTTCAATCGTGTGACAAGTGAAACAGAGCGTGATGAGATTGTCCTGCGCGTCACTTCCCAGCTGACTCCTATGTTTGATGTGGTGTATCTGCAAGTCCGTTGACTTCCCGCAATGTTGACATCGCCAGTTATCGCGTTTTAGAACTTGGTTCCTGAGCTTCTGATATTCCCCAGGAGGCAAGCGTAGGCGCGGACGCTTGAAAAAGGTGTTCATTTCATTTCACCGGTTTGCTCTAAAAGCTGCTGCTTTTTCTCCTCAGGAAGCGATTCAAACATGCGGGCAAGCGAGACGAGTAGGGCATTGCCGTCGGTTTGAAGATTTGCCCCAGCCACAAAATCCGCGCAGATCATTTCCAGGCAGTAGCCGCGCGACTTATCGCTGCCAAGCATCAGAGCTGCGGCTTCAATCGCCTGCTCGATGACGGGCAATTGGCTTTTATAAAGCTTAAAATAGATCAATTCATACGGTTCGGATTCCTTTCCCGTCAGATGCCGTTCGACTTCTGCCTGAAACGCTTCTCGCGGCAGAGTCTGTGCTTTGTGCAACCAGGTTGCACTATCGAAGCTCGATTCGTCGGAGCGGGCGACTTTGACCAGTTCGGCAGCTTTTGACCAGCCGACATTGTGTAGATGTTTTCGGACATTCGGCGGCAGATGTTCATGGATGGCCATGAGGTAATAAGCCTTGCGCCGAGATTCTGGGAAGCGTTTCTCCAGAAACTCGTCAAACGAACTCAACTGATCGAGCCGCCAGTACTGGCCGGCTCGAACCTCGCATAAATATCGGCCGAGTTCCACGAAGCGGGTATCTCGCTCAGTGTCGACGTTCTTCTCCCAGGCCAAGATCTCATCGATCTTGGCGAGCACGATCAAACCGCGTTTGCGGTTGAGTTCGGGAGGTTGAGGCAGCAAAGCACTATTCAAGCCCATTAAGCCAGTCAAGGTCCATTGCTCCAGGTTTGCGGATCAGTTTGTTTGTAACGAGATTGCCATCCCCCAGACAGAGTCCCAGGTGCGGACAACTCACGCAGCCGTTCTGCGGGAAGCGGATGCCGGCGTGAGGCAGGAAACCGCCAGTTTCTATTTCACCGATGGTGTGGTTCACGAGAAATCCGAACTCTTCGCGTTGGCGGTCTGTAATCCGGGCACGGAGGTATTGGATTTCCGGGAAGCGCTTGCGCACGAACACCACACAAGCGACATCGGCGATGCCGCTCATCCAGGAATAGCAGACTAGTTGGGGGTCAAGCGCGAGCAAACCTTCGGGTTGTTCCGGATACCGGCTGCCCGATGTTTTCCATTCGATCAAGCACGGCCGGTGATCTAAACGTCCGATGGCATCAATGTACGAGACAAAATCGTTCTGTTGGGATAGTTGAGCAACCAGTTTGACTTGCAGGTGTGTTTCGGGTTCCGGGATCTCGACCCTGCCGTCCTGGACGAAGAGTTCGAGCAGTTTGATGCCAGTGTGGACTAACTGATCCCAGGACTCGCCTCTGGGGTATTGCAATGGAAGGTGCCGGTAGGCTCCCCAGTGTTGATACAGGGCGGCAGCACTGTCCTCGCAGCGAAACACGGCCGCAACTGCCTGTTCAAAAGCTCGACCGAAGAGCAGTGCCGCTCCGGTGTCCTTTTCCTGCCAACCATCAATGTAGCGATATCGGTAACGGCGCGGGCACGCCAGAAACTGGCTGATCTGCGTGTAGCTGTAGGTCATCTCGTCACCACCTTTGCCGCTGCACCGACACCAGACACAAGCTGTTGCCACTCGGAGGCTGGGGCAAACCCGTCGAAGTTTAGATACTCCTCGCCGTTGAGTACAACGTGCGAGACCCGTACCACCCCGCGTAAACCGATCAGCGATTTCTCATCAAGTTCATCGCGTTGCAGCAGGTCCGCGTCATAGCCAAAGTCTTTCAGGAACCAGCGGAGTTTCCACAGCGCTCGCGGAGTGCAATACATTCGGCCCGTCAGGATCTTTCCGGAGAATGGCTGCGGGTCGAGGACAATGAGAGAGATTTGAAAGTACGGTTTCTGAAAATGGTAGCGATGCCGTGCCCGCTCGACTTGTACAAGATAGAGTTCTTCGGTCGCGCTTCCGGCCGTTTTCGACTGAACGTTTAGCCCAGGCAGATATCGTGTCATTGCTGTGCCTCCTGGGCGGGGGCGTAGCTGTTCAGTTGACACAACAGACTGTCACGGTCATTCGCCGCTTGCTCTGCCAGAGTTGAGATGAACGATTCGACTTTCTCCCGGCCCGCTTCTCGTAGCGTTTCGGTTCCACAGAAATCGGCAGCGTAGTGTTTGACCAGTGCAGCGTCGAGACGGTGCTGCCGAATCAATTGCGCGAGCTGGTCTCGCAATGAAAGCTTGCCATTTCCGTTATTGGGAACAACAACCGGCTTGAGCTGGTTGTTGATCTTATTCGCCGGTCGTGACGATCCGATCTCTTCAATCGAACACAGCCCAATCCCGTAGGCTTTGCGCAGAGCCCGATTCACAGCCCTGGTCTCGGCCATGCGCATTTCGGCGCCGTGGATCAACGAAGAAACGTTGGATGGATCGGCATCGCCGTATCCAACAAAGCCTCTGGATTTGGGGGATTTGTAAACGGTCGCCTTGAAAACCCAACGAGCGTTCGCCGCCTGGCAAAACTCTTGGACAGGTTCAGTACGAATGGAAGCGCATGACTTGCGGGTCGCCAGACGCAGCAGCCCGGAATGCGTGACGTACCACTGCGAATCGAGCAGCAGCAGATCGCCAAAGGCGAGCGAGAGTTGATACTGACTAGACAACGACGAGAGAGTTTCGCGTTCCCGGTTGCCGAGCTGGCCCCACTTCTGTTTTGCGAGTCGAAGGTTCACTACCTTCAAGTCGGCCTGATTGCGTTTGATTTTCATAGCAGTTTCTCCTTGCTGAATGTGACGGCACTGTACCGTCATGTGCGCTACAGCATCAAGGCGAAAAGCTATTGAAAAGGAAGGTATTTACCTTGACTTCGGAGGGATCTCTGTCTAACCTGTCGAGCCGTTATGGGAGTGAAGAGATGGCCAAGAATTCCAGTCTGAACCTGCGCGTATCCGCAGAGTTCAAACGTAATTTAACGAGGGAAGCGAGGCGGGCGAACCGTTCTGTAACCAACTACGTTGAGACTGTCCTGAATCAAATCTGGTCCGCCGCGGGCGTTTTGGAAAACAACCCACAGAATTGCCCCCAGGGGCCATCTCAAGTGCAACCGGGTTGCACAAGATCGGGTAGCTCTGAAAGGAGGCCATTTGCTAGACATTCCAAGTAGACGGACTGACGATTTGGCTTATCCACCGCGATCGATCCGCGTTGGCGGAAACGTTTCACGGCGATCACCTTTAGATCGCCCGCCCGGATTTGTGACGCAAGATACGCAATTGTTCGCGGCGTCCATCCGGGAGAATTTGAGATTTGTACGGCTCGATGCAACTGACGAAGAATGTTTCGAGGTTTTGCGGCAGGCATCCGCAAGCGGCTTGCTAATGCGTGCTGATCGGGGATTGGACACCCTGATCGGGGAAGGTGGCGTGAAAGTGTCGGGAGGTGAGAAGCAACGACTTTCCATTGCCCGAGCGCTGCTGCGCCGGCCGGAGTTGCTCGTATTTGACGAAGCGACTTCCTCCTTGGATTCGCTTACCGAGGAAGAAGTCAGTCGGACAATACGAGAGGTTGCAGCCAGCCGGGATGCCATCACAATATTGATTGCTCATCGGCTCTCGACCGTACTGCACGCAAATTGTACCTACGTCCTCGAGCGGGGACGAATTGTGGAGAGCGGCAGACACGACGAACTTCTCGCGAAAAGAGGTCTCTACTACGCTATGTGGAGACAACAAGTGGGAGAAGGAAGAGAACATTTCGCCACCGCTGTGTGAACTCGATAAAGGAGTTGATGAATCGTCGCAACGCGAAGAGCGAGTGACCGACGCGAGGAGATGGGAGCCGCATGTGGACGTGCACTTAGTTGACGGCACATATGAATTGTTCCGGCACTTTTTCGCCCTGCCCGCCGCAGCAGACGTGAACGGCCAGGAAATCGCCGCAGTGCGCGGAGTTTTAACGTCCATTTTTTCAATGATCGAGCGCGGTGCGACCCACATTGGGGTTGCTACTGATCATGTTGTGGAGTCGTTTCGAAACGATCTGTTTACCGGATATAAGACCAGCGAGGGCGTACCGCCGGGATTGCTCTCACAGTTTCCAGTTCTTGAGGAAGCGTTGGAGGCAATGGGAGTCGTGGTGTGGCCAATGGTCTACTACGAGGCAGATGATGCGCTCGCTTCTGCCGCTGCAAAAGCAGCGCAGGATGAAAGTGTGAAGCAGGTGCTCATTTGTACACCGGACAAAGATCTAAGTCAGTGTGTTGTGGGCACACGAGTCGTTCAACTAGACCGCAGGCGGAACATCTTGCGCGATGAAGTTGGCGTTGTGGCCAAGTTCGGGGTAAAACCCCAATCGATGCCCGATTACCTGGCTCTGCTCGGCGACAATGCCGATGGATTTCCGGGATTACCGGGTTGGGGAGTGAAGGCTGCGGCTCTCACCTTGTCTCAGTACCCCCACCTGGAAAAGATTCCCAAGGATTGGCGGGAATGGCATCCATCAATCCGGAAGGCTCAGTTGTTATCCGAATCGCTATTCAACGCCTGGAACGATGCTCTATTGTTTCGAACCCTGGCGACCCTGCGACTGGATGTGCCCGTCTTTGATACTGTCGAAGATCTTCGTTGGAGGGGCTCCCGCCCGAACTTTGGAGAATACTGCGAGCGAATGAAGGCACTGGATCTATTTGCGCGTGTCTCAGGTACGCGGACTTGATGAGCTGGACGGTCGAAAAGAGTCGTCAAGCTGAACATTCACGGATGGCTGAGTAGTGCACTCCGCTTCGGAGGATCCTGTCGCGGCATGCATGCTTTGTGGATTAGCTCGTCGTCGCGATGGATCAATTCTTGATTACTCACCATAGGTCGGCGACATTCCCTGCAGGTGCCCCGTAGTTCTAGCGATTTATCAGTCAAGTTTGCCTCCGTGCTGCATTCACCGACAACTTTGCCCTGAACGCGGTTCGCGCCACAAGAATATGTCGCGCGATATCAAAATGAGCTTCTTTGCCCACGGTAATCAAGGCGGTCGGAAGTCGGTTGTGGTTACTCCTCGGTTCGCTGCGAATCCTGAATTTGGTCCTGTTCCGATTGGTGCTGCAAACAGTAGGAAGTCCACGGAACAACATTGAGACGTGCTGTCGCGATCTTTTCCCCATCGTCGATACAGCGCCCATAGGTCCCATCTTCAATGCGTTTAAGCGCCATTCTGACTTTGTTCAGGAGTCGGGTATGTCTGTGCGATTCCGCGAACATGCTTTCCTTCTGCTCGGAAAATACACTCTGGTCTCCGGCATCCAGTCCCACCAAGCCAGGTCGCTCACGCGCTCCGTCTAGCGCTCGCTGCAGCTTATTGAGTAATTCCAGCTCTTTTGCCAACAGTTTTTTGCGATATATCTCAAATTCCATATCCGGTCCCCATACAAACGTAGCACGGACCCAGGGTTGGTCGCTAATTCACCCCGTCGAAATTCGCCCAATAACCTGAAGGAAACGGACTGCGCACCTCGTCCATTCATCAGGCGACGGTCAATAATTGCACCGAGCCTCTAGAGATCAATATCGCAGTCGCAGCGGCCTCTTTTACGAATCTTCGCCGAGGAGTCTAACGACCTGGGGCCGTCTTCATTTCGGGGTGAGAATGCACATCGGCTAGAGAGTAGAGTTGGCGGATTCGCGTGATATCGGAATTTGAGAGGCCCGAGTACCGCGCAATGTCGTCCCGCCTCCGAATTTTCTGACGATATCTGTTGAAGTAGTTCGGAATGTCGCCTCCGTAACCAAAGAAAAACATGATGTCCTCATAGTTGGCTGTGTGCTCCAACCCGAGAGCATGTCCTATCTCGTGCAAACAGGTGAGGTAAACGATGGTATCTCTAAAGAGCAAGTCCGATTGTGCTCGGCTGTCGATTTCTTCTCCCAAACCTTCAATCTTCGGTCTCACGAAAACCGCTGCCCCATTCCTGCCGTTCACGAGGATTGGGCGCATTTCTCCGTAGAGACTGTTTTGGGATATCCAATAGAGTCGTAGCCGAGCCTTTCCTTCCTCGACGAGCGTAAATGCGATTGCCCCACCACTGGCCTTTGTCCAGGCATTGAGAGCCCATTCGGCCAAGCCCTGGTCTCCTGGCCGATTGTCGGGCCCACCACGAGAGATGTAAGTAGGAACGGGTTGGCCGGTCTCAAATATCTGACCTGTCGGACGTTGTCCCTGTGCCCCGACGGGATGAACAACCAATATTGAGACGATTGTGCAGACGGTCATCATCCAACGGCGTAGACTCTGGAGATGACGGCACACCATATCGAAGAGCAGTATTGCATGACGAGAGCCGAAACGGTTAGGAGGGATCAGAAGGAAATGATGATACTCGATTGCGCCTTCTCTGACGGCACGCTGTCCAGCTGCAGAGTTGTTGATCCGGGTGACCGCGAGGAGTGGGAGTATCCGTCCCCGATATGCACAAGTTCGTGCGATCTTGAAAAGATTTTCAGACCGTTATCGAACTAGACAATTTGTGGGATAGTCTGGAGGGTACGTTAGAGAATCCGCTATGCTCATGCCAAATCAAGACGTTCACGCCGTGTTGTATTACCACGAGGCGACAGATCACTCTCCTCAGAGTGTAAGGACGAGTGGACACTACCTGGATTGGGCTAATCGGCCTCTTCCGTTCAAAGTATACTTGGATCTTGATCCGATCCCTCTGCCCCGTGACTGGTCGGTCTCTCATACAAGTGCGCTGGACGCAATTGCACCAGTAGCACCGTCGGAAACCGAGACCCACATCCCGAATTTGAGTACGCTGGCATCCATTCTGTTTCATTCCGCAGGGGTAACCCGCCGCAGAAGTTATGCTGGCGGTGAAATTTATTTCCGTGCGGCAGCATGCACCGGGGCGCTTTATGAAATAGACCTCTACGTCGTTTGCGGCGAACTGCCCGATCTAGATGCCGGCGTTTACCACTTCGACCCGCGCGACTTTGTATTGCGCAAATTGCGCCACGGGGACCTGCGCTCTGTTTTGTCATACGCGACCGCCAATCATTCTGCGGTTACGCACGCTCCGGTCACGATTGTCTGCACCGGAACGTACTGGCGCAATGCCTGGAAATATCAAGCGCGGACATATCGGCATTTCTTCTGGGATAACGGGACCTTGCTGGCGAACCTTTTCGCTGCCGGTGGAGCATTTGGTCTCGTTCCGCAATTGGTGATGGGGTTCATGGACGACGGCGTCAATCACTTGCTGGGTCTGAATACTCAGCAGGAGGTAGCGCTCTCATTGGTTGCGCTTGGACACGAAAGCGTGGCAGTTCCGGCGAATTCGGCGCACGTGCAATCGATAGAGCACCGCGTAGGTCCTTATTCGCATTTCGAGATAGATTACCCGCTAATGCGTCAGATTCACGAGGCCAGCTGCCTGGTGGATTCCAAAGAGGTTGAGGAATGGAGAGGATCGCATCCGAACATTCTAGAATCAGCGCCTGTTGGGCGGGTCGTGGACCTTAATGTGTCGCCAGAGCTGGAATTGCCACGCGATACAATCGAAGAGGTTATCATCCGGCGGGGTTCTACTCGCCAATTCGCTCAATTGGCGATCACCTTCCAGCAGCTATCAACTGTTCTAGACCAAGCCACGCGGGGCATATCAGCCGATTTTCTGATGCCGCTCGGAACAAGGCTCAACGATTTGTATCTCATTATTAATGCGGTTGAGGGACTTCCTTCGGGAGCGTATTACTTGCGCCGTGATCGACTCAGCCTGGAGATGCTGCGGGAAGGTTCGTTCCGCCAACAAGCAGGCCATCTTGGGCTGGATCAAAGTCTGCCTGCCGATGCGAGCGTCGCAGTTTTCTTCATGGCTAATCTCAGACCTATTCTGGAGCGTTTTGGAAATCGCGGATATCGTGCCGTGCAAATGGAGGCGGGCTTAATCGGAGGCAAGATCTACCTTGGAGCCTACGCACTCCGCCTCGGGGCCACTGGTCTCACCTTTTACGACAACGAAGTAACCGATTTCTTTTCTCCACATGCAGCAGGAAAGAGCGCTATTTTTCTAACGGCTGTTGGTATTTCTGCCAAGCGCCCATTACGAGTGGCGTAAACAACAACTTCTTAAATGAGGTTAACATGGATAGCGCAGGGGCTCTCCGCTCCGTATCCACAACCAGACTGGTCAATTGTGTGGTCGGCATACTGGTCCACGGGGATAATCACTTTATTGTGCGCGGGCCGCTTCCGGATCGAGCGATGACGCTCAAACTGGTTCGACAGTGGTCTGTCATCCAAATCGGCGCCACGATGCCGCCTGCTTTGCAGCAATGGCGGATCAGCACACAGGAGTTCCGAGAAAACCTCACATGGGCCGTCGTTGTGCCCGGAGACGCCGACGTGAACCCTGAAGTCAGCCGATTGCTAAATGAGTTGTCATCGAGGGGGATTGCGATTCTTCATTCTGAAACGGATATGTGGTAGCCGTCGACCGTGCCGCGAGCCCTCTTAGCGCAACTTCTTACGTCTGTGCTGTGGTTGTTTTTTAGAGCGAGTACCGGTTTCAAGTCGCACCGGGACCGTCATTCCTCTTATCGTACTCCCTCGCAGCGCTTCGACCACCTGATCGGCAAGTTTTTTCGGCACTTCGACAAGAGAAAAGGCATCAGCGATTTCGATTGCACCAAGATCGCGTGAGGTAATTCCCGCTTCGCCAGTGATGGCACCAACGAGGTCTCCCACGGTGGAACTTCATCACGTGTCCCACGAAAATGGCAAAACCACGGAAATTAGCTCATTGTGTAATCTCAATTATACTGGGTGACCGGGTAGCACGGTATGGGTTCAACCGCATGCGAGAGAAACTTAAAGCTTAAGGCTGATGGCGCTCACCGCAACAATTTACAACTTCGACATCGAACTGTCGGACACCGATCGCCATGTCTATGAATCTCTCAGTTTACGGGTTGCGCGCCATCCCTCCGAATCCGAAGATTATCTTGTAGCGCGACTGTTCGCGTACCTTTTGGAATTCACTGAGGGCATCGAATTTTCGCGGGGCCTGTCGGACCCTGAAGAGCCGGCGATCACCGTCCGCGATTTGACCGGCGCAATAAAGGTTTGGATTGAAATCGGCACTCCTGACGCGGCGCGGCTGCACAAAGCTTCGAAAGCTGCGCCTCGTGTCGCCGTCTACACGCACAAGGAGCCAACGCAATTCCTAAAGCAGCTTGCCGGTGAAAAAATCTACCGCGCCGAGGCTCTTGAGTTGTACTCGCTTGATCGCGCCATGATCAACGCACTCGTCGCGCGTCTTGAGCGTCGTATCGCATTCAGCCTGTCTGTCTCCGACCGCGAACTCTACTTATCGATTGGGACGGACAACCTAACGGGTGCGGTAATCCGCTTAACTCACGAGGTGTGACCCTCTTTGAGTCCTCCACCGAAGACCGCTCGGCAGTTGCGTTCGATGGATCGCATCCTGATCCGTTTATTCTACCCTTTCATGCGCCCAACTTGCGTTCTGCTTCCGCAATCGGCGCCGCCGCGCCAGAAGGTGCCATGCCAGCGAACTACAGAGAATCTCCACCGCCGGTGGAGATCGCGACGCCAGGAGGCCGCGTGATCGTCCACAAGTCGATTATCGATAGGATTCGGGCGCTATATCGGCTCTCGCAAGACCCGTCGAATGAGCATGAGGCGGCGTTGGCGGCAGACCGCGTGCGGGCGATGCTAGCGCAGCATAATCTGTCATTGGGTCAGGTGCTTACAGAGGGGTCGTCCCCGACCGAACGTGCTGGGCAATGGTTTGGACGGCTGGCGTGGCATTCCACTGAACTTGCAAACGCCTGCAGTTCCCTCTTCGATGTGGAAAAGCACCGCATCAATGAGGTCAGCACACCCTGAACTGCTGATCGCACATGCGCCAGACGGTGGTCCCAAGTGAGCCAGCAGGCCAGGAAAGCCTTGGTTGTAAGTGCTTGCGTAAGTGAAAGTTGCTGCCGTAAGAGTTCGCAATGATGAAGCGGCTGAAGCTTCGTTGGCTGCTGCTTTGGCTTTCAGCAGATTTGGAACCGCGATCGCAGCGAGAATCAGAATGATCGCGACTACAATCAGCAATTCGACCAATGAAAATCCCTCTTCGCTTCTCAGGAGCATGATTAATGAAAGTCATTTTACGCCATCACACTCAAAGGTCTGCAACTTTCGGGTGTGGTATAACACAGTGTAACAGCGGCGTGCCTCGATCAGAGGCGACTCGACACACTTCTTCCGCACTCAACCAAGCAGCGATATTGCGAGCCGTTACGGAAGTTGCACGTGTGCTGCTTACATTACGGAGCACTCTTAATTTGCGTTGGCCAACATATGGTGCTTGTCGTGCGTATCCACGGGCGGCGCTGTCGAAGCCATATGATTCAACACGGATCACAGCTTGATTGCGCGAGGCTCGGCGCTTCTGAGGTTTTTGTCCTTTCTCTAATTCGCCATTGACCAAGCTGGTACATATAATTATTCTGCTTACTTCACGAAGCAATCTGTGCGAAAAACGAAGCAGGGTAATGCATTGATACGATCTAGTAGTACCAAGCACCTAACCGAAAAATGAGGCCTTCTGTCCATTGCCCGGCGAGCGTGCTCGCCCCAAAATTCTAGGTGTAACGAACATTTCCTCAGGAGTTGACCGATGACGAAGCTTTCCGCAGGACTCAAAATCGTAGGGCTGGCCATACTGCTCAGCCTTCTTTCCAACACAAGCTCATTTGCTCAATTCGCCGCTACCGGGACAACTTCGGTTTCGGTCACAGTCGCAAGCGAAGCCGCGCTTCGCGTTGACACGGCGACCACTACCCTGACCACCACAGGTACGGTGTTCAACAACTACACCGGTACGACGAATTTCACTTACAAAGTCAGGACTACGCAGGGAACTGGCAACGGCACCATCACGCTACAGGTCACATCGGACTTCTCAGGGACAGGCGGTCCCTCGGTGGCCACGCCGCCCTCGGCTGGTGATGCATTGACGTATTCTTGCACAGTTGCATCTCCGGGCACGGCATGCACCGGCACACAAACCGCAGCGACTACGTCGTCGACTTCAGTAGCCAGTTTCGGAGCGGATGCGCACTCGACTCTAGCCGGGACCGGAAGCAATTCTGTTGCGTGGACGCTGACGAATGACCCGGTTTACCAGACTGGTACATACGCTGCCACCGTCACCTTCACAATCAGCGCAACGTAAAGGGCGAAGGAGTATGCTGGTTCGAGGCTTGGCCGACCGTGTTCCTAACATTCGACTCCGGAAGCCGATAAGTAATTGAGAAAAAGAGCGTTTCTCAGATCGGGGAGCGACAATGGGATGCGAAGATCGATTGGAGAGAGCGCTGGCGCTATCTGCACCTAGCGGTTGTGAAAAGCCCAGTGTTCGGTACACAAAATATTGTTTGGCAATCGTCCTACTGCTGATATTTTCTGGTGATGCTCGTGCGGACACCGCTACACTGTCGCAGACTCTGAACCTGACGATCGGCGCGATTTCAAAAGTCTCCGTTCCGGCCTCTCTCTCTCTTACCGCTACCGGAAGTATTTTCAATGCCTATACTAGAACTCTAACCGTCAGCTTTCGGGCGCGGAGCACTGCAGCTGGCTCCGGCGGCACCATTACAGTTCTGGCAACCACAAATTTCACGCCGGCAAATGGACCGAACGTGTCTAGCGCAACGCTCACGTATACCTGCTCTGCCGCAACTCTCGGGACGGCATGTAGTGGAACGCAGACGGTTAGTCTAAGTTCTTCCACCAGTGTGCTGACAATTCCGGCGAGCGCTTGCACTGGTGGCGGCAGTCCTTGTAGCAGCGCGGATCCCAATACAGTCAACGTCAATCTAAGTTTGCCGAATGATCCGACCTACAAAACAGGCACTTATTCCGCCTCCCTGACGTTTACGATTTCTTCCACTTGATATGGTTTACGCCACGCGAAACAGGACTACGCGCCGCAAGGCTGCTGGCATCATCTGTCTGGCCGCTACTTTGCACGCGTTTACACCCTTGTGTTGGGCGCCTACGAACATCCGCACGCCCACGGCTACGCCCCCGACGATTACCTTTACCGCAAACGACCCTGATAACCCGGCGGTTGCAGGAAATATTGCGGCTACGATCAGTTTTTCAACTACGGGCGGATCTGCTTCCAATACCTGGAATGTACAGGTTCAAGCAACATCAGCCAATTTCGCCAGTTGCCCTAGCACCGTACCCGCCAGTCAAGTCAGGGCCACTTGCGCAAGCGTAGTCGTCGATTCCGGTGCTACGGGTACGTGTTCTGGGCCCGTGAATCTCTCGACGGGTTTACAGACAATTGCTAGTGGCACCGAAACCAACGGCAACACTTCCTATACGATTGTAGTGAACTACGCCTTTACAGACAGCTGGAGGTTTATACCGACCGGTGCCGCCTGCTCTTTGGGGCTTAGCTACCTGATCACGGCAAATTGATATGATTTCGCGAATACTCCTTCTTCTTACTTCGATCCTGGTGTGGGGGGCTCCTGCTCGCGCTCAACTCGGATTAGCCGTTGCTCCCATGCGCACCGAAATAAGAATCACGGCTGGCGGGCAATTCACCGATACGATTCGGGTGAGCAATGATTCGGCTGCCCGCATGCGCATCCGCTCGGACAGTTTGGATTGGTATATCGACGAACAAATGACGCCGCAATTCGCCGACGTCTATCCCAACGAGGCGAGTTTGTCCTGCCGGGAGTGGCTTCAGATTAATCCACGGGAGTCGGAGGTCGAGCCTGCTGGTGACATGCGGGCCCGCTACACATTGCAGGTCCCCGCGGGAACGCACAAGGTGAGTATCATTGCGGGATGGGTTTCGTTACGCTTCCGCCCATCAATCAACCGGACTCTGACATCGGCGTGAGGATGGCGGTTCGAGCTGTAAGCACTTTGTATGTACTGGTCGGTAGTCCGACCAGCCAGCCTGTTCTGAAAGGCCTCTCGCTCAATAACCTTCCCGATGGAACATGGCAGGCAACCGTAAGGTTTGAAAATCAGGGTTCGAAAACATTCCGCGTGAAAGGATTTGTCGAGCTGAGGGACGCTGACGGTCGTGCTGTCGAGCATCTTGAGTACGCTACCATCCCTGTCCTTCCGAAACGAGAACAACTATTCTTGTTCCCGCTGACGAGTGCTCTACCGCCAGGAACTTACAGTTTGTATACACAAGCTGACGTTGGCCTCGCGGAGATTTACGAAGGTTCTGTCCGTGTTACCGTGAACCCGGCCCGGTGATTCGCAATGCGCCGCTCTGTATTTTTTGTCATCTGCGTTTGGATCGTTGCTTTCTGGACAAGCACTGTGGGGGCCCAGTCGAGGTCCGATCCGCGCCCGCGTGACGATAATCAACTTCAGGCTACCGAACAGCGGTCGGAAATGGCTGCTGTCATCAGTGCGCCGGCCGCCGCGAGACCTGCGAAATTCCCAGCGGTCACAATTACCGAGGAACCCGGTTCGTTGCAGATTACAAGGATTTCGCGACCCACCGGCTCCCTCACTGGAAATAATGAAACGGTGGTTAGGTCCGCTGACGACCCAATCTCATCGCAACCAGAATTCCCCAATCTCAGCGTGCCGTCTGACGCGAAGCCGGCTGGCCGACTGACGATCGTATTTCAGACATTCTACAATCGCCTGAATTCGACGACGATTGCGAACGCACAGGGTACGGCAGCATCGTTCACTCGCTTCTTCCCTCGCCATGGACTCCTTGAGTTGCGACTCGAACCACTCATCGACCGCGGCGGCTTTCTGGTAGGCGAGAACTATTTTCGGTGGCGGGGCCTGCCGTGGGCCGGACGGCATTGGGATTTTTCTCTGGGTGATTTTCGCGTGAGCACGGCTTTACAGCGCGCCCCATTCACAAATATTGTTCAGCCAGACTTCTTCCTTCGTGGTGTCCGCGTAACGGCGCGCACATCAAAATGGAGTTCTTCAGTTTACGGTGGTCTAGAGACATTGTCGCAGGGGCAACGGGTTCCGTACAGGAACAGAGTGCCACAGCATGCTATCGGTGCTGATACTGCTGGCCAGTTAGGCCAACGACTGGAGGTCGGATTTCGTTATCTCCATTTGCAGACAGGAAATCAAAGTCTTTCCGATGAGAAGGTATTCTTCCCGATCAACCGGCGATTTACCGCGGCGGATACTTTAACGGCCCAATCGAACGTCAAAATCTTCTCCGCGCTAAGGTGGTATACGGAAACAGGCTGGAGCAGCGCCCGTAGCTCGGAATTCACCTCCGACCAGGTCTCTCAAGGGTCTTTTTTAACAGGTCCCTCATTCCAAAGCTCTCGCGCTATTTTCCACGCCAACTATGTTCGTCAAGGTTTGGGGTACCTTCCTGTACTTGGCTACTACTTGGGTGATCGACGAGGTCCCAGTGCAGACGGCGTACTTCGTCTGTGGCGATTTGATCTGTCTGGTTCGTGGGGACAGTTGCGAAATAACCTTGAACGCAATCCGTCAGTGCCGAGCTTTTTCAGCCGCCAGGCGAGTGGGGGGTTAAGCATCCGTCTACCGTATCGTTTCGCACTCAGCGGCAGTGCTTCAAAGATCAATTTGGAAAGTCGAACCGGCAATGAGTCGCCCCTGTTGAACAAGAATCGGCAAATCAATTTCTCCCTAAGCCGGCCGCTATTCCAGCACAGCCTTCGAGCAACGGCTCAGCAGATCGATACGAGTTCGCAAGGCGCTGTCCAGCGTCTGAGGTTTGCCGAGATTGAAGACACATTCCATTGGAGCAGGTACAGCATCGGAGGGGCGGCACGGTGGCAGCATCTTGCGTCGGATCAGCGTCGGGATAGCCTGTTTTTCCGCGGATCGTTCCAGACGCAGTTCCGGAGCCTTACCGCGTACGGCTACTTGGAAAATGGCCAGGACCTAGCGAATTCGACACTGTTTGCTAAGGATGTCTTCAGTACGTCAGTAGTCGGCCTTTCATGGAGTGCTCCGCGCGCAGTGACCTTTCAATTCGAAGCTTTTCGTAACAATCTGAATAGTAAATTGAATCCTTCAAGCATCTTTGTGCTGTCAGGCCAAGGAGTGCCCATCGACTCCACACTTTCGCGATACGGCAATTGGAGCGTCTACGCGCGCGTATCATACGACATCGGGTGGGGAGATCCACTAATTACGGATGGAAATGGCGAAATACAGAAACAGGTACCGCTGGTAGGCACGGTGGCTGGGGTTGTCAAATTGCGCACCATGACCGGAACATTTGGAGCACCGGGTGTCGCCATTCGCCTCGATTCGGCCAGGTCAGCAGCAACCGACACATATGGGTATTTCGCGATCGGGGATGTTCCTGAAGGAACGCACGACGTTTCGGTTGATTTAGATCGTCTTCCAGCCAACTACGATGTGGGCGCGGAAACCTCTTTTACAGCCGTCATCCGACCCGACCAGGTCACGCGGACTGAATTCACCCTCGTTCCTGTGCAGTCTATAACCGGCTCCGTTCAGAGTGCCTCCGGAGAAGTGCCTGAAGGAATTGAAATCCGCCTGCTACCAATCGGCAGGGTAACAACGACCGACAAAGCAGGACGATTTGGGTTTTTCGATTTGCCGGAGGGGGACTACGTTGTCCAACTTAGCGGAAGCGACTTGCCAGAGAACGCCCGGATCATCAGCGATGACAAATATCCGATTGCGGTGCGTTATAGAACCAACAACGCGCCTCTTGAGTTCATCTATGAAATTGTTCAGCCGCCGCCGAAACCATTGCGCAAGGTTCTCGACGGACACCTCGTCTTCTAATGAATGGTGACGCTGTTCTTTTCTCCGAGGGATTCGAGTTCCAAGGCCTCAACTCGATTTCGGCCGGCATTCTTCGCGCGGTACAGCGCCAGATCTGCGCGTCTCAGTAAATCGGAGACCGAGAACGCCTTCGGTTGCGCCGTTCCACACACGCCAAAGCTCATGCTGACGGATTGTATTCCATCGAGCGATCCGGGGCCGAGGGATGCGACTGCCTGGCGGAGTCGCTCGGCTACATGGGCTCCTTCTACCGTATCGGCGCCCGGGACGATGACGACGAATTCTTCGCCGCCATACCGGCCAACTGTGTCATATCCTCGCATAGCCCCTTGAAGTTCTTGAGCAACGGCGCGCAATACAGAATCCCCGGATATGTGTCCGTACGTATCATTGAGGTGCTTGAATTGGTCGACGTCACCCATAATGACCGAGAATGAAGTCCCATGGCGTTGAGCGCGCGATAGCTCCGCCTGGGCGACCTCTGTTATTGCGCGCCGGTTCAACAGCCCCGTTCCTGGATCGTGGCTGGCCTGGAACTTCATCTCTTCGTGCGCTCGCGTGAGTTGATCATGCAGGTCCAGAATTCTCCTTGCGGCGCGAAGCCGCGCCCTAAACTCGTTTGCATGGAAGGGTTTCGTAAGGTAGTCATCCGCGCCAGCCTCGAACCCGTCTATAATCTCTTGCTGCTGAGATTTCGCCGTCAGGAGGATCACGTAAACGTAATTCCCGTTCAGGCGGGAGCGAACGTTCCGGCACACTTGGAGGCCGTCCATGCTGGGCATAACCCAATCGAGAATGGCAAGTTTGGGAGCATCCTCCTGCTGAAGAATGTTCCACGCTTCCGCTCCGTCTTGCGCCACCATCACTTCGTATTCCCATTTCTCAAGAAACGTTCGGATAATTTTCAGATTGAGCGGATCGTCATCGGCTATGAGAACCTTCATAGGGCTGCACTCCTTTCGTTCATGGTGCGCGGGGCCAGTTTTCCCCATTTTTCCAGCGCCAATTGCAGATCGGTAATCTTTATCGGCTTGGCAATATAGTCGTCCATGCCGGCCGCCAGACAGTTTTCGCGAACACCCTGGCCGACGTTGCCGGTCATGGCGATGATGCGCGGCCGCTCGCCGCCTGCGCTGCGAACGTGGATCTGGCGCGCCGTCTCGTACCCATCCATTCGCGGCATCTGGATGTCGAGGAATACCACGTCATAAAGCTGCCTGCCGAGCGATTCAATGACTTCCTGTCCATCGCTCACCACGTCCGGCCGGTAACCGAGCTTCCGCAGGAAACTTGCAACGACTTTCTGATTGACGGCGTTATCGTCGGCAACCAACACATGAAGCGGCATGCGTGCGCTCATGGAAGCGTCGAATATCGGAACGCGCGCCGATGATTCTGGTGAGCGTGCGCGGCGGTCGAACGCCTGACACAGCGCGGCTGTCAATTGTACGGGGCGCACCGGCTTGTAGATGCAGCTTCGGATTTCCAGTTCGGCTGCTCGAGCCTCCGCCAGCGACGGTCGTGTGGAGGTCAGCGGGACGATTCGCATTCTCTGAGTTGCATAAATTGTGCGGCATTCCTTGCTCAGCGCGAGCCAATCCGTTTTCGGCATCTGCGCGTCAATGATCAGGGCATCAAACTCTTCGCCGCTCCGCATGGCCATCAGTGCTTCCGCTGCGGTTGTGGCGCAAACTGTTTCAATTCCCGCGCGCTTCAGCAGCCGAGTTAAGATTTCGCGGCTGGAGGCGCCATCTTCAATGAACAATATCCGCGCTCCGGACAGGTGCGGTGGAGGGGCGCTATCAGCAGGCGCGACCGGCAGCGCGGTCGTCTGGATGGTAAACACAAACGCACTGCCTCGGCCGGGTTCGCTCTCCACCCATATCTGGCCCCCCATGTTTTCCACGAGGCGCTTGCATATCGCCAAACCCAACCCGGTGCCGCCGAATTGCCTGTTGGTGGATGCGTCAACCTGACTGAACGACTTAAAAAGACGATCCAGTTTGTCAGGCGCGATGCCGATCCCTGTATCTTGCACTTTAAAGGTCAACATACAGATTCCCGATTTATCGGCAGGCCCACTCTCAACCCGCAGAGTCACTTCGCCGGTGCTGGTGAACTTGAGACCGTTGCCGATCAGATTGACAAGCACCTGCCGCAGGCGCGTTACATCGCCGCACACCGACTTTGGCGTCGCGTCATCGATGTCATAGATCAAATCGAGTTGTTTCTCGAAAGCTTTGGGCGCGAGCAGTTCCAGGGTTTCCTCGATGCAGGAGATCAGGTCGAACGGATGCTCCTCCAGTTCCAATCTCCCGGCCTCGATTTTCGAGAAATCGAGAATGTCGTTGATGATGGCCAGCAGCGACTCGCCGCTGCTTCGGATCGTGTCGACAAAGCCGCGCTGCTCCTCCGATAGGTCGGTATCCAGCAACAGCGTCGTCATCCCGATCACCCCCGTCATCGGCGTGCGGATTTCATGGCTCATGTTCGCCAAAAACTCGGACTTCACACGCGTGGCTTCTTCGAGCTTTTGATTGACGACGGTCAGTTCGGTATTGCTTTCCAGCAGCTTCTGCTGGCTTTCCCGAAGCGCGCGGAAGGCTTCGTCCCGCTGCACCCGATTCAAAAATGCTCGCGAGTGATACCGGATGCGAGCAATCAGCTCAATTTTGTTGGGCAGCTTCACCAGATAATCGTTTGCTCCGACCGCGAACGCTCGGCTTTTCATCTCCGGGTCTTCGCGCGTGGAGAGAACGATGATCGGAGTCTCTTGCGTGGCGGCATTGCTCCTGAACAGCTTGACCAGTTCCAGCCCGTCAATAGCCGGCATGACGAGGTCCTGGAGAATGACGGTCGGCCGGAGTTCATTTGCGATTCGCACCGCCTGTGCGGGGTCGGCGCAGTAGTGCATATCGATGTCCGGGTACCCGGAGAGCAGACGAAGCACCGCCTGCCCGACAATGGCTTGATCGTCTACGAGCAGGACCAGACAGGAGTACTCGCTTGCAGCGGAAGTTTCGGGTACTGCGGTTTCGGCGGATACTGGCATTGGTCGCGATCCCTTCTAATGAGCTGCCCGGCTAGACGTCCTGCGTTTGATCTTCAAAGTGTCGCTGCAAAGCAGGGGCGATGTTCTGGAGCGGCAGCACTTCGAGCGCGGCGCCGAGTTCCACCGCTGCCTTCGGCATTCCGTACACCGCGCAGGTAGCGCGATCCTGCGCGATGGTCTTCGCGCCGGCATTCTTCAACGCTCTCAATCCCAATGCGCCATCACGTCCCATCCCTGTCAACAAGACGGCGACAACTCCGCTGCTCCAGAACCTGGCAGCGCTCTCGAAAAGGGCATTGATGGAGGGTCGATAGGGATAGCCGCGCGGCTCTACGGAATAGCCGAGAGTGTCACGCGTGCGAAACACCAGATGATCTCCGCCGCCGGCGAGGAAAACGTGTCCGGTCTTCAGCCGCGCGCCCTCCCAGGCGATGCGGACCGGCAACTGCGATTGGTCGGAGAGCCAACCCGCCATCAATGCCGTGAACTGAGGATCAACGTGCTGCACGATCACAACAGCCGCGGGAAACTCCGCCGGAAGTGCCGCAAGTACGCTTGCAATAGCCGCCGGACCGCCTGCCGATGCGCCAATGAGCAGCAGACGGTCGGAACAGCCCGACGATTTTTTAGCAATCCGCCCCGTCGAGCCCGGTTTGGAATCCTTCTCCATCAAAATGCGCTTGATACGCGCTAATTTGCTGAGAAGGTCGTCTGCCCCTTCACTGCTTCCATCGGCCCTGAACACCGGGGTCATCACGGCATCAACAGCGCCAAACCCGAGCGCGGCAAACACCATCTGCGCATGACCTAAAACAGTTGCCGTCACGATCAGAATGGCGCACGGGGTATTCGCCATGATTTGGCGCGTTGCTTCGACTCCGTTCAAGACAGGCATAACCAGGTCCATCAGAATGACGTCAGGTGTGTGCTCGGCGCATTGCCTGACCGCTTGCTCTCCGTCCGCCGCCGTCCACACGATCTCATGCTCCCCGGCGCGAATTAACAGGCGCCGAAGAGCTTCAGTCGCAGTCGTAACGTCATTGACGATGGCGATTTTCACGACTCGGTCTCTCCGATCAAATCGACTACGGCCCTGAGCAGAGTTTCATCATGGAAGCTTGCTTTTGTCAGGTAATAATCCGCGCCGGCTTCGAGGCCTCGGCGGCGATCTTCATCGCGGTCCTTGTAGGACACAATGATCACCGGCAACTGGCGAAGTTTACTGTCGTTCTTGATCAGCTTCACCAGCTCGATACCGTCGAGGCGGGGCATGTCTACGTCAGTCACGACGATGTCGTACTGCCCCGAGCGCACGACGTTCCAGCCATCCATGCCGTCCACGGCGATGTCCACCAAATACCCGCGCCCGCTGAGGAGCTTGCGTTCGAGTTCCCTGACGGTCAGCGAATCATCGACGACGAGAGCGCGCTTTCGACGCATCTCTTTTGCCGCGGCAGCCGACCGGCCAACCTCCGTGACGTGACCGCCGAGGACCAGCTTCTCGATCGAACGGATGACATCATCCACATCGACGATGAGCGCGGGAGAACGGTCCGGCAGAATCGCTCCCGCGCTGATGTCCTTGATCTTTCCGAGGCCTGGGTCGAGCGTCAACACGACCAACTCCTGCTCGCCGTCGAAGCCGTCAACGACCAAGCCGAAATGGCGGTCGCCGTCGCCGAGCAGAATCACCGGGCAGGCATCCGTATCCATGCGTGTCGCCATGCCGCCAAAGACCTGCTGGGCCGAAATCAATCCGACCTGTTCGCCTTCCCACGTGAAATATTGATGCCGGTCCAGAGTGCCGACGCCAGCCTTGGGAACATTCACGACGGAGACGATCCGGCTTAGAGGAAACGCGTAGGCTTCGCCGCTGACATCGGCGATCAAGGCGCGAACGACGGAGAGCGTCAATGGAAGCTCAAGCGTGAACTTCGTTCCGACGCCGAATTTCGAACTTACGCGAACCTTGCCACCAACGGAGGCCGCCATGGAGTGAACCACATCGAGCCCGACGCCGCGGCCCGATATCTCAGTGACAAGGTCTTTCATGCTGAAACCAGGCAGAAACATGAACTCGAACAGTTCGTTCTCGGTCATTGCGCTCGCGAGTTCCGCGGATGTTAGGCCCTTGGCGACGATGCGCGCCCGCAGCAATTCAGGATCGATACCCCTGCCGTCATCAGCAACCGTAACGACCAGAACGCCGCTCGCATGGTTCGCCTCGAGGCGCACTACACCTTCAACCTGCTTGCCGCATGCGATCCGCTCGTCCGGAGGTTCAAGACCGTGATCCAAGGCATTCCGCAGCAGATGCGTAATCGGGGCTTCCATGCGGTCCAGAATGTCGCGATCAACCGCCGTCGTTTCGCCGGCAATTTCCAGCCGCGCCTGTTTGCCAAGATTTCGCGCCATGTCGCGAACCATGCGCGGGTGAGCCGCCACGCCATCTGCAAACGGCCTCATGCGCGAGCCGAGCACCTCGCGGTACATGCCGCTCGCCAGCGCGCCGAACCGCTGATCGAGCTCATCCACGTCGTCCACGCATTTTGTGATCAGAGTCCGGCAGCTTTGGGCTGCCTTCTGCGCATTGAGAACCGCCGCTTGCATCGCGTCATGGGAAGCTGAATTCGCAACTGAGTGGCGGAGCACATCGACAGAAGAATTGATTTGCGTCACCTGCCGCTTGAGCAGCCGAAGCCCGTTCGCCAGCTCTTTCGGCGAGCGAGAGACGATCAGCAATTCCCCAGCGATCCCGAGCAGACGCGTCAGGGTGTCGGCTGCCACTCGCAGCGAACGGGTGCCGGCATTTGATCGCTCCGAAACACTGCGCAGATTGCCTGCGACTGCAGGATCAGCAGGCGAGGCAAAAGCGTTTTCGATTGAACCCGTCGTATCTCCAGGCTCGGCTTGTGATTGGTACGTTGGGGCAATCCGGCCGGAAAGGGAATCGAGAAACGCATCAAGTTCAGCGGCGCCTTCCGTCTCGAAGGCAGACAGCTCTGAGTCTTGCATCGCGGCAAGTTTGTGTATCCAATCGACGCCTCGCAACAGAGAGTCGATCTGGTCGACGGAAAGGGACAGCACGCCTTTCTGGCAGGCGATAAAACAATCTTCCATCGCGTGCGCGATGCGAACAATGGGACCGCGGTCCACGATGCGGGCGGCGCCCTTCAGCGAGTGGGCAGCGCGCATCAGACTTTCATAATCGCGAACGTCCTCCGGAGATCGTTCCAGAGCCAGCAGGCCTTTGGTCAGCACTTCACCCTGGCTTTCCACCTCCATGCAGAACAGTTCCAGCATCGACAGGTCGCTGATGTTTGTTGCGTTTGTCTTCATCGGAAGTACTCACGGATGGCGTTCACGAGAGCGTCTTCATTGAGCACGGCCACATTGTGCTCGTTCCACTGAATCATCCCTCTGACACCCTGCGCCTCGGCCTTGGTGAGCGTAGCCGGCACGGGACGCATCTCATGCTCATGCACGCGAGCGACCGCGCAGACGTCATCGATCTCAAGCGCGATGCGATGCGCCGCCAGATCGACCAAGAGTACGCGGCGTACGACGCGGACGGGTTCCGCGGATTGCGTTGCCGCCGAGCCTGTCCGGAGCAGTGCGTCGAGCGAAAAGCAGGTCTGCAGGCTTCCCCTCACGTTGACGAGTCCCTTTAGAGCGCCGGCGCTTCTATTGGGCAGGGTGTGAAACGGGCAATCCTCCGCAACTTCATGCAGGAGGTGTGCGGGCAATGCCTTGTGCTCGCCGCTGACTTTGAAGATCATGACCTGCTGCAATGTGCGGCGAGTGTCCGCCACTGGCGCGCCGATGTGCGCCGTCCATTCCGCTATGTAGCCGGGCGGCGGTTCGCGGTTTAGAAGGCGATCGATCGCGCCTGCAGAGTCTCGCGCCGCTTTGGATGTATTCGACAAATGTCTCCGTTAAGGCTTACTGCCTCGACAATCTTGAGAGCCGCCCCATGCGCTCCTTCAATGGCCCCACGCTGCGGCCTTTGCTTTCGGCAAGCAGAATGAGCTGCGACAGCGCATCCTCATGCTCCGGGTTCAGGTAAAGCGTCTTGCGGTACGAGTCCTCGGCGCGTTTGTGATCGCCCATGGAGTCGTACAGCAGGGCTTGCAAGTAAAAGGCATCGGCCGATGGCTGGTTGTGGTTCAGGCAGGTTTCGCACATTTGCAAAGCCTGCTGCAGTTCACCCGCGTCGGCCAGCCGCCGCGCGGTTTCAAGAGAGTCAGGCGATGCGGGCTCCGGCTTGCTTGTGGTGACGGCTAAACGCGGCGCAAGTACAGGTGGAGGAGTCCGTGAATCACGCATGCGCTTTGCAGCGGGCCGGACTTGTCGCTGCGGAATTACGGCAGCATGATCACTCGCTCGCGGCAACTCCGCCTTGCAATACGCGAATGCCATGCGGTGCCGTGTTGACCGGAATCCGCGGTGGATCAGGAGGAAACCTTCGGCGGGTCCGGCGAATAGCAGCCCTTCCGGCTTGAGGTTCCGCTCGAGCGCGTGAATGGCGCGTTCCTGAGATTCGTCATCAAAGTAGATCAGAACGTTCCGGCAAAAGATCATGTCATACGATTCGCAGCCTGCCAGAAAGGCTGGTGAAACGATGTTGTCGCGGCGAAACCGCACCGGTCTTCTCGCCGCGTCAGCGATCCGGTAGCCGCCCGCGCCGCGTTGAAAGTACCGATCGCGGAAGCTCAGATCTTCCGACCGGAAGGAGTTCCCGCCGTAGATTCCTCTGGCTGCGCGGTCCAACGCCTGGCGGCTGATATCGACCGCATCCACGATAAACTTGTCCGCGGCAATGCCGGCGTCGAGCAGCGCCATAGCGATTGAATACGGTTCCTCACCGGTTGAGCACGGCACGCTCAAAATGCGGAGCACTCCGGTGTCTAGCTGCTTCCGCAACCGCCGCTGGACGCCGTCTACCAGCGCAGTGAACGATTCCGCATGCCGGAAAAACCATGTCTCCGGGACTACAACCACCTCAATGAGCGCCTCCGTCTCGTCGGGCGTCGTCCGCAGGCGGTCCAGATATTCATCGCAATTTCTCGCGCCGCAGGCTCGCATGCGTTGCTGGAGTGCCGAATCGATAGTTTCCTGCCCGATGGAATCTGCTTTTAGGCCGATCGCGGTTCTCAAAAACTCGTGTAGCGAAGTATCGATCATAGGAGCGTACCTTGGAGTGTGCTTTCGGTGTTTCCGAATAACTGTTGACACGATTCGGCATCGATGAGCTTCTCCATCTCAATCCGCTGGATGATGAGCGCCCCACGATTGAGTATCGGGCCCAAGTATGCTGCGGGGGCCGAAGCCGGTTGCGAATGAACAAACTCCGATTCGTCGGCTCTAATGGCCGATGCTTTCCAGCACAGTGGGATCCGAAGCTTGGAATTCACGTGACTTGAAGTCGCGG
>JADMIO010606899.1_pt1 | contig 117112 bp, 101 predicted proteins | sample 8958161 | NCBI WGS metagenome assembly JADMIO01 (sample SAMN16585339, study PRJNA669376) | soil metagenome | isolation source: Crop rotation soil | place: USA: Cullars Rotation, Alabama | collected 2011 | reverse complement strand
CGCGACAACTTGTCCACGTGGAATTCTAAGCTTAGGATCCCAATGTGCTGGAAAGAAAAGAACTGTTTTGTCCGGAAACGATTAATACGATGATGTGTTGAACGTTGTCGGTGGATGTATCAGGAGGTAAGGCAACAGGCTTGTGCAGGTTTATTTCAAAAGCAGAAGGGCGGTAAGTTGTAATTATCATACCTGGCGTTTTGGCAACCGTCGTCTTAATTCTGTGAAATTGAAATAATTACTTTTAATTTTTTCGCTAAAATGTCTCAATATTTCATCAAAACTTATCATTGCTGCTGAAACAGCGCAGCATTTCCTTACTTCGCTATCAGGTATGTTAATATCCAGGCTCATACTACTGCAGGTGGTTCGCAAGGTTTCCCTATCGGCCCTTTGTATTTTTATTTTTGAGTTTGTCGCTGCGCAACCTTATTATTTCCGGCACTACCAGGTGGAAGATGGACTCTCCAATAATGCTGTCGTTTGCTGTCTGCAGGACAGGAAAGGATTCTTATGGTTTGGCACTAAAGACGGCCTGAACCGTTTTGATGGTTATACATTCAAAATATTCAGGAACAATCCCGATGACTCCACCAGCATAGGCAATAATTTCATTCACTCGCTGTATGTTGATCATAACAATATTCTTTGGGCAGGTACCGACAAGGGGCTGTACCAGTATAATGAAATAGATGAGCGATTCATTTTACTTCAAACTCCTTTTTTTGCGCCGATCACCGATATAAAAATGGATGGGCAAGGTTTCCTTTGGTTCATTTCCAATTTTAATCTTTTCAGGTATAATGTCCATAATAAAGCGCTTGTCCAGTTTAATATAGAAAAATACTTTGAGGCTACAGCTATCTGCACGTTGTCCGACGGATCCGTATGGGTGTCATCGTCGACCGGCATGCTGAATAAATATGACGGCTCGGGCAATACATTTACCAGCTATGATCTTTTCCGTCACTCTCCTAAATCGGTTTCAAACTGGATAGAGAACTTATATGCGACCTCGGGAGGCAATATTCTGGCGGGCACGTCCAACCAGGGAGTCAAGCTATTTGACCTTGCCACGTCTGACTATAAGGACATCCTCACTTATAATACGGATAAAACAGAAATATTTGCCAGGGATTTTTTGCAAACATCAGAGAATGAATGCTGGATTGCCACTGAATCCGGTATCTACATTTATAACCTTACATCCGGTGCTTTTTTTAATCTTCACAAAGAATATAACAACCCCTATTCTATTTCCGACAATGCCGTTTATACTTTTTGCAAGGACAAAGAGGGAGGAATTTGGGCGGGCACTTATTTTGGCGGAGTAAATTATTTTCCCAAACACGATATCACTTTCAATAAATATTTTCCCGAAAAGGATAAAAATACCATCAGCGGGAACGTGGTGAGGGAGGTAATCGAAGACAAATATGGCAACCTGTGGCTCGGAACAGAAGATGCGGGATTGAATAAACTTGACACTGCTACCGGAATTTTCACAATTTATATTCCAACGGGCTCAAAAACCGGGATATCCTATACCAACATTCACGGATTACTGGCAACCGGTGATGAACTATGGATCGGAACATTTGAACACGGATTAGATGTGATGGACATAAAATCCGGCAGGGTGATCCGCCACTATGCTAAAGGCAGTAACAGCAATATGCTGCGAAGTAATTTTATCTACTGCATTTACCAGTCAAAGGATAATGAGATCATGATTGGCACCACCATTGGCGCATATTTATATAACCAAAAAACAGACGATTTTTCCCTGCTCGCAGGCATGCCCCTGCATATTTGGTACACTTCCATTTTAAAGGACAATAATGGAGTGGTATGGGCTTCTACTTATGGTAACGGAGTATATTACCATAATACTAAAACCGGCATGGGTGGAAATTTAAGATATGACCCCCGGAACAAAAACAGTCTCTCCCATGACCGGGTTAACAAAATATTTGAAGACAGTGATCATCACCTTTGGTTTGCCACAGAAGACGGGTTATGTAAATACGATCGTGAATCAGGCTCGTTCAAACGGTATACTACAGCCAACGGCTTTCCCTCCAGTTTCATATTGAGTATCGCCGAGGATAACAATAAAAAATTATGGATCAGCACAACTAAGGGTTTGGTTTGTTTTGAACCTACGGTCGACAAGGTAACTGTATATAGCAAGGCGAATGGTTTACTGAATGATCAATTCAATTTCAGTTCAGCCTTTAAGGACCGCCGCGGCAATATGTATTTTGGAAGCTTGAAGGGGCTGATTAGTTTTCAACCGGGCCGATTCGAAAAAAAAGATTTTTCACCGGAGGTATATATTACGGGTTTCCAGGTAGACAACAAGGAGTTGGCCATTAATAAAAAAGGTTCACCACTTAAGAAATCGGTAACATTTACTGATAAGATTACCTTAACCTACAAGCAATCCACATTCAGTATTGACTTTGCCTCATTAAGTTATACTGCTCCCGGAATGTCAGAGTATGCATATAAAATGGAAGGACTTGATGACGACTGGATTTACCTGAAGACAAATCGAAAAGTTTATTTTACTGATCTCTCCTCCGGCGGTTATACATTCAGGGTAAAAGCAGCCGACAGCAATGGGAACTCGAATGGAAAAGAAGCTGTTCTGATAATTGAGATACAGCCACCCTGGTGGGCCAGCAACTGGGCCTACCTGGTCTACGCAGGTTTAGCCCTGTTCCTAACCTGGTTTTTCGCCAGGGCATATCATTTAAGAATAAAAGAAAAGAATCGAAGAAAGATCGAGCAATTGGAAATTGCGAAGGAGAAAGAATTGTATGAAGCTAAAATGCAGTTCTTTACCAACGTGGCACATGAAATCAAAACACCTTTGACGCTTATCAGGGGCCCGCTTGAAAAAGTAATCAAAAAGGCCGGCGACGCTCCTGAAATAAAAGACAGTCTCCGAATAATGGAAAGGAATACCGGAAGGCTTGTTGATCTGACCAACCAACTACTCGATTTCCGGCAAACAGAGATTAAAGGATTCAGCCTGAATTTTACCGAAGTAAACATCAGCGAGATTACCGAAGAAATTTTTTCGAGTTTCAGACCGCTGGCGGAACAAAAGAATTTATCCTTTACCATGTCAGCTCCTGCAAAAAAGTTATTTGCCTGCATCGATACCGATGCTTTTAATAAGATTCTTACCAACCTCCTGAGCAATGCGGTGAAATATGCTCAAACAAAAGTGGAGCTTCACCTGCTGCCGCTCTATAATGGAACCAATACTTTTTCTATAGAAGTAAAGAATGACGGCTACCTGATACCCATGGAAATGAAAGAAAAGATATTTGAACCATTTTTCAGGCTTAAAGAAACCGAAAAACAAAAAGGTACTGGTATCGGGCTGGCATTGTCCCTATCTCTTACAGAACTTCATAAAGGAGCGCTTAGCCTGAAAGAACCTGAAAACAATATGAACGTGTTTTCTGTATCAATTCCTTTACGACAAGACACCTAACTTTATCGCAAAAAATATGAAGCCGCTGATTCTTTTGATAGATGACAATGACGAGATACTGGAGTTCCTGGAACATGAGCTTGTTGAAAGATACACGGTCATCAAGGCTATGAATGGACAGGATGCTTTGGAAATACTGAAAGATCATGCAGTGCAGCTGATCATATCGGACGTGATGATGCCTGTAATGGATGGATTCGAATTGTGCAACATCATTAAATCAAATTTTGATTACAGCCATATACCGGTGATTTTGCTTACGGCGAGAACTACGTTGCAATCTAAAATTGAAGGATTAGAACTTGGAGCAGACGCTTACATTGAAAAGCCTTTTTCCCCGGAATATCTACAGGTACAGATCAACAACCTGCTGTGCAACAGGAATAAAATCAAAGAATACTTTGCCAGCTCCCCGCTCGTTCATATTAAAAGCATAGCTTACTCTAAAGCAGATGAGTTGTTTCTTGAAAGAATAAATGACTACATTCTGAAAAACGTGGAAGACGCAGAAATGGACGTGGAAAAACTGGCAAAATTCCTGAACATGAGCAAGCCGACATTGTACCGGAAGATAAAATCACTATCTGACCTGTCACCCAATGAGCTTATTAATATCACGAGATTGAAAAAAGCGGCCGAGCTGCTGGCTGAAAGGAAATATAAAATTTATGAAGTCGCCGATATGGTGGGTTATGCGTCTCAAACGCATTTCGGAAGAAATTTCTTAAAGCAGTTTGGTATGACTCCATCAGATTACCTTATGAACCACCAGCCGGAAAAAAGCAAATAATTGCGTAACCCCTTGCCATAAATATAAACCCAAATCCTAAGGTCCACACAAGCAAATTTCAAAATGACAAAATATCTGAAGCAAACAAGGTTATTGGCAGCAGTTGACTGTATTATATTTGGTTTTGACGAACAATCATTAAAGATCCTTTTAATTCGGCGCGGGTTTGAACCGGAAAAGGGTAAATGGAGCTTGATGGGTGGTTTTATTCAACCTGATGAAAGTCCGGATGAGGCCGCGGTGCACATTTTAAAAAGCCTCACCGGCCTCGAAGGTGTTTACCTCGAACAGCTGCATACATTTGGTGAACCTTCCCGGGACCCGATTGAACGGACGTTGTCGATAACCTATTTTGCCCTTATCGATATCCACAAATATGAAAAGGCCCTTACAGACGAATACCATCCGGAATGGTTTCCCCTGGACAAAATACCTAAGCTTGTCTTTGATCATAAGCAAATGGTGATGATGGCTAAAGAAAAGCTTCGCTACAAAGCAGCCCTTCATCCACTGTTGTTTGAATTGCTGCCAAAGAAATTCACCATTCCACAGCTACAACAGCTATATGAATCAACCTATGAAACCAACTTCGATAAACGGAACTTCAGCCGCAAGGTCCTGTCAACCAAATTACTTATAAAGCAAGGCGATAAGGACAAAATCGGCTCGAAAAAAGGTGCTTACTATTACAAGCTAAACACGAGGCACTATAAGGCCAACTTACAGGCATTTCTCACCATCGTTCCAAATCCTCCCCTGCTTTAAACCGGCCAGATATTTGATTTTTGCTTATGTTGTTAATAAGTGTAAATTTGACACTAATTAATTGTCTATATGAAGCCTTCTTATGTCATTGGGGTTGATTACGGTACCGACTCTGTCCGCTCGGTTGTAATCGATACAGGCAACGGCTCCGAAGTAGCATCGTCTGTTTTTTATTATCCACGATGGAAGGCCGGCTTGTATTGCAATCCTTCCGAAAATCAATTCAGGCAACACCCGCTTGATTACATGGAAGGCCTTGAAACGACGATCAAAGATTGCATCAGGCGGGCAGGTAATGAAACCGCTTCCCTGATTAAAGCCATTTCGGTCGACACCACCGGCTCAACTCCGGTGGCGATTGACAAAACCGGAACCCCATTGTCTTTGCTTCCGGGGTTTGAACAAAATCCAAACGCGATGTTTGTCCTATGGAAAGATCACACTGCTACAAAGGAAGCTGCCGAAATAAATGACCATTCAAAAAAATTTCCTGTCAATTACCTGCAATATGTAGGAGGCATTTATTCATCCGAATGGTTTTGGGCCAAATTGCTGCATATATTAAGGGAGGATAACGAAGTGCAGAAAAACTGTTATTCATTTGCGGAACATTGTGATTGGATACCTTTCCTGTTGACAGGGGGAAACGATGTGTCGAAAATGAAAAGAGGTATTTGCAGCGCCGGCCACAAAGCATTATGGTCCGCAGATTTTGACGGACTGCCACCGAATGAATTTTTTACTTCTCTCGATGGACTTCTGGATGGCTTTACTTCCCGGCTGTTTAATAAAACTTATACCGCCGATATCGCGGCTGGAAATCTATCACCGGAATGGGCAAAAAAACTTGGCTTGTCCGTTGATGTCCTTGTAGGTGTTGGAGCTTTTGATGCACATATGGGTGCGGTCGGGGGCGAAATTGAGCCCTACCATTTGAGCAAGGTGATGGGAACTTCCACTTGCGATATGCTGGTTATTCCGCAGGATGAAGCCGCCGATAAATTGGTCAGTGGTATTTGTGGCCAGGTACCCGGGTCGATTATTCCCGGAATGGTTGGTCTTGAAGCCGGTCAAAGCGCGTTTGGCGATATATATGCATGGTTTAAAAATTTATTGAGCTGGCCCGTTGAAAAGCTCATAAAAGACGAGAACGTAAAAAAAGAAGTGAATGACAGGTTAATTGCTGTATTGAGCATTGAAGCCGAAAAACTCCCGAATAGCGACAACGATGAATTAGCTGTTGATTGGTTAAATGGCAGAAGAACACCGGATGCCGACCAGCTGCTGAAAGCCGGAATTATCAACCTTAATTTAGGAACCGATGCTCCTAAATTTTTTAAAGCGCTGGTAGAAGCTTCCTGTTTTGGGGCAAAAGCTATAGTGGACCGGTTCAGGAAAGAAGGAATTCCTGTGAAAGGTCTGATTGGCCTAGGAGGTGTTGCAAAAAAATCTCCTTACATCATGCAAACAATGGCCGATGTAATGAATATGCCTATTCGCATTCACAAATCTGAACAAACCTGTGCTGCAGGAGCAGCCATGTTTGCCGCAACAGTTGCAGGAATATACGATAACGTAGAGAATGCCATGAAAGCAATGGGCCAGGGATTTGATGCAGTTTATCAACCTGATGAATCCAGGGTGGCTCATTATTCCAAACGTTACAAACGTTACCAGCAATTGGGAGCATTTATAGAACATAGTGGCAAAACGAAAGAAATCTCCATAGCGGTAAACTAATTATTGCTATAAATCGGGTAGTTTGTATCTTCTGCTCTGAAATCAATGAAGAAATACCGACACATACAGGAAGAAGCATTTGAGGCCAACATGCAGCTGCCGCAACTTGGTTTGGTATTATTCACATTTGGAAATGTAAGTGCCGCAGACCGGAGCCTCGGCGCTTTTGCAATTAAGCCCAGCGGCGTGCCATATGGTGAATTATCGCCAAAGAAAATGGTAATTGTAGATTTTGATGCAAAAACAATCGCCGGCAAACTCAGACCATCCTCCGACACAAAAACACATGCCGTCCTGTACAGGAATTGGGAGAAAATTAGCGGTATCTCCCATACGCATTCTACCTATGCCACTGCCTGGGCACAGTCACAGAGAGATATTCCCATTTTTGGAACAACTCATGCTGATCATAATACCGTAGACATACCATGTGCACCTCCTATGAACGATGATATGATCAGGGGAGATTACGAATCCGAGACAGGTTTCCAAATCATAAATTGTTTTAAAGAAAAAAGTTTAAGCTACGAAGACGTAGAAATGATCCTTGTTGGCAATCATGCTCCCTTCACCTGGGGTAAAAATGCTGCAAAAGCAGTATATAATAGTGCCGTACTGGAAAGTATTGCCCAAATGGCTTTTTTGACGGAACAGGTCAACCCGAAAACAAGCCGGTTGAAAGATGCCCTCATAAAAAAACACTTTGAGCGCAAACACGGACCTGATTCCTATTATGGTCAGTAAGTTCCATAGATGTAGGAAATGCCAATGTGATGGAGGAGAAAAAAAGAAATAGTGATAAGGAATAATGCCTGGGATTTTTTTAGATGTTGGCTTTAATCTGCAACCAAAATAAAAAATACAAAAATGAGACCCAGAACGCCGCTTTTAATTGTGCTGGCATGCCTTATTTGTGCATCATGTAATAACGACACCAACCATGAACATAAAACCGAACAACAACCTGCCGAAAAAATGAAGTTCAATATTGATGAAAGTTCCTTTGGCGCTTTCGATAATTTGCCCGTTACAAAATACACGCTTACCAATCCGTCGGGGATGCAAGTGAGCATCACAAACTATGGAGGCACGATTACGGATCTCGTTGTTCCGGACAAAAATGGCAACAAGGGTAATGTCGTGGCAAGATTTGATTCTCTAAGCGGGTATCTGCAAAAGGGTAATCCGTTCTTTGGATCGTTGGTTGGCCGCTATGGAAACCGCATAGCCAATGCGCAATTTTCATTAGATGGTAAAAAATATATGCTGGCAGCGAATAATGATGGCAACAGCCTGCACGGCGGCAACAAAGGATTTGACAAAGTGGTTTGGAAAGCCGAAAAAAATTCCGGCGACAGCAGTTTAGAATTAACCTATCTCAGCAAGGATGGTGAGGAAGGTTATCCGGGCAATTTATCGGTTAAAGTGGTTTATACTTTAACGGGCGACAATGCAGTAAAAATTGATTACACGGCTACTACTGATAAACCGACACCGGTTAATCTTACCAATCATAGCTATTTCAATCTTTCTGCGGGCCGCGATTCAACCATATTGGGGCATCAACTTATGATCAATGCTGATAAGTTTACCGAAGTAAATAAAAAACTGATTCCGACCGGGAAACTACCGGACGTGAAGGGCGGACCTATGGATTTTACAATTTCAAAAGAAGTCGGCAGGGACATTGGGCAGGTAGACGGCGGATATGATCACAATTTTGTATTGATCAAACAGGGCAGTGAGTTGTCAAAAGCTGCAGAATTATATGATCCCGGTAGCGGCCGCGTGATGGAAGTTTGGACCACGCAACCCGGAGTTCAATTCTATACAGGCAATTTCCTAACTGGCCAATTGGTAAATACACCGGGGAATGTCAAATATAACAAGCATGCTGCGCTTTGCCTGGAAACACAACATTTTCCCGACAGTCCCAACCAGCCTGCGTTTCCTACGACGATTTTGAAGCCCGGTGAAACATACGTGCAGACCACGATTTATAAATTCAGCACCAAATAAAAGTATTCCCTAACCAACATTCTATACAATAACAGAACCGCTCACCATGAAAAGCACATTATTGATCAATGAAAACCTGGAAGTCTGGTTTGTAACCGGCAGTCAGCATTTATATGGTGAAGAAACCCTGAAGCAGGTGGCAAACCATTCGCAGGAAATTGCAACGTCTTTTGATCATGCCGAAACCATACCGGTAAAAGTTGTTTTTAAGCCGGTGGTAAAATCAACAGAGGAAATTTATTCATTGTGTGCGGAAGCAAACAATGCAAAGAGTTGCATTGGCATCATTACCTGGATGCACACCTTTTCTCCCGCAAAAATGTGGATCAATGGGCTGAAGATCCTTCACAAACCAATGCTCCATTTGCACACACAATTCAATCGCGATATCCCATGGAAAGAAATTGATATGGATTTTATGAATCTCAATCAATCTGCTCACGGCGACAGGGAAGTTGGCTTTATCATGTCGAGAATGCGGCTGGAACGAAAAGTAGTTGTGGGACATTGGAAAAATGAAAAAGTCATTCATCAAATCAGCGTCTGGACCCGAACTGCAGCAGCGTGGTGCGACTGGCAGGGAGCAAAATTTGTACGATTTGGTGACAACATGCGGTATGTCGCGGTAACAGACGGCGATAAAGTTGAAGCAGAATTAAAATTTGGTTATTCGGTAAATACACACGGAGTTGGCGACCTGGTTAAAGTTATCAACGAAACAAGCGATAAGGAAACAGATAAGTTGGTAAAGGAATACGAGGAACGCTACAAGGTAGTCGCTTCGCTAAAAAAAGACGGCGAACAACATGCATCGCTTCGTGAGGCAGCAAAAATTGAAATCGGGCTGCGTAACTTTCTTGTCAGCGGTAACTACAAAGGATTTACCGACACCTTCGAAGACCTGCACGGCATGGTGCAATTGCCGGGTATTGCTGCGCAACGACTGATGGGCGAAGGTTATGGATTTGCAGGCGAGGGTGATTGGAAAACTGCAGCATTGGTAAGGGCGATGAAGGTGATGGGCAGCGGGTTGGCAGGTGGCAATTCGTTTATGGAAGATTATACTTATCATTTCGAGGCCAACAATGCAATGGTGCTTGGCTCGCACATGCTTGAAATATGTGAAAGTATCGCCCAGGGCAAAGCTTCCTGCGAAATACATCCACTCGGGATTGGCGGTAAGGCAGATCCTGTCCGGCTTGTATTTAGCGTTGGCGGCGGAGCAGCATTGAATGCTTCCATTGTTGATATGGGCAACCGTTTTCGGATGCTTGTAAATGAAGTAACCGCTGTATCGCCCAAATACGATGTTCCGAAACTGCCTGTGGCAAGAGTGTTGTGGAAGCCTCATCCGAATATGTATGACGCGCTTGCTGCGTGGATCTATGCAGGCGGAGCCCATCACACCTGCTATAGCCAGAATCTTACTTCAGACTACCTGCAGGATTTTGCTGATATGGCAAGGATAGAATGCGTCGTGATCGATAAACATACCAACCTCGATAAATTCAAAAACGAATTGAAGTGGAGCGAGGTATATTATAAGATCAATAATTAGCGATAAGGAAAAGCTTCGTCCCTTCATACATAAACGAATCGCATATGAAGCCGCTTACAACTGCCGATATTCTTGTTTTTGTCGTCTACTTTTTGATCGTTGCCGGCTATGGCTACTGGATTTACAGAAAAAGAAAGACCAGGGAACATGATTCGAAAGCTTTTTTCCTGGCAGAAGGATCACTGACATGGTGGGCAATCGGCGCTTCTTTAATTGCATCGAATATTTCGGCTGAGCAGTTTATCGGAATGAGCGGCAATGGGTATTTTGTAGGCATTGCAGTTGCAGCTTACGAATGGATAGCCGCGGTCTCTCTGATCATCATTGCGATTTGGTTTATGCCGGTCTACCTGAAGAACAAGATCTATACCATGCCTCAGTTCCTGAAAACAAGGTACAATGAGTCAGTGGCGCTGATCATGGCTATATTCTGGCTCTTTCTTTACGTGTTTGTTAATCTCACTTCTATACTCTATCTCGGGGCGGCAGCCATTAATGGTTTGATACCCGGACAGAACTATTTACATGTTGTAATGATCGCGCTGGCCATTTTTGCAATTATTATTACGCTTGGCGGAATGAAAGTGATCGGTTACACGGACGTAATACAGGTGGCGGTGCTGATTATCGGGGGATTAGTTACGGTTTATATGGCGCTGGACAAAGTAAGTAATGGCAACGGCGTAGTAAGCGGCCTTGGCACAGTCATGAATGAAGCACCCGACCATTTTCATATGATTTTGGCAAAACCTGATGAGACGTCGTCGCAGGACTACATTAACAAGTATCTCATACTTCCCGGCATACTGATGTATATCGCGGGCCAGTGGATCGCTAATTTGAACTATTGGGGCTGCAATCAATATATCACGCAACGTGCGCTGGGCGCCAATCTGAAAACTGCACGCACCGGAATTTTATTTGCTGCTTTCTTAAAAATAATGATGCCTGTTATTGTGATGCTACCGGGAATCGCTGCTTATGTTTTGGTGAAGCAGGGTCATGTTGCGCCTCTCGCAAAACAGGATGATGCGTATGCTTCCGTTCTTGGCTTTTTACCGGAAGGATTAAAGGGTCTGTCTATTGCGGCATTAACCGCTGCTATTGTGGCTTCGCTTGCAGGTAAAGCAAACAGCATTTCAACGATTTTTACATTGGATATTTACAAAAAGTATATTAACAAAGACGCGACCGACAGAAGAATGATCTGGACAGGAAGAGCAGTCGTGCTGGTCGCAATGACCGTAGCAATTGCATTTACCTGGAAAGATATACTGGGCATCAGCAGCGAAGGCGGTTTTACATATATTCAAAAATATTCGGGCTACATCAGCCCGGGAGTCTTTGCAATGTTTATCATGGGCATGTTCTGGAAGCGGACAACGGGGACCGCCGCTGTTGTCGGGCTGCTGACAGGGCTTACGCTTTGTGTATTCTTCAATGATTTTGCTCCGCAGGTATTTGGCAACGAAACAATATTATACACCGCGTACCCCAACGGCAAGGGAGGCTATGAAATACCGTTTCTCATCGTGATGGGCATATCCTTTGTAATTACAATCCTGCTTATGATCGCTATCAGCCTTTGGGGGCCAAAAATAAATCCAAATGCCTTTGTTCTTGATAAAAGCATGTTCCGGCTCGAGCCGGTTCATATTGGGTTGACGGTGGTAGTACTGCTCATCCTGGCAGCATTATATGTAAAATTCTGGTGACGATACTTGAATTTTTGACAAACAGAAAAATAAAACGTTCGATAATTGTATCGGATTATTATCATAATTCTAAGTAGTACATTCAATGGATAAAAGGTAAATGAAAGAGCGTTAAATTGCCTTATTATTTTCCCGCTTTCAATTGTCAATCCTAATAATAATATAAAACCTCATACATTATGAAACGGATCGTTATTCTGGCATCGTTACTTGGTCCAATATTTTTACTATCAAACGCACAGGAAAAGGGCAAACCTGAGGACACTGAATACTATTCACCCGTTCCCGTTGTTGTCACGCCGGGGATCAAGCCGGGTGATGCCCCGTCTGACGCTGTCATTTTATTCGACGGCAAAAACCTCGACCAATGGGTGAATACGAAAGATTCCACGGCGGCAAAATGGATAGTAGCGGATAATGTAATGACGGTAAACAAAAGCACGGGCGATATACAAACCAGGGCAACCTTTACTGATTTCCAACTCCACATCGAATATCGTATACCTGAAAACATCACAGGCTCAGGACAAGGGAGGGGCAATAGCGGTATCTTCCTCGCAGCACTTCCCTGGGGGCCCGGTGGCTATGAAATACAAGTGCTGGACAATTATAAAAACACAACTTATGTGAACGGACAAGCCGGCAGTATGTATAAGCAGGCTGTTCCACTTGCTAATGCCTGCAAAAAACCAGGTGAATGGCAGTACTATGATATTATCTGGACCGCGCCAAAATTCAGCAAAGAAGGAATCCTCAAATCACCTGCACGCATCACTGCATTTCACAACGGAGTTTTAGTACAAAATAACACAACGTTGCTGGGCGACACTCCGTATATCGGTCAACCCGCCTATCGTGTGCATGGTGCAGCGCCGATCAAATTACAGGCTCATGGCGACAAAAGTGAACCGATCAGTTACAGGAATATTTGGCTAAGGCCATTGTAGACAACCGTGCTTTTGATTTGCAAGAAAAGATCCATGACTTCCGTTCTACATGCTAATGACACAGCGGCCGGGAAAAACTTAACATTGCAGCTAACAATGCGGCATTATATTTATATCATTAAATCATTAATAAAACCGGCATGGGTAATAAAAAAACAAAGGAGCCGAAGGCACTATCATTAAAGAAGCAGGTAAACCTTGAGGTCGTTCAAACTTTAAGTGCGGCATTGCCTCATCTGAAAGAAATACTCGGTGAGAAAAAATTCGAAGGCCGGATCGAAAAGGCCGCAAAGCTCCTGAGCGCCGGCGTTAAAGAAAAGAAAGAAAAACCGAAAGCTGATTCTAAAAGCAAAAAATCATCCGTTAGCAAAAAAGTAAGCAACCCCGAACAGCCGGAGGTCTGACGTTTAGAAACTTAGTTATGAAACATCATCGTAGTGAAGCTGCAATTTCTCATCGACCAGGCGGTCGTAAAATCCAAAATTTAATCTCCTTCTCGCAAGGCCATATTCAAAAATAACCATTCGGCTATACCTATTAGTCATCGTCATCATCTTCATCAATGAGTTTAAAAAACGCACTTCTTCTTGGCGCCGGCATGATACTATCTTCACCTTTGACCGCCTTCCAGATAACCTCGCTAAAAACAAGATCGGGAATACGGTCTTCTTTGCTAAAGTCAAGTGTTTGACTTAGCCGCGCACTGTGCGTGTTCTTTGTGTTCTTTTCGTTAAGGTCAACATTTGCAACTACAGATTGAAATGGTGACAAATCAGGAGTTGACGTAAAACATCTCCACATCGGTTCGGCTGCTGCATCGTATTGGCTCATTGGGGGAAGGCCAAGTATCAGCTCAATCGTCCGCAGCATAGACGAAGTGGAATACATGGTATGATCTATAAACTTTCTTTTCACAAAACCTCCTGCGAGGTATGCGGTAGTTCGGTGAGCATCTACGTGATCCGGACCATTCTGTGCGTCATCTTCAACGATAAAGATTGCAGTTTCCTTCCAGATCGGGCTCCTGGAAAGGTATTCGACAAATAAGCCGCAGGCCCAGTCATTATCTGCCACGTGAGCAAACGGTGTGGGGCTTCCGAGTTTTCCTCCTTCAGTGTGATCATTGATAAATCGCAACGAATTGAAACGGGGAACTGCATCAGTCGCCAACAAAGAATCAAATTCTCTTTTCCATTGATAAAAGCGGGTAGTATCTCTTACCGATTGATCCCAACTGGTATAATAGGGACAGAAATGATCTTCCAAGACTTTAATATTGGCCTTGTAATCGTCTGCAAATTCTCCGTAGGTTCGATAGCTTACTCCCGCACGTTTACAATAATCCCAGATAAAGCCGCGGTCCGGATTTGCAATTTCACGATTACCCTCAGAATCATAGTTACCTCCCCGTCCACCATAGCTGGTGGGCCATGTTTTTTCTAAATAATCATTTGCATGAGCAGCGGTGCTCCAATTATGACCGTCGGCACTAACCTCTCCGTCCACATAAAAATTATCCAACAGCACAAACTCACCTGCGAGTTTGTGCTGATTGGGCGTGATGCGTTCTCCAAACAATACAAGACTTGTGTCGCCGTTGCCCTGAGGCATATCCCCCAATACCTGGTCGTAGGTTCTGTTCTCCTTTATTACATAAAACACGTATTTGACCGGAGATGGATCGCCGACTTTGGTGGGAATAGGATTGTTCGGTTCCCCCTTCGCATTCTGCTCCTTTTCTTTAGAATAAGGAGTGTTGTCGTACACCGATTTGGAATAAGTAACCAATTGCTGGGCTGTCGGTGCGTAGATGATGCTGAGGGTGCCTTTAAACAATCCTCCTATGTATTGTATCTTACTTTGTTGTTTTTGATAGTCGCCATGCTGATAAATTACTTCCTGGTCCGTTTTTGAAGGGTCCGGCCCTTTTTTGTTAGGCATGGATGAGAATCCTTTGCCATTCGATACGAATATTTTTTTGCCAATAACTTTCACGTTCGTCGGATACCAACCCGTGGGAATAAAGCCTTTCGATTTACTGAACCCGGGATTGCTGACATCAAAGACAGCAAGGCAATTATTATCGGCATTCGCAACATATAGCTCCTTTTGGTTTTCGCTTAAAGCGAGGCCATTGCTGGTAGATCCGGTTGCTGAAGCCGGATATAATGCGGCATTTAAGACCTCCAGAACTTTCCTATTAACAATGTCTATTACCGAAACCGAATTATCCCCGGCATTGGCAACAAAAAGGTGCCTGCCGTTCCGTGATAATAATAATTCGTTCGGATTTTCACCAACATTAATTTCTGAAACAAGGATTTTGGAAGCAATATCAAATACAAGCACTTTTTTCCCGCCCCACAGTGAAATATAAAGCTCCTTTCTATTAGCAGACAATAAGCAAGTATAAGCTGCTTCTCCGAGGGACTGTTGATGTATGATCTTTTTCGTAACAAGGTCAATAATGTATAAAGCATTATTTTCTTTGGTAACCACAAACATTTTATTTGTGCGGTCGTCTATTTCAATTCCCGCAGGAGATATTTTTTCAGGCCATTTATCTCCCAACAAAATACTGTCCTTTAATTGAAGCTTTCTGTTCGACAACGAATATTTCAATATCCAGTTGTCATTACCGCCGCTTGCATACAAATATTTCTCATCAGTGGTGAATTTTAACCCATACCATGATTTTGCAACCGTTACAATATCCAGGATCTTCTCTTTTTGCGGGTCAATTAGCTGAATACTTTGCACACTTTGGCCATTATTGGTAACTGCCATTAATTTTTTTGACCTTGAAACAGCAATGTTTAAAGGCAGATCTCCAAGCGGCAGCGAGCGTCCTGCCGGTGATAATCTCCACCCGTTTGGAAGCACGACAGCCCGCGCCTCGTTAATCGCGGCGGATTGGGCAAAACTTTGTAAACCGGAAAAGAGGATTGCTATGAAAACAGAGGTGCGGTTTATCTCCATATGAGGTTATACGATATTAAATTACTTATTTATTCAGCAAACGGGCTATCGCAAGCTCCACTTTTTCCGCATTAGGAAGGACAGCCTGTTCAAGGATCGTGTTCATCGGTATTGCCGGAACATTTAATGCACCAATCACTTCAATAGGAGCATCAAGGAATTGAAAACAACTATTCGATAACCTGCCGGCCAGCGCTTCTGCAAACGAATTATTCAATTGTTCTTCGGTGACTATTAAACATTTGCCATGAAGCTTTATTCTCTCTATCAGCAAATCTTCATCAAGTGGATATAAAGTCCTAAGGTCAACGATCTCCACCTGCCGTTTAAATTTTTTGGCTGCCAACTTCGACCAGTAGACCCCCATTCCATAGCTAATAGCGACACAGCTTTCACCATTTTCAATTGTGGATTCGTCGGCGCGATGCACAATGTTTGCCTTGCCAAGCGGAATGATGTAATCACGCGCAGGTTCGATGGATTTTGCTTCTTCAGTGCCGGGAACTTTACTCCAGTATAAACCTTTATGTTCAAGCATGATCACAGGATTACCGTCATGGAATGCAGCTTTCATCAGGCCTTTCATGTCGGCAGCGCTGGAAGGAAAAACAACTTTAATTCCCTTTACAGATAACAATGTAGTTTCAACACTTGCGCTGTGATAAGGTCCGCCGCCTCCATAAGCGCCAACAGGTACACGAAGTATCATCGAAACAGGAAACCTTCCGCAAGTCAGGTAACAGCTTTTTGACACTTCTGTCAATAGCTGATTAAATGCGGGATAAATATAATCGCCGAACTGAACCTCCGCGATCGGTCTTATGCCCAGGGCGTTCAGTCCTACTGCTGAGCCGACGATGTATGCTTCCTGTATCGCCGTATTGAACACGCGACTATCGCCAAACTTTTGTGCGAGTGTTGCCGCCTCGCGAAACACACCGCCGAGTCGTCTTCCAACATCCTGTCCATATAATATCGCTTCGGGATGATCTTCCATAATTTCCCGGATTGCATGAAGTGCCGCATCCACCATAATTATCTTTTCAGCATTGGCGGGGGACCTGTCCCCTTTCTCTTCCGTTACAGGTGTCGGTACGAATATATGTTCTTCCGCATTTGCAGGATCGGGTTCAGGAGACGCCACTGCTTTCGAAAAATCACTGGCGATCTTATCCGAAGCTTCTTTTTCTATTTCCACCAGCTTTTCCTCCGTTACACCGTTTTCCTTTAGTCTATTTCTGAGTTTTAAATTGGGGCAATGTTCCATATGGAGCGCCCAATCTTTATCCGACCTGTAAAATTCTTTTCTTACACCGCTTGTATGATGACTCAGCAAAGGCACCTGCGCATGAACCAGCCATGGTTTCCTGGTTTTGCGTACAGCATTACAAACATGTTGCATCATTTCAAACGAGGTTTCGAAATTACTTCCGTCAACCTGCACCCGCTTCAGGCCTTTAAACCCTGCTCCAAACTCAAAAGCATTCATGGCCCTTGCTTCTTCAGCAGTCACGCTTATACCCCAGTTATTATCCTGCACCAAATAGATTATAGGAAGCTGTTTCAGCACCGCAAACTGGAAGGCCTCACTAACCTCGCCCTCGGTAACGCTTGCGTCGCCGAATGAGCATAAAACAATCGGGAGCTCGCCGTTTTCACCTTTTTTTAGACGGGAAATATCATGTTGCTCCCAATATTGAATACCCTGGGCAATTCCCGTGGTGGGTATAGCCTGCATACCTGTTGCGCTACTCTGGTGTATGATTGTGGGCTTATCGTCTGCCCTGTAATTGGGATGACAATAATATTCGCGGCCTCCTGTGAACATATCATCTCCCTTCGCGAGCAGTTGCAGCATCAGCTCGAATGGAGTGAATCCCAGGCCTAACAGCATCGTCTCGTCGCGATAATAGGGACTAACGTAATCCTGTGTTTGAATTTGCCAGGCGGCAGCCAGCTGGATAGCTTCATGTCCCCTTGAAGTAGAGTGAACATATTTGCAAATGGAGCGATTAGCTTCATAGGTTTCGGCCATTCTTTTTACAAGGCTCATCGTCCTGTAAGCTTTCAGCAATAAATCGATGTCGGTCATTTATAGGAAGGCATCCGTCGTCATGCTCGGGACTATGTACAAATTTAAGGTGAACAAAAGTTTGCGAGTCGCTTTGATTATTTCGATCACCCATAACAACAGTTAAGAAATACGCAGTCAAAAAAAAACCATCCGCTTTGGCGGATGGTCGAATAAGCAATTGGTTTGTGTAATGGGTTCCGAAAATTAATCCGGAATATCTTTATTTTATATCAAGGGTAAACATGCTGACATCTTCGAGGAAGCCTTCCAGCTCATCTCCCACTACTGCTTCCCCAACCCCGGCCGGTGTACCGGTAAATATCACGTCCCCGATATTCACTGAAAAGAAGTTAGAAATATAGGCTACCAGGTTATCAAAATTGTGTACCATGTTTGATGCGTTTCCCTGCTGAGCCAGCTCCTTATTTTTATAAAGGCAAAAATTGATATCTTTCTTATTCTTGATCTCGGTAAAAGGGATCCATTTCCCGATAACAGCAGAGTTGTCCCATGCCTTTGCTTTCTCCCATGGCAACCCTTTAGCTTTTAATTCTTCCTGGATATCCCGGGCTGTAAAGTCAATTCCGGTAGTAACTGCATCATAATATTTGCTCGCAAACTTTTCCTGGATGTACTTGCCGTTTTTGCTGACGCGGAGCACAAGTTCACATTCATAATGAAGCTCATTGGTAAATTCGGGATAGTAAAAAGGTGCATGTGGTTGCAACAGGGCACTCTTAGGCTTCATAAAAATGATCGGCTCATCAGGAATTTCGTTTCCCAGCTCTTCAGCATGAGCTGTATAGTTCCGGCCAACGCAAAAAATCTTCATAATCAGGAATGGTTGTTGTTAAAATACATCGGATACTACTCCAAGGACTGTTGATCCCATATATTCATCAAATCCAATAGAATAAGCGGAGTCTTACTCACTTAAGGGACGGGGTGCTAAAATAAGTAATCAATATGACTTATCATAATTCAACCCTATGATTATTTACCTGGTTCATTGCATAGGTTACGCCCTGGGTCGCAAAATTTGAGATCACCTCAACGGCCAGGTCTATCTTTTTCTTTACAATCGGCTCTTCTTCTTTTGTCCATTTTCCTAACACATAATCTGATTGCCGGCCCTTAGGAAAATTGTTACCTATGCCGAACCTAAGCCTCGCGTAACCGGCGTTTCCTAATGTTTCCTGGATGCTTTTTAGCCCGTTGTGCCCCCCTGGGCTTCCCGAGGGACGCAATCTTAGCTTGTCAAGAGGGAGCGCCAGCTCATCGACAACCACGAGAATATTTTCAATTGCTATTTTTTCCTTATCCATCCAATACTTTACCGCCCCCCCGCTCAAGTTCATATAGGTGGTCGGACAAATGCAAATGAAGTTCCTGCCTTTCCATTTCACCTCGGCCGAATATGCCAGCCTGTTAACCCGAAAGCTTCCTCCATGTTTCATCACAAACGCATTTACAACATCAAACCCGATGTTGTGTCTTGTGTGGGCGTATTCCTCACCCACGTTTCCCAACCCGACTATCAGAAATTTCATAATAAAGTTCAGCGCTAACAAGGCAAGCTGCGTCGTACGTTATAATGGACAATTCGTTCGGCCAAAGATCGCATTAAGCAATAAAAAACCCGCATCGCCTGATACGGGTTATAAGATGACCAAAAAGGTTTATTTCTTTGCCGCAGCAGCGGGGGCAGGGGCAGCGGCTTTCGCGCCAGCCGCAGCAGCCGGAGCGGCAGCAGCGGGGGCAGCACCAGCAGCAGGAGCAGCCGTAGCTTCTTCCTGTTTCAACTGTCTTGTCAATACTACCGACGCAATGGGTATCCTTGGAGAATTCAGGATTTCATAGTTTTCAACTTTTACGTCCTCCACGCGAATATTTCCATTTAACTCCAAATCATCAACAGCCACTTCAATCTGTTCCTTCAAATATTTCGGATATGTCTTTACCTTCAGTGCAGTGATCTTCGAAATAAACTTACCTCCATCTTTCACACCCTTAGAGCTCCCGGTAAATTTCAATGGAATAGTCGCAATAACCTTTTTGTCTTCTACCAGCTCCATCAGGTCGATATGAATCAGGCTGTCCGTTACTTTGTCAAACTGTAAATCTTTCAAAATACATTTGTAGATTTTCCCGTCTAAATCTATTTCAGCCAGCTGGAAGCTTGGTGTATAAACAAGGGGTTTAAACGCCACTGCAGGAGCCGAAAAATTGACCTCCTGAGCACCCCCGTAAATTACACCCGGCACTTGTTCCTGAGAGCGGATCTCCCGGGTGGCGGTTTTCCCGAATCCGGTCCTCAGTTGTCCTTTGATTGTAATTGTTTTCATTTTTATTTGTTATTTATTGTTAACTCTTAGCCTCTATAAACTCTGCCTTCTTTGAGAATGAACAAATAAACTGGTGATACTTTTATTCTCAAATGCATTTCGGATCGCAACAGCGAAAAGTTCAGCCACAGAAATTACTTTGATCTTCGTGCTTTCTTTTTTCACCGAAATCGTATCACAAACTACCAGTTCTTCCAGCACGCTGTTATCGATGTTTTCGTAGGCTTTTCCGCTTAGTACCGGGTGCGTGATCAGGGCCCGTACACTCCGCGCACCTTTTTCTTTCAACAGGGCAGCGCTCTTCGCCAATGTTCCGCCCGTATCGCAGATATCGTCAATAATCACTATGTCTTTCCCCATTACATCTCCGATTACCACCATGCTTGCAATCTCATTCGCCCTTTTCCGGTGTTTATCGCAGATCACCATCTCAGCATTGAAATAATTCGCTATTTCCCTGATCCGGTTGGTTGCTCCCACGTCGGGGGCGGCAAAGGTAAGGTTTTCCAGCCGCAGATTCTCGATGTAAGGAATAAAAACTGCATGGCTGTCCAAATGGTCAACCGGTATGTCAAAATAACCCTGGATCTGCGGAGCATGAAGGTCCATTGTGATAACGCGGTCAGCACCAGCCGCCACTAACATATTGGCAATGAGCTTACTTCCAATGGCTACCCTCGGTTTGTCCTTTCTATCCTGGCGGGCATAACCATAGTAGGGAAGTACAGCAATTACCTTATAAGCAGACGCACGCCGTGCCGCGTCGATCATCAATAGCAGTTCGATAATATTTTCAGCGGGGGAACAGGTACTTTGTACGAGAAAAACAAAATCTCCGCGGATACTCTCCAAAAACGTGGGGCAGATCTCGCCGTCGCTAAAGCGTTGAATATTGATTTTACCTGGTCTGGTTCCGTACCTTTTACAAATTTCGCCGGTCAACTTCTCCGAGCTTGTGCCGGCAAAAATTTTAGCAGATTGCATGACTGTAAAATGGCCAAAGGTCTGAAGAACTCCCTAAGGGGTTCCCTTTGGAGCGGCGAAGATATTACTATCAACGCAATCACCACCCGTCATGCTTTAAAATAATTCAGGCAGTGATTAGCTTAATCTTAGCGAACGACAGCCGCAGTTGAAACCTGCACTGGAAACCCTGTCTGCTTCGCTGGCTCGGTACTTTTTGCAGCCACAGCGTCGTCAGAATTTGACTGTAAACTGTAGAACAAAGACGAGCAAATGAAGATCGAAAGGAACAACACGACCACATACATTACTGCAAAGAAAAGGATTGGGTGAAGGGCACCTACGGAGTTAAATCTACTAGCTTTCATAAAGACCAGATTTAGCGTTTTTCAAAAAATATAATTGGATTAATCTGCTTTTTTTTCTGAATTGGTTACGTCCAAAACCTATTGTAAGACCAAAAATATTGGTTAAAATTGTTCAATGCAAGAGAATAATCACTCTATAAAGCAATGGGCAAAAGACGACAGGCCCAGGGAAAAACTACTATCAAAGGGTGCGGAAAACCTCAGCAATTCTGAATTGCTGGCGATACTCATCCATCATGGAACAAAAGAGAGATCTGCCGTTGATCTGGGTAAGGAAATTTTGAACCTTGGCAAGAACAATCTTGACGAGCTTGGAAAACTGACCCTAAAACAATTGATGAAAGTCAAGGGAGTTGGGGAAGCCAAAGCCATCAGTGTAGCGGCGGCACTCGAACTGGGAAGAAGGCGGCAATCCAGCATGTCGCTTGAAAAAGCCGTTATAACGAGCAGCACCGAAATCGCCGATTATCTGCGGACGGCATTAAAGGATTACCGTCACGAGGTATTCGCCGTTATTTTTCTTAACAGGTCAAATAAGATCAACCACCTTGAGATTGTCAGCCAGGGCGGCATTACAGGCACCGTAGCAGATCCAAGAATCATTCTGAAAAAAGCACTCGAGCAAGATGCGGTCGGTATTATACTCTCGCACAATCATCCATCCGGTAGTCTGAAACCCAGTCGTGCTGATGAAGCTATCACCATAAAAATAAAAGAAGCCGCAAACCTTTTAGATATCAGGGTAATCGATCATATCATCGTAAGCGATGAGGGGTATTATAGCTTTGCGGATGAGGGGTTGATTTAGAGGGTGGATATTAGATGTTAGATCTTGGATGTTGGATGTTGGATATTAGATACATCAGATAAACAAGGAGAAAGTCTTATGAGTTATAAGAAGCTAAAGATTTGGGAACTGGCTCGCGCGGTTGTGATTGATGTACACCAAATGACTTTGAAATTGCCAAGGTTTGAATTATTTGAAGAGGGATCTCAAATCCGAAAGTCCAGCAAAACAACCAAAGCTGCAATTGTTGAAGGTTATGGCAGAAGGCGATATAAGCAGGACTGGATTAAATTTTTAGTCTATGCACTTTCGTCCAATTGTGAAACAATGGATCATTTGGAAAATCTTTGGGAGACTAAATCGCTGGACGATGCGATTGTCTTTACAAACCTGCAAAATAAAATTGACTCTCTTGGAAAAATGCTTAATAGCTTCTTGCAAACAGTCGAAATCGATCATCAATCCGTAAAATAAATATTATTATCAAACGGCCCCAACGATCCTTCAATATAATATCTACGATCCAATATCCAACATCTACTTCTCCAACATCTAATATCCAACATCTAATATCCAACATCTAATATCCAACATCCAGCTACGCCTGCGCCGTAGGACCCCCAAAATTAAGTGGCAGCTGAATTTCCTCAAGGTCTTTGATCGTCCCATTTGCTGATTCATATTTGCCGATGTTTTCAGTGAGTGCTTTCATGAGACGTTTGGCATGTTGTGGTGTGAGTATAATTCGTGATTTTACTTTGCTCTTGGGCGTTCCCGGCATTACATTGACAAAGTCGATTACAAACTCCGCGTGGGAGTGCGTGATGATCGCAAGATTTGCATAGGAACCTTCAGCAACTTCTTCTGATATTTCAATGTTGAGTTGATTAGGTTGTTGTTGGGGCTGATCAGGCATTGTCTTTTTTTTAAAGTTAGTTAAAGAAAGGAGATAATCCACCTTTGCTATAAATACCCAAGATAACAAAAGAGCTGCCTTGCTGGCAGCTCTTTATGCTTAAAATAATTCTCAAAATTAACGCGGCCCTATGTAGGTCCAGGTTAACGTTAAAGTCTGATCGGGTCTGCCATTTTGCTTCATAATGTAATTCATATAAATGGTCTTCGTAGCAGGATCAAAGTAATTGCTTCCTGCAAGCGGAGCTACTTGGAAAGCCCTGCCCCTGCCGTCATCGGGTATAATATTAACTACCGAGACCAACTTATCGTTGGCATCGAAAGTATACTTTGGTGAAGCAGCGCCGAAGGCCGTCGGTCCACATCCCGGTGTAAAGCCGGGCTGAAGATTGTCTCCACGTGAGTTATTAAAAATTGTCAGTGAGGTGGGTCCGTCGGTTATCAAATCAAAATCGGGCGGATAATCGCAGTTTTCGCCATCGGCAATGGAGTAAGCTCCCCAACCTACTGAAGTCATATTCAGGTTATACTTGCCATCATATTTGTTTTTGATGGTAAAAGCGATTACAACTGAGCTCAGGTTTTTTGCTACAACATAACCCTGATCAGCGGACGTGATCTTAAATCCAATACCATACTTTTTTGATGGGTCTAAAACTGTCGCATCGGGTATCGTTATTTTGACCGCATCAGACGTAATTTCTCCAGCTGGAATAGCCACATTCAGCGAGTTAACAGTATATGAACCGGCTGGCATCAATGTGAGATCCGGATCTGCCGTCACAAGGGCATCATCAGTTGCGAGGTTAACGGTAACAGGAGATGAAGAGGGACCTTTGCTATTTAACGCCAATAAAGGTCCGGTTACTTCCTGTGATGTAGCCTGTGAAACAATACCTATGGTTACAGGACTTTGTAGCTGCTGGGGAAAAGACACTCCATTTACTTCCGGAACCTGGAGCCCGTACTGCTGGTCTTCAAATTCCTCATCTTTTAAGCACCCCACAATCATCAAAATTAGCAGGGTTGCAAGTCCACCAGATAATAATAATTTTCTCATGTTTATATATTTAAGTATGAGTTTAATTTAAATCCCAGAATAGTTTCCCTGTAAATACATTAATTGTTCCCTCTCCACTAACATTGACAGCATTGTAGTTGTACTCATTTTGAGGATAGAACAAACGGACAGGAATTACGCTGCCGGCATTCGGATCAACCGAAATAGTTGGGCCGGGATCATAGGTTCCACCAACCCCATAAACAATATCCGTTCTTCTCCAGTCGGTCCACAGTTCATAAGGAGCAATCATGTTAAGAGCAAACCATTTTTGAGAAAGAATTGTATACAGTCCGCCAGCAGGAAGACCGGCACCACGAGCCGCAGCCGTATAATCCACATCTGGATATCCTGCATTGAGGGCGATGTAGTCGTCCGCGTCTGTAGCTGTTAAACCCAACCATATGAATGATTCCTGAACAGCAGATGTCAGCAACTCCTGGGCGGTTGGCCCGGTTGTCAAAAAGCCGCGCTCCCGTGCTTCAGCTTGTAAGAAAAAGCTTTCGGTAGCGGTCAGGATCCACGCCCGTGAATTGGCATCATTGGGAGAGTAGCCAATACCCCTGATATTTGACAACTGATCGCCGGTAGGAACCGCTCCGCCTGACGGAGTGCCAAAGGGAATACCCTTGTGCGTCGCGCCTGGTGCGGTATAAAAATAGTCGATACGGGGATCTCCATCAAACTTGTAGTAATCTATAGCATACTCACTGGCCCTGAGATAATCACGCTGACTTCCGCTTCCTGCTTCGCTGGTATTATAAAACCGGTAATAAGGTTGAGGTTTTGTGCCGGTGAAACCAGGATTAAGATGTGCATCTTCACCAGAACCAAGGAAACCGATAGAAAGATCAATTTTTGCCATTTGCGCGGCAACATCGACCCCTGGTGCAACGGCACCTGAAGCCGTAGTTCCATTGTGCAGGTGCACGAGCATTCTTAAACGAAGTGTGTTGGCAAATTTTATCCAAAGGTCTGTATCACCTCCATAGACGATATCGGACGTTTCAATGTCCGTATTTTTTGCAGGGTCACTTGCAGCAGGATCTTGCAGCAATGCGATTGCAGCATCGAGATCAGCAAAAATTCCATTATAAATGTCTACCGACTTATCATATTTTGGGGTTGAGGCCTCTGTTCCTTTAAATGCTTCCGAATATGGAATGTTCCCATAAATATCCGTGAGTATTTGAAAATCATGCGACTTCATGATCCTTCCAATCGCTTCATACGTTCCCATCCCCAATTCAGACGCCTTGTTAATCAAAAGCTGGTAGTTATTAGCGTTGGCATAAAGTCCGTTCCATATACCAACGTGAAAGTCGTTGGTGAACTTATAAGTCTCCTCTTCGTTCAGCGACTGGTATGAACCAGACCTTGCGCCATGACCCATCCACCATTCCAGGAACCAGTATTCTGCTGCAATATTAGTGGACGTAGCCTGCAGCGCTCCCGGCAACAACACCGAAGGAGTAACCGATCCACTGGTCACATCATCCGGGTTTGTGTTTATTTCAAATTTGTCCTTACTACAGCTCGTAACAGCACCAATCATAACTGCCGTAAGGGTTGCTGTGTAAATTATATTTTTGATTTTCATAATAAAATTCATTTTAGATAATTAAAATCTCACAACTAAGCTCGCACCAAAAATTCTCGTCGGCGGGAAATTGAATGCAGTGCTTCTACCTGTAGCATTTCCAACATTGGATGTGTTGTTTGGAAGACCTGTAGCCGCGCTGATTCCTCCTGAAAACTCGGGATCAGTCCATAGATTTGATTTCGGCACCCACATCAAAAGGTTTCTGCCATTGACTCCGACCGTAGCACCTTTTATCACTTTGCCCACGCTATTTCCAAATATCTTATTAGGTATTTCGTAATTAATAGCGACTTCTCTGAGTTTCCAGAATGAACCATCAGCGAGATAGTTGCTGGTAACAGCAGTATTTAAATCACTATTCCAGAATAAACGACCGTAGTTTGAAGTATAAACATCAGTGTTCGTTACATATTTTCCCGTCCCGTCATCGTATACAGAATTCGGGAATATAAATGCCCGGCGGCCAAACGACGCACTGCGTTTAGAAATTCCATTATCATCAAGGAAACCACCTAACTGGTCAACCACGATCTGGTTGCCGCCACGATAGTCAGCCACAGCACTCAGGCTTAATCCTTTCCAGCTTACATTCAGGCTCATACCCAAAAAGTCGGTAGGGGTTGTTTTGCCAAACATTCTCAGGTTAGGATCCTGGGTGGGCATCCCACTTTCTTTGTCCACGATAACATGGCCCTGGTCGTCTCTTACATAGTCAATCAACTTGAACATATAAGCAGACTGGCCAACGATAACGTAATTGAAATTACCAATACCCAGCTCGTTAACTCCATTCACCAGCGAGGTAACTTCATTCGATTGCTTGGTATAATTAACCTTGAAATCAATATTGACGTCACCAATTTTTACAAGGGGAGTTAATTTCAGATCAAGCTCGATACCCTTATTTGTAAATGTTGCGGCATTTTGAGTAGCCTCAGTATAACCAGTGGTGTTAGAAAGCTGTACACCTATGATCTGGTCTGAATTATCCTGGTTATAATAGGTAGCTTCAAAGTTGATCCTGTTTTGCAGCAGGCCAAGTTCCACGCCTACTTCCTTATTAATCACAAATTCCGGGTTATAGTGAGCGGCGGGCGTGTTGGCTGTCGCCTGGAAACTAAGAATATCACCATAAGGGAAGAATAAAGACGCCGCATATGTGCCTTCAAATGCATATGCAGGAAGGTTTACGTTCCCTGTTTTGGAGATAGCGCCACGTACTTTCAAGTAGCTGATTAGCCTGCTTGTTTTTAAACCAGAGAGCGCTTCATGTAACAAAATGGAAGCGTTAACACCCGGATAAAAGAACCCGATATCTGATTTCTGGAATTCCACACCTGGCTTAACAAGGCGACTGTCAAAATCGTAGCTCCCGGTTGCTTCAAGAAATGCCCAATTGTTGTAATCAACAGCCAACCTTCCAAAAAATCTCTCCAGTCTTACTTTGGAATTATCTACAGTAACGGCTGGCTCGCCCTTACGCATCTGGATAGAAAGCAATGTTGAATTTCCCAAATTATTGCTTCCCGCACTCAGAAACTGGAATTGGCTTTCACGATAGGATTGACCCGCCAACAAACTGACTCCGAAATTTCCAAACTTCTTGCTTGCGTTTGCAAAAAACTCAGAAGTAACTCTCCGGTTTGTCGTGGTCGCATTAGTTACCGCAGATGTGATGTTCAAAGTCCCGTGGTCTCTCAATGTAAGATGATATGCAGTATAGTTAAATGCACCCCTTGTTGAAGTGGCTTCTGCATTGTCATAGGTGATACCTGCGCGGTACGTAAAACTCAACCACGAAGTGGCTTTGAAATCCAGTTGTCCCATACCGAAGAATTCATCTCCGCGTCCTTTTTCTCTCGAGTTATCCTTTGAGAAATAAGGGGTTTTATCCTGGTTGTCGAGATATGGAGTATAGTAGCCATCGGGGCTGGAGAAATAATCCGTTCTCCAATTCTTAAAGCGGCTCAGGTCATAGTTGCCTGGTGAACCTGTTACATTATAGTAAGTCCGAATTTGGTTATTTGTTATATCATATTGAGACTGTGTATAGCGAATTGCAAAACCTGCTTTAAACCTGCCATATTCCCGTTCGGCTTTCAGGTTCACAGTTCTCCGCTCATTTTTGTCACCTTCCAAAATGCCATTGATTGAAACATTCTGAGCGCTGAGATAAAAATCACCATGTGAATAAGAGACATCGGTTTGATGCGTGTGGCCTGTAGCGAAAAAATTTCTTCTTCCATCCTCATTATAAGCATACGGCATTTCTAGTTTCTCGCCATTAGGGCCGGTTTGACCAAACTGCCGAATCGTGCCATCAAAACGTGGGCCCCAGCTTTGTTGTTCGATTGGTTCCCAAACACCGTTGCCATATGCATCCTGGGAGTACCCACCACCAAATTCTTTCTGGAATTCCGGCATGTAGGATACTTTTTCCCACTGGGTAGTATGGCTGAATGTCACTGTTGGTCTTGCTTTATTACCTTTTTTAGTAGTAATCACAATTGCTCCATTTACACCATCCGGTCCATAAATGGCAGTTGCGGATGCGGATTTCAGAATTGTTACGTCTAATATATCATTTGGATTGATGGAACTCAGAAATCCTAATGCTAACTGAACACCATCCAGTACCAGTGTCGGCTGGTTGTTGCCAGTTAAAGAGCGAATACCTCTAAGAGTGATCCTGGTGTCGGCAAAAACACCATTATTAGTTGTTTGGACATTAAGTCCGGAAACTTTACCAGTTAAACCGTTTTGCAGGTTGATGACTTTGGCCTGCGTCAATTCAGCAGCTTTCACTTTGGCGGTAGAGTAACCAATTTCTTTGGCCTGCCGTGCAATACCCAATGCTGTCGTCACCACAACTTCCTGCATGACCGGAGTTACGGTTTTCAACGAAAAAGCCAGGTTTCCTGTACCGGGAGTAGCAGTCAAATTTGAAAACCCGGTGGAGCTAATGGTAATTTGTGATCCGTCCTTGATCTTTAAATTGAAATTACCGGATGCATCAGCAGTAGTAGCGTTTTTGGTTCCGGTTTCAGTTACCGTCGCGAAGGGAATCGGTTCTCCTTTGTCATCCCTAACCTGCCCGGTGACAGTTCGGGTTTGCGCAAATGCGGCAGTGCATAGCAATATCAGCACTGGCAACAGTGAGGCAATTTTTCTCATGTTAGTGTTTGTTTAATTTTTAATACGTTGGAATTCAATGGAAAAGCTTCCATTTAATGGCATAAACCGTTAAATGAGACATCTTAACCATGAATTTTGCTGCGGGAAAGGTATAAGATTTTTTAACACAGAACTTTTATGAAAGGAAAAAAATGAGCTATTTCCGGCATTTATAAATCTCAATCAATTTGATTAAAACATCAATTCATAACATACTTAAAAAAGAAATGCCGCCGTAAGGCAGCTATTCCTCATGTCCTGAAGCACTATCTATATTTAATAGATATCCCACCAAAATTTTAGTTTCAACCTCATCACCACCTATGTCCTGGGCAGCCTGGTCATAATGTGCCGTGTTTATATTTTGTTCGTTGACCGGAAAGGGGATATCGGTTTGGATTGTTGAGGTCGCATCATGCGCAGGACGCAACTGCGGACTAACCAATAGACTTCCAAGGTGGGCTCCTGTCAATGCGACCCTGGGACAACCTGACGGCGAGATGCGAGATAGTGATGACGTTTACTTTAACGACAGCCAGTTTCCTACAATTGAACCTCTTTGAAGAAACATAAAAATTGCGTCAATATGAATGAAATCTATAATAGGATCCGGGCTTGAATTTTCAATTCAGTTTTCGTGTTGCCCTCAATCGCGTCCGCTCCGGAACCAATAATGTTTTTATTTCTATATAGATATTGACCTAACCGGAACCATAGTGAAACCCTGGAATTGACATCATATGTAACCATCATATAATATCGATATCCTTCATCATAAAATGTTGGAATGGAATAGCTATAGAGAATATCGTTTTCGTATGCATATAATCTTGAATCGTAACCATCAGTTTCAATATACTGAATCCGTAATACTCCGGAAAATGGTTTTGCCAGGGGTCGATATATGAAATCAAAAAACGAAAGAAACCCCTGCCCGGCATTTGTGCCTTTTCGGTCATACCAGATTACCTCTGCCCTGCTGCGCAGCGCGATTGCATTTGTTATTTTATAACCGGCCTGCACCCTCCAGTTTTGACGGGGAAAGTTGTCGAGGTAATTAGTAACAGTATTATTGTCCGGCTGGTTGTTTTGTTTTCTTTCATTCTTGAACCTGGTATAAACTTCCAGTTGCTTGTTTGGAACATAGGTCAGTTGCACCAGGTAATCCTTTCCGTAACTAGGCGCGTCGACATTGCTTTTGAGCCACGGGAATTTGTATATATCGGCGTATGCGTCAAGCCGGAATGCAGGGGTTGGCCGAATGGTGATTCCGCTATAAAATCCTCTTTCGTTATTCGGATAAATATTTTCTGTAAATGCATCTCCGTTTACTGACTGGTAATCCTTTTCTATGGCACGATGCACCAGCGACACGTCTACCCGCGGATCAACGCTTATCAAAACACCATTCAAAAATGCTTTGTTGAAGTTTTTGTCTGCGGCCGCTTCACCAAAAAAATGAAAGTTTTTGTACGTATAATTATAGTCAACACTATAGTTGTACCAACTGCTTCCGCTAAGTGCAAAAAGATTGTAGGTCTCCGCCGATTTCTTTAGTGGTTGGGAAAATTGGTAACTGACAGCATTGACACCAACCTGCCACCGGCTCCCAAGGTATCGGACAGTTCCACCGTAAGAAATTTGCCTCAGGCTATGCCTGTCTGCAATCTCGGATTGTGTCCGGTGATAACCAGAAGTAAGAAAGGAAGAAACATAATCCTCGTAGCTGACAGAATCTGACACGCGATTCGCGTCCAACTTGCGGATGGATCCGAAAACCGTTACATCGATGTTTCCTTTCCTTATAGTAATGCCGGCGCCGCGGTTAAAAGTGAATTCACCTGCAGAATTATAAGGCCTCAACACGGTAGATTGTCTCTTGACTCCCAAAACATCCACGCTTTTTTTAAATGCGAGGCTCTGCCAGTGAATCAATCCCTGTCCCATATTCACAGTGAAATCGCCCAAAGCCAATTGCTTTATAATCCCGATATTCCTTGCAAATAAATGAAATGAATAGAAATCAAACCCCAGGTGTTGTGCCCCATTGAAAAACTGTTCACCTGCATCTTTGTCTCCAACTAATCCGAATTGCAGGATATTTTTGAATGTGTAACGATACCTGAAAAAATATCGCTGGGGGCTGCCTAAATATTTAGTCTCCGGAACCGTGTCCTTAAATCCTTCTGATGGTTCGAGTATTTGCGTAAAGCGAAGAAGCAGGCTATGTCTTCCATGATTAAACCTTTTGATAAAGTCTTCTGCGACAGATCCGGCGGAAGCGAGAGTGAGAAAAGGACTAATTTTTCTCAGCGTATTTACATCCCAGGTAGGAATGGCCTGCAACTCATAGATACTGAGAAATTTTCCGAAGATCCGGCGGTATGAAATAAAATTCATTATCTGCAGATCAGTAAGCAGCCGGAGTTCCCTCAGTTCGCTTAGCTCAGCGGTATTTATATTAATTGGATTTCTCCGGTACATTTCCAATTGCTGCAAATAAGAATCGTCTTCTGTTTCTGTTTGCTCAAGGTCTGTCAGGTTCTCAAGCTGTTGTTCTACACTGGGAGGAATGTCCTGGGCAAGACAGGTGAATAGTGAATAGTGAATGATAAATAATATGATCGCAATTCGCTTCACTTTTCTGCGGGCTTAAAATTATAGACAAGCATCAGGCCCGGTGTGATACCTAACTGGGAGTGAATGGAAGTAGTGACATCGATGCGGAATGATTTCAGAAACAAACCAATGCCGATCCATGTTGTCGACGTCGTGGTTGAAATGCCTGCCCTTGCCAAAAGTTGTGTAAGGAATTTATATTGTATTCCCGCATTTACATTAACCGGCTGGTCCTGCTCCTTTATAATATCTGTGCTCAGAAAAAATTTGTCAGATGGCTCGAAACCCATCCCAAACGTATAAACGGAGGCGATTTTTTCCTGTTGGTCCTTTCCAAACTTTCCGCCTACCGGGTTGTTGATATGTATTCCCGCATGCAATTTGTCTGTAAGGTGCAAAACAGTACCTATTTCAAAACTAATTGCGGCGTCATTTCCATACCCGGCTATCCGGATCCCGTTATAATTGAATTGTGCGCCCAAATCAACTTTGGTTCCCAATTTCCTAGCATAAGCAAGGCCGATCTGCGATTCATTGTAATCACTAAATCCGTAATAATTCATCTTCAGACCGAAATTCCCGGATTGAGTCGGCAAACCAAAAGCCGCAGTATAACTGCTGAGTTCTTCAAGAAAATATCGCCTTTCGGCAAAAATGCCGGCAGATGCATTCTTCAGCTGGGCCAGGGATGCCTGGTTGGCAGTAAATGAAAACACATCCGCGCTATTTAAACTGTATGCGCCAAGACCCGTATAGTTTGAAGGAACAGGCCTGCGAATGTGCTGGCCGCGGGTGGTGAAAGTGATAAACAAAGAAAGAAGTAGGAGGGTAACTAGTCTAATTCTCAATACGATAAGTTTTGGCATTTGTAAGTTAATAAAATAATGCTTATGATCCTATGTATCAAAGACGTTCACCAGCGTTTGTTTCCCCGATTCAATGCGAATTCGGACATAAACTTTCTGTAGGTTTGCGCCATGAAAATTTTAGACGGTAAAGTCGCTGCCCAGGCCATTAAAGACGAATTGAAAATCTCAGTTGCGCAAAGAGTAATTGAAGGGAAAAAAACACCGCACCTGGCTGCCATTTTGGTTGGAAAAAATGGCGCCAGCGAAACTTATGTAGCTGCCAAAGTAAAAGCTTGCGAAGAAACCGGGTTTAAGTCCACGCTGATCCGGTTGGAGGAAGACTTCTCAGAATTCAAGCTGCTCGATAAGATCGAGCAACTTAATAAGGACCCTGATGTTGATGGGATCCTGGTGCAATTGCCGCTGCCAAAACATATAAGCGACAAAAAAGTGATCAACACTATTGACCCTGATAAAGATGTCGACGGATTTCATCCCGTGAATGTTGGTAAGATGGTGGAAGGCATACCTACATTTCTTCCGGCAACCCCATATGGAATCATGTTGTTGTTGGAGCATTATAAAATTGAGACCAAAGGGAAGCATGCTATTGTGCTCGGAAGGAGCAATATTGTCGGAAGGCCCATGAGTATTTTATTAAGCGGTAATTCTAACCCTGGTAACTGTACTGTTACGATTTGCCATTCACAAACGAAATGTCTGAAAGAAATTTGCCTCCAGGGAGATATCATCGTAGCCGCAATAGGCACTCCTGAATTTGTAAAAGCCGAAATGGTAAAAGAAGGAGTTGTAGTAATCGATGTAGGAATAACAAGAGTAGAAGACAAGAGCAGGAAAAGCGGCTTCAAATTAAAAGGGGATGTAGATTTTGAGAAGGTATCACCCCGATCTTCATGGATCACGCCGGTTCCGGGAGGTGTTGGGCCGATGACCATAGCTGCCCTCTTAAAAAATACTTTTAATTCCTGCCTGAATAAAAACTAGCAAGATTCGGTCGTGATGATAATGACACCAGTTAATGAAAATATTATAACCAGCCTGCCTGTGATGGAGCATTTTTATACGATCCAGGGTGAAGGATTCTACCAGGGGAAAGCTGCCTATTTTATTCGACTGGCAGGATGTGACGTGGGTTGCGTGTGGTGCGATGTAAAAGATAGCTGGGATATTAAACAGCCGTTGTTCGAGGTTCGAAGTTTGATGCTGCAGGTTAAGGAAACTCCTGCAGAAATTGTGGTCATCACCGGTGGTGAGCCATTGATGCATAACCTCGATGAATTAACACGTGAGTTGCAATCAGCAGGATTGAAAACTCATATCGAGACTTCGGGAGCATATCCCATGAGCGGGAGCTGGGATTGGATTTGCCTGTCACCCAAAAAATTCAAATCTCCATTGCCTGAAATACCCCTATACGCTAACGAGTTGAAAGTTGTCATTTTCAATAAATCTGATTTTAACTGGGCTGAAAAATATGCGGCACTCGTCTCGCCGGAATGCAAGTTGTATTTGCAGCCCGAATGGGAAAAATCTTCTCAGATAGTGCCATTGATTACAGATTACATTAAAAACAATCCCAAATGGGAGCTCAGCCTTCAAATTCATAAATTTATCAACGTGCCGTAAAAAGAAAGAGGCTGTCCAACTATTGTCAGCCTGAGCATGGCGAAGGCTGATAGTTTGATTGTCAATATTTGTTAAATACGACAAGCAAAATGATCTTGGGACAGTCTTTTGTATAAAATATTTTATTTAACGAACCTTATCTTCCGGACCGGTAACCGGCAATTTTTCGTCGGGATTAATCCAATTAAACAATATCGCTGCCAATGCAGCGCCTGCGAAACAACCAACAATGTATATCCAGATATTATTCCAAGCGAAGGCTTTCATAACCGATGCCCCAACAGCAACTGCCGGATTAAAAGCACCTCCGCTTAATCCTCCGAGCGCATACGCCATCGCCAAAACGGTAAACCCAATAGCGAGGCCATAATAACTATTTCCCTCATTCGCTTTTACTGTTGCTACATTTAAGACGACATAAGCCAATGCAAAAGTGCCGAGCACTTCTGCAAGTAGCGCTTTTGTTGTGTCCAGCGTTTGCGCTGCTTCAATAGGAAGCTCCTTGAAAATTCCTACAATCACTGCAGCTACCGCAGCTCCTGCAAGCTGACAAATCATGTAAATTACCGCCTCCTGTGCCGAAATTCTATGCCTGATCAATACTGCAAGTGTAACGGCGGGGTTGTAGTGTGCCCCGGAAATATGTCCGCCTGCATAGATCATCACCATCAGGACTGAGCCAATCGCAATTGGAGCGGTATCGCCACTTACCAGTCCGATAATGAGCACTAAAAAGAAAGTGCCTATAAATTCCGTGATGTACTTTTTCATATGTTGGTTAGTTTTTCGGTTTTTAATAAAAGGAACAGGCGCTACGGAGTCATGAAAGTGAAGATAGAAAATAATAAACAATACCATATAAGTGAACCTTTCCCTTTTGCAAGCAAACCACCAAGGAATAAAAATCCCTTAGATTCGTTGTATATAAGGAAATATCCCGATCGATGAAAAGACTATTGCTCTACTTATCCACTTATATTTTCTTTTATATCTCTTTTTCGCAATCCTACGACCCGGAGAAAGTAGATAAAAAGGCCAAAACCCTTTATAACCAGGCCATGGAAAGGGCACAGGATGGAAATCTTACTCATGCAGTCGGCCTGTTATTGCAGTGTATTGAAATAGACAATAAATACGTAGAAGCCTACCTGTCATTGGCAGGAGTGTATGGGCAGTTGAAAAATTATAAATCCAGTATTGAATATTATGAAAAATCCTTTGCACTGGACAGCGATTATACGATGGAATTCAAACTTCCGTATTCAATCAACCTGGCGGGGCTGGGAGAGTTTGAAAAAGCGCTGGATGCAATCAACGAGTTCCTCGAAAAGAAACCTCCAAAGAATTCAACTTCATTGAAAGCAGCTGAATACCGCAAACGCTGTTATGAATTTGCAGTAGACAACGCAAAGAAAAACGTGGCGCCGAATTATGTTTTTGCTCCGCAAAATATGGGTCCTGCCATAAATACGGCTCAATCGGAATACTTTCCTTCGCTTACAATTGACAGCAAAGAAATCGTGTTTACCCGCAGAGTGAGCGGCACCAATGAAGATTTTTTCAGAAGCAGAAGAAGCAACGATCAATGGGAAACATCGGTTCCCGTGGAGGGAGAGGTGAATACATCTCAGAATGAAGCAGCACAAAACATTTCTCAGGACGGCCAGTGGCTTGTCTTTACCGGCTGCAATCGCCAGGATGGATTTGGAAGCTGCGATATTTATATCTCATACCTCGGCAAGAATGGGTGGACCGAAGGAACCAATTTAGGCGGATGGATCAATTCGGACCAATGGGAATCACAGCCCTGTTTGTCATCCGATAAAAGGGACCTGTATTTTGCCAGCCGGAGACAAGGAGGTTTTGGCGGCATTGACATTTATGTATCCCATATGCAGGACAATGGCAAATGGGGAGAGCCGGAGAACCTGGGACCGGGTATCAATACGTCAGGTGATGAACAATGCCCTTTTATTCATGCTGATAATCAAACATTGTATTTCACATCGAACTATTGGCAGGGATACGGCGACGAGGACCTTTTTTATGTTAAGAAAGGGCCTAATGGAGATTGGAGTAAGCCCGTAAATCTCGGTTATCCCATCAATACTATAAATCGTGAAGCCACTTTATTCATTGATGCAAGCGGAAAGACGGCTTACTATGCCAGCGACCGCAGCGACAGTAAGGGTGGAATGGATATTTACAGTTTTGAGTTACGCGAAGATTTGAGACCAAATAAAACGCTCTGGATAAAAGGACAGGTATTTGATAAAAAAACCACCAAAGGATTACCCTCAGCCGTTGAATTAATTGATCTCGCCAGCAATCGAACCATATCAAAAGTGCAGACCGATGAAAAAGGAAACTACCTGATCACATTACCCGTTGGAAAGGATTATGTGTTCAACGTGAACCGCAAAGGCTATTTGTTTTATTCTGACAATTTCTTTTTGGCGCAACATGCCCCTGACTCTGTTTACGAAAAAAACATTCCTTTACAACCCATCGAGGCCAATGCAACCATTGTTTTGAAAAATATATTTTTCGACGTAAACAAGTTTGTTCTCAAGCCAGAATCCCAAATAGAACTGGATAAGGTGATTCAACTGCTCAACGATAACCCTTCACTAAAAATTCAAATTTCAGGTCATACTGACAATGCGGGCAAGCCCGCCGACAACCTGGCCCTTTCCAACAACAGGGCAAAGACCGTTGTAAGCTACTTAATTAATAAGCGAATACCCGCTCAACGACTTTCTTATAAAGGCTTTGGTGAAACAAAGCCGGTCGCAGATAACAGTACGCCCGAAAATCGTGCAAAAAACAGGAGGACAGAATTAAAGGTGGTTAACCCTTAGTTTCCCACCTCCGCAACAGCGAAGCAGGCAAAAAATTAAATTTGATTTTTCTTGCTGCCATGCATTCCGAACAAATTTACCAACTGGCACTAACGCTTATTCCGAACATTGGACCTGTACAAGCCAGGATATTGCTGCAACATCTCAACGTCGGCGATATTTTCAACGCTAAAAAAAGGGAGCTTGAAAAAATAGAAGGCATTGGAACAATCAGGGCCGAATCCATCAAATCATTTGTCGACTTTGCAAAGGCGGAACAGGAAAATGCATTTATTGAAAAGTATAAAATCAAAACTCTTTTCCTAACAGATAAAAAGTATCCCCAACGATTGCTAAATTGTTATGACCCTCCTACCCTGTTGTATTATCGGGGTGATGCCGACCTGAATTATGATAAGATTATTGCAGTCATCGGCACCCGCAATCATACCGAATATGGAAAACAGGTTACCGAAAACCTGATCAGTGATCTTGTCGAACAGAATGTTTTAGTGGTGAGCGGACTGGCATTTGGGATTGATGCCCTTGCTCATAAAGCAGCTATAAAAAACAATTTGAAAACGGTCGGTGTTTTAGCTCATGGCCTCGACCAGGTGTATCCTTCGCAACATACCGGGCTAGCCAAAGATATGTTGCGTTCAGGCGGAGGACTATTGACAGAATTCAGGAGTAGAACAAAACCAGACAAACATAATTTCCCCAGCCGCAACCGGATTGTGGCCGGAATGTGCGATGCCACTATCATTATTGAAACCGGTATCAAAGGTGGGAGCATGATAACGGCTGAACTGGCGAATAACTATAATAAAGACGTATTTGCATTTCCCGGGCGGGTAAATGATGGTAAGAGTGCCGGGTGTAATTACCTGGTCAAAAACAATAAGGCGATATTGCTAACAGATGCGCAGCAATTGATCGAGCTCATGAATTGGGAGGAGAAGAGGAAACAGCCGGTAAAAAAACAAAAAGAGCTTTTTATTGAGCTGAGCCCGGAAGAAAAACTTATCTTAGAAATTCTCAAACAAAAAAACTCCGTTCACATCGACGAAATCAACCTGAAGAGTGGGTTGAGCAGCAGTTCTGTAGCATCGGCCATCCTGAATCTTGAGCTGCAAAACGTTGTGTTGTCCTTACCAGGTAAAATTTACCAGATCGCCTGAAAATGACGAACGAGGCAACGCAGCAAACCATTTTATTGTCAAAGGATTGGCTCAATTTTTACTATTTTGCGTCGTTTGTAATTTATGCTAGCAAGACCAGGAATCGCTTTTATTTTAATCATTCTGTTTTCCTATGTAAAAACTGCATCGGGCCAGGACTGCACGACCCTGGGCCAAACACCGGCGACCGCCTTCCCCGTTTGCGGCACGACTACTTTTGCTCAGGAGACAGTACCTACTTGTCATACAAATGATTTATTTGTCCCTGGTTGTCAGGATGGGGCCGGCTACCAGAACAAAAATCCGTTTTGGTATAAGTTCACATGTTATTCCTCTGGCACACTTGGCTTCGTCATTACACCGAATGACCTCGGGGATGACTATGATTGGCAGCTCTATGATATAACCGGGCTTGATCCTAACCAGGTGTTTACCAACCACAATATTATTGTAAGTGGAAATTGGGCGGGCAACCCGGGGACTACAGGGGCCTCTGCCAACGGTGCTGACTTTATTCAGTGCGCTTCAAATTACGACGGCAATGAACCTCGCTTTGCAAAAATGCCTGAGTTGATTGCAGGGCATGAATACATCCTGTTAGTCAGTCACTTTTCAGATTCACAAAGCGGGTATTCTCTTTCCTTCAGCGGCGGCGCAGCGGTAATAACCGATCCCACTGAACCCCATCTTCAAAGTGCTGCTCCTGATTGCGATGGGAAAAAAGTTCTATTAAGGATTAACAAGCGCATGAGATGTAACAGCATTACTGCAGCAGGTAGCGAATTCAGCATTGTTCCCGCAGTGACAACCGTTGTCTCCGCGGTGGCAACTAATTGCACGGCCTCGTTTGATTTTGATGAAATAACGATTACGCTTGCCAATGCATTACCGACCGGTAGTTATCAACTGGTTATCAATAACGGTACTGACAACAATACTTTATTAGACAATTGCGAGCGTGGCATACCGGCGGGTGAGCAAACCGGCTTCAGTTATTTTGTTCCTGTCCCAATTCCCATTGACAGTGTCGCTAATCCGGGATGTGCACCCGGTGAAATCAAACTTCATTTTAGTAAAAGAATAAATTGCAGCACAATTGCAGCAAATGGCTCAAACTTCCTTGTGACAGGACCAACTCCCGTAACCGTTGTTTCTGCCGAAGGAGATTGCACAAATGGTTTAAGCGATATCATTACAGTGAGATTTGCAAGCCCGATCTATTTAAACGGAGTCTATACCGTTACCCCGAAATTAGCTGTAAATGGCGGTGCTGTTATGGATGAGTGCGGGCAAATTATTCAGCCACAGCCCGTCAATTTCACAACGGCCGATACAGTTTCAGCAACGTTTACTTACAATACACAACTGGGTTGTCGTTTTGATATGTTGACTTTTGCACATGACGGTGCTCATAATGTAAACAGCTGGCAATGGGTATTTAATGACAACGTAAATGTAACCACGCCGACGCATGCGATTTCGTTGCCGGCATCGAGTACCAATACCGTAAAACTTACTGTGTCGAATGGTGTGTGTAGTGATGAAGAGAACACCACCATTATTTTGGACAACGAGGTAAAAGCAAGATTTGACATGCCCAATGTGATCTGCCCCGAAGATCCGCTGGTGCTTGTGAATACGAGCACAGGGCTTATTGATACATGGCAATGGAACTACACGATCGGCACCAGTAATTTGCAAACGCCACCGGCTATCAACTTTCCTATAAATAATATTGAATCATTTTACACCATCAAATTACTGGCTAGAAATAATTCGATAGGATGCACCGATACTGTCAGCAAAGTGCTTAAGGTGCTGGACAATTGCTTCATTGCCGTGCCTTCTGCTTTCACCCCAAATGGAGACGGGTTGAATGATTATCTATATCCAAACAATGCATTAAAGACAAAGGAGCTGGAATTTAAAGTATTCAATCGCTGGGGGCAGGTCGTTTTTGAATCGCACAACTGGCAGGAAAAATGGGATGGAAAAATCAAAGGCATACCCCAGCAAACGGGAGTTTATGTTTGGTTCCTGCGTTATACACACCTCGATACAGGAAAAAAAGTTTTTCAAAAAGGAACGACGACGCTGATCAGGTAGTGGCTGGATGCTGGTATTTGGATACTAGATGCCAGTATCTGGCAGCTAGTATCTATTCACATCTTCCCCACCCATTGTAAAAATTTTAGGGTAAAGTAACCTACTAACTTATCTTTGCCCATGGCAACAAGAATATCCCCCACTGTGGCCCGATCATCGGGTTTAACCATCTCAAAAAACGGTTCCCAAAAATTTTTCGGCGAAGGCTTAACGTTTGATGACGTATTGCTGATGCCCGGTTATAGCCATGTGCATCCAAAGGACGTTGACATTAAAACAAGGCTGACAAAAGACATAACTCTTAACGTACCGCTGCTATCTGCCGCCATGGACACAGTAACTGAAGCCGCACTTGCCATGGCACTTGCACGCGAGGGCGGGCTTGGTATTTTACATAAAAATATGAGCATCGAACAACAGGCAGGACAGGTGCGAAAAGTAAAACGAAGCGAGAGCGGTCTTATACTTGACCCGATCACTTTGAAACAGGACGCAACGATCGGAGACGCGCTTCGATTGATGCGGGACAATAAAATCGGCGGCATTCCCATTGTGGACAATAATGGAAAACTCACAGGAATCCTGACCAACCGGGACTTGCGTTTTGAAAGAGACGTGACTATGAAGATCAGCGAAGTGATGACCAGTGAAAACCTTATCACCGCGCCAGAAGGAACAGATCTTAAAAAAGCAGAAAAAATACTTCGCCAACATAAAATAGAAAAACTTCCGGTGGTTGACAAGCAGGGAAGACTGATCGGATTAATTACATACCGCGATATCATACAGCTCCATAGTTTTCCAAATGCATTAAAAGATCAATTTGGCCGGCTGCTCGTAGGCGCCGGGGTGGGAATTACCAAAGACTTTATGGATCGCGTGGCTGCATTACAGCAGGTCGGTGCAGACGTAATTGCTCTTGACAGTGCACACGGTCACAGCAAAGGAGTAATTGACGCATTGAAACTGGTAAAAAGAAACTTTAAAAACATCAATGTAATAGCGGGCAACGTAGGCACAGCTGCAGGCGCCAAAGCTTTAGCAGAAGCCGGTGCCGATGCGGTAAAAGTTGGCATCGGTCCCGGCTCAATCTGTACTACGCGAATCGTTGCAGGATCAGGTGTGCCGCAATTAACGGCGATCATGGAAGCATATTCGGCCTTGAAGCAAAAAGATATTCCGCTGATTGCGGATGGCGGAATTCGCTATACAGGTGATATGGTCAAAGCCCTGGCCGCAGGAGCAGACTGTGTCATGATGGGAAGCATTTTTGCCGGTACTGAAGAAAGCCCCGGCGAAACAATTATTTATGAAGGAAGAAAATTCAAAGAATATCGTGGCATGGGATCATTGGGTGCTATGGCTACAGGAAGCAGCGATCGTTATTTCCAGGATCCCGAAGATGACGTCAAGAAATTCGTTCCTGAAGGAATTGAAGGCCGTGTAGCTTATAAGGGTTATTTAAAAGAAGTCGTCTACCAATACGTGGGTGGTCTTCGTGCCGGCATGGGCTATTGTGGGGCGAAAAAAATCGAAGATCTGAAGAGCGCCTGTTTTGTAAAAATAACCAACGCCGGTATGCGCGAAAGCCATGCCCATGATATAGAGATAACAAAAGAAGCTCCGAATTACAGCAGGTTATAATGATTCAAAGCAAGGTAAAAAGAATGCAGGTGATTGCCGTTGACATGGATGGGGTGTTGTCTGATACTGTAGAACAATTTCTAAATTGGGAACAAAGGGAAACCGGGCGACGAAAATCAATGAACGAGATTATTGGCAAGCCTGAAATTGAGGCATTTCCCAATTCCCGAAAATATGTATTCACACCCGGTTTTTTTCGTACTGCGCAAGTTGTAAAAGATAGCCAGGATATACTTTTCGGGTTGTACAAAAAATATGAAGTGTACATTGTTTCCGCCGCGACTGAATTTCCGCAAAGCTTGTCGGAGAAAATAGATTGGCTCGGTGAATACTTTCCGTTTATTCCCTGGCAGCGGATCGTATTGTGCGGGTCCAAAGAAATTGTGCGGGCCGACATAATGATCGATGACCATTTTAAGAATCTTAATCATTTTAAAGGCGAGACCAGCATATTATACACCCAGCCGCACAATGCGCTCGCAGAAAATGGCCGTCACAGACGCGTGCATGACTGGCAGGAAATTGCCAACATTTTGTTATAAATACTCTTTTTGAGCGTATCAATTTTTGGCAGCTTTCACTTTAATTTGAACTACGGTTTTCGGAAATTATTTTTACATAAATAATACTTGGTGAAACGTTTCACTCTTCTTTTCATAGCTCTTTCAGGTAGTATCATTTTGTGGGCAGCCTGGCCTGTTTCACCATTAACCTTCCTCATTTTCATCGCCTGGGTTCCCCTGCTTTGGATAGAAGACAATATTAACAGCTGGAAAAAATTTTTGGGACTTGCCTACGTGCACATGTTGTTTTGGAATGTTTTCACGACATGGTGGGTTTGGAACGCGAGTCCCTCCGGAGCCATGAGCGCATTTCTTGCCAACAGCCTGATCATGTGCGTACCCTGGCTTCTTTTTCACTTTACAAAAAAGAATTTTGGAAGCCGGGTGGGATACCCTTCCCTGATTGTATACTGGATTACTTTTGAATACATACATCACAATTGGGAACTCAGCTGGCCATGGCTCACGCTTGGCAATGCGTTTGCCACGCACCCCGATTGGGTACAGTGGTATGAATACAGCGGCACCACGGGTGGAAGTTTGTGGATTTTGGTCACCAATATCACTGCTTACTTACTGTTCAAAACATACAAGGGTGAAGGAAGAACGAAGCGATATTATTTAATACTGGCCTCGTGGATTGCGTTGTTGGCAGTACCCGTTATTTATTCAAGAATACTTTTACCTGCAGAAAAAAAAATAGTCTCTTCTGCTTTGCCGAACGCAGAAAAGAACGTTGTAATCGTTCAGCCAAATATAGATCCTTATACAGAAAAATTTTCAGGTTCGGTTGAAGAACAAATACAAAGGCTGATCATCTTATCCGAAAAACAAATCGACAATAATACAACACTGGTGCTTTGGCCGGAAACAGCAATCCCCGTTAGTGCCGAAGAAGCAAACATAAAAGGCAATTCTTTTTATCAAACGGTCTGGTCCTTTCTAAACCGTCATCCTTTTGTTAACCTTTTAACAGGGATCAATAGCTACCAGGTTTATGGTCCTGATAAAAATAACGCTACTAAAACGTCACGTTTTCACGCGCAAAGTGGTATTTATTATGACGAATTCAATACCGCTGCATTTATGGATGCCGATACGAGTGTCCAATTCTATCACAAAGCCAAGTTGGTACCCGGAGTTGAAACCCTCCCTTCTTTCCTAAGTTTTATGGGAAAATGGTTTGAGAGCCTTGGTGGTATTAGTGGTACACTCGGCAGGGATTCTGAGAGAAAGGTTTTTGTCGGTTGGGATGATCATTTCAAAGCAGCACCCATCATTTGTTATGAAAGCATCTATAGTGATTACATTACGGAATACGTCAGGAAGGGTGCAAATATTTTAACTGTAATAACGAACGACGGCTGGTGGGGCAATACACCCGGGTACCAACAACATATGAACTATGCCCGTTTGCGTGCAGTTGAAACAAGGAAATGGGTGGCCCGCAGTGCCAATACGGGAATAAGTTGTTTTATAGACCCATTGGGAAACGTAGTCGATCCACAACCGTGGGATACTGCTGCTTCTATCAGGCTCGCAATTCCCGTTGATAACAGGCAAACTTTCTTTGTAAAACACGGAGATGTTTTTTCAAAAGCAACGGTAGTCCTCAGCATATTGTCGATACTGTTAAATAGTGGATTTTGGATAAAAAGCAAATTCAGAGGATCTCGTAAACCGGCCAGGCATTCATGAAAAGGGAAATAAAAATAGAAGGGAAACGAATATTCTATCGGGCCTATGGCAAGGGGAAACCAACCATGTTGCTTCATGGATTTGGAGAAACAGGTGAGGTATGGAACAAGCAGGTCGAATTTTTGAAAGATGATTTCAAACTAATTGTGCCTGACCTTCCGGGAACCGGCGAATCTGAAATGATTAGTGATATGAATATAGAAGGGATGTCTGAAGTAATAAAGGCGATTTTTGACGAAGAAATGGAGACTGGTCACGGGTCCCGTAATGATGCGGTTTTGATTGGTCATAGTATGGGCGGATATATTACGCTTTCCTATGTCAAAAAGCATATTGAATCTCTACGCGGTTTTGGCCTGTTTCATTCCACAGCATTTCCCGACAACGAGGAAAAGAAAGAGGTCCGAAGGAAAGGAATTGAATTTATCCGGAGGCATGGGGCATTTGAATTTCTAAAGACTTCCACCCCCAATTTGTTCTCCCCAACCTCGAAAGCTGAAAAGTCGGAGTTAATCGACGTATTTATTCGCGAACTCCACAACTTTTCAGCCCCGGCGCTCGTTTCATATTACGAAGCAATGATGCAGCGACCTGATACGACAGATCTATTGAAAGCCACCCGTTTACCCGTCCTTTTTGTCATCGGAAAATACGATACTGCCGTGCCAATGCAGGACACTTTGAAGCAAGCATACCTGCCTGAAAAATCGTATATTCATATACTGCATCAGTCCGGCCACTTGGGGATGCTTGAAGAACCCAGCACCAGTAATCAAATATTAAAAGAATTTTTAGATGGAATCTGAACCGCCTTAATCCGTTCAATGAAGCGACTCCTCTTAATATTAATAACCACCTTTCTTTTCACCAAACCGTCACTGGCAGAGCATATTACCGGGGGTGAAATGTATTATACTTTTAAGGGGATCGCACAGAATGGCGATTACATATATCATGTGACATTAAAACTCTACCGGGATTGCTTCTCTGCGGGCGCCCAATTAGACGCCGAGGCGGCAATTGCTGTCTTTAGTAAAGCGCCAGGCAATGCAATGGTTTGGCATGAATTGGTCCCACGGGATTCAATCGTAAGGCTCCAGCTAGGTACCCCGGGCGCCTGTATTACAAATGCTCCGGTTGTCTGTTACGAAGTCGGCTATTATGGAAAAGATATCATGCTTCCAGCATCTACCTACGGCTATACCGTAGCCTACCAACGCTGCTGCAGGATTAATGGAATAAATAACTTGTCAGGGTCCGGTAGCCAGGGAGCCACTTACATCGCCGATATTCCCGGGACTTCAGATCTTGCCACCGCACCAGAAAATAACAGTGCCAAATTTGTAGGAACGGATACCGTGATCGTTTGCGGAGGATATCCTTTTACTTACAGTTTTGCCGCCACCGATCCCGACGGCGACCAACTGAGTTATTCATTCTGCCAGGCATATATTGGCGGTGGACAAGGTGGTGGACAGGGTGGCGTAAATACCCCTGCCCCGGATCCGCCGGCAGCGCCTCCATATACATCCGTGTCCTATAGTTTTCCATACAACAGTCTCGCTCCATTGGGTGTGGATGTTCACATTGATCCAAACACAGGACTCATTAAAGGACGCGCCCCCGACGAGGGCATTTATGTAGTAACTGTCTGCGTAAATGAGATCCGGAATGGTAAAATAATTGCAACTCAGCGAAAAGACCTTCAAATTAAGGCGGGAGGATGCGATATTGCGAAAGCTCAGCTGGACCCTCAATATATCACCTGCGACGGTTTCACGATGAATTTTTTCAACCTTAGCAATAGTCCATTAATCAATTCATATTATTGGCAGTTTGGCGATCCGGCAAGCGGCATAATCGACACCTCGACAAACCCCCGTCCTACACACACTTATTCCACGGCGGGCGATTACACCATTAAACTGGTAACTAACCGTAACCAGGAATGTTCGGATTCGACAACCGCAGTTGTAAAAGTCTGGCCTGGATTTTTTCCCAACTTTACGTCCAGTGGTGTTTGCCTATCGAACCCGATCTTGTTTTTTGATCGTACCACCACAAACTACGGAGTCGTCGATAGTTGGAATTGGGAATTTGGTGATGCGACCACAAACGCAGATACGTCAATGATAAAAAATCCGCAATGGAACTATGCCGACACGGGAACTAAAAATGTGAGATTTATTGTTACCAATAGCAAAGGCTGCATTGATACGATCTACAAAACGGTAAGCGTACTTGCTAAGCCTCCAATAAATCTGCCTTTCCGCGATACGCTTATCTGCATACCTGATGACGTACAATTGCACGCATTGGGAACCGGTATTTTTAGCTGGTCTCCGCCAATTAATATTGTAAACGCGAACTCAGCTTCACCGACGGTTAGTCCTACCACCACGACAACTTATATCGTACAATTGGATCAGGCGGGCTGCATAAATACAGACTCAGTAACGGTCAATGTCGTGGACCATGTCACACTTAGCGCAAGAGTCGATACGACCAGTTGCCAGGGTGACCCTGTACAACTTACGCTGAATAGCAACGCGCTGCAGTACGAGTGGTTCCCAACGATTACCTTAGATAATCCTTATATCAAAGATCCCGTTGCCACGCCTACAACTACAAGTACCTATACAGTAATGGCAAGGATTGGAAGTTGTACTGCAACTGAAAATGTTACCGTCTTCGTAGTACCCTATCCTTTTGTAAACGTTGCACCGGACACTACCGTATGCTATAATACACCCGCCCAGTTATATGGTACCTACAGGGGAAGCAGTTACAACTGGTCGCCGGCCAATTATTTAAACAATCCCGGCAGCATTAATCCAATAGCTACCCCACCACGAACCACGACTTTTGTTTTGGCGGTGTATGATACGTTAGGCTGTCCCAAGCCAGGTTATGACTCAATTGTGGTGAATGTGTTACCGAAGATTCGTGCTTTTGCCGGAAATGATACACTGGTAGTTGTCGGTCAGCCGCTTCAACTAAATGCAGAGGGTGGCGTGTCGTATCTGTGGACACCACCTACCGGGCTTAACAATCCGTCTATACACAACCCTGTTGGTAGCTATGATGATAGTTTCGATAGTATCCGTTACAATGTAAAAGTTTACAACGAAGCCGGCTGCTATGATTCGGCATTTGTTTCGGTTAAAGTCTTTAAGACCAATCCATATGTTTTTGTCCCATCAGCCTTTACGCCCAATGGAGATGGATTAAACGATGTGCTTCGCCCTATCGCCGTTGGGGTCCAGGAAATAAAATATTTTCGAATTTTCAACCGTTGGGGTCAGATGATCTTCAGTACCACAAGAAATTATCATGGCTGGGATGGAAAAATCAGCGGTACGCCACAGGGATCTAATGTATTTGTTTGGATGGTTGAAGCCATCGACTATACTGGTAAACGTATTTTCCTGAAAGGAACGGTAACTCTGGTCAGATAGTTCCAAAGATTTCTTATTTTTTGTCCCCATACAATCCAGGTTATTAACCCAACAACCCGTTTCTCATGTCAAAAATTGTTTTTATAACCGGCGCCACGTCTGGTTTTGGAAAAGCTTGCGCAGAAAAATATGCCGCTCATGGTTATGACCTGATCCTGAATGGCAGAAGGGCCGATCGCCTTTACGAGCTATGCACGTCACTCGAAAGGAAATACAATATTGCCGTGTTGGTTCGTCCTTTTGATGTTCGCGACGAAAGTACAGTAATGTCCACTATCCGTTCCCTGCCAGCCGACTGGCGAAAAATTGATATACTGATAAACAATGCAGGTCTTGCTGTTGGCAGAGATTATTTTGAGGAAGCAGATCTTGACGACTGGAATACCATGGTGGATACGAACATAAAGGGATTTATGTACGTGGCGAAAGCGGTATCTCAAATAATGGCAGAGTATAAAGAAGGGCATATCGTTAACTTAGGCTCGGTGGCCGGCAAGCAGGTATATGAAAAGGGAAATGTCTATTGCGCCACCAAATTTGCCGTAGATGCAATGAGCCAGGGGATGAGGATTGACTTGCTGCGTCATAATATCCGGGTAACGGCCATTCATCCGGGTGCTGCTGAAACCGAGTTTTCTATTGTTCGGTTTAAGGGCGATGAAACAACTGCAAAAAGCGTCTACAAGGGTTTAGAAGCTCTTACGGCTGATGAGGTTGCCGATGTGATCTACTATTGCACCAGCCTTCCTCCCCACGTATGCATCAATGAAGTCATACTGACATGTATTCAACAGGCCGACGCCCTTTATTTCAATCGTACTATCTCTGAGTAAATGAAAACCATTAGTTCTGGTATTTCATACAATTTTTATTAGTTAAACTTCGTTAGTCACCTGGCGAGTGGCTTAGAATTTGTCGTGGTTTTACGGAGAAAATATCCGAATTGCAGTTCAATAAGTTCGTAAAAATTTAAGTGCCGGATTTTGCGATGTAATTTTAATCGCAGATTCTGACTCTCTTAGAAAGCCGATTATGAAGAAAATATCCATCCTTTTGATTCCTATATTATTTTCAGTTATTTCTTGTTTTTCACAGGATGTGATCAAATTACAATCCTGCCAGGACGAATTAATCAACAAACAAGTCGATAGTCTTAAGAATTTTTATGGGAAAGATGGCTTTATACTTTTGAAAGAAGCATCTATTACGATGGAGAGCGAATATGAGATGCCGGTCATCGTTCCGCTGACACAGGGAAGTTTATATCAATTTATTTTTATTGGTGACTATAGCTCAAAATTGTATGAAGTAAGAATGTTTGACTGGGATGAGAAACAGGTCGTCTTTCAGCAAAAAAGATGGGGTGACGTAGATGGTAATGTTATTTCTTACTCTTATGTGCCCAAGCTTTCCGAATTCCACATGATGAAGCCTGTTCAGGTAAATAAACAAAAGAAAAAGAATCTGTGCGGATATGTGATGTTGTTTAAAAAATCAAATGGCGAAAGTGCTGGTATAACACCTCCTGCAGGCAACTAGCTTACCGTTTCCTCAAACATTATCTGCCGATCCCGGTATAAGTGATACCCGATTTTTCAACTTCGCTTCTGTTGATACTGTTCCTTCCGTCAATAAAAAATCGCACGCCATTTGTAAAAAACCTTTCAAAATCGAGACCCGAGTATTCCTTATGCATCGTTACTAAAAAAACAACTTCAGCGTTACTTTCATAGATCTCTTTTGCTGCAGTGAAACCTTTTGCCATAATTTCTTCAGCTGAATATTCAACATCATGAACGGTCACGTCGAAGCCGTGCTTAATGAGCGTTTCATTAAGCCGGTAGGTAACGCTCATCGCATCTTCCTTTACATTGGGCCGAAAACTCAATCCCAACAACAGCGCTTTCTTTCTCCTCAATTTGTCTTTAACCGACGAAACAGCATGCTCAACCATGGAATCATTAATTGCGCGGCTTTGAGTAGCTAGTGTAAAATCAAGCCCGGCTTCTCTGAAATTTTCAATCATAAAATAGGGATACACCGGGGTGCAATGTCCGCCAACCCCTATTCCCGGCTGCAAAAGTCCCGCTTCCCTGTCTGTATTGATTAAAGATATGAGGTCGGTAAAATGGACACCTGTTGTATCTGCAAATTGCGCCAGCTGGTTCGACAAAGCAATATTCACATCCCTATAGACCATGCCTGCCAGCTTTATCATTTCTGCGGCTTCCGCGCTTTCTACCTTATATAACGTGCTTTCGTCGAAGAACAATTTATATACTTCAAAAATTTCTTCCGTTGCTTCGTTTGATACGCCACCGATGATCTTCGGAATCTGCAACAATTGCGCAAGCATTGTCCCGCTCTTTATTCGTTCCGGGCTATGGGCCAGCAAAAAATCCGATCCATGATGCTTACCAGCCGACTCAAAAGCAGGGACTACATAATTACGTGAAAAGCCAACGGGGATTGAAGTTTCGATTATGACAGGAACCTTAGCGCCGGTAAATGGAGCTATTTTTTTTATAGTATCGAGAAAGGGAACGCCCAGTACTTTTTTTTGTTCATCAATCAGCAGGGGAATAGCTATAATAATTGCGTCGCTGCCTTTTATTGAGGAATAGTCGCTGGATATAGCTAGTTTTTGGTTGCCGTAAGCTTTAGTCAGTATGTCTCCGACTCCCGGTTCATTGGTACTAAATCGAGCACTCCTAAACGCTGTTTGTAGTTCGATGTTAATGTCAACAGCCGTAATGCCGATGCCCTGCTTAAGAATGTGTGCTGCTATTGCCTGTCCTATTTTTCCAAACCCGATTATGCTGATTCTTTTCATACCTGGTATTTGTATCTTCTCTGCCTACAGGATAAAACGCAAAGCTGTACAAATTCAATCCCGTTGCTAAAAATAAAAACGCTGATATTACAAATATCAGCGTTAATTCTATTTATCAAACAACAAAGTTGCCAGATCCTGCCTTATTATCCCGAAATCACCGGTGCTCCCACATAAAGCTTAAAGGATTCAATCACTTTTTCGATATCCTCATCCTTCATCGGAATATAAAGTGGCAGGATAATGCTTCTGTCGCACGACTTTTCCGAAACAGGTAATGAAAGACCGGCACACTCTGCTTTATAAGCAGTTTCCCTGTGCGCTGTCATAATGCCGCGCCGCGTTGAAATGCCGTCATCGAGCATTTTTTGCATGATCTCATTGCGCTCCACCGGGCAATCATCTTTAAGATAGATACTGTACGATTGAAAATTGCTGAAATAGCCCTCTTGTTCAACCGGCAGTTGAATAAATTCAATATCCTTAAATGCTTCGGTATACCGGTGAGCGATCTTTCTCCTTTCCTCTACGATCCAGTCCAGCTTTTCCAATTGTTTGATTCCAACAGCAGCCTGGATATCCGTCATACGATAATTATATCCGACTTCCACGTGATCTTCAAAGATGAGTTTCGAAGATTCATGACGCACGCGATCATTTACCGACATGCCATGTTGCCTGAGCAGCTTCATCCGTTGGTAATAATCTTCGCGGTTCGTAGTTATAAATCCGCCGTCACCGGTAGAAATAACTTTCCTGGGATGAAGAGAGAAACAAACCAGTTCGGAATGGCTCCCGATTTTTGATCCTTTATATGATGCACCCGCGGCACAGGCCGCATCTTCGATCAGTTTCAGGCCATATTTGTCGGCAAGCTTTTTAAAAGCATCAATATCTGCAGGCATACCAATTTGATGTACGAGCAGTATCGCCTTGGTCTTCGCTGTGATCTTTTTAGCTGCATCCTTCACATCAAGATTGTAGTTAGCAGGATCAACCTCTGCAAATACCGGTTTTGCACCGACGTACTTAATAGAATTGGCTGTGGCGACATAGCTCATGGAAGGGCAGATTACTTCATCTCCCGGTCCAACACCCGCAACAATCATGGCAAGGTGGAGCGCGGTAGTGCAGTTTGAAACTGCTACAGCATATTTTGCACCTGTATAGGCAGCAAATTTTTCTTCGAATTCCGCGACACGTGGTCCTTGTGTGATCCATCCTGTAAGAATCGTGTCGTAGGCAGCCTGTGCTTCGTCGGCTGTAAGATAGGGTTTGGCTATGGGTATCATTAGCTTACTGTTATTTTAATTTTATCAAAATACCATTTGGTGAGTTCTTTCATTCCCTGCTCCAGGCTTACCGTTGGCGTAAAATTGAGCAGTCGTTGTGCCTTTGAAATATCTGCCAGCCTCCTGCTCACCGGGTTGATTGAATTTTCTTCACGGTGCTCAGGCTGAAGTGTTGAATCATTAACCTTCAATAAAACTGCCAGCAGTTGTTTAAGACTTGTTTCTTCGCAATTACCAATGTTAAATGCTTCATCTGTAACGTCGGCCTCGAGTGCAGCTATATTGGCCTTGGCAATATCTCTTACATACACAAAGTCCATGGTTGTAGAACCATCGCCATAAATCAGCGGGTTTCGTCCATCGCGGATACAATCCAACCATTTGATCATTACTTCGGTATACTTTCCGTCCGTATCCATCCGCGGACCGTACGCATTGAAGTAGCGCAGCGCCACGTAATCCAGGCCATACATAAACTTGTAGCTCCTGAACAACTGCTCACCCCACATCTTGGCGGCGCCATAAAATGTCTGGTTATTGTATGGATTGTCCGTTTCAGGAGTGGGGAAATGTTGTGCAAGCCCGTAGACGGATGCACTTGAACTATAAATTACTTTTTTGATTTTATGCTTTACTGCCAGCTGCGCGATTTCGAAAGTGGATTTAAGCATTACATCAAATCCGTCCTGGGGATTTGCCGCACACGCATTAATGCGCAAAGCAGCCATGTGAAAAATATAGTCGCAACCCGAAATGCACTGCTCCAGCCTATCCGTATCCCGAATATCAGCCTCGTGTAATTCAATAACCGGGTTATTGATAAACGATTTCATATTCTCCCGGCTGCCCCGGATAAAGTTATCTATGATGATAATCTTTTTGGGTTGCAGGGGAATGAGTTCCTCAATCACATAAGAACCAATAAAGCCGGCTCCGCCTGTGACAAGGATAGTACTGTTTTTTACTTTATTAAGCATGACTTGCATTGTTTAAACTTAACATGATAATTCCCGAAATGATCAGTGTAAATCCAATGAATGAAATCATATTCAGCTGATCCCTGAAAATAAAATAGCCGGCAATAATCGTCAGGATAAAGTTGATACCGGCCGAAACAGGTATCACGAATGTGAAATTAGCTGTTGATAATGCCTTAAACATAACGAGCGCCGAAACAAAAATGATTACAAATGCCCCGATCACCTGAACGTTCAGCAGGAACTGGAACCATTCGTTAAAAGAACTCAATGCCCTACCCTTCAATTTCCATTTGATGATGGCAGCGCCTGACACATTCAGCAGGGCATACAAAAAACAAAACAGAACTGCTTTTATCATGATTGCTTAAGTTCTATGATTTCATCAACAATAAACAAAGGCCGTTTCCTGCTCGCATCAAGCGTACGCCAGAGGTATTCGGCAATGATACCGAGCGAAATATTCGTAATGCCAAAACCCACCATCAGGATCGACATCAGCGCGGGCCAGCCTGCGGCCAGGTCGTTAAAGATCAATTTGCGCAATATGATATACAGGGTCCAAATGCTGCCCAGGATAAAAAACAAGATCCCTACTGCAGATACCAGCCTGATGGGTGCAAATGAAAAGGCCACAAATGAATCGATGAACAGTTTCATCTTCTTTGAAAACGTCCATTTCGATTTGCCTACTTTACGTTCCTGCTTGTCATAATAAATGTTCTCTGAATTGTATCCAAGTGTGAGTATCTGCAGCTGGATAGATGAATTCAGCTCGACATTTCTATCGAGATTTTCTTTTACTTTCTTGTTGAAAAAAACTATATCGAACCCTTTCCCGGGGAATTTAGGGCTCACAAATTTCCGCATCATATAAGCGTAGAACTCGGAAAATTTGCTTTCGAAAAATGAATTATTTGTTGTTTTTCTGAAAGCATACACAATGTCTGCATCCTTATCCGTGACTATAGCAAGGCTCCTGTCGACAAGATCCAGTGGATCCTGCAAATCGGCGGGAAGGAAAGTAATATAATCACCGGTGGCATGCTTGATACCGGCTCTTACAGCAGCTTGCGCTCCAAAATTCTTGGAAAGCTTGATCACCTTTATATCGTAACAACCAAATTTCTGTTTTTGGAGAAGCTCAATGGAATTGTCGGTGGACCCGTCATCAACAAGAATTATTTCGGTACGATATGGTTTGTTGACAAAAAAACTATTCAGGGAGTTGACATAATTCTCAATATTGCCGGATTCGTTTAAAAAGGGACTTATAATAGTTATCCTGGGGGTCATTTGTAATAAATGATTTCGTTTTCGTATGACGGCTTGTATATCTGTTTCAATTCTTACTGTCTTTGGTAACTGTCCTTGAACAGAAGTGGTGAGCTTCCGGATCAGTCATCAAATGGAAAGCAATGCCCCTGGCATTCTGATTTGTCACTGCTTATGCCGGGCATTGATCAATGCAACAATTCCCCTTACCGAGTTCAATCCTTCGATTTCTTCCATCGAAAGCCCCAGGTCAAAAGAATTCTCCAGTTCCACAACCAGGTTCAGGTGGTTCAATGAATCCCATTCAAGGATCATGTCCTTTTCGGTATTCATATCTACCTGGACGTCATCGCCCATGGCCAGCTTGAATACATCCTGTACCCGTGTCAATACCTCACCATTTTTAATCTCATTCATAGTAGTAAGCATCAAAAATTAGAGCAGAAAAATAATAAAAAAAACCACAATTTCTAAGCGGAAACCCCCTTTTTTGACCTGATTTCCAGCCCTTCAAAGAAGGTCCTGGCAGGGATGTTTTTCGCGGTTTCTTTAAAGAGGATATCAGTGAGCTCGACACTCCTGCGCCCCAGCTCATCTATGACATAATTGAAGAAATCGTTCTCAATGAGCCGTCCCAGCGCCCGGCAACTCATCAGGTAATTGCGCATTACCGCCTGTTTTCCCTTAATCTCTATCAAAATAAGACCTACAAGACCATAATCCCCGAACTTATCGGAGACCCGCAGGCCAAACACGAGGTTTCCATCACTCATAAATTTTTCCAGCTGGGGTATGCTAAAAGGCTCTTTGTTGAAATTGAACTGGTTGGTCTTTTCGGTAAGCTGCGAGAGGCGGGTGATATCGCTGTTATTATTGATCGTTACATCCAGTTTGATCGCAAGGCTTTCCACATATTCCTCAAAAGACTGCACAGATTCCTTGACACTGTTCCTTTGCTGTTCGGCGAAGTATTGCTCATTCTTTTCCAGATCTTCCTTGGTCAGCCGTTTTCTTTTGAAGCAATAGTCGTCGCACATTTGGAGAAACTCATCATAGTTCTCAGTCAGCTTTACCGTATAAATTTCAGGCAGCATAGAATTAACTGACTTCAGTTCAAAATCATTGTCATCAATGAATATGAAAGAATCGGTCCCGATATTCAGTTCCTTTGCCGCCGCCTTCAGGTTCTCAGCTTTATTTTGCCAGTTGACTTTTTTAATAATAAAATCGTTCCACTTGAGCGGCATGTTCAATTCTTCAAACGCTTCCTTCACGTCGTTCTCATTGTTTTTGGAACATAATCCAAGAATAAACCCTTCTTTCTTCTTTTCCAGAAGGAATTCCTGGAAATGAAAGAACAATACACCCTGGGCATTCTTATTGCATTGAATCCCTTCAAGTCCATCTTCACCCAATATGCCTTTCCAAAGCGTATTATCACAATCAATGAAAATGGCCTTCTTCTCCTGCGTACTTAGGAACCGGATACATGAATCTAGTTCCGAGGCCAGCTGGCTAATAAAATTTTTCGTATAGGGCATCTGGTACAAAAAGCCAAGCTTAAAGTTATAAGCTTGCTGGAGGCCCATCCTCGAGATTATTTTTCTGACATCGTAGAAGTAAACATTGCTGGTACCAAGTATCGATTTGACCACAGATTCGTTTTCGATAATTGATTGTTCATACTGGCCGACATTGTTTTTAAGAATGGAAGTATGTCGGCCGTTCACCATATTGTTCGAAAGCAGAATGTTTCCCGAAAATTGTTCTGCGATTTGTCTCACTGCCTGCAGGATTTCGGCAATATAGGCATCTGTATATCTGAAAAAATAACTGTCAAAGTGAATAATTAACGTATCTACCCCGTCAAGTTGGCCGCCGGCTTTCAGAAGCTCAGGCACAACCGGGTCGGCATAAACATATTTCTTAACAGTGTACCTGTTGTCAGGATTCAGCTGTTTTAAAACCAGGTCAAACGTCAAATCAGAGATTACGGCGATGTTCATAACTACTATAGAACGAATTCTACTATTTGTTTATTTCTTGAATAATAAAACCAGACCATCCTCCCGTCAAACAGTATAGCAGGTATAGGTCCCTTTACCTTGATCAGTTTTTGGCTGTCAACCAGCTCCTTCAACTCAGCTTCGGAGCTAATTTCATAGCATAGATGATGATAGCTGCTACCGTTTTTCTGAAGGAAATTATATGTGAATGATTCTTCATTAAGAGGCTGGATCAGTTCGATCAGAGAATCGGTAAAATTGAGGTACAATGCCATGTTACTGTTTTGTACCGGGTCAAAAAGCGCTTTTATCTTTTTTTCAAAAATTAAATTCTTCTCGTATTGAGCTATGTCCTTGACTACATAACCGATGTGATGCAACTTCATCTGGGTCAAAAGAATTTAATCAACTTAATAATCTTCCCGTAATCAAAACTCCTGAACTCTTCGGCCGTAATTTCCTGGATGACGGCCTGCACTTTAGTATCTCCTGTCGTTCCAACCGTTACATCCTTGCGGCCTTTTTCCTTAAATCCAAGCTTGAGATGCTGGCTCCAGACAGCTTTATTTTCAAAATTGGTCTGGCAGTACACGGCATTCATTCCAAGCTGCTCGAAACACACTTTTAACAGCAGGTATTCCGCTTCAATAGCATTGACGGGGTTAGTAGCAATATATCTTCCGAATTCCCCTTTTCCGTCGCTGATATTATATATGGATATCGTTCCTTTAAATTCGTTGTCAAGATTGGTGATCTTAAAATTCTTGGCATCGTCAACATTCTTGTTTTTCCTGATCCAGTTAACCTGATCTTCTACTGTGATCGGCTTTTGAAACAAAAACTTGTTGTTGGCAGGGTCATTCCTGAGCTTCACGACATCCTCTGCATCTTCTTCTCTCATTTCCGTAAGAATCGTCTTTATACCTCTGACCGTTATCATTTTTGCTGGTTATGGAATCATCTCAACAATCGGTAATCCTTTATGATTGATTTGTTGTCTCAACAATAGCTCGCCCACTTTCAAACCTCCCGATTGAAGCCTAACGATTGGGTCGGGTCCAATTGCCGAAGGCAAAATCCCCATATGACCTGAATGAACATGCTCGGGATATAGTTTTACGTGTTGTTTGCAAAACGCCTCGTCAACGTCGCCTGCATATCGGAGTAAAACGGCACCGGGTACATCTGCATTGATTTTCCTGGCCGAAATCGGTAAATCTTCATTGCCGATCCATGGCTGGTCAAATGGATAGGCTGTAAAGAGAACTGCTTCACTTTTTCTATATTTCTCCGGGATGTTCAAATCCGGAAAGTCACCCAACCAGTCAATTTCAAGTCCCTGGTACCCTGATCTATTTGCTTCAATATCACAAACTCCCAATGCGCCACAAACCTTACTCAGCACTTTTGCAATGAACGGACCAAAATCATTATTACACAAAAGTATAAATGAATTCTTGTAAGGGTTGAGACCGGCATCAAAGATCATTTTCAACGCCATATCTCCAAGATAGTTGAACACATCCACATCGGGATGTCTTTCATTGGTAGCTCCTACAACGATTCCATTTTTTTTGCAGAATTCCAATTCAAGATCTGCGTCTCTCCACTCCCATGCTTCATACATCAGAGGTATCACGACGCCTTTCTTGCTATGCTGCAGCTTTTCCCCATTCAATGGTCGCAGGTGTCCTGAATTCGTAATGATATCTGCTTTGCCAATGATCTCGGGGGTCAGTTTATCAATGATAGTAAGGTTGGGGCTCTTATTACCAAACAGATCAATCACCTCATTTGTTTGCTTCTTCACGTCTGCTACAGTCCCATATCTTGTATCCTTTGTAAATGCATACACTTCTGCTCCTGCCAATGCCGCAATAACGGGAGTAACGATATAGGCTCCTGTTGCTGCTTCCGTCAATACAACCTTTCCGCTTAAATCAAGTTCCAGCCTGTCTATTGCATCTTCGATCTTATTCTTAAATCCCGGCATACTGGTTTACAACATTTATAACATAATCGACATCCTCATCGGTTAATTCTGCATACATGGGCAATGAAACGCAATGAGATGCCAGGTATTCTGAATTTGGAAAATCGCCTTGCTTGTGTCCCAGTTGTGCATATGCTTTTTGCAAATGACAGGGAACAGGATAATGAAAGGCAGCGTTGATATGATTGTCGCCTAAATATTTTACAAAGCCGTCCTTATCTTCGGTAGTGATTACAAACAAGTGGAATATAGAATCGGCCCACTCTGGTTGTTTCTGCATTTTGATAGCAGGGTTTTTTATTTCGTTCAAATAACGTTTTGCAATGTCCCGTCTCCTGTCATTCCAACCTTGCAGGTATTTAAGCTTGACAGTAAGTGAAGCGCCTTCAAGGCCACCCATCCGGTAATTGTATCCAATTTCATCATGAAAATATCTTACAACCGAACCATGATTGCGGAGACTTTGTAAATGTTTTGTATAGTCTTCATTGTTTGTAGTGATACCACCGGCTTCGCCGCAAGCTCCCAGGTTTTTTCCGGGATAAAAGCTAAAGCAGGCCATTTCACCAAATCCCCCGGCGGGTTTGCCTTTGTATAAAGCACCCTGTGCCTGCGCCGCGTCTTCAATAAATTTCAGGTTATGTTTTTTACAAATAGTAGCCACGGCATCAATATCAAAAGGCTGACCATACAAATGCACACCAATGATTGCTTTTGTTTTGGACGTAATCTTTTCTTCAATCTTTGTTACATCGATCTCCCAGGTATCAGGGGTACAATCCACAAATACCGGTGTAGCGCCTGCATGGCTTACTCCCCATGCAGTGGCAATAAATGTATTTGCGGGAATGATTACTTCGTCACCGGCGCCAATACCTAATGCAAGCATTGCCAGGTGAAGCGCAGTTGTGCCATTGCTTACTCCTATTGTATATTTCACATCGCTGAAAGTTGAAAAGGCTTTTTCAAACTCCTCGACAAAAGGGCCACCCGAAAAAGCAGTCTTCTCATATACCTTTTCAAAGGCTTCAAAAATTTCTTTTTTCACCTGCTGATGCTGTCCTTTAAGATCAAGGCAGGAAAGTTTTTTTTGCATAATCATTGTATCCATAATAGTCGAATTAAATGGTTTTAAAAACGCGTGCCGGGCTCCCGGCAACTATGGTGTTGGCAGGAACATCTTTTGTAACGACTGCGCCTGCGCCTACTAATGCATTTTCTCCAATCGTGATCCCTGCGAGAATGGTCGCATTGCTTCCAATAGAAGCGCCTTTCATTACGTGGGTTTCAATCACTTTCCAGTCGGCCTCGGTCTGCTGGCTCCCATCCGCATTGGTAGCTCTCGGAAAGAGGTCGTTGGTAAACATAACGCCGTGACCAATGAAGACATTATCTTCAATATGCACACCTTCACATAAAAAGCTGTGGCTTGAAATCTTGCAATTCTTGCCGATGAATACTCCTTTTTGAATCTCTACAAAAGCACCTATCTTACTTCCGTCGTCAATACTGCATCCATAAGCATTTACAAAATTGAATATGCGGACGTTTTGACCAACCTTTACATTATTCAGACTTTGCTTGTCGCTATTGACTGTAATTGTTTCCATACTATTTTATTTTCACCTCCCTGCCTTTGTTTTTAATGGATTCCTGGGAAGCTTCGAGAATCTTTACCACCTGCATACCCAGTTCGGCATTCGCAACCGGTTTTTTCTTTTGTATGATTGATTGTATAAAATCGTTTGCAACTCCCGCTAATGCTTCTGACAATTGAATTTTTGGCATGTAGACGTCGCCGGTACGATAATCCACCATGATTGTGTTCTTATCCAAATGAGTTTTGTGGTTATAACCCGTGTCATAAACCTTTATCTTTTCGGAGGGTTCGAGATCATTAAAGACGATCATCTTCTTATCACCCCCGATTAAGGTTTGCCTCACCTTCACCGGGGATGTCCACGAGCAATTAAAGTGGGCAATAAAATCCGAGTTATAATTGACCGTCATGTAGGCGATATTCTCAATGTTGTTATGGGTGTGAGAAATACCAGTTGCGTTGATGCTTACAGGGGTTTCCTCGATCAGGTAGGTCAGAATTGATATGTCATGTGGTGCCAGGTCCCAAAGCACGTTGACGTCGGGTTGAAACAATCCGAGGTTGATTCGGGCAGAATCGAAATAGCGGGGTGTACCCACTGCTCCTGAATCAAGCAATTCTTTCATTTTTTGAACAGCACCGGTATACAAAAATGTATGATCGGCCATCAATGTCAGGCCTTTTTGAGTAGCAAGCGCGATTAGCTCTTCCGACTCGGCCACGGTCGACGTCATCGGCTTTTCAATAAGCACGTGCTTACCGTTTTCAAGTGCTTTTTTCGCCAATGGGAAATGAGTAAAAACGGGAGTTGCCACCACCACGGCGTCAATCTCCTTATCGTTAATGATGTCTTCTGCTGTCTTTACGCCACAAATAGTAGGGAAAACTTTCGCGAGCACCGCCAGGCGCTCCGGCCGGCCATCGGCAACAGCCTTAACAGTACAGTTGGCCGCTGAGAAGAAATTTCTTACAATATTGGGCCCCCAGTATCCATAGCCGATGACACCAACGTTAATGTTTGCCATTTTACGAATCTATTGTTAGTTTATTGGTAGGGTTTAGAAATATCAATTTTCATTTCTCAGCTTTTATCAATCTCACCGCAAGGCTTTCACAAGGCAAACGCTATACAGTACATTATCTGCTAATACAAGGCTGCACATTGGGATTGAAAAATGGAGTAAACGATAGGAACATGGGTACCTGTATAATATAGCCTGATCTGTTGGTGACTGAAATAAGTCCCTCGGGATTTATTGTTCAGGATGGCCAAATCACATGAAATTTAAGGCTTTAGAAGCCTCGGGTTCAAAAGTATAAAAAATATTTTGGGAATCAAATGTTTTTGAAAATACTTCTTAAAATTAATTACTGACATCAATCTTGCCACTAACACTTCGTCTAAACTCCGGGTTCGCAACCACTATTTTTTATCAATCGCTATTCCTAATATGAATAATCGCTATTATTTTTAAGCTTCCATCCAAAGTATTGCAGCCGCCAACCCGGATCTGCACGACCTGTTTTTTGAGACAAGCACCACCCTCTTAACTGAAAACAAAAAAAATGTCCCCAAAATCTTCGATCCGGTCTCTTTTTGAAAATATCAACACAAAGGTATTCTTCCTATTACTTTTCCTTTACCAGTTAGTTTTTATATTCCAGGGTATCGACTTTTTAGATGAAGGCTTTACCGCCACTTTTTATCAGCAATTTTATACGAATCCTTCTTCTGTCGAATACAATTTTATGTTTTGGCTTTCGGGCCTGATCGGTGGTACTTTCTCTTATCTGTTCCCCGATAGCGGACTTTGGGGTCTTCGTTTCCTGAGCATCCTGTTTACTATGTCAACGATCCTGATCGTTTACAATCTTTTGAAGAATTACATCGATAAAACCAATCTTAAAATAGGTTTGTTACTTGTCACGCTCGCCGTTTGTCATAATCCTAAAATCTTCCATTATAATTTTCTTTCAATTCTACTGTATTCAGCAACCGCAGCGCTTTTGTTTAATGGTCTGAAAAGAGACAAGCTGTGGCTGTTTTTTTTAAGTGGAATGATGGTGGGACTTGATGTTTTTTCAAGACTCCCGAGCCTGGTCAACCTGGGATTGGTAGTTGCCATCGGCTATTATGGGTTTTTCAACAAGACCCCAATAAAGAATATCATTTTCCAGGTGCTAACCTTTGGCATCGGTTTTCTCGTGAGCGTAGCAGGAATGATTTTACTGATAAAAGGCATGGGACATTGGGAAGTTTTTACCAACGCCTTTAAGCTGGTGACGCAAATGGGACAGAGCGACGGAGAAACCGCTTACAGCCTGCCCAAGTTGATCATGCAGGCATTGAACGCGTACAACGATGCCTTCTTTTTCACCCTATATATTTTAGCCCTGATCATAATTGCAGCGGTTGGCCCGGCTTATCTGAAATCGAAGTTTAACGTCAATGGGCTGCTCGCGGGTTTTATAAAATGGGGCAGTATATTGCTGGCCTTTCTGATGATGCTGAAAGGGCTGGAAATCCTGATGCGATTTTATGTGGGTCTGACACTGATAACGTTTGTCTTGATCATGTTTTCCAAAGCGACCAAAGAATTGAAAACGTTGATGCTCATTGCAACGTATATAACGTTCACCTACGCGTTAGGCAGCAGCGCCGGAATATTCACGGCAGGTGTTCATATCTTCTGGTTGTCTATACCGATTGCTACGGATTATATTTTGAGCCTTAAAAATTTGAACTATCGCTTTTGGGTAAATACGCAAAACAAGGCAAGTATCGCCAGCGAATCAGCGGTTCATGAACCGCAGTTCAGGTTCATAAAAAATGCGATCATTACCATTAGCGTCGTTGGTTGCTTATATCATCAATGGTTTTATCCCATGCATGATGAAACAAGCCGGTTTGGCATGTTTTATTCAATAGATAACCGTTATGTAAAAGGAATATTCACTACAAGAGAACGAGTGGATGCCACGAATGAGTTGCTGCATGCAAGTTCTAAATACCTAAAACCTGGTGATTACGCACTTGCTTTTCATTCATTCCCGATATTTCACTTCATGACCAACACCAGGCCCTACACGCGGAATTCAATGCCATGGTACTATGTATCGGATGCCTTCAAAACTCAGTTATATAAAGCTGTCGAAGACACCAAAGTCTTACCCGTGGTCATCGTACAAAAGATCAAGACAACGCCAAACGATCACGGAGACTGGCCCGATCCATGGCCCAGCGATCCCATTTTCCGTAAACCGGAAACCGATCTGAGAACGATCCGGCAGGAAGAATATATGGATGAATTTCTCAAGAAGTACAATTACCACGCAGCCTGGGAAAATGATTTATTTAAGATAATGTTGACGGAGCAAAAGCCGTGAGAATGATGGGCAACAGGCAATAAGCAATTGGCAATTTCAAGGCAGAGTTGTTTTCTCGTTGCCATATTGAAACTATATTACTCTTCGATTGGCACTGCCTTCCTTGACGCAGTATTTATGTCTTTGCATTCATTCGTCACCTGGGAAAAGAAAAATTATTGTTCGCGCTCGTCATCGTTCGATAAAATCAGGATGACATCGGGGCCTGATGCCAACGAAATATTGTCGTCATAAGATTTTCTGGACATGAAACATCAACATCGAACTTCAAACCTCTTGGACTCGCACAGACGGACCCCAAACATCGAACCTCAAACTTCCGGCTTCGTGCTCCGTACTCGCCGTGAGAAAACTTCCAACATCCAACTTCCAACATCCAACTTCCAACATCCAACATTCACTACTGCGCGAGCGATATTCTCACCTGTAGCCCTGCTCTTGTATTGGTTATTGGGAAAGCATTACTGATCTTGGGTATATTCTTATTTTGTTCGAAATAAAACTTAAGACTCACCCGGTTGTTTAAAATATAATCGATGGAAGGAGCAATACGTATCACTTTCTGACCCGCAGTTCCAAATGAAGTTCCCTGGTCTAGCTTGCTGTTTGCTGTTGCATCGTCCCTCAGGCTGAAATCAAAACGGAACGTCACATCATTATCCAGCTTCATGCCTTTCTTGCCGATTCTTATATTCTTAAGAAGAGGTAAGGCCTTTTTTCGGTAATTGAATCCGAAGGTAACTTCCGAAGAACGGTTTTCCGCCAATTGATAATCGAGCAAGCTGAGACTGAGCTGTCGCATCTTTCTGAACTCACCCCTTATTGACATTTGGTTTGAAAACGTCATATCCACTTCTATCAATGGATCGAATGCCTCCTGGATCGTGAGGTTTGGAACCAGGAAGTACGGAATAAAATTGCCCGTCAGCGTGTCTCGGAAATAAGGATAACTTACCCTGAATGGATCCTGGTACAGCAATGCCGAGTTAAAGCTATTCATGCTTAATGTGCTGTGATAACCGTGCCTGATGATCACGTTGGTAAATATCCGGTCTAGCCCTCCGATCTTTGAAAGACCATTGTAAGTAACTGCCCAGTTTGGCCGTGGTATCAAACCGTTAAATGGATTAGATGTGATATTCGGGTTACTGTTCTTAAATAATGGTATCGTATGCGGATCCTTCTTTCCATAAGCAGCAAGGAATGATGGAATCACCACGTCCTGGGCGTAACGACCATAACCCTCATAATACCCGCCCGCGTCGGGAGTGCTGCCGGCAGCATAAGGATTCAGTTCTTTTAACCTGCCGGACATGATCACCCTGTTGGCCTCAAATTGCTTGAACGTTTCGGAGATAACATTGGGATCAAATTTGTTGAACATGGTCTGGTAAGAAATATAGCTGATACTGAAACTACCCATGTTGTAAGGATTCAACCTTGTTAATCCAACATTGTCGTGAATACTCGTATCCTTGAATAACTCCGAATACTGCTTGCTATAGGATTTATCAAGATTGATATCAATGTTCAGATCGCGGAATGGACTCACCTGTGCGGTCACGCTTAACCTCTGGCTATACCTTTGTTGTATCAATGCTGACAACAATGTATCGTGTGACATTAAACCCTTGTTGCCAAATTTGTTGATCCATGTAGTATCGGGCTGGTAACCGAAAAGGAAACCAAACCCGGGCTCACCACTGTCGAGATTTTGTCCAAGAAATTCGGTGCTATCCATGTATCCGGGGAGCATCGTTCCAAAATCCTGGTTGTATTGAATACCCATTCGTTTTACTGCGGTGATAATACCTGCAGCTAGCCTTGCGGCGCCGCCGACTTCAGGAAGCGTGTTCTTCTTTTGTTCCTTCAGTCTTCTCCTTTCTTCTCTTTGTTTTCTTTTCTCTTCTTTCTTGTATTTCCTTCTTTCTTTCGGGGACATAGCCTTCCACGCCGAATCACTGATTGTCCGAGTCGACTTCACTTTTTGCTTGTCATCAGTCTTCTTCTTCTGTTTGTCGTCCGGTTTCTTTTTTTGCGTGGAGTCCGCCGCATTTTTCTTATTGTCTTTTATGGGTGCAGTATTTACTGCCCGCAAAAATCTTGACTTCGCATACAACTGGTCAAAATTCAATTCTGCATTGACGGTCCTTGTTTGTGTATTGGAAATGACATTACCCAAACTTCTTGCCAATTGGGAATTCGATGCCGTCAACCAATTATACTGTGTTGCATAAGAAGCCCGCAACGTGGTCCAGTCTAAGGCGGGGATCTTCTGCATCGGTACATTGTACGATATGGTAGCCTGGTGCGCATACTGTGTGGTCCGTCCTCCATTGAGAAGGTTTTTGCGAACTGAATCTTTTTTCTCCTCTGTATCAATGCGGCCAAATGGTTCGTCTACGCGTGCATTGTTGGTTGCCGCAAAATCAAGGTTGATGGATCTGGTAAGATTCCATTGCAAAATAAAGAACCGGTCGAATGTGTAATACTTATCATAGGTCTCGGGAATCTTATACGGCCCACCTCCTACATTGCGTGGCCGGGTGGCGCCAAATTGCCTGAAGATATCGGCTTTAAAGGATAGCTGTGATGGAACGTAGTTAAGATTGAAGTCCTTGATTAGAGCCAGCCATTTTGATTTTGACTTGATCAATCCCTTAAATGGTTCTACATACTTTGGTTGCGGCGCATAATTATACCCGAGACCGGCACGGGTGCGTCGCATTTCATAATTATCAATAAGGGGATTGTGTTGTTGTGTTTCAATATAAGAATAGTTGAAGTCCAGGTTGGTTATACTCCAGATCTTCGGTTGCTTGCCATCGGTTTTTATTTTTCTGACGTTTGTAAAATTCAACGTTTTTATCGTCGTGATGTCCTGTGCATTGGTCCGTATCGAATCCTTGTCCTCTTTTGATGGAGTATATTTCAACTTATCCTTTAACCTGATGTCAAGGTCGTAAGGATCATATTCAGGCGTGCTGGTGATTTTGCTAAGACCGGTATAAACAGGAATTTGCAAACCGAAGTTTTTGGGAAACAGTTTGCCGGCATCAATATTCGCCAGCAGGTCGAAAGTATAAAGGTCTTCACGGCTTCTTTGATTGACCCTTTGTTCCAGTGTACCAAACCCCTGTGTTCGGACCGTTCCCGCCAGGCTGATATTACCAAGGTCGGCCAATTTGATATCTACGCGGCCCAGGGCTGCATAGCCACCCTTCTCATCGAGATGTGAAAAGCGAAGTTCATTAAACCAAACCTCGGCGCAGGCATTCGTTGGACTATTGTTTTCGACTGCCAGCATCATCCCTTTCACCTCTCCCAGGTTGGGATTTCCCAATACAGCAAACACCCGTCCGTCGGCCAATGTTTCGCTATAGTAAAGCGATGGCGACCACTGCGCGATATTTCTCCGGGATTTTAATCGGGTCAACTCGTAAAGATCAAAGTCAAGGTTATTTACTTCGGGCCATATTCGCAAACTATCGGTCTCTCCCCAATTGGTTTTTTTCAACGGTATTCGCACTTCATAATAGTTGCCCTGGAAATCATTGCCGATCCTCACTATTGCTGTTAATGAATTGTCGGCAATCGCATCGTTGCTTCCCCGTCCTTCTGCATGGATAAACATCCTCATTTTTCCGTATTGACGCATATCCATGTTCATTGTTTTAAATACAGCACGGGATTGCTCCTGTGGTAAATTACACAACTGGACACTTAGTGCCTGCTCATTCAAATACAACTGGACATTGTTATTACTTAGCTGCTGTTGCCTTTCAATACCCGGGGGACTCACGTAATGTATAGGTTCCCGCTGGTCATTTTCTTCAAGGTTTACGGCAAGGGTGTTGACTTCGACAGGATCATTTGGAGGAAGGTTCACATAGTTCCCGGTTGTATCCGTTACAAACTGGAATTTTCGCCATTGGTTTCTTATCAGTTCGATCTTTCCGAAGCGCATTGTGACTGAGTCATCTTCAAAACCGGTCATGAACATTCTTATGAAACGAATGGATTTGAAGTCAGGAATATTTCCCACCTTACTTTCAAACGCCGACACCGGAATACGGAACAGGTACCAATTCTCATTCCTGGTATTTCCATCAGCGAGTTTTACATTGACATTTCTCACGTCTGTGATAAAATTGCTTCCCGCAGACATAAAGGGAACGATATCCACTTTATATTGAAAGTATTCTTCTACCTCGTTGAGTGTATTGTCGCGGTTTAGCTCTTCGGCGTCGGGATATTGAGTAAATGCATTTACAAAGTCGCTGTTGGTATTGGCAATAGGTGAATTGCCATTGGGATTATTGATATCCTTGTACCTTCTCAAAATGCCTGCGCCTGCGGCATCGTAGGCGGCGTCGCGGTAGGGCCTGAAGTTGTCGGCCGACGGGTCAGTTAGGGCCTGCTGGTAAGCTGCCGGGGCTGTCGCCTGGAGATTGCTTAAGTAAGTGGCAAACTTTGTTTTTTCATCTTCATCCCCCAAACCATCGAACCCGACGTCCTGGTATTGCCGGTCGCTAGGCTCATTGCTGAAAGCGTTGGTGATCTGCATTGGATTTGAAGGAACCCTTCCCCAAACAGAATTGTCGTCTACCTGGGCGTTGTTAGTCGGTGTAGGCAAACCATTTTCGTATTGCCTCTTTCCATCTTTCAATACATCTTCCGAAATATTACCAAGATTGAAATATAATTTTCCGCCAGCACTGTTAGGCCTTAATACAAAAGGATCCTGCAACCAGAATTCGATATATTCAATATTGCTGGTTTCAAAATCGATTTGGTCAATATTGCGCATGATCCCCCCCCACGTTTCTTTTGGATTGACCAACCGACCATTGGCATCGATCCTGCCGGGACGATATTCATAATTATAAGGACCTCTTTGTTTCGGATAAAAAGTAATGTCGAATGTGGTCAACAAGCCCTGTCCAAAATCGGTAGTTCGCTGCGGGAAGATTTCCTGTTGCAGCACCTGTCTTGTTTCAGGCTTTGATAATTCAGCCACGTTATCACCGAGTGGATTGTCGGGATTATTCTTTTCCTGCAGCACAGGCTCAATATTGTACCAAGATATTTTTCCCCTGTTGTACCCGGTTGCCAAATCATTGTTGAGTGATGATTCGGGAAACATTCCATTCCCCTGCGGTATTGATGCCATATTCCAGCTGATCAACGGAAACCGCAGGTCAATGCCTGCCCGCGTACCTTCAAAGTCATCTATATAGATCTGTCCTTCCGTGCCTTTGCCAATTTGAGGCGCATGCCCCGGCTGAAGCATTGCACCTTCGGCATAAGCGGTGATCGAAGACATTTCCTTGGTGTTGTAAAAAGGAAGTTTGTCAAGAAGTTTGGTAAGGCGTGGCCAGTCACTTTGATAGTCTACGTCGAGTCCATACATGGTATTTCGGATCGGATCGTCGCCATAACCCTGTTTGACAAAAAACGGTCTTTCTCCCAACCTGGTAATGGTACCTCCAATAGTCAGCTTCTTACTAGCTAAATAGTCCGCCCTAAACCCGATAAAGTTTCGCTGCTGAATACCAAAGGCCGCCTGGTTCTCATATTGAATGTTTACCGGAACTCCCGAGTTAATAATCGATTGATTGATGACCCTTAGTGTACCTAGTTCATAGTTTATTTCGTAGTCTATGTTTTCCTGCAATACCTGTCCGCCGGCGGTCACCGTTACCGAGCCGCGGGGTACATTGAATCCAAGCTGATAGTCGCCACTTCCGGCTGACGAACGCGAACGACCTTTTATTTTGAAGCGATTAAGATTTGCATAGGTCTGCGCGATCGCTTTAATGGTGTCATACAATGGATAATATAAAAATTTATCCCGCTGCGCCTGCGTGCCGTACAAATAATCGAGATCATGACCAAAAGGTTCAAGTACAGGAAAGATGACCCGGCTCATCGATGAGATGATGGTAAAGCCCTCGATAAAGTCAAACACCCCATCGGGCTGGGGGTCGTTTTGATTGTTCAAGCGGTCTAGGTTAACCTGCGAAATAATGGGCTGACCCTGGTATTGGTTTAAAACGTCATCTGGTGGCAAATATCTTTTTTCACCAAGACTTGGCTCTTCATACAAGATATCAAGTTTGAAATCTGCTCTTTCCAACTGGCCAAAACCAACTGAATAAACATTTTTCATCATTAGTTCCCATATCGGCAGATTCGTGCGCTGGGACGTAGCCTTAAGAAGTTTGAGAAATAGGATTCTTTGAGTTGACCCGGTTGAATCGGGCGGTACATCCTGTGAAAACTCTCCGACCTGGTATACCTTTCCGTTGTAGGTGTATTGAAAGGCAACGCCCAACACTTCATCGGGTTGCAAGGGTTGATTCAGAGAAATGAATCCTATTTGGGGATTGAAATAGTAATCCGATGGCAACAGCTTGCGGGCGAATGTTTTTTCAAAATCCCGTACCCCAACCAATCCCATATTGGTCAAGATGTTTTGTACTAAAGATGAGTTACGGCTGGACGGGTTGGAAAGGATTCTCGAATAAAGAGTATTCGCACCATTATCGGGCAAGCTATTGGGATTCCCGCCCCACGGTCCATATGGCGCACCTTCACCCAAATCCATGAGGGCAACAATGTCGCGGGTATCGGTCGTCGCGCCGTTACGGTTGGTTACCCATACTTCCATTTTTAAGATTTGCACGGCAGAATTGATCACCGGCAATTCGCTCATCGCCTTATTAAACCTGTTTCGAAAATATTGAGCTAACAGAAAGTGACGGTTCTCCTCGTATTCATCTGCTTTCAGGACAAATTCCTGGGTGGCGGTCCCGCCTGCCATGTCGAGCGACTGTCGTTGTGCCCTTTGATTGGCCAGTACCCCGGTCAGGTATAGTTTTCCGAACTGTAATTGGGTTTTAATTCCAAAAAGGGATTGCGCACCTGGGATCAAAGTGCTTTTCGACGTAAAATTTGTATTACCCATCTGGAATTGCTTGATGATCTCATCATCCTTTCCGATATAGTTCAGGTTTAACTGGTTTTCAAATTCGAAATTGGCGAGTGTGTTATAGTTGATAGGTAGTTTCAATTTGTCACCAATGTTGGCGTCCACCTGCAACTGGGCATTCATATTGAAATCGAGGCCGCCATTTTTCCTTGCCCGTTCAGGAAGCGTTGGATTTTTTATGTTCTGACCCATGTAACCTGCCAAAAGGTCAACATAACCGGAAGGTTTAATATCGATCTTGCCGACACCTACTATTCGGTTGAACCAGCTTTTGGACGTATTGAATTTGGGTTTAAACTGGCGACGGTTCATATCTGCGAGCATGTCAGCTCTTCTGCGGAAATAAGTATTCTCGTCTTTTTGTCCCTGCAGGCGCAGAAATTCATCCCGGCTGAATGCCGTTGGGATGCGATAGTTTAGGTTCCCGATTTTTTCAATGATGTAGTACTGACCCGTTAGTGGGTCGTATTCAATACTTCGTTTTAGATACCCGGTATCGCGAAGCTCAAAACTATTCCGGTTGGGATTGCTATAGGGATCGCCGTACCTATCCTTGAGCGGATAACGCAGCGTATCCGATTTGCCTGGTTGCTGCTGGGCTCTGAGCTGGCTGATTAAAGTCAACAAAATGGCAGCAGTTAGCACCAACGTACGGAAAATATGGGCAGAAAGAATGTACAACGCGATTCTCAGAATATAGTTAGTCCAGAAATTTTGTTCAATCAGAGGATACGGAGTGCCTTTTTAATCAGCTCTTCCACAGGCTGGTTGGACTCTTCTGTCAACACTTTTTTTATGGCCTGTTCAGCTGCTGACCGGTTGATACCTAAAGCTGTAAGAGCATTAAACGCATCTCGATGCAAAGTATTGCTTATCAGGGGGGAAATATTTGATTCTGAGGGATGCTTTGCCAATTTGTCTTTTAACTCAACGACAATCCTTTCGGCGGTTTTTTTACCGATGCCTTTTATCCTTTCAAGGGTGCGGATATCGGCCTGGATTATGGCCTTTGCCAGCTCGTCAGGTTTCATGTACGAAAGCATCATCCGGGCCGTTGATGCTCCGATCCCCGAAACGCTGATCAGTTGTTGAAACATTTCTTTTTCAGCTATCTCAAAGAAACCATAGAGGATATGGGCATCTTCACGTACAAGAAACACAATATGCAATAAACCTTTATCAAATTGCTGGATCCGGGTATAAGTATTAAGACTAATCTGTACTTCATAGCCAACTCCATTCACCTCGACGTGCACCGACGAAGGGCTCTTATGTACAAAATCTCCTTTAAGGAACGCTATCATGCACGCGAAAATAGGAAAACAATGTGCAAATGTGCGGATGTGCAAATGTGCAGATGTGCGGATGTGCTATTGATATTAAAATCCAGCATCCAGTATCCAGTGTCCAGTATCCAGCAATCAGCATCCAGCATCTATGTGCATCTGCCATCGTACATCTGACATCGTACATTGCATTACCTTTGGTCACTTTTTATTTGAAATAATTTCAATATGACAAGCAAAAAAACAACTGCTGCTATCACTGCTGTTGGAGGATATGTGCCCGATGACAAGCTGACCAATTTCGATCTTGAAAAAATGGTCGACACAAACGACGAATGGATCCGCACCAGGACAGGCATAGTGGAAAGAAGGATATTAAGAGGGGAAGGAAAAGCAACTTCTGATATGGTTGTTCCTGCTGTAAAGCAACTATTAGAAAAAAGAGGAATCACTCCCCTCGACATTGAATGCCTGATCGTAGCTACCGTTACTCCGGATATGGTTTTTCCTGCCACAGCCAATATTGCCTGTGATAAACTTGGGGCGTCCAATGCATGGGGTTTTGATGTCTCGGCAGCCTGTTCGGGGTTTTTATACGCTCTTACACTTGGGGCGACGCTTATTGAAAGTGGCCGTTATAAAAAAGTGGTGGTGGCAGGTTCCGACAAAATGAGCGCAATCATTGATTATACAGATCGTAATACCTGCGTTTTGTTTGGTGATGGTGCCGGTGCTGTGTTGCTTGAGCCCAATCATGAAGGCTATGGAATACTTGACAGCTTGCTGAAAAGTGATGGTTCGGGAGTTGAGTTTCTCCATATGAAAGCGGGCGGTTCTCTAAAACCTGCCAGCCTGGAGACGGTGAAGAATAAAGAACATTTTGCTTACCAGGATGGTCAGCCGGTTTTCAAGGCGGCTGTAAAAGGCATGGCTGATGTAAGTGCGGAGCTCCTTGAACGAAATAATCTGACTGGTGATGACGTCGCGTGGCTGGTTCCCCACCAGGCAAATTTGCGGATCATTGATGCTACTGCCAACCGTATTGGTTTGTCCAAAGAAAAAGTCATGATCAACATCCAGAAATACGGCAATACGACCGCAGCAACCATTCCTCTATGCTTATGGGAATGGAGGCACCAGTTGAATAAAGGTGATAATATTGTTTTGGCAGCTTTCGGCGGCGGTTTTACCTGGGGAGCAACGTTGGTGAAGTGGGAATATTAGTATTGGTCATTTCGGCCGGTTGAGAATCATCTTTTAATTTGAAGCAAGATGCTTTCTTCGATTTTGAAGAAATCATCTTGACCATCTTCCTTTCTCTTATGGTGGAATTAAATCAACCTTTCTTTAGAAATATACCTTGCCCCTGATCCTTAAATCAACTATACCTGTGTTGACATCCAAATTACCTGTCACTGTTAGCGGGGAAAGATTATCGAATACTTCCTTAACCCTGATTCGTTAGCTTTGAGCTTTTCTAAAACAATCCCTGATGAATAATAATAGTCCACTTTCCGGATTCGGCTCTGTAGCAATTCACGGTGGTCATCAACAGGATCCAAACTATTCGCATCTTACTCCCATATATGCTACCAGCACGTTTGTATACGATGATGCGGAGCAGGGAATGCGACGTTTTAGCGGCCAGGAAGAAGGATATATCTATAGCCGTTGGGGCAATCCCGGTTTTACGGAAGCCGAATTGAAAATTGCCGCAATGGAAGCATTTGGCATTGTCGGTGAAAACGACCAACCGCTTGAACTGAAAGCGTTGCTTCATGCCTCGGGCATGGCTGCCATATCTACTTTATTTCACATCAATTTAAAAAAAGGGGACAAGGTCTTAACCCATTATTCATTGTATGGTGGTACCGAGGAAATGTTAAGAAACGTTCTTCCATCCTTTGGGATTGATTGTATCATTACGGACCTGCGGGATACCGGTAAAGCTATCGAAGCAATAAAAAAAGATCCTTCGATTAAAATGCTCTACCTGGAAACTCCGGCTAACCCAACTATTCAATGTGTAGATATCGATGTACTGAGCAAAATTGCCAAAGCCCATAACATTGTTGTTGCGTGTGACAATACATTTGCCACTCCCTATCTACAGCAACCTTTCAAATATGCAGTGGATTTTGTAGTTCATTCAACCACGAAATTTTTAAACGGCCATGGTACAGCTATAGGTGGTGTCCTATTAGGAAAGGATATTGAGATGATGAATAGTAAGGCCTATGTTTACCGCAAAACCTTAGGCGGTTCTGCCAATCCCTTTGACGCCTTTTTAGTCATTAACGGAATGAAGACACTGGAAGTGCGCATGGAAAGACATTGCAGTAATGCTATGGAAGTAGCCCGTTTCCTTGATACCCATTCTGCCGTTGCGAAAGTGAATTATAATGGTCTCCCCGGTCACCCGGATCATGCCGTAGCGATGAAACAAATGAAACACCCGGGAGCTATGATGAGCTTTGAATTGAAAAAAGGCTTCCAGGGGGGTGTTGATTTTATGAATAAACTAAAAATGTGTACCCGTACTGTTTCGTTAGGCACCTGTGATACATTACTATGTCACCCTGCATCGATGACGCACTTCAGTGTTCCGGCCGACGCGAGATTGAAATATGGAATCACCGACGGGCTCATTCGTATGAGCGTGGGAATAGAAACACTCCCGGATATAATCGCAGATCTTGACCAGGCTCTTACTTAATTCACTCACGAGTTTAATAATACGAACAGATGGATATCACTATCAGGAGGGCTGTCAAAGAAGACTGCCCGAGATTATTAGAACTGGTACACGAACTGGCGGTTTATGAAAGGGCGCCTGATCAGGTAACGGTCACGCTAAAGCATTTTGAAGAAAGCGGTTTTGGGCCCCATCCCGTTTGGTGGTCATTTGTGGCCGAAGAAAAAAATGTTATTCTTGGCTTTGCTTTGTACTACATCCGCTATTCAACCTGGAAAGGTCAGAGAATGTACCTTGAAGATATTATCGTAACCGAAGAAGCGAGAGGAAAAGGCATAGGAAAATTATTGATGGACAAGATAATTGAAGAAGCCAAAGAAAAAAAATTCAGCGGAATGATGTGGCAGGTGCTGGAATGGAACGAACCGGCTATTAAGTTCTATAAAAAATACGAGGCCAATTTTGATGCAGAGTGGGTGAATTGCAGTATTAACTTCTAATTCGCACATCCGCACATTAGCAATTTAACTCACACCTCCAACTTCCATCGTTTTATCTATTTTCAAAACGAGCCCCTGCAATACTTTACCTGGTCCTGCTTCTGTAAATTTTGACGCCCCGTCCGCTATCATTGCCTGCACACTTTGCGTCCACCGTACGGCACCGGTAAGCTGATCAATCAGGTTCTGTTTGATCTTTTCTTTTTCAAAGACAGCTTTTGCCACCACATTTTGATAAACAGCACAGGTAGGCGTATGAAAATCGGTTGATTCTATGGCTGATTTCAATTCTGCTTTTGCCGGCGCCATCAACGATGAATGAAAAGCGCCTCCAACCGGCAATACCAATGCTCTTTTGGCCCCGGCCGCTTTCATTTTTTCGCAGGCAATGTCTATCCCTTTTACAGATCCGCTAATTACCAGTTGACCGGGACAGTTATAATTTGCGGCTACCACTACTTCGCCTGTGTCCTGTTCCACCTGTGCACATATTTCCTCGACTTTATCATCAGCTAATCCTAATATGGCCGCCATCGTAGAAGGCTTTAATTCGCAGGCTTTCTGCATTGCCTTTGCACGTACAGATACCAGCTGCAGCGCGTTGTCAAAACTCAATGTGCCGTTAGCTACCAGGGCAGAAAATTCTCCCAGTGAGTGCCCTGCCACCATATCGGGCTTTGCGCCATCAATACTTTTAAATGCTATTATTGAATGAAGAAAAACGGCAGGTTGTGTCACGTTTGTTTGCTTCAGGTCCTCTTCGGTTCCATTAAACATGATATCTGAAATGCGAAATCCCAGTACCTCGTTTGCCTGCTCAAATAATTTCTTTGCGAACGCGTTGTTTTCATAATGCTCTTTCCCCATACCGGTAAACTGGGATCCCTGGCCGGGAAATATATAGGCATGTTTCATCGTGATGGCTGTTGTGCAAACAAAAGTGCCACAAAGGTTCTGACAAAAAAAATCTTTTGTGCCTAATAAAAAAAATACTTAATGGCTAAGATTCGAGGATATCAGCTTGAGGAACTCTGTGCGGGTTGAGTTTTTATGAAACTCTCCGTCAAATGCTGATGTAGTTGTGACAGAGTTTTGCTTTTGGACCCCGCGCATCATCATACATAGATGCTGCGCTTCGATGACAACAGCTACCCCAATAGGATTTAGTGTTTCCTTGATCGCACTCATGATCTCGACGGTAAGTCTCTCCTGCACCTGCAACCGGCGTGCATAAACATCGACGACCCTGGCAACCTTACTTAGCCCGGTGATCCATCCATTTGGAATATAAGCCACGTGAGCCCTGCCAAAAAAAGGAAGCATGTGATGCTCGCACATACTATAAATTTCGATGTCTTTCACAACGATCATTTCACTGATCGGTTCATGGAACTTGGCCGAATTCAAAATATCATGCGCGTCGGCCTGGTATCCCTGTGTCATGTATTGCATGGCCTTGGCAAGGCGCTCCGGTGTTTTATGCAAACCCTCGCGTTTTGGATCTTCGCCCAGCAACCCTAATACCTTTTTATAACTTTCCATCAGGCCTGAGGTAACTGTTTCGTCATAATGTTCTGTTCTTTTATAAGCCATATCGTTAATTTGAAGATTTGCGAATTTGCAGATTTGCGAATTAGTTCCGGGTATTGCCTGGCAAAGATTTGAAAACCTTGTTTCGTCAGTAAAATTCATTCGCACACCCGCACATTTCCAAATTTGCACATCACACAGGATACTCCACAAAATTTCTTGGAGTCTCGTACAACCGCACCTGCACGTCCATTTTTGAATCAATGTGCGGACGCAACAAGTCATAGATGACAATTGCGATATTTTCCGCAGTGGGATTCAGATTCTTAAATTCTTGGGTATCCAGGTTCAGGTTTTTATGATCAAAGCGCTCAAGAATTTCCCGTTTTATCAGTTCAGAAAGCATTTTTAAATCGATCACGAACCCCGTCTTCGGATCAGGCTCACCTATAATTTTTACTTCGAGTTCATAGTTATGCCCATGAAAATTAGGTAAAGCACATTTACCAAAAACATCGTTATTAGTGGCTTCATCCCATTCCGGGCTATACAGCCTGTGTGCTGCATTAAAATGTTCCCTGCGAATAACTGCTACCCTTTTGCCCATTTATAAGAAATTTTTTTGTCGTTACTTTTATAACATTGGTATCGTCTAAATGTTTTTGATCATGGACCAAAATACTCCACATATATGCGTGGCGTTTCATATAATTTGATACAATGCAATTTCACAGTCGCCGGTAAATGCCGGGCAAGTTGTTCCCAGATTCCGATAGCCAGGTTCTCCGTACTGCATAATTTTCCTCTCATAAAATCGACATCCAGGTTAAGGTTGCGATGATCCAGCTTTTCGATTACATGTTCCTTGATCAAAGAACTCAGCTGCTTTACGTCAAAAACGAAGCCAGTGTCCGGATCGGGATTTCCTTTCACAGTAACAAATAATTCATAATTATGTCCGTGCCAGTTTTCATTGGCGCACTTGCCGAAAACTTCTTCATTCTTTTTATGATCCCAGGCAGGATTTACCAGTTTATGCGCTGCATTAAAATGTTCGGCCCTTGTCAGGTACACCATGTTATTTCATTAAACTCCCTCTCAGGTTGGGGGAGGCAAAGTTAATATATGCGAAAGTAATGATGGCGATTACAGATATTTGTACCATGCATTTGGTTTTAACAGCAGCTACCTCTGCTGAAATCCAGCCTGCTATTGACTGGCTGACGAAGCAAAAGAAATCGGGCACGTTCCCAAAAACAGACATACTGATCACCGGGGTTGGTGGAGTTGCTACCACTTATTTCCTCGGAAATTTTCTGAGCAGGACAAAACCGGGCGTCATCATTCAGGCAGGTATGGCCGGAAGTTTTCAGGACGACAGAGAAGGCGATACAGTGGTAATCCGCCAGGACGGTTTTGCCGACATGGGCGCATGGGAAAATGAACAGTTCAGGGACATTTTTGAACTTGGCCTTATTGAAAAAGACCAGCCACCTTTTGCCGGCCGCTTTTTATTAAACCCCTATGGGAGGCTATTATCCATAGCCGGTCTGGAACAAGTCAGTTCAATAACAGTCAATGAAATCACAACTGATAGCCGGCGTATTTCGTGGTATAAACAAAACCTTTCGCCCGTTGTTGAAAGCATGGAAGGAGCCGCATTTCATTATGTTTGCCTGCTTGAGAAAATCCCCTTCCTGCAGATACGGTCAATTTCCAATCTTATTGGTGAAAGAGACAAAACAAAATGGGATGTGGCGAAAGCCATTAATAATTTGAACGAAACTCTTATTACATTGCTCAACAAGTTGTGTCAATACGATGAAACTTACTCTTGGGTTTAGCCCCTGCCCAAACGATACGTTTATTTTCGACGCATTGGTCAATAAAAAGATCAGCACGGAAGGGTTGGAATTTGATGCTGTGCTGGAAGATGTGGAAACACTTAACAAATGGACACTGGCAAGTAAGCTGGACATTACTAAACTAAGTTTTCCCGCGTTCTTTCAATCTATCGATAAATACGTGCTCCTTGACGCCGGCAGTGCGCTGGGCAAAGGTGTCGGGCCGCTCTTAGTATCAAAATCGAAATTGAACTTAGTGGTCACTCAGGATGGAACAACCAAAGAACAATTAGCAGATAAAACAATTGTATTGCCGGGCGCCAATACCACCGCCAATCTCCTTTTTTCGTTTGCCTTCCCCGAAGCGAGGCAAAAAAAATTCATGATTTTTTCAGGAATTGAAGATGCCGTCCTGAATGATAATGCAGATATGGGTGTAATCATACATGAAAACCGGTTCACATATCAGCAAAAAGGTTTGCAAAAAGTGTTGGACCTTGGCGATTATTGGGAGACAAAAATGCGCACCCCCATCCCGCTGGGCGGGATTGCAGTTTCAAGGTCCATTGCAAAGCCGATCGCAATAAAAATAAATTCACTCATCCGGAAGAGTCTTGAGTTTGCCTTCAGAAATTATCCTTTTATTTCAGATTATGTAAAACAACATTCACAATCCCTTAGTGAAGACGTAATGCGCCAACATATTGACCTGTATGTTAACAATTTTTCGCTTTCATTGGGCGAAGAAGGAAAATCTGCGATAAAGGCCTTGTTTGAGTGTTTCAAAAAGATAAATGGCAGCCGCGATATTGCAGCCCAATCCCTATTTCTTTAAGGCCGCGGCATAAACGGCGAGACATCGTTTTCTTGCAAACTCGTGTTCGACGATGGGCCGTGGATAGGTCAATTGTTCAAACTCAGGAACCCACTTACGGATGTATTTAAGCTCTGGATCAAATTTTTTTGTTTGCAGCGATGGATTAAATATTCTGAAATAGGGAGCCGCATCGCAGCCGCTGCCCGAGGCCCACTGCCAGTTTCCGTTATTCGCGGCAAGATCATAATCTAACAGCTTCTTGGCGAAATAACCCTCGCCCCAGCGCCAATCAATCAATAAATGCTTCGTAAGGAAGGAAGCACTGATCATTCTTACCCGATTGTGCATGTAGCCGGTTTCATTTAATTCCCGCATTCCTGCATCTACAATGGGATAGCCAGTTTGCCCGGTGCACCAGGCAGCAAATTCCCTTTCATCATTGCGCCATCTAATGTTGTCATATGCAGGCTTGAATGAGTGGGTTACTACCTCCGGAAAATGCCAGAGTATTGCCTGGTAAAACTCGCGCCAGATCAGTTCATTCAAAAAAGTTTCACTCAAGGCCCATGCCGTTCTCGCCAATGTCCGGATGCTCATCGTACCAAACCGGAGGTGCATGCTAAGGCGACTGGTGCCGTTTATTGACAGAATATCTCTGCGCTCTTTATAATGCCTTATATCCTCCTCTTCAAGCGAACCGGAAACAAAAGCCTGATTTGAAGCCATAAAGCCCATTGAGCCGAGAGAAGGAATTTCTTTTTTATCTTGCTGATAAAAATTGTGGAGATATTTTTCGGTCGGGTTGACTTTCAAATTTGAATCTTTCACAAGTGACTTCCATTTTTTTGAATAAGGAGTGAACACCGTGTAAGGTTTACCATCATTCTTTACTATTTCATCCTTTTCAAAAATTACCTGGTCCTTGAATGTATGAAAATCAATACCTGAATTATGAAGCAATTCTTTTATTTCATTGTCCCGTTCGCTGGCGTAAGGTTCGTAATCATGATTGGTAAAAACCTTTTCAACGCGATAGTCCGTCAACAGCTCATTAAAGATGACAGCAGGGAATCCGTGACGAACATCCAGTGTAGTTTTAAGCCTATCCAGTTCGCCCTGCATTTGTTCTAATGAAAAGCGGATAAACTCCACTCTACGGTCGATACTTTGTTCTAATAATAGTTCGTCCAGTATATTGCGATCAAAGATAAATACCGGGACTACCGGGTTGCTTTCCCGCAATGCGTAATACAGTCCCGCGTTATCATGCAAACGCAAATCTCTCCTGAACCAGAAAATATTGACTGACGGCTTCATACAAAAAGAACAAGCCTAGCGCCAGATTGTTTCGTGCAGCTGTTCCTGAATTTTTGAAGAGATCAGGTGATCGAATTTTCTATTGCGAAACTGTTTTACGCAGCAAATGCCATGAACAGCATTGGTTAGAAATATCTCACCTGCATTCAATAAATCCTTTATGGTAACGGCGGTTTCATCTGCCTTAAATTCTTCTATTAAGTATCTACGCATTACTCCGTTAATGCACCCTTCACTGAGCGGTGGGGTGAGTAATTTGCCTTTTTTGACAATAAATACGTTGGCTATCGAGGCATCGGCAATCCGTTCATGCACATTCACGACAAGACAATCGTCTAATTTGTTTTGCCTGGCATACCGGGCTGCCATGACATAAGGAAGATAATTTGCCGATTTAAGATTTGAAAAAGCATCGCAGCTTTTTCGGGCGCCCGGAAAAATGTCAATGATCAATCCATTTTTCTTTTCGTTTTCTGCAACAAAAGGCCAGCATTCGATTAAATATTGCAATTGGTCCTTTTCATCATTAATACCACCATTGCCTCTTGAGACAGACAAGCGAACCCGGGCGAGCATTTCACAATCGCTTTTTTTACAAAGCAGCCGGATCTCTTCGTAAAACTTTTCGGCTGTAATCAGCGAAGGAACGTTATAAGCCAGGGTTTTTAGACCTGAAAAAAGCCTTTCAAAATGTAAATGTGCCAAAGGTATCAGTCCTCGCACCATTTTCATCGTTTCAAACAAACCGTCACCATAACGGTAACTTTTATTATCTGCATTCAAAACCGGTTCATCACGGCTTACCAGCTTGCCATTAAAACATACACTATTCATTTATTGAAAATAAAATAAAAAAGGCCATCCACCATTTGGTGGATAGCCCTTATAAGCAATTAGCTGCAAGGCTATGCCTGCTCCACGAGGCCGGCTTTAACAGCGTACATCACAAGACCGGCCATGGATTTTGTTCCCGTTTTTGTCTTAAGTTTATCCCGGATCGCTTCTACAGTACGCGGACTGAGGTCAACGATGTCGGCAATTTCTTTAGTGCTTTTTTCATCGCACATTAATTTCAGGATGGTAATTTCCTTGTCGGTCAATTGTACATCCTGTGGTGCTGATGATTCCGCAGTGCGCTTGGTGCGCAAACCGCTTAGTAATGCCTTATTGGTAAGATCATTGAAAAAGAAATCCTGCTCATATACGGCCCTGATTGCTTCATAGATCATTTCTGATCCGGATTCTTTGGTCAGGTAAGAGTTTGCTCCTATCTCCATCATCCGCGAAATAACAGAATGATCATTATGCATAGAGAGCATGATGACTTTTACAGACGGGTAAAGTTTCTTGATTTCGGGAAGAGTGGTTAACCCATCCATGATGGGCATTTGAATGTCGAGCAATACAACATCCGGTTGGATGTGGCGTAAAAGATTCAGTAGCTGCATTCCGTTTTCTGCCTCTGCCACCATCTGAATATCCTTGCGGCTTGAAAGCGAGGTCTTGACACCGGTACGGAAAAGAGCGTGATCATCCGCTATTGCTACTTTAATCAATGAGTTAGCTTCGTGGTTTTTCATGGGCATTAATATTAGTAAAATTTTAGGGTTCGGTTAATATCTACGGCTGCAAGATGTAAAATTCCCCCTATATATACCATAGTACAAGTACTTGATTTCAGATTTGCGGAAAGTACAGTATCGTCTTCACCGCAATCAACTGAGAAAAGATACGCATTTCAAAAAAGATAAATTACGATGGCTTGCAGTAAATGCCGAACAATTTAAATCGGGCAGTTATGCTCTTGTTAACATACGGATGTGCATATATTTTTGTCTCAGAAAGTTGATTGTAAGGATGATTTGTCTTATCCTACTCATCCAATGTCCAAACCGTCCAGAAAGTTATTCCCAATCCTTTGAAAAACCAGAACAAACTCCCGTCAATCAACTTTCCCTTTACAAGTTCGTTGATTTCCGTTTTTAAAATCCGATGATCTATGAAAGGCTGGCGATTGAAGACCTATAACCATAAACCTTTTCCTATTTAAAGACCCAATAAATTATATACTTTTTTCTTTCATAACAGTAACGTTCAAAGGCCCCTCCGGGAGGAGGGGTTTTTTATGCCCCACCTTTTGAAAATGAATCAACACCTTGAAAACTATACCTACTGAAAAGCCGGCTGAAACGCCGGCTTTATTCATGAGCCACTATAAACTAATGATTTGCTGACCGTTCGCTATAATTTCACCGCCGTTCCCGACGCTATCACCATTAGCATGCTGCCGCTGCCGCCAACTGTTTCAAAATCAAGGTCGACACCAACAATCGCGTTAGCTCCCATAGCCTGGCCTTTTTCAGCCAATTCCCTGAGTGCATCGTCCTTGGCCTGCTCGATTACCCGTTCGTAGGTTTTGCTGCGTCCGCCGAACACGTCCCGTAACCCTCCCAGGAAGTCCTTGAAAATATTGGCGCCGATAATACTTTGCGCATTGATAACGCCCAGGTATTCCCTTACCGGTCTGCCTTCTACAATGTTGGTCGTAGTGATGATCATTTTTTATTATTTTTTAGTTCCTCAAAAATAGTTTTTAGGTTGAAATTATCTTCTGACTGGCTGTTCTTTGATGCTTCCCGGACGTAGGCAATTCTTTTGTCGATATCCGGATGACTTTCGAAAAATTCCGGCATCACCGAATCGGTTGCTGATGCCTTTAAACGAAGAAATAAACGAACAAAGCCTTCGGCATCAATTTTTCGTTCCTTCATTAAGGATAGCCCTCCGATGTCCGCCTCCTTTTCCAAACTCCGGGAGTACGTCAGCGATTTGAATTTATCCGCATGCTCAGCCAATACTGTCGTTACATTGCCAAATCTTCCAAACAAAAGGCTAAGAAAAACGCCTGAGCCAAGTTGCCGAAATACCGATTGGGTGGTATGCCGGTTGTTAATGTGGGTAAACTCATGACTTATTAAGGCAGCAAGTTCGGGATAGGTTTTTAACTCCTTAATCAATGCGCTGTATACTACGATATGGCCCCCCGGCAATGCGAATGCGTTAACTATATCCCCCTCGACGACCGTTATGCGGACGTTGTAATGTGTTGGGACCTTCATCTCTTTAAAAAAATCATTCAGAAGCACTGTTGCTTCTTTGTCTTCCTGTTGTGAAAGGTTCAAAGCATTAAATACGGCATCTCCAAATCCTACTTCGGTTTTTATTGAAACATTTGAGACCAGCTTCTCCGCAAGCCATGGCACAAATAAAAAATACGTTGCAACGAGTATTCCAGCGACTACAAGAAAAACCGAAAGACTCCGTAACCAGGTCTTTGTCGTTTGCTTTTTATACCATGGTTTACGCTCTTCTGCCTGCATGTGCAAAATAAAATCACATGCATCTTTTCCATTTATAAGAAGGCTCTTGTCTTTCATGGCACCATTGATAACTTTTGTTGCCTGCAGGCTTCTGTCAAAAACTGCAAAAATCTCCTTTATATTCCATCTAAACGTTATTGTTGTACCATCTTGTTCACGATAACCAATGGAAATATGGTCCTTCATTGTAAGTACCGTAGCTTCGACCGGCTCAGCCCCGTGATGGGAAATATAGGTTGCAAACCATGTCTTCATCATGCAAACTTAGGCTTCAATAACGAAGTGCCGCTGGCATTAATCCTTTTTTGACAATTTTTTCAAATGAATCATTTCATTGACATTTGCCTCTCAAATGATCCATAATGGCAAGGTTGTTCTCCCGTTATTATTTGCAAACAATTTTTCTGGCATTTGCACTGACTATCGCGGTGCCCGTTTTCAGCTGGGGACTCACCGGCCACCGAATTATTTCAGAAATCGCTCAGCAACACCTTACCAAAAAGTCGCGTAAGGAATTGAAAAAACTGATTGGCAGAGAGACGCTGGCATGGTGGGCAAACTGGCCCGATTTTATTAAATCCGATTCCACATGGAATCATGCTTCTCCCTGGCACTACGTGGATTTGCCGGGCAACATGGAAAAACAGAAATTTATTGACGACCTGAAGAAACTCCCGGGCAAGAATCTTTATACACAAATACAAGCTATGTTGGCAGAACTGGGCAACGTGTCGCTTCCTGCCGAGCAAAGACGCACCGCTTTATATTTTTTGATACACCTGGTAGGTGACCTTCATCAGCCCCTTCATGTAGGAAGAGATGAAGATGCCGGCGGGAACAAGATCGTAGTTTACTGGTTCGATAGAAAGACAAACCTGCACTCATTATGGGATAATATGCTCATCGACTACCAGCAATACAGTTATACCGAATATGCAAATCTTCTCGATATCAGGGAGCGGGAACTGGTAAAGAGCTGGCAATCCTCAGCCTTAGAGGATTGGTTTTATGAATCGCATGTGATTTCAGACTCTATTTATGACGCTTCACCCAACGAAGCCAAACTGGGTTATAAGTATAATTTCCAGTTTCAAAAAATACTCGAGGAGCAACTGCTCAAAGGTGGTGTCCGGCTCGCTGCACTGCTCAACCAGGCCTTTTCAAAATAGAAAACAGGCTCGTTATTTCTTGATTAATGTTTTTGACTGGGTTATCACGCACGTGGTAATGTCCATTAATGTTTTTTGCTGATCGGGTAAAAGGTCAACGGTAACCGCCTTTTTATCGTTTCCGGTAAATATGAAATGAGCCACCCGCTGCGTAGCTAATTTTTGCAACACGGTTGGAGTCGACAACCCGTTTCTGAAGACAAAATGAAAATAACCGTCGCAGTTCATGCTACCAGTGTTGCGATAGGTTGTTTTCGCCTTGTTACCCTCAAAAAATATGAAAACAGTTGATTCGTCTTCGAAACATTTGTTATCGACCACGAAAAAAAAGTCTATTTCTTTGCTATCCGCATCAATGGTAAGGGTAGCTCCCTGCAGGGACATGAACCCCGAAGACAATTTGACCTCTTTCGTATAAGGGTCAGTGTCGCGTATAAGTTTACATACGGCAGCTGTTGAATCCTGCGCGTCAATAAACAGCGGCAATAACAAAAAAATTGTAATGATTCCTTTCATACATACCGATTAAAGTTTAAAAATAAGAGTTTCTGTCAAACGAGTTTCTGTATTAACGTTCCTATATGTTTTATCATATTTCCAAGCTGAACCTGATTTAAAAATCGGGTGAAACAATCAAACTTTCAATTCAGTGCAGCTGGCCGCAATCCATGTTCTTCAACCTGGTGCAGTTCCAAGACAACTAATCATTAAGAAGTGCCGATAATAAACCATTGACTGTCGTTATCCATGGCTAAAAAGAGGCAGATTATCGTTATATTCATGGAACCATCTGACACAATTGGCCACCGGAGTCAAAATAACGGATACTGCAGCGCGGAGATGAAAAAATTCTGTTTGATACTGTTTTTAAGTACTCTCGCTCATTTGGCAAAGGCCGACCATATCACGGGCGGCGAAATGTATTATACATATAACGGCCTTACGGCCGGAGAAAATAGTTATACCGTTACTTTAAAGTTATTCAAGCGTTGCAATTCGGGCCGCGAATTCCCAAATCCTGCGGTCGTTTCTGTATTCAACAAGTTGAGCTTTGAACGGTTTTCCGATTTTAGTGTTTCTCTTTTAAGGGAGGAAACAATTAGCATGATCGACACGGACCCCTGCGTCACGGATCCACCCATAGTGTGTTATGTAGTGGGTTATTATCAATTTGTGATTTCTTTACCGCTAAACCAGGCAGGCTATATACTTGCCAGCGAGGTGAACTACAGAATTCGCGGAATCAGCAATACTGACAATGCCCAGACTGGAGCAACGTATACCTGTGAAATTCCGGGTACGCAACCTTTAAATAATGGCCACGTTAATATCAGCGCAACATTCACGGGAACCGACCTTGTTGTAGTGTGCGCAGGTAATTATTTTGAATATAGTTTCGGCGCCAGGGATGATGACGGCGATGAGCTCAGGTACTATTTCTGCGGAGCTTATGCAAGTACTCATAATTTTATCGGGGGAGAGCCAGCCGGAAACCCCCCATATAGATCCCTTGTCTACAATTCGCCGGAATTTACGGCTTCTTTTCCGTTGGGGGATAAGGTAACGATCAATCCAAAAACAGGATTGATTTCGGGCATAGCGCCAAAGTCGGGCATATATGTAGTGACTGTTTGCGTCGAGGAAGTTCGGAATACAGTCCTTATTGCAACACAGAGGAAAGATCTGCAGATCAATATTACCGATTGTAACATCGCAGCCGCTTTATTGAACGAAGAGTATATGCTTTGTGATAATTCCAGGTCAATAGGCATTACCAATCAGTCTAACAGCCCGCTGATAAGAACTTATGAATGGGAAGTGCTCAATCCTGCGGGATCGGTGATCTATACCTCCACCAACCCAACCCTGAGCTATACATTTAATGCTAATGGCACTTATACTGCCCGCCTCACCGTAAATAAAAATGAAATGTGTACAGACACCACGTCTGCTAAAATATTAGTTTATCCCGGCCTGGTTCCCAATTTCACATTTGATGGTATTTGCATTCACAAGCCCACCATTTTCACCGACAAAACAACTCCGGGTATAGGTACCGTAAATTCCTGGGCATGGGACTTTGGGCAGCTTGGCTACAATTCCGATACTTCGAGTTTGCAAAATCCAGGTTATGCATACCCGGCCGCCGGCGTGAAAACTGCCCGCCTGATCGTGACAACAACCAATGGTTGTCGTGACACAATTTTGAAAACAATTACAACCATTGATAAACCTTTAATGAACCTTGGCTTTTATGATACCCTGGTCTGTGTAAGTGACAGGTTGCAGTTATTGGCAAACGGTACGGGCAATTTTAGTTGGTCCCCGGCAAACAATATGACCGATCCCAATACCGCGACTCCAACGGTTTTTCCAACGACCACTACTACTTATTATGCGGAACTGGAAGTTGAGGGATGTACGAATCGCGATTCGATGACTGTGAGAGTTACGGATCATGTTAACCTGCAAATGATGCCCGACACTACTATTTGCGCCCTTGATACCATCTTGTTGCATATATCTTCAGATGGGCTTCAGTATTCCTGGACGCCGGTCCAGCAGGTAATAAATTCGAATGTAAAAAATCCAATTGTGATAACAGGCGCCACCACCACCTACCAGGTGAGAGCAGTCATCGGCGGTTGTTCAACTGTAGGCAATGTTAAAGTAAATGCGATTCCCTATCCGTTTGCCGATGCCGGAAAGGACACGGTAATTTGTTATAACACACCTGTACCGCTACATGCATTGACGGATGGCTATACCTGGTCATGGTCACCCGGGTCATCAATTAATAATACGGGAATACTAAACCCGGTCGCTTACCCCCAGCACACGTCTGATTATATTTTTACAGTTTACGACAACAGGGGATGTCCTAAACCAGGCAGAGATACGGTTCATGTGACCGTATTGCCAAAGCTCGTTCCATCTGCAGGCCGGGACACTGCTGTTGTTGTGGGTCAAACCCTACAATTAAATGCGTCCGGTGGCGACAGGTACCTATGGTCGCCCCCGCAATCTTTATCCGACGTTAATATTGCTAATCCTGTTGCCATGTTCACTGAACCATCTAATGGAATTCCCTACCAGGTGCAGGTGTTTAATTCGGCAGGTTGTGAAGACACGGCTTTCATCAACATAAAAGTGTATGCTACACTGCCAACCGTTTTTGTGCCATCTGCTTTTACGCCTAATAATGACGGCATAAATGATGTATTAAGACCATTGGCGGTCGGTATGCAGCAGATCCAGTTTTTCCAGGTTTTTAACCGCTGGGGCCAGTTGGTATTTAGCACGCAACAAAACGGAAAAGGATGGGATGGCCGCATCAACGGTCAGCTTCAATCAAACAACACGTATGTATGGATGGTAAAGGCAATTGATTTTACAGGCGCGGCTTATTTTAAGAAGGGAACGGTCACATTGGTCAGGTAATTATCCAACGATTGTATTCCCTAAAGGTTTTTCTCCATGTCAATCGGTGATATTTATTTAAATTGCCAGATTATAAAAAATAAATATCACTATGGCAACAGCAACGAAATCCAAATCTAAGCCGGCGAAAAAAGTTGTAACCGATAAATCATTCCAGTTTCTACGCAGTTATATTAACAACGCCTCTCCTGTTGGTTTTGAAACCTGGGGACAAAGGCTGTGGATAGAATACCTGAAACCATATGTTGACAGCCATTACGTTGATCCTTACGGAACGGCGGTTGGAATCATCAATCCGGATAATAAATTTAAAGTTGTCATCGAAGCACATGCCGATGAGATCAGCTGGTTCGTGAATTATGTTACACCTGAAGGATTAATTTATTTAAAGAGAAACGGAGGTGTCGACCACCAAACTGCGCCCGCATCCCGGGTTTTTATTCACGGCAAGAAAGGACCGGTAAAGGCGGTATTCGGATGGCCGGCGATACATACCCGCTTGGGTAGCGCCGACGCCAAAGAAACTCAACCGAAGACCGACAATCTATGGTTGGATTGCGGAGCGAGGAATCGTAAAGAAGTAGAAGCACTGGGTGTTCACATTGGTGCAGTCGTCACTTACCAGGATGGATTTGATGAACTGGCAAATGGCAATTATGTGGGTCGCGCATTTGACAATCGTATCGGAGGGTTTATGATTGCGGAAGTAGCAAGACTGTTAAGGGAAAATAAAAAGAAATTACCATTCGGGTTATATGTGGTCAATGCGGTACAGGAAGAAATCGGATTGCGTGGCGCAGAAATGATTGCGCGCAGAATAAAACCAGATATTGCTATCATAACGGATGTAACGCATGATACTACTACGCCGATGATCAATAAAAATATCGAGGGCGACGTGTTATGTGGAAAAGGACCTTCGCTTTCGTATGCGCCGGCCGTGCACAATAAATTGCTTGCATTGGTGGAGAAAGTAGCTGCCGACAAGAAGATTCCTGTACAATGGCGCGCGTTAAGCCGCAGCACGGGCACAGACACCGATTCGTTTGCCTATTCAAACGATGGCTGTCCTTCCGTTCTCATTTCTATCCCGCTTCGCTACATGCATACCACAGTGGAAATGCTTCACCGCGATGACATCGATAATACTATTCAACTTATGTATGAAACATTGCTCGTTTTGACGCCAAAAACAAATCTGCGTTATTTGTAAAAAATTTGCGTCTTGCCGACCAGAATACGCTCCCTTCGTTGATATGAAACCAGGTACGGCTCATTCAAGGTAAATAAGGTAATAAGGTCACTTTCACTTTTCGTTCTAATTTTTACCAGGGTAATAAGGTTGATGGCGATTGATTGAAACCTTATTACCTGAGTAAACTAAAGCGTCATACAAATCCAACCTTATTATTTTGTTCGACTGCCGGGAACTTGTTTTGTGCACTTAGTTAATTAAGATTGCCGGATATTTTCCCGGGCCGCTTCATTTAGCGCATCTTTTCTTACAACATCGGTGACGATCTTTTCCAGTTTGCGTATGCGAACATAGAGCTTGATGATTACAAACCAGAATATCACAATACTCAGGTAAAAAATAAGATCGGCTCCGCGGCCCACTCCCAGCCTGTGGGCGATGGTGTTGGTGAGATCGGGTAAAAAAATAAAAACCAGTGCCGCCGTGACCATTGCAAGCAGGAGGAGAAAGTCCAGGATGGAGTTGTGCAGCCGCACAAAAAAATAGATAGCCACCAATACTACTGCGGTAATTAAAACGATTTGAATTCCGTTCATCCGAACAATTTTTGTAAAACTAAATCAAAAAAAATCTTGAGGCTGTTTAGCGAAGATTGACCTTTATTTTTTGAATAGGGCGTGTACAACACGGCCGCGCCAACTTCCCTATACCTGAGATGCTGCTTTTTGATTTGAGCTACAATTTCAGTAGCGTGCGCCATCCTGTTTTCGGTGATTCGTATTGAATGCGCCGCGACCCGGTTCATTGCCCGCAATCCATTGTGCGCATCTGAAAGATAAAGGCCGGTGAACAAATAGTTTATCCAGCGGCCTGCTTTTAATATCAATTGTTTCATGACGGGAGCATTATGCGAGCCTTTGGCCAAAAAACGCGATGCAAGGACAATGTCGGCCTGCTCCATAAATAATGGAGCAAGTATTGCCGGGATATCCTTAACGCTGTGCTGTCCGTCGGCATCAAACGTAATAAACCATGAAGCTCCCTGCTTTAATGCGAAATCAATACCTGTCTGCAGGGCCGCACCCTGGCCAAGGTTTACCTTGTGGCGTATATAATAAATTTGGCTTTTCCCTGCGAATTGTTCTCTTAGTTCCTCTGAAGATCCGTCGTCCACTACAACGATTGGACAGCCTAATTGCACCAATTCGTGCACTACCCTGCCGATAATATTATTCTCATTAAAAGCGGGAATAATAATATACGTTCTACTTAATGGAGCACTGTAATACATGTTCAAATTTTCCTATGGATTAGGATCGATTGTTTGCATGAATATTTCTGTTCCTGCCACTTCTTTAACAAGCCTTGCCCCGCTATTTTTTACATAATTAGCGTACCGTTCTTTTTCAGGCTCAAAAATAACTGTAAATATCACAGCGGGTTTCTTCACCGTGATAATTTGACGGTCCAGCTCATATGGATTTCCTATTCCTTTTTGTTTATGCATGGATGCAAGCAGCGGGTAATATTTATCAGATGAAGCCACAAGAATATCTTTCTCCGGATTGTCTTTTATAGTTTGCCTTAGCAACGCTTCAAAATAAACATAATCCTGTTCCCGCACAGCTGCTTTCTTCATAGCAGTGTACTTCATGGCAACTTTTATTGTGTAATACCCCTGGTGGAGCGAATTCGCTAAAAGCAGAATGAACAGCAGTGAAATAATAGTTGAGGAAACCCCTTTGAGGCGGAACAAATCATTTCTTTTGGCGATAACAGATAACGCTAAAAGCTGAATAAACACAACCGGAAAAGCATGATACCTGCCCTCCATAATAAAACTCCATGCGCTTCCCGACAACGTGTATTTCATATCGTGGGTAAGGCTCAGCAGTGCAAGTCCTCCGACAATGGCCGCAGAAAGAATGAAACCTGTTGCAATAAAGACCGGGAGATCACCTTTGCGGGGTTTTAGTTTTTTATAAAAAAAATTAGAAGCGACGATAAGTATAAATAAATAAAGCACCATGTTAACCCAGCTAAATATCTGCATCCATGATGAGTACCGAACGGTGGAGTATTTGCCAAGTTGTACCGGCACAAGGTTGAGATTTACGAATGCAGCGATGACGGCCGGGTGCCAATAATTGAGGTGCTCTAAAAAAAATCCCTTCTTGTCCACACCGGTATAGAACGGACTTCCACACAAATTTTGCTGAAAAATCATCGCAATCGATAAGCCTGCAAAACAAATAACAGATGAGATAGCAAAAGCTCTTGCAGCCGGCTTGTTTTTCTTCACAAAGGATATGATTAGCAAAAACAGGATAGTGAACAGTGCTACCGGCACATAAATGAACCGGGTAAAGCCCGCAAGAAAGAGACAAAATCCGGCCACTATGCCAAAGTTTCTTGTCGATTGCCTGTCACTGTTGTTCCATATTCTGATTGCCGAATAAAAAAAACCAAGCAGAAAATCCAGGGCAAGCAGGTCGGTTCCCAAGGACGCTTCAATAAAATCATGCGATGAAAAAGCAATGAGCACAGTACTTATATTCAGCCAGGCATTTGATAATCCCTGGGTTTTTAAGATGGCGCGGCATAAAAGGATAAAGGCGATGAAGCAGCATATCTCAAATAAAGTAGTGCCCAGGAAAATATCAGTACCAAATAAAAATTGAAATGGTGTAATCAGCAATCCATAACCCGGCGGCCAAAAACAAAAAGACTCTTCCACTTCCCTGTCAAGGTTATCCAGGTAAAAAAAACTGTTGGTCCATCCTTTTCCATGAAGCAGGTTATAACTGGCAGAAAGACTATATATTTTGTCTTTTCCTATGTACGAATAAAAACTGATTAATACTGACTTTGCAAGAATGCATAGCACAATGATGTAAAATGAAGTTCTTCTATGGGAAAGAATGTCGTATACAATCTTTAAGAAATTCTTCATAGCAGTTGGTTAACAACCGGAGGGTTAGTTACCACCCGATTTTTTCGCCGAAATTACCCAATCCAAAATACTGGTTCAATGTCATGCTGATGCCAAACTGGTTATAGGCCGTATTGTTCTGATAATGAGACCGGGCATATCTTATCTGCATTTTGTTAAGCAACAATGCTACACCAAGTGAAAAACCCGTGAGCCCGTTGCCTGTATTTTCGATGCTCAGCTCCTGGCGCATAAGGTAGTTGTAACCGGCAGCAATCTCCACTTTGCCAGCGATATAAACCGTTGTCGCAAGCACAAAATGGCGAAACAACTTATCGATCGTGAATTTTTTTGTGCTGTCTACTTCAAATCCGTTGTCGGCATTGAAAGCGGGATCACTATACCTTATATCAAATGTATGGAGGTGATGCGCAGTAAAAGAAAAACCGAAGGGTGAGTTTTCCAGGCGTTTTGTGAGCCCTACCTGTAAATCAAATGGGAGATCATCGGGATCAGTGCCATCATACTTCTTCAACTGAGTACCCATATTCTTCGCCAGTACTGAAGCTGAAAAAAGTTTTGCAGAATCATGATATAATACACCTACATCAACGGCGATACCGTTAGAACGGTATGGGCCATAGTTTGAATTAATAAATTTCAGGGTAGCACCGTATTTCCACTTCGCCAGGTAGCCGCGTGAAGCAGACAGTTGCATCACCCAGTCTGTTGGCCGGAATTGCCCCAAAAGATTGCCGGCGGCATCCGCCTGCTGAACACTGCCATAATTCAAATAGTTTAATCCCCATTGAAAACTTGTATTGATCTTCTTGTGATGGTAAGCAAGAGACAGATGGTAGGATTGTATTCCGTCATACATTGAATTGAAAACTGCGTTCATCTGTGTATGCATGCGCGGAGTAAGCAAAGCCGGGTTATTAAATGCCAGCCCCGCATCAGACGAGATCTGCGAAGTATTTACACCACCCAGGGCAGTGAGTTCGGGTGTGCCGGGCAGCCGGAGAAAATTAAAAACCGTATTACCTCCCAGTGTTTGTGCCTGTAGAGAGACACAGCCTGTAACAATCCATATGAAAAAGGGCAAACGCAATACGATGCGAAGATAACATCCCGGAGCTTAGCAGTGCAGTGAATAACTGTTATTGAAGTCGCGGTTTGAAATAATTCAAAAATATACCCCTATACCAATGCCAGTTCCAGGACCTGGTTCATCGTTTTTACGAAATGAAATTTAATGCCTTTAATAAACGATGAATCTATTTCCTGTACATCCTTTTCATTTTGCCAACAAAGAATTATTTCCTTTAAACCGGTTCTTTTTGCAGCCAGCACTTTTTCTTTAATGCCGCCAACCGGTAATACCTGGCCGCGCAAAGTGATCTCGCCTGTCATTGCCAAAAAGGGCTTCACTCTTTTTCCAGTCAATGCCGAAGCAATTGCCGTCATCATCGTAATGCCTGCGCTGGGACCATCTTTGGGAACGGCACCTTCCGGGACGTGAATATGTATATTTCTTTTTTCAAACAACTTGTGATCTACATGATATTTTTTTGCGTTGGATTGCAAATAAGTCAACGCCGTGCTTGCGCTTTCTTTCATCACGTTTCCAAGATTGCCGGTCAGCTTTAGTTCTCCTTTGCCTTCGCTGATGGTTGTTTCGATAAAAAGTATCTCGCCGCCGACATAGGTCCAGGCAAGTCCGACGGCTACACCCGCCATGTTCGCCGTTTTGTAAATCTCGTTATTATAACGAGGCTTCCCAATGATCTTTTGAATGTCTGCGGATGTAATGGATGATATTAATTTTCCCTTCAACGCCAGCTCCTTTGCCTGGTATCGCATAATGGACGCAAGCTGCCTGTCGAGCTCCCTCACGCCGCTTTCACGGGTATGATCCTCGATCAATTTTTTCAAGACCTTATCTGCAATCTTAAATGCCGAGCTTTTCAGACCGTGTAATTCTTTCTGCTTTGGGATCAGGTGTCTCTTCGCGATTTCCAGTTTTTCCTCTACTGCATATCCGCTAAGGTCTATTATCTCCAGCCGGTCGCGCAAAGCAGGTTGAATTGTTTGTACGTTATTGGCGGTTGCTATGAATAATACCTTGCTCAGGTCATATTCCGATTCAAGATAATTGTCGTAAAAGTTATTGTTTTGTTCCGGATCGAGCACTTCCAGCAGGGCGCTGCTGGGATCGCCACGATGATCACTGCCCACTTTATCGATTTCATCGAGTATGATGACCGGGTTGGACGATTTCACTTTGCGAAGTGTTTGAAGTATACGCCCGGGCATCGCTCCTATATACGTTTTCCGGTGACCTCTAATCTCGCTTTCGTCGTGCAGCCCGCCAAGGCTTAGTCGTGAATATTTTCTTCCAACGGCACTGGCAATGCTTTTCCCCAAAGAGGTCTTTCCAATACCCGGCGGGCCAATAAAACAAAGTATTGGGCTCTTCATATCACCCTTTAGTTTCAATACAGCTAGGTATTCAAGTATCCTTTCTTTGATCTTGGTCATACCGTAGTGATCTGCATCTAATGTCTTCTTAGCTTTCGCAAGATCGTAGTGATCTTCCGTATAGGATTGCCATGGAAGATCCAGCATCAGGTCGAGATGATTGTACACAACAGAGTAGTCGGGTGTGCTCGGATGCATCCGCTCAAGCTTTTCAATACCTTTTTTAAACAACTCTTTCGCAGCAGCCGGCCATTTCATGGCCTCGGCCTTTTTCTGCATTTCCTTTACTTCCTGGGTATTGCTGTCTCCGCCCAACTCATCTTTAATGCTTTTGAGCTGCTGCTGTAAAAAATATTCGCGTTGCTGTTTGTCTAATTCAGTCCTCGTCTTCGTGGTTACTTTATTTTTCAATTCAGCGAACTGCAGCTCTTTTTGCAGTAGTTGCATGAGCAGATCTGCGCGTGCACGAATATTATTTAATTCAAGCAGGCGCTGTTTTTCCTTTATATCTGTATTCAGGTTGCTGGATACAAAATGAATGAGGAAAGACGGGTTTTCAATATTGCGCAAAATGATTGAAGCTTCGGCAGGCAGGTTGGGTGAAAGCTGGATGATCTCGGTTGCCAGATCCTTTATATTGGCAACATAAGCGTCGAAATCGGCATCCTTTGGTATTTCCTGTTCGGCGATCTTATTGATTTTTGCTTTGAAATAGGGATCTTCTCCTACGATCGAATCGATACTAAACCGGCTTTTACCCTGGATGATGATCGTAGTACCGCCATCAGGCATTTTTATCTGCTTAACAATTTTAGCGATCGTGCCCACATTTTCGAGGTCCTTTACTTCCGGGTCTTCAACGGTGCTGTCTTTCTGGGCAATCACACCAATCAGCTTGTCGCCTTTATATGCATCGGTCACCGCTCTAATACTTTTGTCACGGCCAACGGTAATGGGCAATACTACACCGGGAAAGAGCACCGTATTTCGCAAGGGTAACAAAGCAATTTCGGCCGGGACCACTATGCCATTGCCATCTTCCTGGTCACTTTCGGTCAGGGGAATAATGGGCATAAAATCGGTCTCTTCTTCTGCCCTCATAAAAATTTGATCAAAATTCATAAACAATCTCCTTTGGACAATCTGTCATACCGCCTCGGGTGGCGCTAAAATACAGTGCGAAACTGTAGTTGTCAAGTTTCGTGCCGCCGCAAAATAAACTGACAAAGCGGTAAAAAAAAGCCCTCCTGCAGCAACAAGAGGGCAACAATCTATAAAAACTGGATTTTAAAGCGCTAATCCCAATGAAACCTGGAAGCCCTGGCTTTTCCACTCGCTACTATTACCTAAATCACTGATGTTACTCAATCCTATGGCATACCGCCCGGTAACACGGATCGCACTGAATTTAAGCTGTAAACCACCCAACATTGCAAAGTCGCCACTTTTAAACGCTTCGGCGCCGTTTTCCAGCAGGTTCTTGTCGTGATTTATCAATATGCTGAACTGTGGCCCGGCCTGGAGCGAAAGAAAATTCCCTATTATTTTATAGTTAAGCAAGACAGGAACTGAGAGATAATTCAACTTCACCTTATACTGCTCCGAGCTTAACACATCCTGGTAAATATGGCGGTAATTGCTGTCCACTGTCGACGAATACTGGTTGAACAGCACCTCGGGCTGTAACCCGAGTTTTTCACCGAGGCCTATCTCGGCAAAGCCACCTATGTGGTACGCGTAATTGAATTTGTCATCGAATGAGTATCCATCAATCTTGGTGATGTTGCTACCGACTTTAAAACCGATATGAAACTGGGCCATGAGCGAAGACGAGATGAATAGGGTTACGAGAAAGGGGAAAAAGAATTTAGCTTTCATACATTTTGTTTTTTTGTTTCAGAAAATGGAGTGGTATGATGCCATCCGGGTGCGGCGAATCCAAATAATGTCCTGACGCTAAAACATCCTTTCAAATCAAATATTGCAGCATCAATGTGAAGATTATCTAAAAACCGCCACCAGTAACAGAAGTTCAGACAGCTGCATAAGACTAATGGTTTACCATTTAAAAGTTAAAAAACCTGAAAAGGGTAAATTCATTTTGATCTCATACTTAAAACCTCCGGGTCTAAATAAACCTGGCAATACACCTTAATCTGACAACGGAAGGGGTTGTAACCCCTATAGAAGAGGCAAAGATATTAATTAAAGAAATGTTATCGTTATTTCGGGAAATCATTAAAATGACAATACTATCCGGGGATTAATTACGTTTTTAATCAACTCCCCTTTAAAATAACTAGTAGCTTAATGCTTAAGGCAGCTGCAAAACTAACATTGCTCATCGCACTTGGCACAACGGCCTATACGCAAGAGGTGCTGAATCCATCCATTTCTAAGCGACGGAATTACTTGGGATTTTCTCTTATACCATCATTCTCTGAAAAAGCAAAAATTGAAGGGGATAAGGATACATACGATTTGAAAAGTCATTCAAGATTCGGGCTGGAGGCGCTGATCCAATATCACATCAATTTTGCAAAAAACTATTCCTTGGTCTTCGGCGTCGGAGGGAATGTATTCACCACCTGTTTTCACTATCATATTCAAAAGGAAATGTTTGATCCGCCAGCTGAGTCAGACATATCAACGGGTGCGGGACACCAGTTCGGATTCGCCTTTGCTGGGCCGACCAGCGTGAAGGTTCAGGCTGAATTGCTCCGACGATGGCGTCACAATAACGCACATAACTGGAACGTCTCTGCGGGTTTTAGCCTGCTATATTCGTTAAACGGTGGAGGGGGGCAAACATGGCGTGTAATCGAGTATCCTAATGGGCAAACAAAACAATACGTGATTTTTACGGAGAATGTCAATAATTATGAAAAGCCGTGGATGAATTATCATATTTCCGGCGGTCATGAATGGGTTTTAAAATCAAAAGATATACTCCAGGTCAACTTAAAAGTGAATTTGTCTCCGGCAGACGCTTTAACGATAAATTATCTTTTTACTACAGGTGTGCAACCGGATTTGAGCGGCACGTTCAAATCATCGGGTTCTTATATTGGCCTCAGCATAGCCTATATTGACACGTGGGTCACCTTTCGGGTTAAAAATAAGGGTCAAAAATGAATTGTGTTTTTATGGCTTAGCCACATTGACTGCAAACATGGGTTTAGCTTAAAGCTTCGATTAACATGCAATATTAAAATACAATTCCTGCATTCAGATAGAATAATGGCGTCAGCGTTCCAGAAGGGAAATAATAGTCGAGAATGAACTGTGGTTGTATAAAAACCTTCCCAAAAGAATACTCCGGCCGGAGATGCATCGTTAGTGAGATCGGCTGAAATTCCATTTTGTCATCAACGCTGATGTCACCGGTATTGAATAAAAGCGTAGAAGCATTGCGCCGGTTGACGCTATAAATACCATTGCTGCTGTTGAAACCAAATTTCTGGCTGCCTGCAGAAAAGGACACCTGCGGCGTGAATTTTATATGATCCCTGTTGTCTATCACATGCATCCAATAAAAACTATGACGGGCAAAAACGGTCATAAGAAAATCGGCCACCGTTTCATTACTATTGGTGATGGTGACAATATTACCGCGCTTTCTTTTGCGGAGTAATTCAACGAATTTCTGCCGCTCTTCGTATGCGGTCCGGCTACCACTTCCATAGCTAAGCGCAAGACCAGGCTGGACCCACGATTTTCGCCAGACAAAATACCCGTTCAGCTCATTTTGTAAGGGAGATGTATAAAAATTTAAAGAGTCCTTTGTTATATACCGCGTATACGAAATCCCCGCGGTCCAATCCATGTTGGTGATAAAATCAAATGAGGGACTGATCGAAAACTGGTAAAGGTTAAGCTTTTCCTCATCATCGGTCACGTTGCCAGATACTGTAAGTCCCAAACCCGATCTATGATAGTATCCTAATATCGTTGAAAAGAGGCCTCTTTTTGTCGATTCAAGCTGTGTCAGGTTCCTTCGCCAATAATTGAAATAGTTACTGCCCAGCGAAAAATTGACGAGGAAGAAACTCTTAGGTTTTAGCAATGAATCAAGGAATAAGTCCAGCTCGTTCATCAATTCGTCATAATCAAGAGTGGTGTCGATATCCGGAATCACAATTGTCGAGACAGGAACGGTATCCGTTGTCGATTGCGAATAGCCGGGAACCGAGAATAAGAAAAGTGAGACTATAATTAAGTAGCGTTTAATCATGATGGAGGCCTGAAATTTTGGACTGGCAGGTTCCGCAATTGGACTCAATAGTCATATGAAAGTTTAAAATTTATATAATCAACTTAATTCCAATACAGTGATTTCAGGAAGTATCCCCACTCTCCCGGGATAGCCTATAAAACCGTATCCCCGGTTGACGTAGAGCTTTTGAGAAGCTTCCTCATAGAGTCCAGCCCATTGATCGTATACGTATTGGACGGGACTCCATTTAAATCCCGGTACTTCAACGCCAAATTGCATCCCGTGAGTATGTCCTGAAAGCATCAGGTCAACATCCGAATATTTGCGCCGCACTTCTGCATCCCAGTGAGACGGATCATGGCTCATCAAAATCTTAAAAGGGTAAGGTTCTGAACCTGCGTAGGTTTTCGCCATATTGCCATATTTTGGAAATCTTGCCTTTGCACTCCAGTTTTCCACACCCAGTAGTGCGATCTTATCCACACCTTTTTGCAGCTCTACGTGTTCGTTCATGAGAAGCCGCCATCCGAGCTCTGCATGAACTTGTTTTAATCGTTCTAGGTTGTTTATTTTATCCTGCCTGGTATCCCACTGAACATAATCACCATAATCGTGATTTCCTAACGTTGAATACACACCTAGTGGAGCGGTCAGCCTGTTGAATACATCCATAAACGATTCCATCTCCTCGGCCCTGTTGTTGACCAGGTCGCCGGTAAAAAGAATGAGGTCCGGCTTTTCATTGATTATTTTTTCCACACCTTTCATCACGGCATCCTTATTAGTCAGGCTGCCACAATGAATGTCTGAAATATGAACAATTTTTAGTCCTTTGAAGGAAGCCGGTAGATTACGAAAGGTGAGAGCGATTCGCCTCACCTGGTATTGGTATTTATTTCCGAAACCATTGAGCAGCGTTGCAAACAGACCGCCACCTGCAATCATCCCCGCCCAGCTGAGGAAAGCAGAACGGGAAATTTTTTCGCCTTCCTGCAATTGTTCACCTTCTGTGTTCTGAAAGAATAGTTCGCCCGCGGCCCATTGAACGAGCCTTCTCACATCATCCACGAGGAAAAAAACCGAAGCGATCATTTTCGCAAAGAATAATCCAAGCACGATTGCAAAAATGGTGGTGCGCAAAAACCTCATCTGGTTATCAAAAAGCAGGTAAGGGAGTATGAGTAAGACAACTATCGCCGCTACGGACAGCGACCAATAGACCGTGTAGATTATCATCTTAAACTTGCTGCTCACAGGGTGAGAAATCACTTTAACAGCCTGGAATACATAAATGTCCAGCAATATCATCAACAATATTAGTATCCACCAGAATGGAGAATTACGCATGCATGTGATTTAAAACAACAAAGATAGCCGTCAAATAATCTTCCCTATGAACGCTTATTTTTGCCTGATATGCGTTTACAAATGGGCAAAACTAAATTTTGCGGTCTTATTGATAGATGACAATTTTACCGTAAACTGACCACATTGAATTACAAATTAAAATCGCTGAGCTGAGATGGCAAGAATAATTGGGGTAGCAAATCAAAAAGGAGGTGTCGGAAAAACAACGACCGCAATAAACCTGGCGGCCAGCTTAGCCGTCCTCGAGTTCAAGACTTTGTTGGTGGATGGTGATCCGCAGGCTAACAGCACCACCGGTGTTGGCTTTGACCTCCATAATATTACCCAAAGTTTATATGACTGCATGGTAAGCGAAGCCAGGGCAAGAGATGTGATTTTGAAAAGTGAGATACCCAATCTCGACCTTTTGCCATCACACATTGACCTTGTAGGCGCGGAAATTGAAATGATCAACTATCCAAACCGTGAAATGGTGCTGAAGGGGTTGCTCGAAGAAGTTCGCAATGACTATGATTTTATCATTGTTGATTGCTCTCCTTCCCTCGGATTGATTACTGTAAATGCCCTTACAGCTTCGGATGCGGTGGTGATACCCGTACAGTGTGAATTCTTTGCGCTCGAAGGACTCGGAAAATTATTAAATACTATTAAGATTGTACAAAGCCGGTTAAATACTGACCTTGTAATCGAAGGCATATTAATGACTATGTATGATGGAAGGCTTCGTTTATGCAACCAGGTGGTCAGTGAAGTGAGGCGCCACTTTGAAGAATTAGTTTTCAACACCATTATTCATCGGAATGCACGTCTCGCTGAAGCCCCCAGTGTAGGTAAACCGGTAATACTTTACGATGCCAATAGCAAGGGGTCAATGAATTACCTGAACCTCGCAAAGGAGATCCTGCAGAAGAATGATATGACAAAGATTAAAAATGAAGAAAGAATACTCAGTTTTTAGGACGCGGTTTGCAGTTTATAGTCAACCTTTGCATCTCTGAAACTTCGATTGCGAAAAGATGAAACTATAAATGAAAAACCAAGGATGACAACTCCCAAACACAATAAAGAAGCACTCGGTCAGGGAATTCGATCACTTTTGAAAGGGATAGATAGTGATCTCAAAACCGGAACCGGTGCTCTGAAACCAGCAGTAATTGACAACGTCACCGGTATTACCCGTATCCCGGTTGACCAGGTAGAGTCCAATCCCAAACAACCCCGCCGCGACTTTGACGAACAGACGTTACACGAACTGGCGGAATCCATCAAGATTCATGATATCATTCAACCGATCACAGTTTCAAGACTGCCTTCGGGAAAATACCGCTTGATTTCCGGGGAACGCCGCCTGCGTGCATCAAAAATTGCCGGGCTGAAAGACATTCCCGCATACCTGCGTCATGCAAACGATTCGGAGCTTCTTGAGCTGGCGTTGTTGGAAAACCTGCAGCGGGAGGACCTTAACGCAATGGAGGTTGCCCTGAGCTATAAAAGAATGATGGAGGAGCTGGATTACACGCAGGAACAAGTTGCAGAACGAATGGGGAAAGACCGAAGCACGGTAGCCAATTTTATCAGGTTGCTTAAACTTCCGCCGGATATTCAACTTGCCGTGCGCAATGGTCTTTTAAGTATGGGTCATGCAAGGGCTTTGATCAATGTAGATACCGTTGACAAACAGTTGTTCATTTATAAAGAAATAAAGGAAAAAGGGTTGTCTGTAAGGCAAACTGAAGAACTTGTACGAAATATATACAAACAAAGCGGGGCTGTTAAAAAAGTTTCAAAAAACTCCTTACCTCCTGCCTACCAAAAAATTGAAGATAACTTAGCAACTTATTTCAGCACCCGTGTTAAGTTAAGACACAGCCGCAATGGTAATGGACAGATTATCATTGATTATTATTCCCAGGATGAACTAACCAAGATCCTGCAGCAAATGGACATACAGGTTGGATAAATGCTGATTTGGGTTTTGTAATTGCTGGTGAAACATAGTGGTTTTAAACTTAAGGATACCCCCGGAAGTTTGCTGGAAAACTTACAAATTAGCTTGATGAGGAACAAGAGAGTGTATTTCAATTTTTTCCCGGTGATTTTTTGCCTGGCTGCGCTGCCCTGTGCCTCATTTTGCCAACAAAAAGAAGTGTTGAAGTCTGTCGATTCCTTAAATACTGTCACGACCGTAATTGATACGTCTGCCGATGGAAAAAAGAAGAGTAAAGTAAAAGTTTATAATCCCGGTAAAGCTGCGCTTCGTTCAGCAATCATACCGGGCTGGGGACAGGTGTACAATAAAAAATACTGGAAAGTTCCTATCATTTATGCGGGGCTGGGTATTTCTGCAGGCGTGTTCTTCTACAATCTTCAGACGTACCAGGATACCCGTTTGGCATATACCATAAAGTCCACAAACGATTCCCTGCGGTTTAATGAGATCCCCGATTACCTTCAACCTATTTCTGAGGAGTCGCTCCGGTATTACAGGGACAGTTACCGCCAGGCAATGGACTATTCGATCCTGATCTTTCTCCTGGTATGGGGACTGAATGTGGTAGATGCGGCAGTTGATGCGCATCTTAAAGGCTTTGATGTAAGTCCTGACCTAAGCCTGAAGTTCAAACCATATTATATTCCGGCGGCCGGAACCACCGGTCTGACTATGGTGATGAATATTGGAAAAACGAAGCAGCCTGCACTGTTGAAGGCGAATTTCTGAATCTTTTCATTTGCCTGTACAACACTAGTATTGTTATCTTCACAAGCTCAACATAACATTCAAACTTTTCAACTTTCATGAACATTGCACTCATTGGCTATGGGAAAATGGGAAAGGCTATCGAAGAAATTGCTCTTCAACGGGGACACAAAATTGTATTAAAGATCGACGATGAAAATCTTGCTGACTTCACAAAAGACAACGTGATAAAGGCAGACGTGGCTATTGAGTTTACGGGTCCTCATAGCGCATACTACAACATACGGGAAGTCATCGAATTCGGCGTACCAATTGTTAGCGGGTCGACAGGATGGACGGAACGGATCGACGAAATAAATAAAATTTGTAAGGAAAAGAATGGCAGTTTTCTTTACGCAAGCAATTTCAGCGTTGGGGTAAACATTTTTTTTGAATTAAATAAAAAGCTCGCTTCGCTTATGGCCCCTCATGAGGAATATAACCTTACGATGGAGGAAATACATCATACGCAAAAGAAAGATGCGCCAAGTGGAACAGCCATATCCCTGGCAGAACAAATAATGGGACAATTGCCTCGAAAGAAAAAATGGGTGAATTACAAAAGCGAAAATGATGAAGAGCTTTCCATCATCAGCAAGCGGGAAGATCCGGCACCGGGTACCCATAGCATTAAATACTCTTCCCCGATTGATGACATTGAGATCACACATACTGCACATAACCGGAAGGGCTTTGCGCTGGGGGCCGTTGTTGGTGCTGAATTTATAAGAAATAAGAAGGGAATTTTCACTATGAAAGAGGTGTTGGGGATATAGTATAGGCAGAGCATTTACCTATTTGTCTCTTCCCGCCTCATATCCCTTTAGTTTGCATTTCATCCGTTTTCAATATCGCTGGTAACAATCCTTTTCGATAATCTTTTTTTCTCCTTAGTTTGCTAAAAAACTAATTGTATGAAAAAAATGATGGCGCTGCTGGCCCCGGGCTTGTTTCTTTCGATTGTTTCATTTTCACAAATCCCATTGACTGTTGCTCCGAGCGGGGGAAATAAAAAGGCATCGGTGAGTGAACGCATCGGTCTTACGGACGTAACCATTCACTACGACCGGCCGGGTGTTAAAGGAAGGGAAGGAAAAATATGGGGTCAGTTGGTACATACTGGTTTTACTGACCAGGGCTTTGGCAACAGCAAAATGGCTCCCTGGAGAGCAGGCGCCAATGAAAATACGACCATGGAGTTTTCGGCACCGGTAAAAATAGAGGGTCATAGTTTGCCCGCGGGCAAGTATGGCTTCTTTGTCGCATATGATCCAAACGAATGCACCCTGATATTTTCTAAAAACGCTACGTCCTGGGGAAGCTATTATTACGATGAAAAAGAAGATGCGCTCCGCGTGAAAGTAAAACCCGCAACACTTGAAAGAAGTGTAGAGTGGCTGAAATATGAATTCATGAACGAAACTGAAAACAGCGCTACGATTGCTTTGCAATGGGAAAAACTGATGATTCCTTTTAAAGTGGAAGTTGATTACATCAATGCACAACTGGAATCATTCCGGAAAGAACTGCGAACAGAAAAAGGATTTATTTGGGAAAGCTGGAACCAGGCTGCCGCATGGTGCTTACAAAATAATGTAAATCTTGACCAGGCGCTTGTATGGGCCGACACGGCCACCAGTCAAACTTTCGGTGGGGACAGGGCATTTACTGCATGGACCACCAAGGCACAAATACTTCAAAAACTGAATCGTCCCGCCGATGCAGACAGCATTATGAAAAAGACAACGTCGTTTGCAAGCATGAATGATATTCACTATTACGGCCGGCAGTTGCTTCAACAAAAGAAGAACAAGGAAGCACTTGAAATATTCAAAAGCAACTTCCAGAAATATCCAAACCAGTTTACAACTTTAATGGGGCTCACGCGGGGTTACTCCGCAAACGGGGATTATAAAAACGCGTTGAAGTATGCAAAGCTTGCATTGCCCATGGCTCCCGATGATAATAATAAGAACAATGTTAATGCTATGATAGAGAAATTAAAAGCGGGGAAAGACGCTAATCTTTAAGTAAGATATAATTGAAAAGTGAAAGAGGCGATGCCAAAACTTTTGTCAGCCTGATCTTGGCGAAGGTTGACAGTTTGATTGTCCTATTGAGTTTGTCGAAATATTGACACTCAAACTGACTCTGGGACAGCATCTTTTCATTTATTTGTCAAATGATCATTAATTACATCCTAAAAATTCACAAAGTTTCTGTTCCAAAGCCGCGCCCCGCAGATTCTTTGCCAGTATGCGTCCATCGGGGCCGATAAGAAAATTCTGTGGTATGCTTTGCACGCGATATTGTTTGGCTACGTCATTATTCCAGAATTGCAGGTCACTTACATGCGTCCACGTGAGCTCATCGTTGCGAATAGCCTGCAGCCACCTGTCTTTTTGACCCGGCCTGTCCAATGATACACCAAGGACGGTAAAATTCTTCGAGTTGAATTTTCTGAAATTAGCTACGACGTTTGGATTTTCGTTGCGGCACGGTCCGCACCAGCTGGCCCAAAAATCAAGCAGCACGTATTTTCCCCGGAAAGAAGATAAAGTAACCGGGTGTCCCGATGTATCAACCTGGGTAAAGTCCATTGCGATGCTGCCTATAGCTGTAATTTTTGCTTCTGAAACGGTTTCTTTCAAATAGGTACCATACATGTTTTTCATCGCCATAGGCGTCAGGCTATTCATCCTTTTTTCAGTAAGTAAAACGTCTTCGTTGAGCTGAAGAGTGGCCGCGAGCAGAAATGCACTAACCGCCGATGAATTATGGTCCTTAATAAATTTATCTATATGTTGCTGTACCGCATCTTTTGTAATATTGATCTCATTAATCAGGCTATCCGACCTGATACCTTGCTGGTACTGCTGGCTTTGCCTGGTAAGTTTTTCAAAAAGAGGATCAAAAGTTGATTTGAATTCCCGGAAGTCATTATGCAATGTGGACCCTGAAACTTTTATTTGCTGCAATTGATCAACGTTTCCGTCTATTTTGACCTGCGAATTGTCAAGGAAGGTCATTATTTTTCTATTGCCACCCAGGTTGATATTAAGCATCATGGGTTCTTTTAACGCTGCGTTGAGTTCAAAGACACCATTGCCTACTTTGCCTTTGGCAAGCGTATCAGCCGGCCTGTTCACGTCACTCAGCGAAATAGCCTCCCCTTCCGCAAGACCTTTTATTTTCCCGGTAACGTGCAGTTTGTTCTGAGCTGTGGCCAACATGGGTAGAATTGCCAATAAAAAAACACATTGCTTCATGCGCATCGATTTTTTGACTACCGACAAAGATAATTTCTTTTTTTGCAGGGTAAAAGCGGGCGGGGAGCTAAATTATTGCCTCAAGGAATTGTTTAACAGTTTGTTGTTCATCGCCCGCGCCTTCAAGAGCTTTAATAAAGGCGCTCCCAATGATTGCGCCGTTTGCGTGTTTACACGCGGCACTAAATGTGGCCCGGTCCTTAATCCCGAAGCCGACCAAAATTAAATTTCGCAACCCAAGGCTTTCCAGTTTTTGCAGGTACCTGTCCACCTGGGTCATATTCTTGTCGCTGCCGGTAGTAGAGGATGAGGACACGGCATAAAGAAATCCGCTGCTCAGTTCATCCAGCTTCTTTATTCTTTCATCCGACGTCTCCGGCGTAACCAGGAAAATGAAATCAAGTCCATTCTTTTTAATGACAGGACCATATTCCGTTTCAAATTCATACTCTGGCAAATCGGGAAGAATCAATCCATCAATGCCCGCATTCGCGGCATCCGCGCAAAATTTCTCAAATCCATATTGCAGAACAGGATTCATATAACCCATAAGTATTACGGGAATCGCCTCGCCGACCCCTCCCAGGGAAGGGCTTTTACGGAGATCCTTTAATTGTTCAAAGAGCATTTTTATTGTCATGCCGTTTTTTAAAGCAGTCGTACTGCTAGCCTGTATTATGGGGCCATCGGCCAGGGGATCACTGTAAGGCATACCAAGTTCGATTATATCCGCCCCATTTTCCTGCAATGCTTTCATCACTTTAATTGTGCTGTCCAGATTAGGAAAACCAGCCGTGCAGTAAATGTTGACTATGCCTTTATTTTTTCTTTGAAACAATTCGGCGATGCGTGTCATGTTGGTTATTTTTCCGAAGCCGTGAGAGTATAAAGATCACCATCAATTACTATGTACTGGTAGCGGGGATAACTATCAATATCCAAAGTGATATGATACACTTTATTACCGGTATCGTTTGAGGGATTTTTGAAATTTACCATGACCGTATCACCTTTCCGTTCTGTTGTCATGAGATCCTTCTTAAAATCAGCGGCCAAACATTTTTCAAATTCATAACGTTCACCTCCAAAATTCGAGTTCATTCTGAAATATGATTGCTGATCCCTGCAGTCATCAGATACCTTTTCAAATTTTAATTTATGTTCTACATAGGGCTTTCGTTCGCACGAAAGCATTATGGCTAAAAACAACAACAACGGAACCCGAATAAGTTTTTTCATCTCTACTATTTTATATATTTCATATAAGTCGCCAGGTCCTTGTCTCCCCTCCCACTCAAACAAACGACTACTTTTTCATTTTCCCTGTACGTCAATTCCTTTAATGCTGACAATGCATGTGCACTTTCTAAGGCAGGAATAATACCTTCCTTTTTTGCGAGGTTAAAGGCTGCTTCAACGGCTTCATCATCGGTTGCGCTTAGAAAATCTGCCCTTCCTGTTTTAAATAAATGCGCATGCATCGGGCCGATACCCGGATAATCCAATCCTGCTGATATGCTGTGAGGTTCCACAACCTGTCCATCGGATGTCTGCATTACCAGGCTTTTGCTTCCGTGCAAAATCCCGGGTTTGCCAAGCTGAATAGTGGCAGCGCTATAACCACTTTCTAATCCGAGGCCGGCAGCTTCAACGGCGATCAATTGAACAGATGGCTCATCGAGAAAATGATAAAATGAGCCTGCCGCATTACTTCCGCCACCTACACATGCAATCACTTTATCCGGCAATTCATTACCGGCCTGCCCCCCGCGGTGGGTCTTTTCTTTTAACTGCCACTTAATCTCTTCGCTGATCACGCTTTGAAATCTTGCAACCATGTCGGGATAAGGGTGAGGACCAACCACCGAACCAATTATGTAGTAGGTATCATTGGGATTGTTGATCCAATCACGTATTGCTTCGTTGGTCGCATCTTTTAATGTTTTACTTCCGCTCACTGCAGGAACTACCGTTGCTCCCAGCATTTTCATTCGCGCAACATTTGGCGCCTGTCGTTCTATATCTTTTTCGCCCATATAAACGATGCACTGCACACCTTTCAACGCACAAACTGTTGCTGTAGCCACGCCGTGCTGACCTGCGCCGGTTTCTGCAATGATTCTTTTCTTGCCGAGGCGCTCCGCAAGTAAAATTTGCCCGATGGTGTTGTTGATCTTATGGGCGCCGGTATGGCAAAGGTCTTCACGCTTCAGGTAAATGTTTGTTCTGTATTGTTTACTCAATCTTTCTGCGAAATATAAAGGCGTGGGTCTTCCGGCATAGTCTTTTAATAAGTCATTGAATTCATTTTGAAAAGAAGCATCATGAATCACTTCAAGGTACTTTGTCCTTAACTCTTCCACATTGCGATGCAGCATTTCCGGAATAAATGCACCCCCGAATTGGCCATAATAACCTTTATCATCAGGTGACGTGTATCCCATTTGTTTCTTCCCCATTACACTTTTCTCAACCATAACTTATTACTTAATATTGTTGTTATTAACTATCGTGTCTTAAAGATTCTATGAAAACTACTAACTCTTGCATTATCCTCGTTTTCCATTCAATCCACCCAAACCTGCCTGCCGACAGGCAGGTCCCAGTTCAGACAATTAATTGCAAAAACTTCAAATCCAGCCATCTTCCAAACTTCCATCCCACTTCCTTAAAATGCGCCACTTCTTCAAAACCAAAACTTTTGTGCAATCGTAAACTTGCCTCATTGGTGGCATCAATACCTGCAATAATTGTATGCAGGTTTAGTTTGCCTGCCGCGTCAATCAGCGGGGCAAGCAATAGTTTTCCAATTCCTTGTCCCCTGGCATTCGCAGCTACATAAACTGAGTTTTCAACTGAGTATTTATAAGCAGCCCATGCCCGGAATGGTCCGATTGAACTAAAGCCAAGTATTCGTTCACTTTCTTCCGCCACAAACACGGGAAAGCCCTGCACTTTTTTCGCATCAAACCATAGTTTCCGCATCTCCATCGTATGTGGCTCATAGTCGTATACCGCAGTAGTACTTAATATGATATCATTGTAAATAATTAATAACTGCGGCAGGTCCGATTCTATGGCTTCGCGAATACTTATCATTCAAAAATTCGACGACAGATTATTTTTTTAATCCCTGTTTAAACTGGAGTATGCTCACCATGTCTTTGACGCCACTCTCCTTATCAAATTGCTCATTGATATCAATGCCAAAAAAATCCGGATGATTAAATGCTTTAATCTTTTTTATATCTGCCGGCCCGATACCACTTAAAAAGAAAGGTTTTTCTATCCTGCTTTTTTTAAATACGGACCAGTCAAATGATCGTCCCTTGCCTTCAAAGAGATAATAATCACATGCATCATCAAAGGGCTCGATCAACTCATCGATGTCCACTGTGTCCTTTGAAATTCTAAAAACTTTGATCACTTCAACAGCACTACTCAAGTCCTCACACATTTTCGCAGTTTCATTGCCATTCAGCTCTACAGCGTCGAGGTCAAAAGCGTCAATCGCATCCAGGACTTCTATCATTTCAGCATCGGTGAATATGCCCACTTTCTTTATGTCGAGATCCAAATTTTTTAAGTCTTCGGGCTTTAGCTTTCCAGCAATACACGCCGGCGAATTTTTGGAAAAAATCAGCCCCGCGTAATCAATGCCTAATCCGTCCAATTGTTTCAGTTGCTTTATGTCTGTTATTCCACTTACTTTAATATTGATCATACCGTATTCTCTTTACAAATTGCATTGATCATTCGCCGGCGGAGCGCTGAACTTTCAGCTGCTCAACAAACTGTTTTACTTTTTTTACATCCTTGACACCTGGTGCTATTTCAAATTTGCTGTTGATGTCAATCGAAAACAATTTTTGAGCCACCGGTTCTTTCATGAACGCTTTTATATTTTCTTCATCTCCGGGTTCAATTCCTCCACTGAGAAAATAAAGTTTATCAATGCTCGCGGCTTTGAGCTCATTCCAGTCAAACTTTTTTCCGGTACCGCCGTACCCTGCCCCCATAGTGTCAAACATATACATGTCTGTGCTTTCGTGATAGGGACGTACAATCCAGTCGATCGGGTCATTGTCGGATAAGCGGAATGCTTTAACCACTGTCACATAATTTGCCACCTTTTCACAAAAGAACGGCGTTTCATCTCCATGAAGCTGTACCATGTCCAAACGATATTCTTCAACGGTGCGCATCATGTCATCGTAAGGCTCGTTGACAAAGACCCCGACTTTTGCAATATGCCCCTTTATTTTCCGCATCTTTTCCGCAGTTATCTTGTTGCCCACAAATCTTGGCGACTTTGGATAAAAGATAAAGCCAGCGAAGTCAACGCCCATCGCATCAAGGGCACTCACCTGTTCCGGCAAGGTCATGCCGCAAACCTTGATTCTCATAATGCTCCTGCTTTAATGATTGAACAGATCAGCAAAAGCAATCGTGGTGGTTTTTTATTCAATGGCTCTCAGTTGGTTTATAAATTCCGTAAAAGCGTTGCCCGGGTCGGGTTCTTTCATAAATGTTTCGCCTATCAAAAATCCTCTGAATCCCGCTTTTTTTAAAGTTACAATCGTTTCCACTTTGTTGATACCACTTTCAGCGATTGCAGGTTTATCGGGCGGAATCTTATCGATCAGCTGCAAAGACGTATTGATGTCCACTTCAAAATCCTTCAAATTCCGGTTATTGACGCCCACCATATCGACCTCGTCGCAGATATGGGCCAGTTCATCTTCATTATGGATTTCCAACAATACTTCAAGCCCAACGGTTTTGGTGAATGTTGCAAGTTGCTTCACTTCAGCCGGCGACAAACATGCGGCAATCAATAAAATCACATCAGCCCCGAAAGCCTTGGCTTCAGCAACCTGCCATTCATCCACGATGAAATCTTTTCGAAGCACGGGTATATCAGAGATAATCTTCGTTTGAATGAGGTCGTCAAGATCACCTCCAAAAAATACGTCATCGGTCAATACGGAGATACCCGCCGCTCCTTTATCACTATACTGCCTGACGACTGGTTCTACTTGAAGGTCTTTTGTTTTAAACCATCCTTTGCTCGGGCTCTTTCTCTTGAACTCTGCAATAATACCGCTGCTTCCTTCAGCCAGCAAACTTTGTTTCAATGATCGGTTACTAACTTCCCAAAAAAATCCTTTCTTCCGGAATCGCTCAATACTACTCAGGGGTTTGTATTGGTCAATCTCTTTCCGCTTATTTGCCACTATTTCATCCAGTATCGTGCTCATTGCATTGCGATTAATTTCTGTAGTGACTGGTAAGCCCTGCCGCTTTCCAGGCTGTCCACAGCTGCATGAAAGGCATCGTCATAGTTTTTAAACTTGCCTGTACAATTTAATGCCATGGCTGCATTGGCCAGGACTACCGCGTTTTGCGCCCAGTTTCCCTCTCCTTTAATAATCGTCGAAAATATCTTAGCTGCCTCTTCCACTGATTTGCCGCCCTGGATGTCGGAAGCGGAAACCATTCGTTTCCCCAATTGTTCCGGCGTCATAATCTTTTCACCATTATTAGTAATCACCTTGGTATCATTTGTCAGGGATATCTCATCGTATCCATCGAGGCTGTGAATGATCGTGAAAGGCTTGCCGGATAACTGCAGAAGGTAATTGTAAATACGCGCCATCTCCAGGTTATACACTCCTACCAGTTGGTACTGCGGAAAAGCGGGGTTTACCATCGGGCCAAGCATATTAAAGAAGGTCCGCATGGCCAGGTTTTTCCTGATCGGCCCCACCGTTTTCAATGCCGGATGAAACATGGGTGCGTGCAGAAAACAAATATTGGCTACCTCTACTTCTTTTTTGAGCTTTTCATTGTCATTTTTGAATTTATACCCGAGCTGCTCCATCACGTTCGATGCCCCGCTGATGGAAGACGCGCCATAATTGCCATGCTTTGCCACTTTCTGTCCTGTGCCCGCTACAATGAAGCATGAAAGCGTAGAAATATTGAATGTGTCTTTTCCATCGCCGCCGGTACCTACAATATCAATTGTTTCAAACTCGTCCAGGTTAACATGCACACATAGTTCATGCAATGCGTCCTGAAAGCCCTGCAATTCTTTTATGGTTATGCTCCGCATCAGGTACACGGTCATGAAGGCTGTCACCTCGTGTTCGTTGTAGACTCCTTTTCCGATATTGACCAGCACCTCTTTTGCCTGATCGCGGCTGAGCGTTTTGTGTTCAAAGAGATATTGAAGAATCTTTTTCATGCTAATTGTCTGAACTGGGATTAGTGAGATTTCTGGGATGGGATCGGATGTAAAATGGTAGTCGGATTATACTTTTTGTTTGTGAACCGATGGTATTCCAACCTTTTACTTCCAAAATTTAAGAGTAGTCCGATTTCAAGATTATAAGCTTCCAGGTAATTGATTGCCTGCGCCAAATGCACATCCTCTAATCTAATGACAGCTTTTAACTCTATGCTAATTTTCCCTTCAACCAAAAAATCAACCCGCCTTGTTCCAATTTGCTGATCTAAATAAAAGATAGGCATTTCGAATTCTCGCGAAAAGTCAAGATTCATTGCTTTAAATTCTAATTCCAAAGCCCTCTGATATATTACCTCCTGGAAGCCATTTCCTAAAGTACTGTGTACGCGAAACGCAGCCCCAATGACTTTCTCTGTAATCTCCCCATATTTAAATTCTGACATAAAATATTTATTATCCATTATCCCAAAAATCCCACTAATCCTATTAATCTCAGTTTAGACATTTAACCAATTCTTCATAATCTTCTCCCCCATTGGCGTCAACACGCTCTCCGGATGAAACTGCACACCCTGCACATCAAATTTTTTATGTTGCAAACCCATGATATATTTATTTTCATCTCTCGCTGTTACTTCCAGTTCCTTTGGAAAATTGTCATCGCTAATAATCCAGCTGTGATACCGTCCAACTTCAACCGACTTAGGAAGACCCTTAAATAAAGGGCTCGTGGCTCGTAGCTCACAGTTCGTAGCCACTCCATGATACACCGTCGACAGGTTGACAAGCTTACCACCAAACGCTTCACCGATGGCCTGGTGACCAAGACATACACCGAGTATAGATTTGGATGAAGCATATTCTTTTATCAATGGCAATAATAATCCTGCTTCAACGGGTATCCCGGGACCGGGTGATAAAATGATCTTGTCGTACTCTTTCACCTTTTCCAGCGGGATCTGGTCATTACGATACACATCTACTTTTTCGTGCAGGATCTTTTCAACCAAATGCACGAGGTTGTAAGTAAACGAATCGTAATTGTCAAATACTAGAATTTTCATTCTGCTACGATAAAATGTTCAATTCTCAATTTCCAATATTCAATTTTCAATTAAAGCCACGTTGAGCATTTTTCATTGAGCATTGAACATTGAACATTGAAAATTTTTTTATTAGATTTCTTCAGCCATCAGTATCGCCTTCTTCAATGCTCCCAATTTATTATTCACCTCCTGCAATTCACTTTCCGGCACTGATGCGGCTACAATACCGGCGCCGGCCTGGTAAATAAGCGTATTGCTCTTACTCAGGAAAGTGCGGATCATGATTGCATGATTGCATGTGCCGTCAAAACCCATAAACCCGATGCCACCTCCATAATAACTGCGCGCCGTGGGCTCATTACTATCGATCAGCTCCATTGCCTTGAATTTCGGTGCACCGCTTAACGTACCGGCGGGAAAAGTTTTTGCCAGTAAATTAAAAGGATTACTTGCAGGTCTTACTTTACCAATTACTTCACTCACGAGGTGAATGACATGAGAAAAATATTGTACCTGACGGTAATGCGCGACTGACACCTCATCACAAACCCGGCTAAGATCATTCCTCGCGAGGTCTACCAGCATTACATGCTCGGCGTTTTCTTTGGCGTCTTTCAAAAGGCGTGTTGCAGATTCGTGGTCGATATCGTCATCACCGGTTCTCTTAAATGTCCCGGCAATAGGATGAACAACTGCTTTTCCATTTTTAATAATGAGCTGGGATTCCGGTGAAGAACCCATGAGCTTATAGTCTCCGTAATCAAAATAAAACAGGTACGGAGATGGATTGATATTACGCAAAGCCCGGTACACATTAAATTCATCACCCTGGAAGGGTTGTTCAAACCTGCGGCTTAGCACGATCTGGAATACATCACCCCGATGGCAACTTGCAATACCCTTGTCCACCATTTTTTTATAGTCCTCATCGGTCATGTTGGAAGTTTCAATTCCTTTCGGTTGAAAGGGATAAGCGGGGATGTCCTTGCTTCGTATCAATGATTCCAATACAGGCAATTCACTTTCAATGCCGGCAATTTTATTTTCGCAAATAAACAATTCGTCTTTAAAATGATTGACGGCTATCACGTATTGGTAGAGGCGGTAGCGCATAAGGGGAATAGCAAGTGGCGCCCCTTCGCTTCGCTCTGGGTGGCGGCGAGCGAGTCTGATAGTGTCAAAAAATTGAACGGCATCGTAAGTGGTGTACCCATAGAGGCCTTGCGCATATCGGCCTTCTTTTTCGCCGGGTGATTTGACATCGAACCGCTGCATAAAGTCCCAAAGCAATTGCGGAACCTCGTTCACATTTTTAATCTCCACCCGCTCAGGCTGATGACCCGGATATTTAAACTCAATGCTCTTGGTTGAAGTAATCTCCATACCACCAATAGCATTCACGGCAATAAAAGAATAACTCCCATCCACAGAGTGAAAATCAGTACTCTCCAGCAAGATGGTATCCCGGAACCGGTCCCGCAACCGCAGGTACATTCCTACCGGCGTAAATACGTCTGCCAGCAGTTGCTTACAACTCGTAGTAATTTCTATTTTCCTCATAATCCCAATAATCTTAAGAAACCTGCCCCCCGGCTCGATCCGGGGTTGTGCCCATTAAAAAACCCCGATCAAATCGGGGCTCTAATTACATTACATTTATATTATCTCAGTAATAGCATTACAATACCCCTTGCGAGTTTGTCTGCCACCACCACTGAATATTTTGAATTGATTGCGTCATTGCATTGCAAATATTGTATTGAAAATTCACTTCACCAAAATTTTTTTAGCGGGAATCGAATAAATTTAATGATTTATAGTAATTAATAAGGCACACCTACATGAAAGTATTTACTGTTCCCGGTCTTTACAATTCCGGGCCACAGCACTGGCAAACACATTGGGAAAATGAATATGGATTTATTCGTATCGAACAGAAAGACTGGGAAACGCCGGCTTGTGATGACTGGCTGCAGGCAATTGACGCCGTCGTCAATCAACAACCCTTGAATGAGGTTGTGCTTATTGGTCATAGCCTGGCGTGCTGTACGATTGTGCGATGGGCAGAAAAATACAGACGCCTTGTAAAGGGAGTGCTATTGGTTGCTCCCAGTGATGTGGAAGCGCCGTCTTATCCTCGCGGTACTACCGGTTTTTCGCCAATGCCAAAATTCAAACTCCCTTTTCCTTCGATTATTATCGCGAGTACAAATGATGAATATGTGACTATGGAAAGAGCAAAGGAATTTGGCGGTAACTGGGGAAGTGAATTTATAAATGCCGGTGACCTCGGTCATATCAATTCCACTTCGGATCTCGGAACGTGGAATTTCGGATATTCTATTTTAAAAGGTTTGTTAGCGAAATGAGGTGGCCACAGATACACACGGATTTACACAGATCTATTTAACTGATAGTAGTCGTAACCAAAAAGAATTTCCCATCGCATCTTTTCGCCTGCACATAAAGACTATAGATTTTAAAGGTGACCCGGTGAAAAAGCAGCGCCTCTGGTGTCGTCGGATAACACGAGGAAAATCTAAAACGTCGCCGGAAAATAAGAAAGCAGCTTTGCCCGGAAGGATCCTGATATGCGCTGGCCGGACAAGCGGGCGGAGCAAATCGTTTGTCCTTGAATTTTTGGTTCTTTTGTTTCAAGACAAAAGAACAGGTTTGTTGGCAACAAGCCAACTCGATCTAAACAGTTCTGAAAACCATTAACTTTTCTCATCAAGTTGAATCAGCGCCGCATGTATGCGCTCCTGCTGTTGTTGCTTTATAATCTCCACCGGTTTAGCTGCCCTTTCAAGGCAATCCATTATGCCACATCGTTCACAGGTAGTGTGCACAGTCCTCACCGGTATGCTGCTATCATTTACAAAAGGCATTGTTTGCAACAGTTTCTGATCAATGGACAATCCAATACTCACACTCACCACTTCATTGCTGCCCCTCGATGAAGGCTTGCTGATGGAAATGACGAGATAACGATTGTGTGTTTGCCAGTATTGAGATATCTGCGCCTCAACAACGGGATGGCGATATTTTTTCTTCGCCACCTGTTCGGCAACGTGATTGATGCTGTTAATCGAAATCCAGCGGCGGCAATAATGTTCGTGCAATGAATTGGCATAGGGATTATGCAATTGCGAAAGATGCAGTTCCTTTGTCATTTCAAATTCATTTTTTGAAGGATCCCCCGCCATGCGAAGGAAGAACAGGTGATCAATGCCAAAATGGTTGGGCAACACATTGGTCAGTCTTTGCATCATCATCTCGGGCGTGACATCATACCTGGTACATAATTTTTCCAGCACAGTGGGATCCGAAGCTTGGAATTCACGTGACTTGAAGTCGCGGCC